>ERZ1066118.426-NODE-426-length-39772-cov-31.479543_pt1 | contig 39772 bp, 38 predicted proteins | sample MGYA00382765_ERZ1066118 | MGnify/ENA primary metagenome ERZ1066118 (study PRJEB33369, sample SAMEA5778348) | biofilm metagenome | biome: Industrial cooling water; feature: Water cooling tower basin; material: Biofilm | place: United Arab Emirates | collected...
GGCGACGACCGCCTCGACGGGGGCGAGGGCGCCGACAGCCTCGCGGGGGGCGGCGGCGCGGACTCGCTCGCGGGCGGGGGCGGCGACGACCGCGTCTTCGGCGGCGACGGCGCCGACAGCCTCGCGGGCGGGACCGGCGCCGACACCCTGCAAGGCGAGGCGGGGGACGATCGCATCGAGGTGGGCATGGGCGACCAGGCCTTCGGGGGGAGCGGCGACGACGTCTTCGACCTGCGCGACCTGGGGGAGGGCGGGGGCGGCTCCATCACCGTCACGGGCGGCGAGGGCGGCGAGGCCACCGGCGACGTGCTCCGGCTCGGCACGCTGGCCGACATGTCCACGCTGGTCATCACGAACGGCAACGACCAGGGGGGGGGCCTGTCGGGTCGCGTCACCCTGGACGACGGGACGGTCCTGCAGTTCAGCGAGATCGAGAGCATCATCTGCTTCGCCGCCGGCACGCGCATCGCCACCCCGCGCGGCGCGCGCCGCGTGGAGAAGCTGCGCGCCGGCGACCTGGTGGTGACGCGCGACCACGGGCTCCAGCCCGTGCGCTGGGCCGGCTGGCGGCGGGTGGAGGCGCGCGGCGCGCTGGCCCCCATCCGCATCCGCCCCGGCGTGGTGCCGGGGCTCGACCGCGACCTGCTGGTGTCGCCCCAGCACCGGATGCTCTTCCAGGGCTACCGGGCGGAGCTGTTGTTCGGCGAGTCCGAGGTCTTGGTCCCGGCCAAGCACCTCGTGGACGGCCGCGCCGTGACGCGCGAGGAGGGGGGGTGGATCAACTACCACCACGTGCTCTTCGACGCCCACGAGGTCATCTACGCCGAAGGCGCGGCCACCGAGAGCTTCCACCCCGGCGAGACCGGCCTGTCGGCCATCGAGGACGAGGCGCGGGCCGAGCTCTTCGCGCTCTTCCCTGAGCTGCGCTCGCTGCCGCGCTCCTACGGGCAGGCCGCGCGGCGCAGCCTCAAGGCGCACGAGGCCCGGCTCATCCGGCGGGGGTGACGCGGTAGGCCCGCCCCCGTGGGTCGCGCGACAGGAGCCCCGCGTCCACCAGCTCGCGGCGGAGCGTCACGGGGTCCAGGCACCGGAGGCCGCCCGCGAGGCGCGCCGTGACCTCGCGCTCGGTCAGGACGGCCTCGGGGTCCAGCCGCGCGGCCAGGTGGCGCAGGGCCGCGAGCCTCACGGCCGGGCGGCGCGGCCAGCTCAGGAGCCGCCCTTCCCCGTCCAGCACCCGGGCCAGCGCCGCCTCGGGCGGCTCGCCCCCGCGGCTCACCCGAGCCATTGCGGATAGTCCTTCACGAGCAGCCGATAGGGCGCCTCGTCCTCCTCGATCGTGGCGAACCTCTCGATGGGCTCGCGGAAGACGTTGTCGGTCTCGTCGTCGTTGACGGTCGAGACCTCGCCGATCAGCACGGTGCCGCCCTCGCCCCAGAAGGCGTGCCAGTCCCCGGGCATGAGCGTGACGCTCTCGCCCGGCGCGAGGCGCAGGCGCTGGCCGGGGGCGTAGTCCACGGGCACCCCGTCGCAGAGCACCCGTCCCCCCGCCGCCTCGCTCCAGCGGCCCTCCTCGTCGGAGCCGTAGAGCTCGACCACCAGCGTGGCGCCGCCCCTGTTGATGATGTCCTCGGCCTTGATGACGTGGGTATGCATGGGCGAGATCTGCCGGTCGTGCGAGATCAGCAGCTTCTCGGCGTAGCACATCCCCTGCCCCTTCTGGAGGTCGGTCAGGCGGCCGTTGCGCAGCGTGAACAGGAACAGGCCCATCTCGTCGTAGCGGCCCCGCCCGTAGTCGGTGATGTCCCAGCCGCAGCGCGCGTCAATGAGGGCGCGGGCCTCGGCCTTGCGGGCCTTCCACGCCTCGGGCGACCAGCCGGCGAAGGGCGGCAGGCGGAAGCCGTGGGACGCGATGATCCCCTCGGCCTCGCGGATGATCCCGTTGACGCGGCTGCGCTTCATGGTCGCCCCTCCCCTGCCCGAGCGGGACTATACGGCCGGCGCCGCGCCTCTCAAGCCCGTGCGGGCGGCGAAGCGGGCCGACAGGACCAGGGCCGAGCCCACCAGCGCCGCGAAGAAGCCGAGCCAGACGCCGGGCGGCCCCAACCCCCCGGCGGTGGCCATGAGCCAGCCAAGCGGCAGCCCCGCCGCCCAGTAGGCGACGATGGACACGGTGGCCGGGAAGGCCGTGTCCGACAGCCCCCGCAGGGAGCCCAGCATCACGGACTGCACGGCGTCGGCGAGCTGCATCGGGGCGAAGACGGCGAAGATCGCGGCCGCCGCCAGGACCACGGCCGGATCCGCCACCAGGGCGGCCGCGATGGCCTCCCCGCCCCACCACATGACGGCCCCCACCAGCGCCATGCAGGCCGACGCCAGGCCCAGCGCGGCGAGGGTGACGGGGCGCAGCGCGTCCGCGCGCCCGGCCCCCCCCTCCTGCGCCACGCGGATCGCCACCGCCGCCGAGAAGGCCATGGGCAGGACGTAGAACACGCCGCCCACCGACAGCGCCACCTGGTTGCCGGCGAGCGCGGCCGCCCCGAAGGTGCCGATCATCAGCGTGACCACGGCCATGGCCCCGGTCTCGGCGACGTTGAGCACGCCCAGCGGGGCCCCCTCCCGGGCGCAGGCGGCGATCTCGCGCGGGGCCAGGGGGCGGCGCAGCCGCAGGCGCCGCAACCCGCGCGACCGCGCCCAATAGGCCCAGGCCACTGCCAGCGCCAGGCACTCGGCCAGGAGCGTCGCCAGCCCCGCCCCGAGCAGCCCCAGTCCCGCGCCCCAGATGAGCAGGAGGTTGAGCGGCACCTTGGCGCCCAAGGCCACGGCGGCGATGGCCACGCCGAGCCAGGGCCGGCCCACGGCCTCGAAGGTGCAGCGGAACACCGCCGACACGGAGAAGGGGATCAGGACCAGCGACATGGCCGCCCAGTAGGCGGGCATGGCGGCGATCACCTCGGGCGGCTGGCCGATCAGAGGCAGGGCCAGCCAGAACAGCCCCATGGCCGCCGCCCCCGCGACCCCGACCAGCCCTCCCAGCGCGAGGCCGTTGCGCAGGATGGCGCAGACCCGCCGGTTCTGGCCGGCCCCCTTGGCGTGGCCCGCGCGCACCGCCACGGCCGACAGCGTGCCCCAGGCGGCCGACACGACGATCAGGCTGGCCGCCGAGGCGAGCCCGGCCGCGGCCAGGGGAATGGCGCCCAGGGGCCCCAGCATGGCGGCGTCCACGACGGCGTGCAGCGTGGTCGCCACCAGGCCCACCACGATCGGCACCGCCAGTCGGACGATGCCCGGCACCTCGGACAGCACGGATCGGCTCCGCACCATGAACCTTCGTCACCGCGTCGCCGGCGATGGTAGCACGGCCTCGCCCGCCCTCCTAGCGCGGCGCGCGGCCGCCCCCCCGGGGGCCCCGGGCCCGTCAGGCCCGCCTGAGCGCCCCCACGCCCCGCGCCGCCCAGAGGGCGCAGGCCTCCCCGAAGGCCTGGAAGAGCGGGCGCGACACCGGGTCGTGGTCGGCGTTCCATTCGGGGTGCCACTGGACGGACAGCGTGAACCCGGGGGCGCCGCGCACGAAGAGCGCCTCGGGCGTGCCGTCCGGCGCCTCGCCGTCCACCACGACGCGCGGGCCGGCGACCTTGAGGCCCTGCCCGTGCAAGGTGTTGGTCATCACCTCGCGCGCGCCGAGCAGGCGGTGGAAGGGGCCGCCGTCGGTGAACGTCACCTTGTGGCGGAGCGCGAACTTCTCCTCCAGGGTGCCGTGGGGGGGCATGCGGTGGTTCATGCGGCCCGGCAGGTCGCGAATCTCGGGCCAGAGCGTGCCGCCCATGGCCACGTTGACCTCCTGGAAGCCCCGGCAGACGCCCAGGAAGGGCTGCCCCCGCTCCACGCAGGCGCGGACGAGCGGCAGGACGATGGCGTCGCGGTCGCGGTCGAAGGCGCCGTGCGCGGGCGTCTCCTCCTCGCCGTACTCGGTGGGGTGGACGTTGGGCCGCCCGCCCGTCAGCAGGAACCCGTCGCAGGTGTCCAGGAGCTCCCCCACGGTGACGAGCGAGGGGTCCGACGGGATCAGGAGCGGCAGGCACCCGGCGACATGGGCCACGGCGCGGCTGCTCATGGTGCCGCCGGCATGGGCCGGGTACTCGTCGTTGATGAGGTGGCTGTTGGAGACGATGCCGATGACGGGGCGTGACATTGGGGGCCGTGACATGGGGGCGTTCCTGCGCGTCGTCCCCAAGCTATGGCATGGACGTCCTCAAGAGAAGGTCACGATGCCGTCTCGCGCCCTGCCGTCTCGCGCTCGGCCGCCCAGCGGTCCAACCACGCGAGCCCCGCCAGCACCAGCCCGAGCGCCAGGAAGGAGCCCACGCGCAGGAGGCCCGAGAGCCCGGCCGCGTCCACCAGGAAGACCTTTGCCACGGCGAGCCCCAGGGTGACGGTCGCCGCCCGGCGCAGGGCGCCGCTTCCCGTCTGGAGCGCCCGCAGGAGGAGGCCGACGCCGAGCAGGAGGAGCGCGACGGTGTAGGAGTAGAGCTCGCCCGGCCCGATGCCCGGCAGCGCCACGTCCCCGCGCCAGTAGCGCCGGATGGCGAGGCCGGCCCACAGCAGCGCCAGCGCCCCCGCCCCCAGGTCCAGCGGCCGGCGCCAGCGCGGCAGGAGCCGCGCGGCGAGCCAGAGCGCGAGCGCCGGCACGCCGTAGGCCAGCAGGAGGGTGTCGAGGGGCCAGGGTCCCAGCACCGCGCCCCCGAGGAGCGGGTTGAGCGGCCCCACGGCGGCGAGGAGGCCGAGGGCCGCGACCGCCCCCTCGGCCGCCGCCAACACCCGGCGCGGCGGGCCGAGCGGCCCGCCCGTGGCGGCCCGCCGGAGCTGCGCGAGCCCCAGCGCCCCCCAGATCGTCGCCAGCAGGCCGGCCGTCCAATGCGCCACCGTCGCCCCCTCGGGCGACCAGGCGGCGGCCCAGCGCCACAGGAGCACACTCAGCAGCACCGCCAGGAAGGCGCCGGCGGCGCTCTCTGCGCCCGCGCGCGCGCCGCCGCGCCCCGGGCGCAGCAGCACGCGCGCCGCCCCCAAGGCCAGGATCGCCGCCCCGAAGGACAGCACGACGCCGCCCAGCGGCGCGTCCCCCAGCGCCGCCGGCAGGCCGGGCGCCACCACCAGCCGCCAGCCGAGGGCCGCGATCCCCGCCGCCACGGCCCAGGCCATCTCCGGCAGGTCGAGCCGCCGGTCGAGCCAGGCGGCGGAGGCCACCAGCGCCGCCAGGGCCACCGTCAGCGCGGCGTCCGACAGGACCACCGTGAGGGCCAAGGCGAGCGCGCCGAGCGCCCCCAGGGCCGCGTAGGCCGCGCGCCGCCGGTCCCCGTCGCGCCGCCCGTAGAGCCCCGCCAGCGCCGTGGCGCCCGCCGCCACCGCCAGCACCTGCGCGGCCCAGGCGCCCCTGCCCATGGCCTCGGCCGGCGCCCAGGCCAGCTCCAGCGCCAGCGCCGCGAGCGGCGCGAAGCCCGCCGCCGCCGCGCCCCAGGGGACGGGATGCGTCCCCCGGAGGCTGCGCAGCGCCGCCGCCGCCGACACGCCCAGCGCCAGGAGCAGCGCGAGGCTCGCCCAGGGCAGGTTCGGCGGGGCCGGCACCGGCGGCACGCCGGGCCCCAGCGCCAGGAGGACGAGGAACAGCAGCGCGGGCGCCGCCGGCGCCTCCACGAGCCCCGGCGCCCGCGCCGACAGGAGCGCCAGCGCCGCCGCCAGCCCCGCCAGCACGGCCAGCGCGAGCAGGAGCGAGGGCGCGCTCTCCAGCAGCGCCAGGACCGACAGGACCAGCGCCGCCCCCGCCACGCCTCCCACGGCGATGCGCACGGGCGGGGAGGCGCCGCGCCGGTCCTCCAGGAGCGAGGGTCCGGGATGCGTGGGCAGGGCCTCCAGCCGCGGCACCAGGACGGCGGCGGCGGCGAGCCACGCCATCAGCGCGACGAAGGCCGGGAAGCCCGGCAGGGCCAGCTGCACGACGCCCGCCGCCAGCAGCGGCAGCCCCAGGGCCAGCCCCGACACCCATCCCCAGCGGCGCAGCGCGTCGAGCCCGAGCCCCACCGTGGCCACGAGGCCCAGGTAGAGGAACGTGCCGCCCGGCGCCTCGGCCGAGCCCCCCACCAGGAAGGGCGCCGCCGTGGCCCCCGTGACGCCCACGGCCGCGAGGAGCGGCCCGTAGCGCCAGCCCAGCCCCAGCGCCAGCGCCGACACCCCCGCGAGGCCCAGGAGCGCCGGCATCGGCCCGATCAGCCCATAGAGCGCCCGCGCGCCCAGCACGGCCGCGTAGAGCGTGACGATGCCCGCGCCCGACAGCGTCGAGGGCAGGGCCGCGCTGCTGCCGCCTTCGTCGCCCCAGCGCCGCCTGACCCACTCCCCCGCGCCCACCAGCGCCGCGCCCAGCGCCAGCGCCAGCGCCACCCGGGCCGAGGGCGTGAGCAACCCCCTCTCGGCCCCGTACTGCACGAGGAAGATGCCCGCCAGCGCCAGCGAGGCGGCGGAGGCGAGGTAGAACCAGTTGGCGCGAGCCCAGGCCAGCGCCCGCTCGCCCCAGGTCGGGCCCGCCGGCACGGACGGCGCCGGTGCCGGCTCGGCCTCGGCCAGCGGCGGCAGGGGCGGCGGCCCGCTCCGGCCCCCTGGCCTCTCGGCGCCATCGGCGGCGGCGATCGGGGCCGCCCAGGGGCCGGGGGCCTCGCGCGCCTCCTCCCCGGCCGTCCTCGCCGCCGCGACCGCGCGGGCGCGCAGAGCCGCGACCTCGCCTTCCAGCCGGCCCACGCGGCCCGAGAGCCGCGCCACGGCGACCAGCAGTGCCACCACCGCGACGGGCAGGCCGACGACCGCCGCCACCGCCAGAACGATCAGCCCGTCCACGCCGGACCTCCCCCGATTCGCGCCGCGACCCTAGGGGACGCGCGGCGAAGGGACGAGTCGGGATGGCCCTACCCGGCCGCCTTGGCCTCCCGCCTGTGCCGGTGCAGGATCGGCTCGGTGTAGCCCGAGGGCTGAGCGGCGCCCTCGAGGACGAGCGCGCGCGCCGCGCGGAAGGCCGGCCCGTCGAAGCCCGGCGCCATCGGCCGGTAGAGGGGATCGCCCCCGTTCTGCCGGTCCACGACCGCCGCCATGCGCCGCAGCGCCGCCTCCACCTCCGCCTCCGACACGACCCCGTGGCGCAGCCAGTTGGCCAGGGCCTGCGAGGAGATGCGGCAGGTGGCGCGGTCCTCCATGAGCGCCACGTCGTGGATGTCGGGCACCTTGGAGCAGCCGACCCCCCCGTCCACCCAGCGCACCACGTAGCCCAGGATGCCCTGGCAGTTGTTGTCCACCTCGCGCGCGACCTCCTCGGGGGACAGGTCGCGGCCCGAGAGGAGCGGCAGGGTCAGCAGGTCCGCGAGCGTCCCCCTCGGCGCCTCGGCCGCGATCTCGGCCTGCCGCGCCGCCACGTCCACCCGGTGGTAGTGCGTCGCGTGCAGCGTCGCCGCCGTGGGCGAGGGCACCCAGGCGCAAGAGGCGCCCGCCCGCGGATGCGCGACCTTCTCGCGCAGCATCGCCCCCATGAGGTCGGGGGCGGCCCACATCCCCTTGCCGATCTGCGCGCGCCCCCGCAGCCCGCAGGCGAGCCCCACGTCCACGTTGCGGTCCTCGTAGGCCTTGATCCAGCCCGCCCCCCTCATGTCCCCCTTGGGGACCATCGGCCCCGCCTCCATCGAGGTGTGGATCTCGTCGCCCGTGCGGTCCAGGAAGCCGGTGTTGATGAACGCGACCCTATCCCGCGCCGCGCGGATGCACTCCCTGAGGTTCGCCGAGGTGCGGCGCTCCTCGTCCATGATGCCGAGCTTGACGGTGAGCCTGGGCAGCCCCAGGGCCGCCTCCACGCGGTCGAAGGCCTCGCAGGCGAAGGCGACCTCCTCGGGTCCGTGCATCTTGGGCTTGACCACGTAGACCGAGCCCGTCCGCGTGTTCCTCGGCCCCCCCTCGCGCCGCAGGTCGTGGAGCGCGCAGAGCGTCGTGACCATCGCGTCGAGCAGCCCCTCGAAGGCCTCGGACCCGTCGCGCAGCCGGACGGCGGGCGTGGTCATCAGGTGGCCCACGTTGCGCACCAGGAGAAGGGAACGGCACCGCACCGGCAGGTCCGACCCATCCGGCGCCGTATAGGTGAAGTCGTCGTAGAGTCGCCGCGTGACCCTCTCCCCGCCCTTGTCGAAGGTCGCCTCCAGGTCGCCCCGCATGAGGCCGAGCCATACCCCGTAAGCCAGGGCCTTGTCGGCCCCGTCCACGCAGGCGACCGAGTCCTCCAGGTCCACGATGGTCGAAAGCGCCGCCTCCAGGTTGACCCCGGCGATGCCAGCGGGGTCGCGGGCGCCCACCTCGTATCCGGGGTTGACCAGCACCTCGATGCCGAGCCCGTGGTGGCGCAGCAGGACGAAGCGCCACTCGCCGCGCGTCGCGTGCCCCGCGTAGGCGGCCGGGTCGGCCAGCGCGACCGGCCCCCGCGCCGTCGCCAGCGCCAGCACGTCGCCGGCCTCGATGGAGGTCACCTCGTCCCAGCGCGCGCCCGCCAGCGGCACGGCGTCGTCCAGGAACCGCTTGGCCCAGGCCACGACCTCCGCGCCGCGCGCCTCGTCGTAGGGCCCGCGCGGCGGCGGCGACCCCAGCGCGTCCGTCCCGTAGAGCGCGTCGTAGAGAGACCCCCAGCGGGCGTTGGCCGCGTTGAGCGCGAAGCGCGCGTTGGTCGCCGGCACCACCAGCTGCGGCCCCGCCAGGGTGGCGATCTCGGGGTCGGTCGGCGGCGTCTCCACAAGGAAGGCCGCCCCGTCCGGCACGAGATACCCGATCCCGCGCAGGAACGCCTCGTCCGGCTCCGCCACGCCCGGCCTCCCCCGCGCCCGCGCGTCCAGGAGGCGTTGCAGCTCCTCGCGCCGCGCGAGCAGCGCCCGGTTGCGCGGCGCCAAGTCGTGGAGCAGGCCAGACAGCCCCTCCCAGAAGGCCCCCGCCTCCACCCCGCTCCCCGGGATGGCCCGCCCCTCCAGGAACGACGCGAGCCTCGCGTCCACCTCCAGCCCCGCCCGCTCGACCATGCCCGCCTCCCCGTCGCCCCCCAGCGGTAGCGAAGCGGCCTCCGCGCCACAAGCGGCAACGGTTAGCCCAGGGCCTCACTTTCCGCTTGCCCGAATCGCCCCCGCATGACACTTAGCCTTATGCCTAACGAACAGGAGCTGGACGGCCTCTTCCGCGCCCTCGCCGACCCCACGCGCCGCGCCATCCTCGCGCGGCTGGCGCATGGGCCGGCCTCCGTCACCGACCTCGCCCGGCCCCACGCCATGGCGCTCCCCTCCTTCCTCGCCCATGTCCGGGCGCTGGAGGAGGGCGGCCTGATCGAGACGGCCAAGGCGGGGCGCGTGCGGACCTGCGCGCTCAGGACCGGCGCGCTCGCCCCGGCCCGCGACTGGATGACCGCCCAGCGCCTGCTTTGGGATGGCCGGCACGACCGGCTCGAAGCCTACCTCAAGACCCTCACGGAGACCTCCGATGACCCATGACCTCCACCTCCACCGCGTCCTGCCGGCGCCGCGCCGCCTCGTCTGGGCCTGCTGGACCACGCCCGAGCACATCCCCCACTGGTTCGCGCCGGCGCCCGTGGTGACAAAGGTCCACCAGCTGGACCTGCGCCCCGGCGGCGCCTTCCGGATCGAGATGTTCATGGATGGCAAGTCGCTGGGCAGCGAGCCCGGCTGCTTCCTGGAGGTCGTCCCCGAGGAGCGCCTCACCTGGACCTCGGCGCTCGGCCCCGACTTCCGCCCGGCGGACGCCCCGTCTGCGCCCTTCCTCTTCACGGCCACGCTCGCCTTTGCCGACGCCCCCGGCGGCGGGACCGACTACCGCGTCGTGGCTCGCCACAAGAGCGCCGCCGATGCGGAGGCCCACGAGGCCATGGGCTTCAGCCAGGGCTGGGGGACGGTCGCCGACCAGCTCGGCGCCTACGCCGCCGGGCTGGGGCGCTGACATGCGCGAGCGCACAATGACCATCGAGCGGCGCCTCCAGGCGCCGCCCGCGACGGTCTTCGCGGCCTGGACCGACCCCGCCGTCCTGCCCCGCTGGTTCGGCCCGGCTGGCTTCGACTGCCGGACCCGCGCCATGGACCTGCGCGTGGGCGGCGAATGGCGCTTCGACATGGTGGGCCATGGCATGACCTTCCCCAACCGCCACCGCTGGACCGCGCTCGAACCTCCGTCCCGCATCGCCTTCCTGATGGACGCCGGCGACGGCGCGGCCGAGCCCATGGCGGTGGAGGTGCGCTTGCACCCCGATGGGTCCGGCACGCGCCTCGTGCAGACCGTGACCTTTCCCACGACCGAGGCGCTGGACGCCGCCCGGGCCTACGACGCCGAGGCGCGCGGCCGCGAGACGCTCACGAAGCTCGCGGCGGCGCTGGACGAGTAGGCCCCCGCCGCCGGCAGGCGTCCGAGCACCACCGCACCTCGTCCCAGACCTTGGCCCAGGCGCGGCGCCAGGCGAAGGGCCGGCCGCAGGCGGCGCAGGCCTTGGTAGGCAGGTCCGCCTTGCGTCGCATCCTGGGCATTGGCCCCGGGCCTCAGTTGCCCGTGCCGGTCCCCGTGGCCGGCCCGCCCCCCGTGGCGGCGCCCGTGGTGGCCGCGCCCCCGTCCACCGTGCCCGCGCCCGTGCCGGCGCCGGGCGGCGTGGCCGTGCCCGTCCCGCGCGTCTCCACGCTGCCGCCCTCCTCGGTGCCGCCGGTCGGCGTCGCGCCGGGCTGGCCCGTGGTGCCGCCGCCGCCGGTGGGGGCGATGCCGCCCGTGGGGCCCGGATCGGCGTCCGTCACGGCCTGCGTGGTGCCCTGGCCCGTCGCCGTGGCCGTGCCCGTGGCGTCCTCGAGCGAGTCGCCGGTGGCCGAGGGCGCGGGGTCCGCCCCGCCGGCCGCGTCCACCTCGCCCGTGCGCCCGTCCACCTGCGCCGCCGCCCCCTCGGGGGCGCCGCCGCGGTTGACCAGCACGATGCCCGTGACGGCGAGGAGCACCAGGGCGAACAGCACCACCGCCATCATCCCCGTCAGGGGTCCGCGATGCTTCTCGGCCTGCTTCTGGGTGTTGGTGTCGGGTGCGGACATGGGCGGGCTCCTGGGGTTGGCGGCGGCTTGCGGCCCCGCGGTCGCGGCCCTAACGTCCCCCGCCCGCTTTGGTTCATGCACGAGGCCGCGATGGAGACCGCCGACCCCCGCACCGTCCGCCTCGCCGACTACCGGCCCTTCCCCTGGGTCGTCGAGGGCGTCGAGCTGACGTTCCGCCTCGCCCCGCGCGCCACGCGCGTCCACTCCCGCATCCGCTTCGCCCCGCGCGAGGGCGCCGCCGGCCCCTTCGTCCTGCACGGCGAGGACCTCTCGCTGATCTCCGCCCGGGTGGACGGCCAGGAGGTCTCTCCCACCCTCACCCCCGAGGGCCTCTCCTGCGACGTGCCCCCGGGCCGCTTCACCTGGGAGGCCGAGGTGGAGATCGCCCCCGAGGCCAACACGCGCCTCGAGGGCCTCTACCTCTCCAAGGGGATGTACTGCACCCAGTGCGAGGCCGAGGGCTTCCGGCGCATCACCTTCTACCCCGACCGCCCCGACGTGCTGGCCACCTTCGACGTGACCATCGACTCGGACCTCCCCGTGCTGCTCTCCAACGGCGACGAGCTGGGGCGCGGGCGCTGGCGCGACCCCTGGCCCAAGCCCGCCTACCTCTTCGCGCTGGTCGCGGGCGACCTCGTGGCGCACCGCGACGCCTTCACCACCCGCTCGGGCCGCGAGGTGGCGCTCGCCATCTGGGTGCGCCCCGGCGACGAGGCCAAGTGCGCCTTCGCCATGGACGCGCTCAAGCGCGCCATGGCCTGGGACGAGGAGGCCTACGGGCTGGAGTACGACCTGGGCGTCTTCAACATCGTCGCCGTGGACGACTTCAACATGGGCGCCATGGAGAACAAGGGCCTCAACGTCTTCAACTCCTCGGCCGTGCTGGCCTCCCCCGACACCGCCACCGACGCCGACTACGAGCGCATCGAGCGCATCGTCGCCCACGAGTACTTCCACAACTGGACCGGCAACCGCGTCACCTGCCGCGACTGGTTCCAGCTCTCGCTCAAGGAGGGCCTGACGGTCTTCCGCGACCAGCAGTTCATGGGCGACACGCGCGGCCCGACCCGGCGCATCGGCGACGCCCAGCTCCTGCGGGCACGCCAGTTCCGCGAGGACAACGGCCCCCTGGCCCATCCCGTCCGCCCCGAGAGCTTCGTGGAGATCAACAACTTCTACACCGTGACCGTCTACGAGAAGGGCGCCGAGGTCATCGGCATGCTCCGCCGCCTGGTGGGCGAGGACGGCTACGGGCGCGCCGTCGCCCGCTACCTCTCGGACAACGACGGGCGCGCGGCCACCGTCGAGGACTGGCTCGCCGCCTTCGAGGCCGAGACGGGCCGCGACCTCGGCCAGTTCAAGCTCTGGTACTCCCAGGCCGGCACGCCCCGCGTCAGGGTCTCGGAGGACTGGGACGGCGGCACCTACCGCCTGACGCTGTCGCAGGAGGCCCCGCCCACGCCGGGCCAGCTCGCCAAGGCCCCCATGGTCATCCCCGTGGCGGTCGGGCTGCTCAACCCCAACGGCGATGAGGTGGTCCCCACGCGGATGCTGGAGCTGAGGCAGGCCTCGCAGACCTTCGCCTTCGAGGGCCTGGCCTCCCGCCCCGTCCCCTCGCTCCTGCGCGGCTTCTCCGCCCCGGTCATCCTGCTGCGCGACCAGCCGGCCGAGGAGGCGGCGCTGCTGCTGGCCCACGACACGGACGGCTTCAACCGCTGGGAGGCCGGCCAGTCGCTCGCCCGCCGCTCGCTGCGCGCCCGCCTCGACGGCGCCCGGCCCGACGACGGCTGGATCGCGGGCCTCGCGGCCGCCTTGCGCGACGAGGCCCTCGACCCCGCCTTCCGCGCCCTCCTCCTCACCCTCCCCTCCGAGGAGGAGACGGCGCAGGCCCAGTGGGACCGGGGCGTCCCGATGGACCCCGGCGCCGTCCATGCCGCCCACGAATCGCTCCGCGACGCGCTCGCGGGCGCCCTCGCGGACCTGCTGGCCCTTCTCCACGCCGGGGCCGCCGTCCCCGGCCCCTTCAGCCCCGACCCCGCCTCGGCGGGCCGGCGCGCGCTCGGCAACGCGGCTCTCGCCTACCTGTCGCGCCTGGACGGGGGCGAGGCCGCCGCCCGCCAGTTCGCGGGGGCCTCCGACATGACCCAGCTCGTGGCCTCCCTCTCCGCCCTGCTGTCGGCCGGCCGGGGCGAGCCCGAGCTCGCCCGCTTCCTCGACGCCTGGGGGCACGACCGACTGGTGCTCGACAAGTGGTTCGCCCTCCAGGTCGCGCGCGCCCGCCCCGACCGCGCCGTGGCCGTGGCCGAGGCCCTCACCCGCCACCCGCTCTTCGACCCCCACAACCCCAACCGCTTCCGCGCGGTCCTGGGCGCGCTCTCGGCCAACCAGGCGGGCTTCCACGACCCCTCGGGCGCGGGCTACCGCCTGCTCGCCGACTGGCTGCTCAGGATGGACGCCACCAACCCCGTCACGGCCGCCCGCGCCTCCGTCGCCTTCGATTCCTGGCGCCGCCTGGAGCCCGGCCGCCGGGCGCTGGCCGAGGCCCAGCTCGACCGCCTCCAGGCCGCCCCCGACCTCTCGCGCGACCTCTCCGAGATGGTCGCGCGGATGCGCGCCTGAGCCCCCGCCGCGCGGGCGCCCCCCGGGGGTTGCCGAGCCCGTGATGGCGGAATACCTCCCCCGGGACGGCCGGGGGAGAGGCCCCCGCCCAAGGGACCGGGCATGAGGGACCGCATAGACCCGCTGATCGAGGAGCGCGCCCCCTGGCTCGCCACCGGGAGCCCCCTCGTGCGCCCCGCCCGCGCGCTACTCAACCGGGCCCTCCAGTACGAGCCCACCGTGGCCCTGGGCGAGCGCCTCCAGGACCTCCCCATCGCCCCCCTGATGGACGAGCTGGCGCGCCTCCTGTGCAAGGACGTCACCGTCTCGGGCCTGCACCACGTCCCCCGCCACGGCCCGGCCCTCGTGGTGGCCAACCACCCCACCGGCATCGCCGACGGCATCGTCCTGTGGCACGTGCTCTCCAAGGTCCGCCCCGACCTCTACATCTTCACCAACCGCGACATCCTGCGCGTCATGCCGCAGTTCGCCGACCTCATCATCCCCGTCGAGTGGCGCGCGGAGAAGCGCACCCACGCCAAGGCGCGCGAGACCATGGCGCTCACCAAGACGGCCGTGGAGCAGGGCCGCCTGGGCGTCATCTTCCCCTCCGGGCGCCTGGCCAAGCGCGTGGGCCTCAGGCTCCACGAGCGCCCCTGGATGCCCTCGGCCGCCATGCTCGCGCGCAAGTTCGAACTGCCGGTCGTCCCCATCAACATCCGCGCGCGCAACTCGCTGCTCTTCTACCTCTTCGATGCGATCCACCCCACGCTGCGCGACATCACGCTCTTCCACGAGATGCTCAACAAGGACCGACAGCCCTACGTGGTCACCATCGGGGAGGAGATCGGCCCCGCCTCGCTCCCCGCGAGCAGCGAGGAGGGCATCGAGATGCTCAAGCGCGCGACCCTGGCGCTGGGCGACCGCGAGGACCGCACGATCAGCATGATCGCGGCCACCCGCCGCCCGGCCTTCCTGTCCTAGCCCCGCGCCGGCGGGCGCAGCCCGGCAGCCGGCGCGGCCCGCCGCTGGCAGTAGTCCCGCCCTCGCACCCAGGCCCGCACGTCCTCGGCCACCTCGGGGCGCCGCAGGGGCCCCCACTCGGCCGCGAGGCCCCCGCCCTCGGCCACCACCCCGTCGCGCGCCACCGCCCGCGCCGCCAGGCGCACCGCGCAGGCCGCGTTGACCGCGCCGTCGCGCAGGGCCGCCGCCTCCGCGCCGCAGCCCGCCGACCTCGCGGTCGCGGGCGAGATCTGGAACAGCCCCAGCCAGGCCCCGCCCCCGCCCACGGCCCCCTCGTCGTAGCGGCTCTCGTGGAGCGCGAGCGCGCTCAGCGCGCCGACCCAGAAGGCCGCGCGCAGGTCGCCGGAGTTGGCCGCGTAGGCCGGGCACCACGCCCCGATGTCGGCGGGCACCGCGTCGCGCAGGTCGCGCGGCGTCTCGGCCAGGGCCATCAGCGCCGCCAGCGTCCAGCCCTCCGCCCCCGCCCGCCCGTCCCAGCGGGCCTCCGGCAGGAGCACCGGGCGCGCGGGCGGGGGCTCCCCCGTCAGGACGACCGGCAAGGGCCTGGGCACGGGCACAGGAGCCGGCGCCTCGCCCGAGGCCGCCGTCGCCGCCAGCACAGATCCCAGCATCCAGAGGCCCGCGCGCATGGCGCGGAGCGTGGCGCGGCCCGGGCCGCCCGCGCAAGACCCCCGGGGCCGTCAGCCCCGGAGCGGGTCCTGGCAGTACTCCTGGCTCGACACCCAGGCCGCCATCTGACGGCGCTTGGAGGCCGAGGAGAACGGGCCCCAGTCGGCCGCGATGCCGCCGCCCCCGGCCGCGACCACGCCGTCGCGCGCCACCGTGCGCGACAGGATGCGCACCGCGCATTCGAGGTTGGCCGCGCCGTCGCGCAGCTCCGCCCCCGAATCGGCCTCGCAGCCATAGCCCCGCGCCGTGGCGGGGCTGATCTGCACCAGCCCGAACCACTGCCCGCCCCCGCCCACGGCGCGCGGGTTCCAGGTGCTCTCGAAGCGGGCCAGCGCCGACAGGAGCCCCGCCCAGAAGGCCGCGCGCTGGGGCGCGGGGGCCTCGGCGTAGCGAGGGCACCAGGCGCCGATGTCGGCAGGCACCTCCGAGAGCAGCGGCGCGCCCTCGTCCTGGAGCGCCGCCAGCGTGGCGCCGGTCCAGATGTCGTCCTCGGCGTTCTGGCCGTCCCAGGCCATCGCGGGCAGGGCGCGGGCGTCGGGGGGAAGGTCGGCCGTCCCTGACGCGGAGGCGCAGGCGGCGAGCACGGAAAGGCCGAGCAGCAGAGGCGCCACATGGGCGCGGGTCTTGAGGGTCATCACGCGGGGCAGCTCCGGGTATTCCTGATCGTGCCGCCGCTTGAAGATTGATCACCAAGGTTGAACAACCGGGCGGTTCCCGCGCCGCGATTCTCGGCGGAGACTCGCCTGACCTAAGGGTCAAGGCTGCGCGGAGACTCGCCGATCCCTGGGGATAACCCCTGGATCGCGCTGGCCCTTGATGCCTCCGGCCGTTGCGCCTAAGCCGCCCTCCGACCCCCGAGGAGGAGCCCCCCATGCTCGACGAGGCCCCGCGCCCCGCCCCCAGGCCGAAGGTCATCGAAGGGCTCACCGGCCCCTGGGAGATGGTGGTCGGCCTCGAGGTCCACGCCCAGGTCGCCACCGCCGCCAAGCTCTTCTCCGGCGCCCCGACGGCCGTGGGCGCCGAGCCCAACACCCAGGTCAGCTTCGTGGACGCCGGCATGCCGGGGATGCTCCCCGTGCTCAACGAGGGCGCCGTCGCCCAGACCGTGCGCACGGGGCTGGGCCTGAAGGCGCGCATCAACCTGCGCTCCGCCTTCGACCGCAAGAACTACTTCTACCCCGACCTCCCCCAGGGCTACCAGATCAGCCAGCTCTTCATGCCCCTCGTGGGCGAGGGCGAGGTGCTCGTGGACCTCCCCGGCGGCACCCGCCGCAGGGTGCGCATCGAGCGCATCCATCTGGAGCAGGACGCCGGCAAGAGCGTCCACGACATGGACCCCGCGCTCTCCTTCGTGGACCTCAACCGCACCGGCGTCGCGCTCATGGAGATCGTCAGCCGTCCCGACATCCGCTCCCCCGAGGAGGCCGCGGCCTACGTGGCGAAGCTGCGCCAGATCATGCGCTACCTGGGCACCTGCGACGGCGACATGCAGCACGGCAACCTGCGCGCCGACGTCAACGTCTCCGTCCTGCGCCCCGGCGACTACGAGGCCGGGCGCTGGGGCACGCGCTGCGAGATCAAGAACATGAACTCCCTGCGCTTCATCCAGGCCGCCATCGAGTTCGAGGCCCGCCGTCAGATCGCCATCCTGGAGGACGGCGGGACCGTCACGCAGGAGACGCGCCTCTACGACCCCGAGAGGGGCGAGACGCGCTCCATGCGCTCCAAGGAGGAGGCGCACGACTACCGCTACTTCCCCGACCCCGACCTCCTGCCGCTGGAGATCGAGCAGGCCTGGGTGGACCAGATCGAGGCGGCGCTGCCTGAGCTGCCGGACGCGAAGCGCGCGCGCTTCGCCTCCCGCTACGGCCTGTCGGACTACGACGCGGCGGTCCTGACCGCCGAGGCCGCCGACGCCGCCTTCTTCGAGGCGGTGGCGGAGGGGCGCGACGGCAAGGCGGCCGCCAACTGGGTGGTCAACGACCTCTTCGGCCGGCTCAAGAAGGACGACCGCGCCCTCTCCGACAGCCCCGTGAGCCCCGCGCAGCTCGGCGCCATCCTGGACCTCATCGCCTCGCGCGCCATCTCGGGCAAGATCGCCAAGGACCTCTTCGAGATCGTCTACGCGGAGGGCGGCGACCCCGCCGCCATCGTCGAGGCGCGGGACATGCGCCAGGTGACGGACGAATCGGCCATCGCGGCGGCCGTGGACCGCGTGGTGGCCGCCAACCCCGCCCAGGCCGAGAAGGCGCGCGCGAACCCCAAGCTCGCCGGCTGGTTCGTGGGCCAGGTGATGAAGGAGACCGGCGGCAAGGCCAACCCCGCCGCCGTCAACGCCCTGGTCGCCCGCGCGCTCGGCCTCTAGCCTTCCCGCCCACGCCGCCTATACCCCAGCCCAAGGGGGGAGCCATGCAGACCCACGAGTACCGCACCATCCCCGCGCCCCGGCGCGGCGTGAAGGCCAGGGGAGCCAAGTCGCCCGAGGACCGCTTCGCCCGCGCCGTCGAGGGCGAAATGAACCGCATGGCCCGCGAGGGCTGGGAGTTCGTCCGCTCCGACACCCTGCCTTGCGAGGTCCGCCAGGGCTGGTTCGGCGGCCGCGCCACGACCTTCCAGACGCTGCTGGTCTTCCGCCGCCCCGTCGCGGCCCCCCTCGCCGCGCCCGCCGCGCCCCCCCTTGCGGCCGCCGCCCCGCCCCTGCCCGAGTTCCTGCGCGCCGACCGCCCGGCGCCGACCCCGCCCGTGGTGCCCGAGCCGCGCCTCGCCCCGCCCCCGCCCGCGGCGCGGCCCAACCCCGCCCCCCCCCCCCCCCCCCCCCCCCCCCCCCCCCCCCACCGGCCGCCGGCCCGGACGTCCCCGAGGACCCCCTCGCCCGCGCGCTGATCGCCTCGCGCCCCACGCGCCTCGCCGCCGAGTAGGCTACCCGAGGTCCAGGGCCAGGGCGTGCAGCCGCCCCATCACCTCGGGCCCCAGCGCCGCGTGCACCGCCCGGTGCCGCGCCAGCCGCCCCATGCCGCGCAGGGCCTCCGCGCGCATCACCACGCGCCAGTGCGTCCCGCCCCCCTCGCGCCAGCCGCCGTGCCCGCGATGCGCCTCGCTCTCGTCCACCACCTCCAGCGAGTCGGGCGCGAAGGCGTCCCGCAGCCGCTGCCGCATCTCGTCGCCAAGCCCCATCTTTTTGCCCGCCCGCCCTTCCGTTCGCCGGCGCGATGCTTAGACTGCCGCGTCCACGAGAGGAACGGGCACGAGAGGAACGGGGGCGGGATGACCAAGAGCGATCCCTTCGGCTTCGACATGTCCGTGTCAGGCGCCAAGAAGCGCAACCCGCGCGGCCGTCGCGGCCTGTCGGGCGCCCAGGAGACCTCCACGCGGCTCTGCGCCCACCCCGGCTGCACGCTCGCCGGCCAATACCGCGCGCCCAAGTCCCCCGACTCGCTGGACGACTACCTGTGGTTCTGCCGGGACCACGTGCGCGAGTACAACCTCAAGTGGAACTTCTTCGAGGGCGCCACCGAGGCCGAGGTGCTGGGCCAGGCGAGCCGCGACCGCGTCTGGGAGCGCCCCACCAAGCCCTTCCGCCAGAGCGCCGAGCAGCGCGCCTGGGCGCGCCTGGGCATCGAGGACCCCCACCAGGTCCTGGGCGACAACGCCACGCGCAACCCCGGCCGCGCGGGCCCGGGGGGGGCGACGGGCACCCGCCGCCTGCCCGCCACGGAGCGGCGCGCCGTCGAGATCCTCGACGTGCGCGACACCTCGACCAAGGCCGAGATCCGCAAGGCCTACAAGGCGCTCATCAAGGTGCTGCACCCCGACATGAACGGCGGCGACCGCTCGCACGAGGAGCAGCTCGGCGAGGTCGTCTGGGCCTGGGACCAGATCAAGGGCTCGCGCAACTTCGCCGAGGGCTAGGGTGCGGCCGGGGCGGGGCTGAGGGACAGCCGCCCGAGGCCCCGGCCGCGAGGCGTGCCGTCCAGCCGGCCCGCCCTGCCCCGAGACACGGCGGGGCGGGTCAGCCGGTTTCAGGGGCGACGCCACGTCACAGCGCGGCCAGCGGCGCGGCCGCGAGCAGCGCCCCCGTGGGCCCGCCCGTGGGCGACCCGCCGGGCGGCTCGTCGGTGATGGCGAGCGTGCCCCCGGGCATCAGCGCGGCCAGCGCCTCGGGCACCTCGATGGCCCCCTCCCCCGCCTCGGGCACGAGGCCCAGCGACACCGGCGCCGCCTCCCCCGCGATCAGCCACAGCTCCTGCGACCGCCCCTCGGCCAGGCCGCCCGCCGTGCGCTCCACCGTCAGCACGCGGCTCTCGGCGTCCCAGGCGGCCGCCACGACCAGCGAGCCGTCCTCGGCGGCCAGCGTCGCCGCCAGCTCCGGCGCCTCGGGCCGCAGGAGGCCGAGGTCCGTGGTCCAGAGCACGATGAGAGCCGCCGCGAGCCCCCCCGCCAGCGCCGGCAGGAGGCCCAGCCGGCGCCACCAGGGCTGCGCGCTCTCGGGGAAGAGGCGCCGCAGGATGGCGGCCTCGGCCCCCGGCGGCGGCGCGGCCTCCGGGAGCGCCTGGAGCAGCGCCGCGAGGTCCTCCGACCAGCGCGCCACCTGCGCGCGGAAGGGCGGGTCCAGCGGGAGCCGCGCCTCGAAGGCCCGCACCTCCTCGGGCTCCAGGAGGCCGAGCACGTACTCGGCGGCCAGCGCCTCGTCCTCCTCGCGGTCGGTCAGCTCGCTCATGTCCCCAGGCACTCCCGGAGCTTGAGCAGCGACCGGCGCAGCCAGGTGCGCACGGTGTTGAGAGGGATCGCGTAGCGCCGCGCCAGGTCCTGGTAGCTGTCGCCCAGCACGTAGGCGCGCCGCACCGCCTCGGCCCGGTCGGGCTCCAGCCCCTCCAGGCACAGCGCGACCCGCGCGCGCATGGAGGAGGCCATGGCCTGCTCCTCGGGGCCGGGGCCGATGTCGGCAAGCTCCGCCAGCTCCTCCATGGGCCGCGTCGCCCGCCCCCTGCGCGCGCGCAGCCGGTCGATGCTGTGGTTCCTCGCCACCGTGATGAGCCAGGTCATGGGCGACAGCCCGTTGGCCCTGTAGCGGTCGGCATTGTGCCAGATCTTCACGAAGATCTCCTGCAGCGCGTCCTCGGCCTCGTGCCGGTCCTGGAGGACACGGAGCGCGACGGCGAAGAGTTTCCCCGACGTGGCGGCGTAGAGCGCCGAGAGCGCCTTGCGGTCCCCCATCGCCATGCGGGCGATCATCTCCTCGACGTCTGCGGTGGTCGTCATGGTCCCTCCCGCGCTCACCTTGCCGCGACCGCCGCCGCCTGTCCACGCCCGCCCCGCCCGCCCTTGAACCTGTCTCCCCGATGCTTCATGGCGGGGCGCCGAACCGCAGGGAGCCCGCCATGCCCGACGCCGACAAGGCCCGCCCCCCCGAGCGGCCCACCGAGGAGATAGACGTCCGCGAGGTGTTCGGCCTGGACACGGACATGCGCGTCAGGGGCTTCTCCGAGCCCAGCGAGCGCGTCCCGCTGCGCGACGAGACCTACAAGTTCGACCCCGACACGACGCTCGCGATCCTGGCGGGCTTCGCCCACAACCGCCGCGTGATGATCCAGGGCTACCACGGCACCGGCAAGAGCACCCACATCGAGCAGGTCGCCGCGCGCCTCAACTGGCCCACGGTGCGCGTCAACCTGGACAGCCACATCAGCCGGATAGACCTCATCGGCAAGGACGCCATCAGGCTCAGGAACGGCGTGCAGGTCACTGAGTTCGCCGAAGGAATCCTGCCCTGGGCCTTGCGCCACCCCTGCGCCATCGTGTTCGACGAATACGACGCCGGCCGCCCCGACGTGATGTTCGTGATCCAGCGCGTGCTCGAGCACGACGGCAAGCTCACCTTGCTCGACCAGAACGAGATCATCACGCCCCACCCCTCGTTCCGGCTCTTCGCCACCTCCAACACGGTGGGCCTGGGCGACACCACGGGCCTCTACCACGGCGTGCAGCAGATCAACCAGGCGCAGATGGACCGCTGGAGCCTCGTGGCGACGCTCAACTACCTGAGCCACGACGCGGAGGCCGCCATCGTGCTGGCCAAGTGCCCCCACTACAACACCGAGAAGGGGCGCCGCGTCATCGGCCAGATGGTGACGGTGGCCGACCTCACCCGCACGGCCTTCATGGCCGGGGACCTGTCCACCGTCATGAGCCCCCGCACCGTCATCAACTGGGCGCAGAACGCGGAGATCTTCCGCAACGTGGGCTACGCCTTCCGCCTGACCTTCCTCAACAAGTGCGACGAGCTGGAGCGCCAGACCGTGGCCGAGTTCTACCAGCGCTGCTTCGCGGAGGAGCTCCCCGAGAGCGCGGTGGCGGTGGCGATGCGGTGAGGGGCCGGGCCCCCGGGCCCGTCCCCGCCGTCCGCGCCGGCTCAGGCGGCCCGAGCCGCGGCCTCCCGCGCGGGCTTGAGCACGCTCGCGTACCACGCCACCTGATCCAGCATCTCCTTGAGCGACCCGCCCAGCACCCCGTCCAGCGCCTCCAGGGGCTCGGGGCTCGGGTTGTAGGGGCCGACCCGGTAGAAGTCCGACCCGCCGATGTGCACGCCGGCGCGCACGGGCACCATCTGCAGCTCGATGGCCATGGTGCGCAGCTGCTCGATGGCGCGCGCCGCGCCCACGCTGCCGTAGCCGATCGCGCCCATCGGCTTCTTGCCCCAATTCACGTAGTCCCAGTCCAGCGCGTTCTTGAGAGGCCCCGTGACGCTCCGGTTGTACTCCGCCACCAGCACCACGTAGCCGTCGAAGCGCGCGACGGTCTCGTTCCATCGCTTCGCCTTGGGGTCCTGCGTGGGCACGTAGGCGTTGGACGCCACCGCGTCGAAGAACGGCAGGTCGAAGTCGCGCAGGTCCACGAGCTCGACCTCCATGTCGCCCCTTTCCCGCATCTTGGCGAGAGCCCAGTGGGCGGGCTTGTCGGCCCAGCGCGTCGGCCGCGTGGACGAGATGATGAGCGCGATGCGGGGCTTGCTGGCCATGATGTCCTGTCCTTGCCGAGGCGGCGCCACGGGCCGCGTCGCCGCGCAACCTGGGGCGCGCCTCCCGCGCCGGCAAGCGGGGCCGCTCGCACAAGCCCCGTGCGCTCCTGCCGTGCGCCCTTGCCGCGCACCCTCCCCCGCCCTATCCCCGAGGCCATGGCGAAGCCCCCCGACAACCCCGCCGACCCCTTCAAGCGCGCGCTCGCCGAGGCCACCCGCGTGCTCGCCGACGACGCCGAGCTCACCGTCACCTACTCCGTGGACCCGCCGGGCCTCTCGGCCGATACCCTCCGGCTCCCCCAGGTCTCGCGCCGCCTCACCCGCGACGAGGTCCTCCTGGCGCGCGGCACCGCCGACGGCCTCGCGCTCCGCCGCCGCCACCACGACGCGGCCACCGCCGACCGCTACCGCCCGCAGGGCGCCATGGCCCGCGACCTCATGGACGCCATGGAGACCGCCCGCGTGGAGGCGCTGGGCGGCCGGCACATGCCGGGCACCAGCGGGAACATAGACGCCCGCATCGCCCACGAGGCCCGCCGCAAGGGCTATGAGGGCGTCCGCCAGGCCCAGGACGCCCCCCTTGCCGTCGCCGCCGGCTACCTCATCCGCCACCTCGCCACCGGCCGCCCCCTGCCGCCCGGCGCCGACAACGTCATGGCCCTCTGGCGCGGCTTCATAGAGGACATGGCCGGCGGCCGCCTCGGCGAGATCCCCGACCTCCTCTCGGACCAGAAGGCCTTCGCCCGCTTCTCGCGCGACGTGATCCGCGACCTGGGCTACGGCGACCAGCTGGGCGAGGACCCCGACGAGGAAGCCCCCTCCGACGACGCGGCCGAGGAGGAGGACGACAGCGACGACCCCGGCGCCGAGTCCGAGACCGAGAGCGACGACGCCGAGGCCTCCCCCGAGAGGGCCCAGGACCAGGAGGACGACGCCTCCCAGGCCCAGGTGAGCATGGAGGCGGACGCCGACGCCGAGGAGATGGACGCCGAGGAGACCCCCGAAGGGGAGGCCCCCCACGACCCCCCGCCCCCCGCGCCCCACTCGGAGGCCGACAGCGCCTACAAGGTCTTCACGACCCTCTTCGACGAGACCGTGGACGCCTCCGACCTCGCCGAGCCCGCCGAGCTGGAGCGCCTGCGCGCCTACCTCGACCAGCAGCTCGAGCCCCTCAAGGGCGCCGTGAGCCGCCTCGCCAACAAGCTGCAACGGCGCCTCCAGGCCCAGCAGAGCCGCTCCTGGGAGTTCGACCGCGAGGAGGGCATCCTGGACGCCGGGAGGCTCGCCCGGGTGGTCGCCAACCCCACCACGCCCCTGTCCTTCAAGGTCGAGAAGGACACCGAGTTCAGGGACACCGTGGTGTCGCTCCTGCTCGACAACTCGGGGTCCATGCGCGGCCGCCCCATCTCCATCGCCGCCATCTGCGCCGACGTGCTCGCCCGCACGCTGGAGCGCTGCCAGGTCAAGGTGGAGATCCTGGGCTTCACCACGCGCGCCTGGAAGGGCGGCCAGAGCCGCGAGCGCTGGCTGTCCGAGGGCCGCCCCGCCCTCCCCGGACGGCTCAACGACCTGCGCCACATCGTCTACAAGGCCGCCGACGCCCCCTGGCGCCGCGTGCGCGCCAACCTCGGCCTGATGATGAAGGAGGGGCTCCTCAAGGAGAACATCGACGGCGAAGCCCTTGAATGGGCTCACCGAAGGCTCGCCGGGCGGGCGGAGGCCCGCAAGGTCCTCATGGTCATCAGCGACGGCGCCCCCGTGGACGACTCCACGCTCTCCGTGAACCCCGCCAACACGCTCGAAAAGCACCTGCGCGACGTCATCGCCATGGTGGAACGCCGCCGCGCCGTGGAGCTCGTGGCCATCGGCATCGGCCACGACGTGACGCGCTACTACGACCGCGCCGTCACCATCACGGACGTGGAGCAGCTCGCCGGCGCCATGACCGAGCAGCTCGCGAGCCTCTTCGACGCCGTCCCCCGCGCGGGGCGCCGCCGGGCCCGTCGCTGATGCTCCAGTCCTTCGAGACCACGAGCGACCCGTCGCAAGGCCCCGCGAGGCTCGCCGCGCTGCGCGCCCTCATGGCCGAGGCGGGCCTCGCGGCCGTCCTCGTCCCCCGCGCCGACCGCTTCGGGGGCGAATACGTCGCCGCCGCCGACGAGCGCCTCGCCTGGCTCACGGGCTTCACCGGCTCGGCGGGCTCGTGCGCCGTCACGGCCCACGAGGCGGGCCTCTTCGTGGACGGCCGCTACCGCGTCCAGGCCCCCGCCCAGGTCGCCCCCGACTTCTCCGTGGTCGCCTGGCCCGAGACCAGCTTGGCCTCCTGGCTCCTCGCCCGCCTCGCCCCCGGCGACCGCGTCGGCTTCGACCCCTGGCTCCATGCCGTCGAGGAGATCGAGACGCTCCGCGCGAAACTGGACCCCAAGGGCATCGCCCTGATCCCCGTGGACAACCCCGTGGACAGGCTGTGGACGGACCGCCCCCCGCTCCCCTCCGCCCCCTTCACGCCCTGGCCCGACGCCCTCGCCGGCGCCACGTCTGCCGAGAAGCGCGCCAAGCTGGCGGAAACCCTCCGCGACGCAGGCCAGCGCGCCGCCCTCCTGACGCTCCCCGACTCCGTCGCCTGGCTCCTCAACATCCGGGGCCGCGACGTGCCGAGGAACCCCGTGCCGCACGCCATGGCGGTCCTCCACGACGACGCCTCCCTCGACCTCTTCGCCCTCCCCGGCAAGGCCGACGCCCTCCCCCTCGAAGCCGTCCGGCTCCACCCCGAGGAGGCCCTCAAGGCCACCCTCGCCACCCTCCCGTCCCCCGTCCGCCTGGACCCCCGCACGGCCCCCTTCGCCCTCCTCGACGCCCTCGGCACCACCACGGTGGCGCGCGACCGCGACCCCTGCCTGCTCCCCAAGGCTCGCAAGAGCGCCGCCGAGATCGCCGCCACCACCGAGGCCCACTTGAGGGACGCGGCCGCCATGGCCACGTTCCTGTGTTGGCTCGACCGCGAGGCCCCCACGGGCAGGCTCACCGAGATCGCCGTCGTCGAGGCCCTCGAAGGCTTCCGAAGGGCCACCAACCAGCTCCAAGACATCGCCTTCGACACCATCTGCGGCGCCGGAGAGCACGGCGCCATCGTCCACTACCGCGTCACGCGAGCGACCGACGCCCCTGTCCTCCCCGGCACCCTCCTCCTCATCGACTCCGGCGCCCAATACCTCGACGGCACCACGGACGTGACCCGCACCGTCGCCATCGGCGATCCCCCCGCAGGCGCGCGCGAAAGCTTCACGCGCGTCCTCCAGGGCCTCGTCGCCATCAGCCGCGCCCGCTTCCCCCGGGGCGTCGGCGGCCAGCACCTCGACGCGCTGGCCCGCCAGGCCCTCTGGGCCGCGGGCCAGGACTACGACCACGGCACCGGCCACGGCGTCGGCGTCTACCTGTCCGTCCACGAAGGCCCCGTGGGCCTCTCGCGGCGCTCCGAGCTGCCGCTGGAGCCCGGCATGATCCTCAGCAACGAGCCCGGCTACTACCGCGAGGGCGCCTGGGGCATCCGCACCGAGAACCTCATCCTCGTCGAGGAGGCCCCCGATCTCCCGGGCCAGGACGCGCGCCCCTGGCTCTCCTTCCGCACCCTGACCTTGGTGCCGATCGACCGCCGCCTGATCGACGCCACGCTCCTGTCGCCCGCCGAGCGAGCCTGGCTCGACGCCTATCACGCCGAGGTCCTCGCGGCCGTCGCCCCCCGCGTGGACGCCCCCACGAAGGCCTGGCTCGAAAGCGCCTGCGCCCCCCTCTAGACCCCCATCACGGAGGACGATCATGCCCCGCATCACCACCAGCCCGGCCCAGGGCCGCGTGACCGTCCGCGCGGGCGCCACGGTCATCGCCGACACGACGCGCGCCGTCGAGCTGCGCGAGGGCGCCATGCCGCCCGTCCTCTACATCCCGCGCGAGGACGCCACCGTCCCCCTGGAGCGCACCGCCACGCGCTCCACCTGCCCCCACAAGGGCGAGGCCTCCTACTACGCCCTGGGCGGCGTCCAGGACGCCGCCTGGAGCTACGAGACCCCCCACGGCGACGCGAAACCCATCGCGGGCCACCTCGCCTTCTACCCCAGCCGGGTCTCCATCGAGCACACCTGATCCGCCCACCCCAGGCGCGGGGGCGCCAGCGAGACGTAGAGCCCCGCCGCGCGGCTCGCGAAGCGCGCCGCCTCCAGCACGCCCTCGCCCCGTGCCATCCGCGCCGCGAGCGCCCCGCAGAACGCGTCCCCGGCCCCGTGCGCGGACAGGGCCGCGACCTCCAGCGCCGGCACGAACTCCTCGCGGCCGTCCCGCAGGAGCACCGTCGCCCCCTCCGCCCCCCTCGTCAGCACCACGTCCCGCGACGGCCCCCCCAGCGCGTGCACCACGGACAGCGCCCCACGCGCCAGCGTCTCCGCCTCCACCCGGTTGACCACCAGGACGTCCACGAGCCCCATCATCTCCGCCCCCAAGGCCCGCGCCGGCGCCGCATTCAGCACCACGGCCGCCCCCTGCCGCCGCGCCAGGCGCGCCGCCCCCACGTTGGCCGCCTCCGGCACCTCGTTCTGGAGCAGGAGCACGTCGCCCGAGGGCGCCCCCGCCACCCCCAGGTTCGCCCCCGACACCACCACGGCCGCGTATTCCCCGCCCGCCTCCTCGATGGCCACGCTCATGCCCGACCCGCGGGCGGGGTCCACGGCGACGCCGCCCGCGTCCACCCCCGCCCCCTCCAGGTGCGCGACCAGCGCCCGCCCCCAGTCGTCGTCCCCCACGGCCCCCACGAAGGCCACGGAGGCCCCCATGCGCGCCGCCGCCACCGCCTGGTTGCCCCCCTTGCCCCCCGGGCGGGCCTCCCACGCCGACCCCATCAGCGTCTCGTCCCGCACGGGCAGCCGCGGCGCCCTGACCACCACGTCCATGTGCAGGGAGCCCAGGACGGCGACCCTCATCCCCAGAGCGCCCTCTGCACGGCCCCTGTCGCCCCCACCCCGTCATGCGCGACGCGCGCCGCCGCCAACCCCGGGTCCGCCCGCAGCCGGTCCACCGCCCGCATCATCCCCTCGACCGCCGACACGTTCGCCGCGCACTCCGCCGATGGGTCCAGCCCCGTGGAGTCCGGGAAGGTGTCGAAGTAGATCGCGTTCCCATACCCCATCCCCACCAGCGCCAAGAGCAGCTCCAGCGTCTCGGGCACGTGCACCGACCCCGCGACGAGCCCGTCATCCCGCCGCCCATACCCGTCGTTCAGGTGCACCCCCAGGAGCCGCGACCTTCTCCCCACCAGCATGGCCGCCCGCGCCGGGCTCTCCCGCGCGTAGAGCTGATGGCAGAAGTCCAGCGCCACGCCCGTATTCCCCGCTCCCACCTCGTCGAGCATCAGCAGCGTCGTGGCCGCGTCCGGCAGCAGCGCCTGCGCGCGCGGCTCGTCCGGCTTGTACTCCACGCAGACGTCCACGGACGGGTCATGCGCGCAGACCTCCCTCAGCGCGTCCCGCACCCTCTCCCACAGCCGCCCGTGGTCCGCCTGGAACGGCAGGTCCCACCCGTCCTGCCCCAGCCACAGCGTCATGAGGCGCCCGCCCGCCTCGCGCAGCGCGTCAACCCCCCGCCTGGTCAGATCAATGGCCCGCCGCCGCACCCCCTCCTCGGGGTGCCCGAGCGCCCCCAGCCGGAAGCCCGGCTCCGAGTAGTAGCGCACCGCGAACCCGTTCAGCCCCAGCCCCAGGTCCGAGAGCCGCCCCCGCAGCTCCCCCGCCGACCACCCCAGGAGGTGATCGGGATAGTTCACGTCCACCGCCGCGATGCCCGGCACCGCCGCGGCCACCCCGATCAGGTCCGCCGCCGTCACCCGGTTCAGCCCCGCGAGCCTCGCATCCGCCCGAAACCCGTTCAGCCGCGCCGCATAGGCCCAGCGATAGCCCTCACGCCGCACGCGCGCCCTCCAGGAGCACCCGCGCCGCGCCCCGCGCCGCCTCCGTGACCACGTCCCCCGCCAGCATCCGCGCGATCTCGTCCACCCGCTCGCGCTCGCCCAGGGGGACCACGCGCGACGTGGTCATCCCGTCGCTCACGCTCTTCTCCACCCGCCAGTGGTGCCCCCCCAGGGCCGCCACCTGCGGCGAGTGCGTGACCACGAGCACCTGCCCCCCGTCCGCCAGGGCCGCGAGCCTGCGCCCCACCGCGTCCGCCGTGGCTCCCCCCACGCCCCTGTCGATCTCGTCGAAGATGAGCGTCTTGGCCTCCCCCTCGCGCATCAGGCACACCTTGAGCGCCAGGAGGAACCGCGACAGCTCCCCCCCCGAGGCCACCTTGTCCAAGGGCCCCGGCGGCGCCCCCGGGTTGGTGGCCGCCACGAAGCGCACCTCGTCGGCCCCCTCCGGCCCCGCCTCCCCGTCCGTGACCTCCACCAAGAACCGCGCCCGCTCCATCCTCAGCGGCGGCAGCTCGGCGGCCACCGCCGCCGCCAGCCGCCCCGCCGCGTCGTGCCGGTGCCGCGACAGCGCCCCCGCGCAGGCCCCGTAGGCCGCGTCGGCGGCCGCCACGGCCGCCCTCAGCCTCTGCGCATCCCCCTCGGAGGCGTCCAGCGCCTGGAGCCTCCCCTGCAGCTCCCCCAGGAGCCCCGCCAGCCCGTCCGGCCCCACCGAATGCTTCCGCGCCATGGCCCGGATGGCGAACAGCCTCTCCTCCGCCTCCTCCAGCGCGCGGGGATCGAAGCTCAGCGCCTCAAGGGCGTCCCTGACGCCCCCCTCGGCCTCCGCGATGGCCTCCTGCGCCCGCCCGATGGCCTCGAGCGCCCCATCCAGCCGCCCCTCCGCCTGCCCCGCCACCCCCGCGAGCCTGCGCGTGGCGCCCAGCAGCGATCCGTCCCCCTCCCCGATCAGGTCGAGCGCCTTGCCGATGTCCGTCCTGATCCTCTCCCCCGCCTGCATCAGCCTGCGCCGCGAATCGAGAGCCCCCTCCTCGCCCTCCCGCGCGTCCAGCGCCTCCAGCTCCGCCGCCGCGTGGCGCAGGAACTCCTCCTCGGCCTGGAGCCTCGCCCGCGCCGCCTCGGCCTTCGCCAGCGCCCCTCGCGCCTCCCGGCGCGCCCCCCAGGCCCGGCGCGCCTCCGCCACCAGCCCCTCGGCACCCGAGAAGTCGTCGAGCAGCCGCCGGTGCACGCGCGGGTCCAGCAGGCCCCGGTCGTCCCCCTGCCCGTGCAGCTCCACGAGCGTCTCGGCCAGGGCCCGCAAGGTCTCCCCCGAGGCCCGCCGGTCGTTGATCCAGGCGGCCTTGCTGCCGTCCGTCCGGTTGACGCGCCGCAGGACCAGGCCGCGCGGGTCGTCCTCGTCCCCCTCGATCCCCGCCTCCCTCAGCACCCCATGCGCCGCGTGCTCGGGCGCCAGGTCGAAGGTCGCCGTCACCTCGCCCCGCTCCGCCCCCTGCCGCACGAGGTCCGCGCGCCCCCGCCAGCCCAGCACGAACCCGAGCGAGTCTAGCAGGATCGACTTGCCCGCCCCCGTCTCCCCCGTGAGCACGTTGAGCCCGGGCTGGAACACGAGGTCCAGCCGGTCGATGAGCAGCATGTCCCTGATCTGGAGCGCGCGCAGCATCGAGGCCCCCCCTGGGCCGGATGTGACCCGCCCCCCGCAGGGGGTCAACCCCCGGGACGCCCGCCCAGGTCCTCCGGGATCAGCCCCTCGGCGGCCAGCTCCGCCCACAGCCCCTCCGGCACCCGCACGTGGGCCACGCGCAGGTTGTCCTCCATCTCCGCCACCGTCTGCGAGCCCAGCGCGACGCACACCACGGCGGGATGCAGCAGCGGGAACCGGAACGCCGCCTCCTTGAGCGCCACCCCATGCCCCGCGCAGGCCGCCCGCAGCCGCTCCACCCGCGCCCTCACCTCCGCGGGCACCGCCCCGTAGTCGTAGTGCGCCCCCCCCGCGAGCACCCCGCTGTTGTAGGCCCCCCCCACGACCACGCCGATCCCCCTCTCGGCGCACAGATCCATGAACGGCCGCGCCTCCTGCTCCAAAAGGGTCCACCGCCCCGCGAGCAGGAACAGGTCGAAGTCCCCCCGCTCCGCGATCGCCTTCGCCGCCTGCCACTCGTTCACGCCCGCCCCGAACCCCGCGATGCTCCCTTCGTCGCGCAAGCGAAGCAGGGCCCGGTAGCCCCCGTCCATCAGCTCGTCCACGCGCGCGTCCAGCGCCGCCTGGCTCCCCTGGTTGCGCAGGTCCAGGTCATGCGCATAGAGCACGTCGATGCGGTCCACCCCGAGCCGCTCCAGCGACGCCTCGAAGGACCGCAAGACGCCGTCATGCGTGAAGTCATACACGCCGACGCGCGACGGCACCTCGAACCACTTGTCCGGCCCCTCGCGCCCCTCGAAGGGCACCGCCCGCAAGAGCCGCCCCACCTTCGACGCCAGGACAAGGGAGTCCCGGTCCTTGCCCCGCAGCGCCCCGTTGAGCCGCGTCTCCGCCAGCCCGTAGCCGTAGAGAGGCGCCGTGTCGAAGTGCCGGACCCCCCCCGCCCAGGCCGCCTCGATCAGCGCGCGCGCCTCCGCATCCGGGATCGCCCGATAGAGGTTGCCGAGCGGCGCCGTGCCGAGCCCCAGCTCCGTGAAGGTCAGCCGCCGCCCCTGCCTCTCCCAGACCCTCGTCCTCAGTTGCATCCCCGGCCCCCCCCGTGTTGTCTCTCAGCCTACCAGCCGCGCCGGGAGGGGCAACGTGCAGCGATTCCAGGCCGTCTTCGGCCCCCAAAAGCCCGTCATCGCCATGGTGCATCTCGGCGCCCTCCCCGGCGCGCCGCTGCACGAGGGCTCGATGGACACCATCGAGGCCGCCGCGCGCGCCGACCTCGACGCCCTCCAGGCCGCCGGCGTGGACGCCGTCATGTTCGGCAACGAGAACGACCGTCCCTACCAGCTCCAGGTGGACGCCGCCTCCACGGCCGCCATGGCCTACGTCATCGGCTCCTTGCGCGACCGCATCACGGTCCCCTTCGGCGTCAACGTCCTGTGGGACCCCGACGCCACCGTGGCGCTGGCCGCCGCCACCGGCGCCAGCTTCTGCCGGGAAATCCTCACCGGCACCTACGCGAGCGACATGGGCCTCTGGTCCCCCGACGCCGGGCGCGCCTACCGCCTGCGCGACCGCCTCGGGCGCCGCGACCTCGTCATGCTCGCCAACGTGTCGGCCGAGTTCGCCGACTCCCTCGACCGCCGCCCCCTCCCCGACCGCGCCCGCTCGGCCGTCTTCTCCTCCATCCCCGACGCCGTGCTCGTCTCCGGCGCCATCACCGGAGAGGCCGCCCGCATGGAGGACCTCGAAGCCGTCAAGCGCGCCGTCACCACCGTGCCGGTCCTCGCCAACACCGGCGTGCGCCACGACACCGTGGCGAACGTGCTGCGCGTGGCGGACGGCTGCATCGTCGGCAGCGCCCTCAAGGTGGACGGCCACACCTGGAACGCCGTGGACCCCGCACGCGCCAAGGACTTCATGGACCGCGCCAGGGGGGCTCGGGGGGCCGCCCGATGAGCCTCCGCGACGACCTGCGCGCCCTGTGCCTCCTCCCCGGCCTCGCGGGCCACGAGGAGCCCGTCGCCGCCCACCTGCGCGCCCGCCTCCTCGCCATGGGCATCCCCACGGCCACCGACCGCCTCGGCAACCTCGCGGCGAGCTTCCCCGGCACGGGCCCCGCCGTCATGGCCTTCGCCCACATGGATTCCTTGGGCTTCGTCGTCCGCAAGGTCGAGAATGACGGCCTCATCCGCGTCGAGCGCCTGGGCGGCGTGGCCGAGAAGGCCATGCCCGCCCAAGTCGTCCTCCTCTGCCCCCCCAACCTCCCCCCCATCCCCGGGATCATCACCGTCAAGGCCCACCACGCCACGCAACCTGCGGAGAAGTATCAGGTCCAGACCGCCCCCGAGGCGCGCATCGACACCGGCCACGGCTCCAAGGCCGCCGTGGAGGCCGCCGGCATCCGCATCGGCACCCCCGTGGTCTACCGCCCCGCCTTCCTCGAACTGGCGAACGAAAGGGTCGCCGGCACCGCCATCGACGACCGCGCCGGCTGCGCCGTCCTCCTCGCCCTCGCCGCCCGCCTCAAGGACCGCCAGGGCGGCCCGCCCGTCCACCTCGTCTGGTCCGTCCAGGAGGAGTTCAACCTCCGCGGCGCCGTGGTCGCGGCGCAGACCCTCAAGCCCGACATCGCCCTCCAGGTGGACCTCATGCTCGCCACCGACACCCCCGACATGGCCGACCGCGGCGAGATGCTCCTCGGCGGCGGCCCCGGCATCTCCCTCTACTCCTTCCACGGCCGGGGCACGCTCAACGGCGTCATCCCCCACCCCGCCCTCGTGAAGCTCGCGGAGGAGGCCGCCGAGGCCGCCCGCCTCCCCCTCCAGCGCTCCGCCCAGACGGGCGTGCTGACGGACCTCTCCTACGTCCAGACGGTGGGCGAGGGCGTGGCCTCCCTCGACCTCGGCTTCCCCATGCGCCACTCCCACACCGCGCTGGAATCCTGCGACCTGCGCGACCTCGACGCCCTCGTGACGCTCCTCGACGCCCTGATCGCCCGCATCCCCCCCGACCTCCGCCTGGACCGCGCCCCATGACGGTCACGCTGGGCATCGACGTGGGCACCTTCGAATCCAAGGGCGTGGCCGTGGAGGACGGCCGCATCCTGGCGGAGTCGCGCCGCCCCCACGGCCTGGACGTGAAGCACCCCGGCTGGGCCGAGCACGACGCCGAAGAGGTCTGGTGGGGCGACGCCGCCGCCATCGCCCGCGACCTCACCGCCCAACTCGGCGCCCGCAAGCCCGAAGCCCTCGCCGTGAGCGCCATCGGCCCCTGCTGCCTCCCCGTGGACGCGCGCGGCACCCCCCTGCGCGCGGGCATCCTCTACGGCGTGGACGCCCGCGCCACCGAGGAGATCGCCCTCCTCAACGCCCAGATCGGCGAATCCCGCATCCTGGAGGAATGCGGCGTGGCGCTGAACTCCCAGGCCGTGGGCCCCAAGATCCTCTGGCTGAGGCGCGAGCCGCACGTCTGGGCCGCGACCGCCCGCCTCCACACCGCCACCTCCTTCATCGTCGAGCGCCTGACCGGCGCCCACGTCATGGACCGCTACACGGCCGCCTCCTGGGCCCCCCTCTTCGACATCCGCGCCGCCGAATGGGGCGGCACCCACGGCATCTGCGAGCCCGCCCAGCTCCCCCGCCTCCTCTGGTCCGCCGAGATCGCCGGCGCCGTCACCCCCGAGGCCGCCGCCCTCACGGGCCTGCCCGAGAACCTCCCCGTGACCACCGGCACCATCGACGCCGCCGCCGAGGCGGTCAGCGTCGGCACCTCCCGCCCCGGCGACATGATGCTCATGTACGGCTCGACCGTCTTCATCATCCTCCTGTCCGAGACGCGCGTCACCGACCCCCGCCTCTGGGCCGCCCCCTGGCTCTTCCCCGGCCTGCACGCCGCCATGGCCGGGCTCGCCACCTCCGGCACCCTCACGCAATGGTTCCGCGAGCTGACCGCCCCCCACCTCCCCCGCGACGACGCCTTCGCGACCCTCGCCGCCGAGGCCCTCGCCTCCCCCCCCGGCGCCCGCGGCCTCGTGGCGCTGCCCTACTTCTCCGGCGAGCGCACCCCGCTCCACGACCCCGGCGCCCGCGGCGCCATCCTCGGCCTCGACCTGACGCACACCCGCGGCGACCTCTACAGGGCCCTCCTCGAAGGCATCGCGGCGGCGACGCGCCACGTCGTCGAGACCTTCCGCGACGCCGGCGCGCCGCCCCTTCGCGCCCTCGCCGTCGGCGGCGGCACCCGCACGGAGGCCTGGCTCCAGGCCACCTCCGACATGACCGGCCTGCCCCAGACCCTCGCCCGCACCACCACCGGCGCGGCCTACGGCGACGCCTTCCTCGCCGCCCAGGCGCTCGGCCTCTCGCCCGACATGGCCCTCTGGAACCCCCCCGCCCGTACGGTCGAGCCCCGCGCCATCCCCGCCTACGACGCCCACTGGCGGACCTTCCGCCTCCTCCACGACCGCACCCGCGACCTGCTCCCCTAGTCCGAGAACAGCTCCGGCCGCTCCGCCGCCAGCGCCTCCAGCCGCCGCACGAGCTGCCCCAGGTGGTGCCGCATGGCCCGCCGCGCCCCCTCCCCGTCGCGCGCCACCACCGCCGCCACCACCGCCCGGTGCTCCCCCAGGCTCTCGGCGATGCGCCCCGGCTGGGGCAGCATCAGCCGCCGCGCCCGGTCCACGTGCACCCAGGCCGTGCGCGCCAGCTCCGCCGCCCGCCGGTGCCCCGTCAGGTCCAGCAGGGCCTCGTGCATGGCGGCGTCCGCCGCGTAGAACCCCGCCTCGTCCCCGGCCGCCACCATGGCCTCCTGCACCCGCAGGGACCGCGCCAGCTCCGCCAGCCCGGCCTCCGTCACCGACCCCGCCACCGCCTCCACCGCCGCCAGCTCGATGGCCTCGCGCAGGAAGGCCCCCTCGCGCACCTCGTCCATGCTGAGGCGGGCCACGAAGGTCCCCGCCTGCGGCACCACGTCCACCAGCCGCTCGGCCTGGAGCCGCGCCACCGCCTCCGCGACGGGGCTGCGCGACACCCCCAGGGCCTCGCAGACCTCCCCCTTGCGCAGCCTGGAGCCCGGCTGCACGGCCAGCTCCAGGATCGCCTCCCGCAGGCTCCCATAGGCGCGCTGCGCCAGCGACCCCCGGAAGGCGGCGAGGGGCCGCAGCGGCGGGGAGGCTTGCCGAGGGAGGGCCACGGGCATACTAGCATGTTAGCCGGCGCCCCCTCCCCGTCAATCTCGGCGCCGCGAGGTGCCCCCATGCTCGACGCCCCCGCCCCCGCCCTCCGGCTCCACCCCGCCGACTCCGTCCTCATCGCCCTGGCCGACCTGCCGGCGGGCGCCCTGGCCGAGGGCGTGGCGCTGCGCGACCCCGTCCCGCGCGGCCACAAGGCCGCCCTGCGCGACATCCCCCAGGGCGAGGCGGTCATCCGCTACGGCCAGACCATCGGCGTCGCCACGCGCCCCATCCGCGCGGGCGAGCACGTCCACAGCCACAACCTCGGCATGGGGCCTCACGACCAGGACTACGCCTTCGCCACTGACATCCGCCCCCTCCCCCTCGTCGCCCCCCGCACCTTCCAGGGCTACCGCCGCGCGGACGGCCAGAGCGGCACGCGCAACTACCTGGGCGTGCTCACCTCCGTGAACTGCTCGGGATCGGTCGCCCGCTTCATCGCCGAGGCCTGCGAGAAGGAGCCCTGGCTGCGCGACGACCCCTCGATCGACGGCGTCGTCCCCATCGTCCACGGCACCGGCTGCGGCATGTCTGGCCGCGACGAAGGCTACGACACCCTCTTCCGCACCCTCCAGGGCTACGCCCGCAACCCCAACTTCGCGGGCATCCTGCTCGTCGGCCTGGGCTGCGAGGTCATGCAGGTGCCCGACCTCGTGGGCAAGGGAAGGATGCGCGGGGCCGACCTCTTCCGCTACATGACGATCCAGCAGACCGGCGGCACCCGCCGCACCGTCGAGAAGGGCGTGGCGATCCTCAAGGAGATGGCCGAGAAGGCCCGCGAGGCCCGCCGCGAGCCCCTCCCCCTCTCCGGCCTCGTCGTGGGGATGCAGTGCGGCGGCTCGGACGGCTACTCGGGCATCACCGCCAACCCCGCGCTCGGCGTCGCCTCCGACCTCCTCGTGGCGCACGGCGGCACCACGATCCTCTCGGAGACCCCCGAGATCTACGGCGCCGAGCACCTCCTCACGCGCCGCGCCGTCACCCCCGAGGTGGGCGCCAAGCTCGTGGACCGCATCCGCTGGTGGGAGGACTACACGGCCCGCTGGGGCGGCGAGATGGACAACAACCCCTCCCCCGGCAACAAGAAGGGCGGCCTGACGACGATCCTGGAGAAGTCCTTGGGCGCCGTCGCCAAGGGCGGCACCGCGCCCCTCTCGGACGTGGTCAAGTTCGCCGAGCCCCTCACGACCCGGGGCTTCGTCTACATGGACAGCCCCGGCTACGACCCCTGCTCGGTGACGGGCCAGGTGGCCTCGGGGGCCAACCTGATCGTCTTCACCACCGGGCGCGGCAGCGTGTCGGGCTACAAGCCCGTGCCCTGCGTCAAGGTCGCCACCAACTCGGAGATGTTCGCCCGCATGGAGGAGGACATGGACCTCGACGCGGGCGACATCGTGGCGCGCGGCACGCCCATCGAGGAGAAGGGAGAGGAGCTTCTGGACCTCATGGTCCGCACGGCCTCGGGCGAGCGCACCAAGAGCGAGCGCCAGGGCTTCGGCGGCGCCGAGTTCGTCCCCTGGGCGATGGGCGCGGTGATGTAGCCTACCACAGCACGCGAAGGCCCGGCAGCGCCGCGAAGGCGGGGTCGCGGGTGACGAAGGCCAGCCCCATGACCTCCGCCGTCGAGGCCAGCAACCGGTCGAACGGGTCGCGGTGGTCCCAATCGCGCAGGCCGGCGTGGAGCGCGATCTCGGGCGTCAGCGACGACACGATCACGCCTTGGTTCCGAAGCGTGGCCGGCAGCTCGTCCACGAACGGCTCCATCTCCGCCCATTTCCCAAGGCGGACCTTCTGGGCGATCTCCAGGACGCTGACCGGGCTGACATGGACGGCGTCCGCGGTGGCGATGGCGGAACGGGCCGTCTCCGACAGGAGGGCCGAGTCCCTGAACGCCCAGACCCAGGCGTGGGTGTCGAGCAGGACGGCCGTCAATCGGCGCCGCCCCCTTCCCACATCCTCAGGTCCTCTTCCGACATGGGCTCGAAGAAGTCGGGGGACGACGTCACCTTGTCGGCCAGGATGTCGAACCTGAACCCCGACCGCGTCACGGGCACCAGCCGCACCACGGGCCTGTCGCCCCTGGCGATCACCACCTCCTCGCCCCGCAGCGCGGCTTCGATGAGCTTGCTCAGGTTGGTCTTGGCGGCGTGGACGGTGAACTGCATGGCACGGGCCTCCCTTGGCCAACTTAGCCAACCTGCGCCCGCGTTCAACCCGCCCCTCAGATCCACTCCCCCCGGATCACCTGCCGGTAGATGGCCGCCAGCCAGTTGTCCCCCGCCGCCTCCGGCCTCAAGCCCCGCCCCGTGAGCAGCGCGTAGGCGTCCCGGTACCAGTCGGTCCCCGCGTAGTTGGTGCCCAGGATCGCCCCCGCCGTCTGCGCCTCCGCGTCCAGGCCCAGCGACAGGTAGGCCTCCACCAGCCGGTAGAGCGCCTCCGGCGTCTGCGTGGTGGTCTGGAAGTCCTCCACCACGACGCGGAACCGGTTGGCGGCCGCCGCGAAGTTGCCCCGCGCCAGGTAGTAGCGCCCGACCTCCATCTCCTTGGCCGCGAGCTGGTTGAAGGCCAGGTCGAACTTCTGCATCGCCGAGGCGGCGTATTCGCTGTCCGGGTAGACCTCGATCACCGTGCGCAGCGCCTGGAGCGCCTGGAAGGTCAGCCCCTGGTCGCGCCCCACCTCGTCGATCTGGTCGTAGTAGCTGAGCGCGAGCAGGTAGGCCGCGTAGGCCGCGTCCTCTCCCGCCGGGTAGAAGTCCAGGTAGCGCTGGGCGCTCGCGCGGGTGTTCTCGTAGTCGCGGTCGCGGTGGTACGAGAAGGCCGCCATGATGAGCCCCCGCTTGGCCCATTCCGAGTAGGGGTAGAGCCGCTCGATCTCCCCGAACAGGAAGGCCGCGTCGTCCGCCTGCCCCTGGTCCAGCGCCCCCTCGCCCTGCGCGTAGATCGCGTCGGGCGGCAGCGCCTCCAGGGCCTCGGGGTCGCGCACCGCGCCGCCGCAGGCCGCCAGCGCCAGCAGGACGGCCCCCGCCGCCCAAGGCCCCCCCCAGGCCCGCCGGGACCGCCTCACCGCCGTCTGCGTCATGCCGCGCCTCGCCGCTGCGGCCGCTTGTGGCGCGGCCGGCGCCCAGGGGTCTAGCACGCCCGGCCGCGGCGCCAAACCGCTTTCCGGGCGGGCGCGCGGACCCGTGTCCCCAGCGCCCCCTCCCGTCCGCCCCCGCCCCCTCAGGCGACCGCCGGCAGGTCCGCCGCCATCAGCCCCGCGCCGGGCAGGCGCGCCAGCAGGCGCGCGTCGCAGGCGACCGGCGCCAGCGCGCCCCCTCGCGCGAAGGCCGCGCGCAGCAGCGCGTTGGTCAGCGAATGCCCCGCCCTCTCGCCCACGTAGCGCCCCAGGATCGGCCCCCCGGCCAGCGCGAGGTCGCCCAGCGCGTCCAGCATCTTGTGGCGCACCGCCTCGTCGGGGCGGCGCAGGCCCCCGGGCGAAAGCACCCGGTCCCCCTCCACAACCACCGCGTTCTCGAGGGTGCCCCCCAGCGCCAGCCCCCGCGCCCGCATGGCCTCCACGTCCCCCCGCAGGCAGAAGGTCCGGCAGTCCGACAGCTCGCGCGCGAAGGCCCCGTTGGCCATGTCGAGCCGCAGCCTCTGGCGCCCGATGGCCGGGGCCGGGAAGTCGATGAGGAAGTCCATCTCGAAGCGCCCCGGCAGCGGCTCGAGCCGCGCCACGGCGTCCCCCGCGCGCGCCTCGACGGCCTCGCGCACCGCCCAGGCCAGGCGCGGGGCGTCCTCGGCCACGAGCCCCGCCCCCAGGATCGCGCGAAGCCAGGGCAGCGACGAGCCGTCCAGGATCGGCGCCTCGGGCCCGTCGCACTCGACCAGGGCGTTGGCCACCCCCGCCCCGGACAGGGCCGCCATCAGGTGCTCGACCGTGGACACGGACGCCGCCCCCGCCACGAGCCGCGTGGCCAGGGGCCCGGGCTCCACGCGGTCCCAGAGCGCGGGGATCACCGGCCGCCCGGGGAGGTCCACGCGCCGGAAGGCGATGCCGTGTCCCACGGGCGCGGGGCGCAGGACGACGCGCGCCGGCCGCCCGGTGTGGAGGCCGAGCCCCGCGACGGCGGCGGTCTGGGCGAGCGTGATCTGCAAGGCGGCCGTCCCGGGTCCGTGGTCGCGCCCGGGATAGGCGGCCCCGCCCCCGGCGCCAACTCACGTTGTGCGACGGCCTGAAACGCGACGGGGGGCCGCCCCTCGCGGGACGGCGCCCCCTCGCCCCCGGCCGGCTCAGTTGGCCTGGCGGCGCAGGAAGGCGGGGATGTCGGCGCGCTCCTGCTCGGGGTCGGCGGGGGCGGCGGCGCGCGGGCCGGGCTCCACGGCGGCGGCCGCGTTGCCCGTCATGCGGTTGATCAGCGAGTTGATCCCGAAGCGCGGCTGCGCGGCGGCCGCCTGCGGGGCGGCGGCGGGCTGGGCCGCGGGCTGCGCGGCGGGCCGGGCCTCCCCCCTCGCCTCGGCCGCGCGGCTCGCCATGGCGCGCAGG
>ERZ1066118.427-NODE-427-length-39744-cov-73.419562_pt1 | contig 39744 bp, 34 predicted proteins | sample MGYA00382765_ERZ1066118 | MGnify/ENA primary metagenome ERZ1066118 (study PRJEB33369, sample SAMEA5778348) | biofilm metagenome | biome: Industrial cooling water; feature: Water cooling tower basin; material: Biofilm | place: United Arab Emirates | collected...
GGTTTAGGACTTGGTACTTCAGGTTTGGGACTTGGTACTTCAGGTTTAGGACTTGGTACTTCAGGTTTGGGACTTGGTACTTCGGGTTTGGGAGTTTGGTTTACAGGTGGTTTTGTATCATCTTCTGTCGTAGAGTTATTGCGGTTATTACGCTGACTGAAATTCGGTTGAACTTGCGAATAATCGACTATAGCATCAACTTTGTCACTTTCTGGTAGAGGTGCTGATATATCAGATGTTTCTTCGGGGGTTGTAGATAATTTGATAAATGATGGGTCTTTGATAGTACCTGGACCCGATATTGGTGATTGCTTGGCTAAAGCTGCTGAAGTTTCTGCTTGAACACTACTAAGTGCTGGGTCACTGGTTGCATTTGGATTTTGACGTGTTAAATCAAGTCCTCGCACTAAATCACTCGTGTCATAAAAAGTTCGCAGGTCAAAACCATATAGTCCCTGAAATTTACCCTTGACAACAACCATCATTTGCCCAGCTTGCAAAACTTGGCTGCTAGAAGCATCTTTATTAAATACTTCAATTCCACTGTTTGTAAGGGCGCCAACAACTGTAGTATCTGTAGCTTTGTCATAACGTACAAACAACGCTGAACCACGAATTGCGGCAGCAGCACTTGGTGTTCTAATATTTGTTCTTCCTCGTCCTGGAGGAATCAGTAATAATACGGTACCGTTATTAAGCGTAAAATTTCTGGTTCGCGGTAAAAACTGAAATACGGCTTGTTCTCCAACTCGTGCCCACGAACCATCGTTGAAGCGCAAATCAGCTAACGACAATCTTCCTGTAGATAAACCATCCCCAGGTGTCATGGCATCCGAACGCTGTGCCTTACGTCTTGGTTGACGTTGAGGCATTAGCTGTACCAAGTTACGCAAATCTTGAATTACAGCCCTAGTTAAGGGTGTCTGGGCATTAGCTTGGTTCGATACAGGTATTGCTACCCCTGACAAACTAATTACCAGAAGTGGCAACAACTTACGAAACATTTGTTGCAGTTCAGAACTTTTACTCATACTCAACCAGGTAAAAACAATTCAAGGGGTAGATTTCTAGGTCTGTTGCTTGTTTTAACAAGTTTATATACGTATTTTTGCTTAAAAATTATCAAATCTTAAAAATCAAAAACATTCCAGCAGGCTATAAATTATTTACTAATCGCAATTTCGCTAGTCGAAATAGGTAGAACATAAGTATGCAAATTATATAACATTACTGCTACTTAAGTATATACTTAAGTACAACCCAGACTCAACCCTGATATTAGCTGTACGTTACACTCTGTTAGATAATTGAAACTTCAATAAATAGTTTGTAGTCTGATTTTTCTAAACGATGCCGTAAAGATGCAACCAAAGAAACTTAAAAACTGTTGGTCATTGTGGATTTCACTAACTTTCAGTACTAGCTGTCAGTATATGGTAAAACTAGATGCAGCAATAGCAATAGGCGCCACACAATGGCAATTATCCCCGAATGTATCAAATATACCACCTTTTAGTGATAACGCTGTAAATTCGCATGAACAACAAACACAGACTACACAAGTGTTACCCAAGTTCCTGCCTAAGACTTATAGCCAACCCTTAAATTCAAACAATATAGAACAGCCTGATTTAGTTCAGTCAATAACTATAGTTAAATCAACCCCAGAACAGCCACAAGACAGCAGCAATGCCCAAAAGCCAGCAGAACCTCCACAAGTTGAGGCACAACCAAATGAACCTGCGGTGCCTACCCCAACGCAAATAGAACAACGTCTAGATAAACCTGATATTGACTACAGTAAAAGGTTAGAAAGCCTTATACGTGTTCTTGAGAAAAATAAGCAATCAGCGGCTGAAACTAGTAACGGAGAACTTGGACAAATTATTGCCAAACCTCAAACATCAGAACTAGGCACTATCATCGTAAAACCAGTTGAACAACCACCGTTACCAACTCAACCTCAACAACCAGCAAAAACTCCACCAAAACCATCTGAACCCATCGGTTATGTGCTAGGACGAGTTAGTTTTTTCCAAACAAACAATCTTTTTGCCTCAAAAGTAGACCCTATCGAAGACGGATTGATATATTCTGGCGTTACACTTGCTACTGCCCCTTTACGATTAGGACCAAGGACATTTTTAAATGGTTCACTTGATGCCAATATTATTCGCTACATCAATCAATCGGAATTTAACTACAACCAAGTACGTTTAAATGTAGATTTATATCAACAACTTACTCGCCGCATGTACGGCGAAATCGGTTGGAGCAACCAACAATTGTTTTATGCCAGAAACAGCAAACGCCTTGGATTCGCATCTGGCGACCGATTTCTTAATGAGAATTCATTCCACCTATCATTAGGACGTAGAGACTTTCTGGCGCCTTCTTGGGCACTCGACAGTTTTTACGAATTTCGCTGGAACCTAGCTGAAGTTCCCCAAAGACGTGACCGTATCACAAACTCGTTATGGCTTTCATTAAGTTATTTTCTACAACAATCGCTTAACGTCGGTTTAAATTATCAACTTACTTTTTCTGACTTTACCCAGCGTAATCGCGAAGACTTGTATCATCGATTATTCACACACCTTAACTATAAAGCTACCAATACCAGTAGTATTAGTGTTCAAAGCGGAGTAACACTAGGTAATTCTACAGAACCTAACATTAACTTTGATGGGTGGTTTTTTAGTATAAATTATAACTGGGAAATCGGCAGATTTTAAGTTAATAACTAATCCAATCACTCCAACTACCAGCATAAAGCTTTGTATTACGAAAACCCGCTAATTCTAACGATAGTAAATTTACACATGCAGTAACACCAGAACCGCAGTAAACAATAATTTCTTCGCTGTTTCTTATCTCTTGCCAACGAGAAAGCTGCAAAGCAACATTAAGTAAGTACCCTGAACCATCAGTTACAGATTGCCAAGGATAGTTTACAGCACCCTCTATGTGCCCAGCAATTTTATCAATAGGTTCCCTGATACCTAGGTAACGTTCTGTCTCACGGGAGTCGATTAAAACTACACCTGGCAAATCTTTACGACTCTTTACTTCGTCTATATCTACTACCATATTTGATTGAACTTGTTCAGTAAAAATAGCGTTTTGCGAACTGCATGATGCTTCCCTAACTTCCGAACTAATTGGATACGATAATGATAACCATCCACTAAATCCTCCATTTAAAACCGCAACTCTTTCATGTCCCATGTAACGCAGCAACCACCATAAACGCGCGGCAAATCCAAGCCGTGAATCGTCGTATGCTACAACTAATGTTTGGTGATTTATACCCATTTTTGATAGCTTTACCGCTAACGAAGCTAAATCTGGTAAAGGATGTCTTCCTCCATGCGTACCCACTCTTGCAGAAAGGTCTTCATTTAAATCAAGATAATAGGCGCCTGGAATATGGCAATGCTTGTACTGCTGTTTTCCTAAATCTGAGTTATTAAGCGAAAATCGACAATCGATAATTACGACTTTAGAATCATTTAGATGCTCAACAAGCCAGGGAGCAGAAACCACATTCATAATTACTAGTACTGGTATTTTTATTAATTGCTAAAACTATTATCGAACTTAATGTCCGTAATGCCTGAACAATTTATCCCACAATCAACAGCAGACGGTTCTTTCACGTTCTTCTCCGAAGAATTTGAAGAGTCATATCATAGCCATTTTGGCGCCAGACAAGAAAGTTTTCAAAAATTTGTTGTTCCGACACAGCTATCCCAAAGAGCGACAAAAGTAGCAAAAGGACATTCCATCCGAATTTTAGATGTTTGCTACGGACTAGGATATAACACCGCTGCTGCGCTGCAAACTATTTGGCGCCAAAATCCGAACTGTCGTATTGAAGTTATTGGTTTAGAGTTCAACCCAGCAGTACCACGTGCAGCGCTGAGTCATAATTTGTATGGTGACTGGGACTTTGAATATCTAGATATCTTGACAAAACTCGCTTCTACGTATTACGTAGAAAACGATAACCTGAAAGCATCTTTATTGATTGGCGATGCTCGAACTACAATTAGACAGGTACTAGCAGACTCATTTCAGGCAGACGCTATTTTCCTAGACCCCTTTTCTCCTCCACAATGTCCACAATTGTGGACAATTGAATTTATAGGGCTTGTTTCCAAGTGTCTACACCACGAAGGATTACTAGCTACTTACTCATGTTCCGCAGCAGTACGTACAGCACTTTTGCTCTCTGGTTTAATTATTGCTTCAACACCTCCTGTAGGCAGAAAAACTCCCGGTACTGTTGCAGCACATCCTGCATGTCTCCAATTACTAAACCAACAATCTCCCCTCTCAACTGCTGAACTCGAACATTTACATACACGTGCTGCAATTCCTTATCGTGACCCGTCACTTCAAGACCAAGCCCAAATCATTCTAGAACGGCGCCGACAGGAACAAAAGTCGAGTACGCTTGAAACCACGTCTCAGGCGCGGAAACGGTGGTCATCAAGAAATATAAACACTTAAAGCATTTAGTATATTATTACACTAAATGCTTTAAGCATGAATCGAGTGCATAAAGTAATTGTGATCAGAATCACAACAAAAGTGAATAAATGGTCACTGCGATAAGTAACTTTACAATAGTTTGATAATTGCTAATAATTTTTATGGGAAAATACATAAGTTGCTTATCAAAAAAGAAATACTGTATTGTTTAGTTAGAGCAAAAAAATAAATTTAATAAGACAACGAGTTATTTTGCACAGTCATGCGAACAAATCTCCGTATAAAACCTGATTTAAGATTTGCTCAAATTGCCCATACTAGAAAGATAGGTGGGGAATTTTGACCACAATTTTCTCAGATGCCTTAAAAAGATGAAAAACTCGCTGATTTTGCTTAAACATAAATAGATTAAGTTTGCGTTATATTGTAAGCCTATACGAGTAGTAAGAATTTATGAAGGTGATAAGTACCAAAAGTCAAGTGTCACTTATAGATGATAATTGACAATTAGTAAATTCTGACTTAACGTGAAAGATTGCAGTATGACGTGAGACTATTTAAAAGCAAGCAGAATAGTACAGTATATAAATTTAAATTGTTTTAAGAATTGGAGCGCCTCTGTGGTTTTGAAATCCAATTATACAGGTTCTACCGAAAGAGTTACGAGTGGGTCAAACCCCTCAGAGAAAATAAATGATATCGGTTCAAATAAGGCTTTAGGATTGCAAAAAGTGCAAACTTACTCCTTGGGCTTATCAGGGCAAGACCTTATGGTTGAAAAAGTTGAAGCCATATCATCTTGGACAAACCAAAAGGCTGATTCAGGTCATGAATCATTGGTTTCAAGAAAGCAGCACGCCGAATCACAAGTGGATATATTTGATGGTGATACACCAAAAATCCTCGTCGTTGATGACCATGCAGCTAGTCGAATGACATCTGTGGCTTTATTGGCTATGGAGGGTTATGAAATCATTGAAGCCGATAGCGGTTTTAGTGCAATAGAACTTATTGCCCATTCGTCACCAGACTTAATACTGCTTGACGTCATGATGCCAGAAATGGACGGGTTTGAAGTTTGCCAACGAATCAAGCAAAACGAGCAAACCCGATTGATTCCTGTGATTTTTATTACAGCTTTAAACGATAGACATTCTCGTATTCGCGGTATCGAAGTTGGAGCAGACGACTTTTTAACTAAACCCTTTGACCGTTTAGAATTAGCAGCGCGCGTAAAATCGCTAGTGCGGCAAAAGCGTTTGAACGAAGACCTTGACCATGCCGAAAAAGTATTATTTTCAATAGCACGGGCAATTGAGAGTCGCGACCCAAATACTGGGGATCACTGCGAACGGTTAATACAGTTGGGTAAAGCATTTGGTGAATATCTGAAACTCTCGCGCAATGAAATTCGCGATTTAATGTGGGGAGGCAACCTGCATGATATTGGTAAAGTTGGTATTCCCGATGCGATATTGCTCAAGCGGGGCAAGCTAACAGACGAAGAATGGAAGACAATGCGTCTACACGTCTTGATTGGTGAAGAAATTTGTCAGCCTTTGCGTAGTACACGTGGGGTAATACCAATTATTAGGCACCATCATGAGCGATGGGACGGTTCGGGGTATCCTGATGGTCTTAAAGGGGATGAAATACCCAAATTGGCGCAAATTTTTCAAATTATTGATATTTATGATGCTTTAACGAGTGAACGTCCTTACAAAAAGGCTTATACACCAGAAGAAGCGCTATCTACGATGGAAGAAGAAACCAAACGAGGTTGGCGTAATCCTGAATTGATGAAGAAATTTGCTGACTTTATTCGTTCCTGGCAATCAAATCCGGCAATTAAATCGAACTAAATCGAAATGTAAGCGGTTAACATTTCGATTGTGGATGATTAGCTGGTATTATTTGGGCCTGAACGGAAAAGCGGAGTATCTCCAGCTTTGATAAGCAATTCACACATGCAGTATCGCTAATTATGGTAGTAGTAGCAATTCTGGCGGCGGGACGCGGCACAAGAATGAAATCCAGCCTGCCCAAGGTTTTACATAAATTAGGTGGGCTATCGCTTGTCGAGCGAGTCTTAAAGAGCGTTGATAAGGCGCAACCTCTTCGGCGGATAATAATAGTAGGGTACCAAGCTGAGTTCGTCAAAACTGCGATGGCGCCAATACCCAATATAGAGTTTGTTGAACAAACTCAGCAGTTGGGGACAGGGCACGCCATCCAACAGCTACTACCGCATTTAGAAGGTTATGAGGGTGACTTACTAGTTTTAAATGGCGATGTACCATTACTGCGCCCTGAAACACTAAGTAATCTCTTGCAAACCCATCGAGAAAATCAAAATGCTGCAACTATTCTGACCGCGCATTTGCCCGACCCTAAAGGTTATGGGCGTGTTTTTTGTGATGGTGATGGTGGTAAAAAATTTGTGCAGCAAATGGTTGAAGACAAAGATTGTACAGCAGAGCAAAAGCTATGTACTCGCATCAATGCAGGAATATACTGTTTCCGCTGGCAAGATTTAGCACAAGTACTACCTCACTTACAGGCAAATAACGCTCAGAAAGAATATTATTTAACAGATGCCGTTACACAAGTTTCACCAGTAATGGCGGTAGATGTCGAAGATTACCAAGAAATTTTAGGTATTAACGACCGACTTCAATTAGCAGGCGCCTACGAGATATTGCAAAACCGAATAAAAAATCAGTGGATGGCAGCGGGTGTAACAATAGTTGACCCAAGTAGCGTCACAATTGATGAGACCGTCGAGTTACACCCAGATGTAATTATTGAGCCGCAAACCCACCTGCGAGGTTCAACGATAATTCATACAGGCTCTACAATTGGACCAGGAAGTTTAATAGAAAACAGTCAAATTGGTGAAAACGTTTCAGTACAGTTTTCAGTAATTGTAGATAGTAGTGTCGCAGCAGGTGTTCGCATTGGACCCTACGCCCACTTACGTGGTCATGCTAATGTTGGTGAAGGATGCCGCATTGGTAATTTTGTAGAATTGAAAAATACTAAATTAGGCACAAAAACGAACGTTGCTCACCTTTCATACTTAGGTGACACAACAACAGGCACCAAAGTCAACATAGGCGCAGGAACCATCACCGCTAATTACGACGGCTTCAAAAAACACCCAACTACAATTGGTGACAACACAAAAACAGGTTCCAATAGCGTTTTAGTGGCGCCACTTAACCTTGGTTCAAACGTATACATAGCCGCAGGTTCAACAATAGCTCAAGACGTTCCAGACGACTGCCTAGTAATAGCGCGTCCCCAACCAGTCCTCAAACCCGGTTGGGTATCAAAAAAACAAAACGAGCAAATAAAGTAGAAAGTGCTGAGTGCTGAGTGCTGAGTAGAATTGGAAGTTATGAGTCATAAGTTATAAGTTATAAGTTAGAAGTTAGGAGTAAACAATTAGACTCAGCACTCATTACTCAGCACTCAGCACTCAGCACTCATCACTCCCTACTTGTGGTTCATCAGGCAGTTCCAAAGTATCGTTCATCTTTTCGCCATTGTGATAAGCTGCCAAAAGGACTTCGCTAGTCTTACCCCATGCAATTGTCCCCTTAGCATCAATTGCAATGGCGCCAAAATCACGCTCATTTTGAGTTGCCTCGTCAAACGAACGCTGCATCGCTTCAAGCAAAGACATTCCATCTGTAACCCGCACCACTATACGTGGCGCCAAGCATTCATCCAGAATATGCTCCCCAATACCCGTACAGCTAACACCAGCATACTGAGTAGCATAATTACCAGCAGGCATAGCAGAATCACTAACACGACCAATACGCTCAAAGCCTTTTCCACCAGTAGAAGTGCCAGCAGCAATTCTTCCAGCCGTGTCTAAAACAACAACACCAATCGTCCCTCTACCAGCACCACTTTCAACTAATTCTTTTTCTGCTACCACCCCAGCCATCGTTTTTTTGAAATTATCCTGACGTTCTTGCAGCCATTCTTCTAAACGTAAATCTGTAAGCGGATTATAACTAGGTACCTGCAACTCTCGTGTTAACTCCGAAGCGCCAAAATCTGATAGCACTCGGTCGGGAGATGACTGGAGAAAATGCGCTAAATTAATTGGATTCTGTATTCGTGTAACATTAATTACACCACTAAAACTTTGAGAGGCGCCGTCCATTAAAGAAGCGCTCATGCGAATTTGCCCGTCAGATTGCAAAACAGAACCAGTCCCAGCATTAAAACGTGGGTCATCTTCCAACAATTGGCAACCATGTACTACTGCTTCTGCGGCTGAAGCGCCAGATACTAGTAAAGCATAAACCTCTTCTAACACTTTATATAGCGACTGGCGTACAACTTCAACGCCACCTTTACCTTTAAGCGAACTACCTGCCCCACCATGAATAATTAATTTAGGTCGCACCTGTGTAACTCCATATATTTAGTCAATATTAGTTCATGAATCTTCAGTTTTAGCTTGCGAACGCCGACGACGGCATCTTTCAGAGCAATATTTTACTTCGTCCCAGTTCTTTTCCCATTTTTTGCGCCAAGTAAACGGAAGTCCACAAACCGGACATATTTTTGTTGGCAGGTCAGACTTAGAACGAGCGCGTGCCATAAATGGTTAACAGAATAATGTTGAGATTTATCAAGGGTGGAACCATATTATATACTTTTCCCAATCTGTATAAGCTAAATTTGCCTACATCTAAATAGTCTTGTGGAATAGTCTTGTGGAATAGTCTTGTGGAATAGTCTTGTGGAATAGTCTTGTGGGATGGGCATCCTTGCCCGTCCTCCATAATTATTTCACAGCCAACGCCAGCAATAACCGACTAACAACACGACCATCAGGTAACTGGTAAAAGTTTAATTCCCCTCCCATTTGCCTTACCAAATTTTGACTAATAAACAAGTGTAAACCCGGATAATTGTCTATATACTTAGATACAAGTAAATCTTTTGAAGTATCTTGATATAATTCTGCCAGTAATTGAGAATTAATAATACCATTATCGGTAATCGAAAGTTCTAATGTATTATCTTCTAAACGCCGACACCAAAAGTCTATTCTTCCTCCAGGTACAGAACGTTCCACAACAGCTATTAAAATTTCATTTATTATTAATTCTATCTTCGCAACATCACCAACAACAATTAATGAGTATTGCGATAAGTTCAAATTGGTCTTACCCGATGTTTGTTCTGTAGAGACGTGATTAATCATGTCTCTACCTGTATTTTGCCCTAAACCATGTACTCCCACCCATAATTTTTTCTCTTTGAGCCATTTATCGACTCGTTCTAGTGAACGTTTTAATAAGCTGGCAATAGGCATTTTACCCTTGTTAAACTGTAACTGCCATTGCTCCTCTTCAAGTAAGCCAGTTACTGATGAATAAGTACTTTCTAACTGGCGTAGAATTTGCTGATAGCGGACTTGTGTAAATTCGTTATTCGGAACACCTAAAGCTTTAATTTGGCTAATCAAAGAGTTTGCTGTACGATGATTATCTTCAAATTTTCGGTGTTTATACCAGTTTATTTGTTGTAACTCTTGTTTTGATTCTAACAATGTTTGTGATACTTGACGAAAACGTCGTGACCAAGCAAGTTGACTAATTAACATGGATGCTGCACTTAAGCTTTGCTCAGACCAGCGACGTGCAATATTATCAGCTATTACCACTACACCTGTTGGTTTGTAAGCTGGGTCGGTACGTAATGCAGCTATTAAAATTTGACCGATACTTGAACCATGTAACCATTTACGTGTATCTTCGGGCAAGTCTTCAGCTTTAATAAGCATCATTGGTTCACTGCCTAAAGCCCACTGTATCAAAGCTTCGCCGAATATTGGCACAGAAATTTCGCTCGACACAGCAAATTCTTGGTCATTAATTAAACCAGGAATTATTTCAGCATATTGTGAATTAGGCGCCCAAGACAGCATTAGCACTAAAGGACAGTTAAGAACGGCAGCAATTTGGCGCAAAGAAATAATTTCTAGATTTTTATTACCTGGTTCTGTTTTGCTGCCTTGTGCTTGTTCCAAAATTCGTAACGATTCTTGGAAGCTTTGCATAATTTTAGTATTTTGCTCGCCGTTAAAATATAACTGCCACTGCCTAGTAATTACACCAACTTGCTGACCAACAATTTGAACTAATTCTCTTTCTCTTGTTGTCCAAGCACGGTTGCTTTCGTGTGTAATTAGCATTAACGTTTCAGGTGCATTTCCACCCTGACAGTTAGTTATAACTAAAGAACTAACCCCAACTTCGAGCAAACAAGACCGCCAATTAAAAAACCGTAAATCTTCTTCTAAGTTTTCAATTGCAATTGCTTCTTCTGAACGCTGTAAAAGTTGCCAATCAACTTCACGCAAACCTTCAAAGCTAAAATTGAACGGGCGCCTGTTTTGTGGTTGAGTCTGAAACAAAATTTCGTACTTACTATGGTCATGATTATAGTACAAAAGCACAAATCGCATGGCGCCGAGTCTTTCTAAGATTTTTTTAGCGCAGTTGCTTAGGGTCTGCTCAAAATCACGTTCACTATATATTCCTTTTGCGACTTCGCTAGTTAAATCAGCATCACCTCGAATTTGCTCAATTGTGTTTTCCATTTCTTCAGCAGGTGCTACAAGCGATACCAAACCTGCTGCACCTTGAACAAAACTTTTATCGTTTTCTTTCCATATGCGCGCTTCCATCGCTTCAATAGCTAAAAAACCGATTAAATCCTTTTGGCAAATAATTGGTGCCGCCAATAAAGACCGAACCTGCAAGCGTTGCATCAACTGAGCAGTAAATTGGCTTTTGAGTGAACTTCGCCCTTCTCCAATTGCAACAAGTTCATTCGTTGCCAAAGCATAGTAAAAGTCGCTCAACTCCTCAACAGTTATTGAACCTGTCCCAGTTCGATTTTTATCATACTTTTGTGTACTGCCATTCGAGTGACTGCTAAAACGGCGCCAAAAATACCGACCATCGCGCTCATACCAGTAAATATGAGTACGAGTTGGCGCCGTGAATTCATGTACAGCTTTAACTACAGCTTCTATACGCTGCATTAAATTATTAGAAGCTTGTAATTTTTGTAACAAGTTTAATAAAGGTTCTTCGAGACGCTTAGTATGTTTTTGCTGCCAGTCAAGTTCATACTGGTGTAACGCTGCGGCTAATTCACCCAGTACCATCATCAATCTTGCTTTAGCATCAGTTGGTAAAAGATATCCCCAACGAATCGAACCAAGCATGAGTAAACCTAAACAGCGGTCTTTATAGCGAATAGGTAGAATTATGGTTCCTTGAATTTGATGCTTTTTAGCTAGTTCTTGCCATACTTCTGCACGCGCTTCTGCCCGCAAGTCAGCAACACCAACAGGACGTTGTTCAATAACTACTTGTTCTAATAAATCTCCGGGACTAAGAACTAGTCGCTGATTTAAATAACCATTATCATTTCCGGGTGAAAATCCTCCCTTGCCAATTACGATATGATTCAAGCGGTCGTAAAGCGCCACCCATACCAAGTTGTAGTCAAATTGTTCTTTGACAAAAGTAATAATAGTTTGAATTAGAACATCAATATTATCTTCTTCTCGTAGGCTTTGTAAGACACGCCCTAAAGAGATAATATGCTGTTCAGCGCCGATTGGTCGTTGTGGCTGCCCCATAGAAGCGGTCGTCTAGTAAGAATTAATATAGCTGGTTTGTACTTAAGATGCCCAAATACTATCGATAGCTATCAAAATGAACGATATATACCAACTTGCAATTCGTCCGTTATTATTCAATGCGGTGAAAGCTGACCCAGAGAAACTTCACTCTTCAACGATTCGCACACTTTATTGGCTGAGTGAAATTTGTTATAGTCCAAGCACAAGGTGGGTAAACCAGCGCTTACGGCAATCATTTTGCCTGTTTGATAAACGTTTAGAACAAAATCTGTTTGGATTGCATTTTCCCAACCCAGTTGGTTTAGCTGCTGGGTTTGATAAAGATGGAGTTGCCGCACCAGTATGGGGAAGCTTAGGATTTGGGTTTGCTGAATTAGGGACTGTGACTTTTCATCCTCAACCAGGCAACCCAAAACCTCGCTTATTTCGTTTACCCGAAGATAATGCAGCGCTTAATCGAATGGGTTTCAATAATTCAGGTGCAGTTAATATGGCTCATAGATTAACAAAAGTACGAAATAACCTAACTTTACCCATACCCATTGGTGTTAATTTAGGCAAATCGAAAATAACACCGCTTGAAACTGCTGCTATTGATTACCGTGACAGTTTTCGCTTACTCAAAGATTGTGGTGATTATTTTGTCGTTAACGTTTCTTCCCCTAATACACCTGGATTACGCGCGCTTCAAGATGCTACTATGCTTTCTTCTATCTTGGAAGCATTAAGTCAAGAAAACTTAATACCGCAAAAACCAATATTTGTCAAGATAGCGCCAGATTTAGAATGGGAGGCAATATCCGACATTATCGAATTAGCGGTTAATTATAAATTAGCGGGAATTATAGCTACAAATACTACAATTCGTCGCGATAACTTAAAAACGCGATTTATAGCAACAGGAAAACCACCTCAAGAAGAAGCTGGTGGAATTAGTGGGGCGCCAGTACGCGACCGTTCAACAGAAATAATTCGTTACATTTACAAACATTCTCAAGGGCAAATACCAATTATCGGCGTAGGTGGAATATTTACTGCCGCAGATGCATGGGAAAAAATCACCGCAGGCGCCAGCTTAGTCCAAATTTATACAGGTTGGATATATGAGGGGCCTTGGATGATACACCGTATTCTTGAAGGTTTGCTTGTGTTACTCGAACAACGAGGATTGACCTCCATTAGCGAAGCCATAGGAATAGAAAGTTAGTAGGGTGGGCAGTGCCCACCATACATAAGTACCAAAATCCGATTATTTCTCAATTGGGAAAAACTCCCTAGCTTTGCGGTCATACCTCCACGCGATACCGTCAGGGTCTCGGTTACGACTCCATTCAGGAAAATCTGGGTCATCACGCCGTTTAAAGACTGTACTGGAGTATACACTTAACCTTTTAGCAAGTTCAGATTGAATCAATGAACCAAACACTAACTGTTGCGCTAGTGTTTTTGTTGCTTGCTCATGAACTTGTTCAGTTTCTTTTACTTCAGCTTGTGGTAATTCAGCTTGTAGCAATTCCGGTTCTTGTGAAAGAGCGTGCTTAACTTCTGCTTGTTGTACTTCAGTTTCTTTATTATCCGTTTCGGGTACTTCAGCTTGTATTAATTCAGCTTCTTTGACTTGATGTGTTGCTGTTGATGTTTCTGCTACTACTAACGCAGGTTGTTTTTCCTCAATTACGAACGGCGTTGTCGTTGGCGCCGCTAAAAGAGGCATTACAGTCGTTGAGCTTTTTCTTGGCTCTTGCTTAACAGGTTCGCTGCTATCAAATATGCTGCCAAGAATATTAGCAGTCATAAAGTAGTAAACTTGTTTTCCATCGTTAGTGTTCAGAACACTGGCGCCGAATTCAGAAGCTTTCGTATCAAGAAAGCGTTTAGCCTTATCTCCAGAAAAATTACCCCTAATAGCTAAATCCATAGGAGTAACACTACCCTGGTTTTGCTGAATTAGCTGATGGAACATAGGATTAACTCCCTCGCACCACTTATCCCATTGGTAGCGTTGCCAAAGATTAATACTCGTTATCAGCAAAATCAGACCCAGCCAAATACGCCAGGTAGAAACCAGGAAAACAACCAGAAAAGAGATGGGCAAAAGCAAAACGAGAAAACCCTTCCCGTAGCTTTCAATTGTTTTTTCACTCATGCCGATTATTACCCAGTAATTATTTTGCGAGTTGGGAAATAATATCATCTTGGCAAAAAGTGCGATACATATTTGTATACAAGGTAGTTTTGCCGGAAAAATTCCCCTGCATACAACAACCGAAGCCACACTTTTGCCAAAAGATAAACATGGCAAAATTATAGGCAAAAATGTGAAAAAAATCTTTACTTGTATCATTAATTACATAGAAACCGGGTTTCTAAGCAAAATAGTCGTTTTGATTACAAGTTATGACCAAGAAACCCGGTTTCTTATTATTTCGACTTGTACTGTTTTCTGTACTGAATTATATAAGCAAAAAATAGACTCCCCAGTGGCAAATAGTACATTAGTTCAAAGTGTATATATTCCTGTAGAATTTTGAAAGTTCATCTACACAAAATTTGACATCACATGGAGCCAACAGAAGCTCAATATCTAGTACTGAATGCGCTCGAAACATTGGAGTTACTAGAGGGTATGCTTTATGATGAAGAGAGAGGATTTTATCTTATTAGTACTCTTAGTTCTATTTTACCAATAGCACTTGTTCTACAAGATGGGGAAATAATTCCAACTTCGTGGGCATCAGATATATGAAAGAACCAACACAAAAGCAAAAGCAACAATATCAAAGATTAAATGAACTTTTTGCCCAAGCCCGCTCCCGATATTTAGACGCAGGTGGAGACCCACGGCGCCCAGTAGACAACAGTTACTTAACAGAAGAAGAAAGGAAAGAAGCACTTGAACTAGGAGCGCAAATTTTTGGCGTTGAAGTTAAAGACAGCTACGTATACTGTCAAGGACGTTCCTGGAAGCTAGGTGATAAACAAGAAGTTAAAAATCCCTAACACTATTTTGATCTCTTGTGGCACAGGCATCCTGCCTGTGCAGTACATTTGTTTATTTTTACCATAGAGGCAATTTGATAGGTAGAAACATTAATTTTGGGGTGTTGGTCATCAGCATATTAAAATCCCCCCAACCCCCCTTAATAAGGGGGGCTAAGAAGAGCTCTCTTGTCCCCCCTTATTAAGGGGGGGCTAGGGGGGATCAAAAGCGATAGCAACACACCAAAACTTTTGACACGAACCATTAAACGTCAGCCTAAAAGCAAATCAAGCCAGTAGTACTACTGGTTAACATAACCAGTAGTACCAAATATGGTGATTTCAGAATTGGGTAATAATTTATAAACTACTATTTTTCATTATTCTGCAGGCGCCTCTCCTGATTATCCAAATTCGTCAAATAATATTTTTAAATTCCTATTGACATTTTGTAATACATATACTACATTAAATTACAGAGCGAGATACAGATTTCGCTGCTTGTAACTTGTAAATTAAATTACTCATGTGGCGGGTAGCTCAGTTGGATAGAGCATTACATCCTTGGAAGCACCTTGTCTGAAAAGACCGAATCACGAGGGTTATCGGCTGTAAACCGAGGGTCGCAGGTTCAAATCCTGCTCCGCTACACCTATTTAATTACAGTATAAAATCATGCGGGATTAGCCAAGTGGTAAGGCAGGAGACAAACTTATGTTTGTAGTCCTTAGTTAACAACCTTGTCTGCAAAGACCGAATTACTGAGGGTTATCGTCAATCTTCCATTCGCAGGTTCAAATCCTGCATCCCGCGATAAATATATTTTCATTTAGCCTTGAATTAAACACTCATGGCTGTATTTTGCCTGCAAAGGCTGGAGTGTAGTATATGAATTACAATTTTTTTACAAAATCCCATAATAAAGCCACACCTCAAAATCAGCCTATCCCTGGACGCGAATCAGAAATGATTCAGGGACGTAGCGACGGATATATGTTTGATGCTGGTATTTGGCAAATGTTGCGTCGTTGCTTGTTAATAGGTACAGCACAAAGCACTTACTACGCTGGCAAACAAGAATTAACAAATGACTTTGCGACAGTATTAAATCAAGCAATTGCCGAAAATCCTCGTCGAGTTGCTGATGAAATTCTTTATGCCAGCGATGGACGCGCGATTAATAACAGCGCTCCTATCTTGGCTTTAGTGCTGCTCTCAATGGGTGAAACTCCTGAAGCAAAAAGAGCGTTCATGGAAATTTTTCCGCAAGTCATTCGCACGGGAAGCCACTTTTACGAATGGCTCAACTACACAAAATCAATGCGTGGTTTTGGTAAAGTGATTCGCGAAGCTGGTAGAAACTGGTTAGGAAAAGAAGACGTTAAAGGTTTAGCGTACCAACTTTTAAAATATCAACAACGTTCAGGTTTTTCACACCGTGACGCACTCCGCTTATTCCACGTCAAACCTCAAACTGAAGACCATCAATTGCTTTATAACTGGGTAGTCAAAGGTTGGCAAGAATTGCCATCGCAAATTCCTAGTAGCGCATTAGCACAAATTTGGTGGTACGAATGGCTCAAACGCAACCCCAGTGAAACCCACGAAGCAATTCAAAAAGGGCGCCTAACTCATGAAATGGCGGCGCCAGTTGGCAAAATGGATAAACAAGCATGGCAATTGTTATTTCAAGAAATGCCAATAGGCGCCATGCTGCGTAACTTGGGTTCATTAACAGAAATAGGTGTATTACGTAGTGACGAACCTACAAACTTAGACCGAATAGAAGCCGTTCTTAACAACCCAGAACACTTACGAAAAGGTCGTATCCATCCAATTGACGCACTTAAAGCACTTAAAACCTATCAGTCAGGAGGTGCATTAGGACGCAGTAAAAAGACTTGGCAACCCGTCGCGCGCATTGTAGATATTTTAGAAAAAACAGTCGAACTATCCTTCTATGTCGTCGAACCTACGAACAAAGTCTTCATGCACGCGGTTGACGTATCTGGTTCAATGTCCAGTCCTGTTGCCGACATGGGTTTAACTTGCTGTGAAGTTGCCACAACAATGGCACTAGTAACAGCAAAAGCAGAAAAAAACTATGCAATTCGAGGCTTTTCAACTCAATTCATCGATTTAGCAATAACTGCCAAAGACACCTTTAGTACTGCAGTTCGCAAAGCCAGCAACCTAAACTTTGGTGGAACCGATGCCTCAGTTGCTTATGATTGGATGATTAAAAACAAATTCAAAGCTGATGTAGTTTGCTTTTGGACAGACAGTGAAAGTTGGGCAGGAAGAAAACACCCCTCCCAAGCACTCGCTGAATATCGCCAAAAAGTAAACCCCAACATCAAAGCAGTGTACGTCACCCTAACACCATACAGAATTACCTTAGTAGACCCAAAAGACCCAATGTCTTGGGACTTAGGTGGCTTCGACCCAAGTACACCGCGCGTGATTCAAATGTTAGCTAGTGGTGAATTGTAGAGGCGCCATATTAAACCGGGTTTTGGAAAAATTCGGTTTATTTATCTTGTTACACTATAGATAATCGCAGTAGTAAAATTAATATTCCCGGTTATGACTACAACCATTCGCGTTGTCAAACCTATCGCTACCATGCAGCTTGAACCTGGTAGCTTTGTCACTATTCCTGACGTTACCTGGGAAGAATTTAAGGCGATATTAGAAGAGTTAGGAGAAAAACGCTCCTCACGGGTTGCTTACTACCAGGGTACTTTTGAAATTATGGTTCCATTGCCTGAACACGAAAAACCAAAAGATATAATTTCAGATATCGTTAAAATATTACTCAAAGCTACACGCAAAAGATATGAACCATTTGGCTCAACAACCTTTAAAAAAGAAGGTGCCGCAGGTGTAGAGCCAGATGCTTGCTTTTACATCCAAAACTATCAACTCATGATAGGTCGGCGCCGTATTGAAGCAAATGACCCACCACCAGACCTAGCAATTGAAGCTGATGTAACATCAAAAACAACTATCGACGCTTATAAAGCAATAGGAGTACCAGAAGTATGGATTTATAATGGTAAAACTTTAACCATCCATCTACTTCAAAATAATAACTATATAAAATCAGATACTAGCCCAAATTTCCCAAATATAGCCATAACCCAAATAATCCCTACAATTGTAGAACGTAGCTGGCAAGTAGGTCATCTTCAAGCCTTAGAAGAATTTGAAGCAATGATAAAACTTTAATATTGCTCTTGTGGAGCAGGCATCCCTGCCTGCCCTAATCTACAGTAAATCTATATTCCTATAAAATGAAAAAAAGATTTAAAATTCACATTGAAAAACTACCATGTGGCGCCTCAGAACGCCACATCAAATGACATACAAGGATTAGTAGCACAAGGAAAAACAGTTACCGAGACTTTAGGAATAGCTCGTGATATCGCGCGCAAGTTATTAGAAGCACAAGATTTAGTCTTTGTGCGAACGCCATAATTTCATTGGTGTATCCTGATATCTCTGACGAATCTGTATATAACTTATGGTGCCTACTTAAGGAATATCTTCAGGCATAATAGTCATCATTTCTTCTTTGCTAACTCCAGAAAGTGTTACTAAACGGTTCGCCTGTTTTTCGATTGTTTTTTCAAAGATATTTCTTACTAGTCTCCCATTGCCAATAATTATTCTCTATAAAAAATATATTAGATGTTGTTTTGTATATTATAGATTCCAATTTGGGTATTTGGCGCCTGCTGTTCATTTCAGTAATCTAGCTTCTACAATAGCCTATGATTAATGCTGCTACTATAGTATTCAAAAGCTTTGTCAAAAGAAAAATAGCGGCTTGTTTGACATTGGATAAAATAGAAAAAATTTCTAACAGAAGATGTCAAACATGGAAATGCAAAATTTGGTACTCACAACTAAATTAAAAGGACATGCAGATAAAGTTAAGTCCGTTGCATTTAGTCCCGATGGGCAAAAACTAGCAAGTGGGAGCGATGACAAAACTATCAAAATTTGGAATTCGAGAGGAGAGCTTCTTACCCTTAAAGGACATGGAGAATCTTCCTGGTTTGAAGGAAAGGTTAATTCAGTCGCTTTTAGTCCAGATGGTAAGACATTAGCTAGTGGAAGCGATGATAAAACTATTAAATTATGGGATGTGTCTACAGGAAAGGAAATTTGTACTTTCACGGGACATGAAGAAATGGTTTACTCTGTTGCTTTTAGTCCTGATGGTAAAACATTAGCAAGCGGTAGTAAAGATAAAAAGGTTAAACTATGGTCGCTAGATTTATCTAAAGAATTATACGAGTTATCAGGACATACTGACGATGTTTTATGTGTTGCTTTTAGTCGGGATGGTCAACTCTTAGCTAGTGGTGGTGCTGGCAATGATAAAAGTATCAAACTTTGGTATTTATCAAAGCAAAAAATTCTCACTCTTACAGGACATTCTGACTGGTTTGGAGGGATTCACTCAATTGCCTTTAGTCCAGATAGTAAGATTTTAGCCAGTGGCAGCAATGATAAAAGCATTAAGTTATGGGACGTAAGTACAGGAAAGGAAATAAAAACTATCAACGGTCACTCTGAATGTATTTATTCTGTAGCATTCAGCCCAGATGTTAAGATTTTAGCAAGTGCTAGTCAAGATAAAACGGTTAAGCTTTGGCAAGTGGATACAGGTAGAGAAATAGCAGCTTATACAGTTTGCGACAATGCTGTTTATTCTGTAACCTTTAACCCCAATTTCAAAATCTTAGCTAGCGGTAATAGTGATAAGACTATTTCGCTAATACCTTACTCTAGCTAAATTATTAGATTTTAAATAATCTCGAATGCTTTGAGCTAGATGGAAGGCAAATAATGGAGGAACTGCATTACCAACTTGGTTAAAACAACTTATCTCTCCTCCTACAAACTCAAACCAGTCAGGAAAACTTTGTAGTCTTGCTGCTTCTCTTAACAACAAACGTCTTCGTCTACCGTCTAGAAGTTTAATACGGTGCATATCACCTGTGGCGCCTGCTAAGTTTCGACAGGTTAATGTTCTAGCGGGTTTATTTAAATGTAAATCACGAGGATTTTTACAAAAGGAAGCTTTTTCATACTTTGCTACATATTCATCCATGCTGGGAGTGAGAAACTTTGATGAAGGAGGCGCCGATAAAGCCATGTCTCCTAATGCTTCACCTGCTGTTACTTTGTATTGCGTTTGTTTTGGAAATTTAAAGTTACCTCGATGTCCAACTACAATTAAGCGTTCGCGGTTTTGTGGTATACCGTAATTAACACCATTTAATAATTCCCAATTTATAATGTACCCTAAGTTTTTGAGAGTTTCGACAATTTCCTCGAAGTAAGATTTATTTTTGTAAAGTAATCCACGAACGTTTTCAAATAACCAAATTTCAGGATTTAGGGTTTTAACAGCATTTATAAATATAGGAAAACCATCGCGTGAGTCTTTTAAACCTTTTTGATTACCCCCTACACTAAAAGGCTGGCAAGGTGGTCCGCCAATGATTACTGTAGCAGGGGGTAGTAAGGTATCTGGTATAAGTACAATTTCTGTACATTTCCCTTTTAGGTTTTTTCTATAAGTCGCGCATGAATCAACATCCATTTCAAAACCATGCGTCTCGAAACCTTGGGCTTCAAAACCAAGGGATAAACCACCACATCCGGCAAATAAATCGACTACTAACAAATTGCCAGATGTAGAAGGTTTGAGTAAATGGTTTATTTGATTGATGTAATCCATACCAATTAAAGCTAAACAGCTATGAAGCAATTACAGTATAGAATATCTGGACATATTAAATAAAATCTGATTTGGAAATTAGTTTTTTACTGTTGTGAATGTAGCGGTTTTACTATCTAACTCCGTAAGAGCTTCTTGGATTAAATCAACCGAAGCGCGCTTCAAATAATGTTTGTATAAACATTCCAATGTAAAAGCCCTCCTAGTAGGCGCCTGTGGTAAGAGATGTTTGGAAATTTATATAAATACCATTATCTTGTTTTGATCCCCCCTAGCCCCCCTTAATAAGGGGGGATAAGAAAAAGTATTCTTACGAGCGTGTCCTTTGTGACGAGCGTGGTTTATTCCTATGCATCTCTGTGCCCTCTGTGGCTCTGTGGTAAAAACAAATATATCACTGCACATCACAGACAGATGTGCCACAACCCATAAAAATTAGACATAAAAAACAGCCACTTCTATGTCAAGAAGTAACTGTTTTTTATCAGAGGCGGGCAGGGATGCCCGCTCCACAAGAAGTAATACTTATCTCCCTTTTTACAGGAAAAAATAACCATTCTTTGCCCCCCCTTATTAAGGGGGGGTTGGGGGGGATCAATTATTAATAATCGAAATCTCCGCCACCCATACCAGCACCAGCACCAGCAGGCGCCCCATCTTTAGGTTCTGGCTTGTCAACTACGATACATTCGGTTGTAAGTACCATGCCTGCGATAGAAGCAGCGTTTTGCAGTGCAGAACGGGTTACTTTAGCAGGGTCAACGATACCAGCTTCAAACATGTCAACGAATTCGTTGGTTGCTGCGTTGAAACCAACGTTGAATTCGCGTTCTTTAACACGTTCAGCAATTACGGCGCCGTTTTGACCTGCGTTTTCAGCAATTCTCTTGAGAGGAGCAGCTAATGCGCGCGATACAATTAAGGCGCCAATTAACTCTTCGTCTTTGAGGTTGCTTTGTGCCCAAGCTTCTAACTCAGGCGCCAAGTGTGCCAGAGTTGTACCACCACCAGGTACGATACCTTCTTCAACTGCTGCTTTGGTAGCGTTGATGGCATCTTCTAAACGTAGCTTTTTGTCTTTCATTTCGGTTTCGGTAGCAGCACCAACTTTAACGACTGCTACACCACCAGACAATTTAGCTAAACGCTCTTGGAGTTTTTCTTTGTCGTAAGAAGATTCTGTTTCTTCCATTTGACGACGAATTTGTTCGCAGCGTGTTTTTACTGCTTGGTCGTTACCTTCCGCAACAATTGTGGTGCTGTCTTTGGTAATGGTAATACGACGTGCTTTACCTAGCATATCAAGCTTGGCTGTGTCAAGCTTTAAGCCCGCATCTTCGGTAATTAACTGACCACCAGTCAATACTGCGATATCTTCGAGCATCGCTTTACGACGGTCGCCGAAACCAGGCGCCTTCACAGCAGCTACGTTTAATACACCGCGTAAACGGTTAACTACTAAGGTAGCAAGTGCTTCTTTTTCAATATCTTCTGCCAAAATTACCAAAGGACGACCAGCACGCGCTACTTGTTCAAGTACGGGTACTAAATCTTGTACTAGGGCAATCTTTTTGTCGGTTAGAAGCAAGAAAGGCTCGTCAAATACAGCTTCCATGCGCTCTGCATCGGTTGCGAAGTAGGGCGAAATATAACCCTTGTCGAAGCGCATACCTTCGGTAATTTCTAACTCGGTGGTCATTGATTTCCCTTCTTCCAAGGAAATAACGCCTTCTTTACCCACCTTGTCCATTGCTTGAGCAATCATGGCGCCGACTTCTTCGTCGTTACCAGCAGAAATTGAACCTACTTGAGCAATTGATTTGGAATCTTCAACTGGACGAGCGTGTTCTTTGATTTTTTCAACCAAGAAATTGGTTCCTTTATCAATACCGCGCTTCAGCATTATCGCATTGGCGCCAGCAGCAACGTTACGCAAACCTTCTTTTACAACTGCGTGCGCTAAAACTGTAGCTGTGGTAGTACCGTCACCCGCTGCATCGTTAGTCTTAGAAGCTGCTTGACGAATTAGGGCAACACCAGTGTTTTCAACGTGGTCTTCCAATTCAATTTCTTTCGCAATGGTTACACCGTCGTTAATAATTTGAGGTGCGCCAAACTTCTTCTCTAATACTACGTTGCGACCTTTAGGACCAAGGGTAACAGCTACCGCTTCAGCCAAAATGTCCATACCGCGCTCTAATGCACGACGCGCGTTTTCGTTGTAAATAATTCGCTTTGCCATAATGTTTCTAGTTACTTAAAGTCGCGATTTATGAATGTAGGAGCATGAATGATTAATTGCTAATTGCTAACTTATATTCCTTGTTAGCCAATTAGCCAAACTAAGTTTTAGCTAACAACAGCCAAAATGTCTTTCTCTGAGAGTAATATGTACTCGTCGGTGCCTAGCTTGATGTCAGTACCTGCGTACTTAGAGTAGAGAACTTTATCCCCTACTTTCACATCCATAGCCACGCGATTTCCGTCATCTTTATACTTACCGTCGCCAACTGCAACAACTTCGCCAACTTGGGGCTTTTCTTGTGCATTATCGGGCAAATACAGACCACCTGCGGTCTTCTCTTCTGCTGCGTTTACTTTGATGAAAACGCGGTCTCCTAAAGGTTTAACAGTGGATACGCTTACTAAAGATACAGCTGCCATAGGAATTTACTTTTTAGCACTCTCGACTCATGAGTGCTAATGTAACTAAATATGGCTGCTGTTGGCAAGAAATAACCATGTACGGGTTCCCGAACTTGAATTAATATAGATTTAGAATAATTGAGTATAAATACTTAAAGAATCCGAATTATGAGTAAATTCTCTTGGTTCACGAAAATTTTTGTGTCTTCAAATTTATTTGCAAACGGTGGAAATTGATATAGAACAGTAATCAGGATGTGTAGTTTAATCAGGAGATGATGCTAATCAAGGGCAGTAAAATACCAAAATCTACCAAGCTATCCGGTCAAAAAAGCCTAAGTAATTCTGTAGATTTAACGAGAGTAAGGACACGCTGTTGTCCAGACTGTTTGAGCGAGGTTGCTCTTTCTTCCATTTATATAGTCGGTTTCCCAAACCAAGATTATTTGGAATTATGGAATTACTTGAAAAACGTCTCAAAAAACTAAACTCGATTATTTGCTTCCGGTTTACTCAGCTAATTTTCAGAACAATTAACGAACTGCTTGCGAGTTTGTTGCTCTCGAACGATAATGGTAGTTTATGTGGATAGTGCGGTCTTTTTCGCCCGCGAAGAGTAAAATGATTGAACGTCTTATTCAAGAACTAATTTAACCAGGACGCCTGCTTTATTACTCTAACAAGGTTTCTTCACCAACGCGTGAGGGATATGAACAAGCAGTAAGCTATGCGCGACGCGGGTTGTTTACCTGGGGGCATCTAGTACCAATACCGATCCGGTAAACTTGAATAATTATTATTTAATCAGTGTTTTTTCACCCGCACTCTTCAAAGCGATATATAATAGCGCATTATAAATACTACTGCTCTACGTATCCTTACTGGACTTTTGCCCCAAGTCTTGCGGTTAAAAGAAGTGTTGGTCACTTTGGAAACTAAAAAGAGTATTGGCAAGTTTTGTGGGAAAACCAACATCTCAACCACTCAATACAGAGGATAACGAATCAAGACCTCATGGACCGAAGTGCGACAAGTGCCACTGCTATGAAAGAACCCAGCATGAAAGAACATAAACGACTTTTACTTATCGATGATGACCCCAACCTCATTTTGCTGGTAAAGGATTACTTGGAATTCCGAGGATACGAAGTCATCACTGCCGAAAATGGTCGCGAAGCTCTGGAAATTTTAGAGCAGGATATTCCAGACATGATTATTTGCGACGTGATGATGCCAGAAATGGATGGATACACCTTTGTTGAACAAGTCCGGCAAACTGAGCGTACTAGTTGGATTCCCGTACTGTTTTTGTCCGCTAAAGGACAAAGTGCCGACCGTGTTAAAGGACTTAACAAAGGCGCCGATGTTTATATGGTCAAGCCTTTTGAACCAGAGGAACTCGTCGCGCAAGTTGAATCTTCCCTCAAACAAACGATTCGTTGGAAAGAACACCAAGCCAAAGGAGGAGAAAACGGTTCTCGGATACAAGTTCCCTTCGATGTACAGTTAACTCCAACCGAACTCAAGGTTGTTCAGTTTGTTGCACGAGGTTTAGCTAACCGCGAAATTGCTGAAGAACTCAACGTTAGTCAGCGAACTGTAGAAAGCCATGTTTCCAATATGTTAGGCAAAACCAATCTCCATAACCGTACCGAGTTGGCACGGTGGGCGATTGAAAACCAAATGGCTTAAAAGTTGGCGCCCAAAATTTCAGTTCAGTTTCATCAGTTAATTGTTGTGATGCTTTAATGTCCGAACTTTCGGTCGCAATACAAGCTTCATACATGTCGCAAGCTCACGCTCTTAAGGTTAGAGCAGCTTAAAGGCGAGAGCGCAACATGCCGAAAACTTTAAACTGGTAGAAATGAACTAATAATATGGTGCTAGCAGAGAATAGAAGCATTTTGCTGCTTTTCATACTCAACTGTTAACTTATCAACACCCTGAGTACTTCGTCATCTGGACAATGATGAGTACTAATATTCAACTCGATTGCTGTCAATAAAGTTGATTTCACAAGCGCTGGCTTCATCTACTGGTAAAGGTTGAAGTCAGCTTTTATTTTTTTGTCGTTGTCAAAATTCATTAGTTGTATTGTATCGATTGACCGCAAAAATGTAAATCCGTGCTACAGCAATAGTGTTACAGATAATACTATTTTTACTACGTATATAAAAATTAAACTCGCTATGAAACTAGAATCATTGCTCAAATTGAATCGAACAATCCGCGTCATTGGTTTCGATGATGCGCCATTTATTCGCGGTTCAAAAGAGAATGTCAACATAGCGGGGATTATTTGCGCGCAAACCCGGTTTGAAGGAATGGTTTGGGGACAAATTCAACAAGATGGTTTTGATTCTACCGATACAATATGCAATTTACTCATCGGTGGTAAGTTTCTGCCACAATTACATATTGTGTTACTTGATGGAATTGGATTTGGTGGATTAAATTTTGTTAACTTACCTGAATTGTGCGCGCGTTTACAAATTCCTTGTGTCGCTGTAATGCGAAGACAACCTGATTTAACGGCAATGTTAGAGCCAATAAATCGTTTACCTTATCCTGAAAAACGATTAGAGCTACTCAGAAGCGCAGGAACAATTTATGAATATCCACCTTTTGTTTTTCAAGTTTGTGGGGAACATGCTTCGGTAATAGCATCTGTACTACAGAGGTTAACTGACTGCGGTAAAGTTCCTGAAGCTTTGAGATTAGCTCATCTGATTGGAGCAGCAGTAATCAAAGGTGAAAGCGGCAGTTCTGCTTAAAATATAATTACTTGTGATTTTATTTAACAGGGTAAAAACGTGATTCAATTTCAACCACCTGGTTTTGGACAAAAAGTTATTCCAACGTCGCAAGGCAACATAGTTTACTACACTCAGACAAGCCCTCCCTGGTTAATACACGAACATCAAAGACCCACGCTTTTATTTCTACATAATTTTGGTGGTGGCGCCTCTGCTTATGAATGGTCTAAAGTCTATCCAGCTTTTGCCGCAACACATCGAATTTTGGCGCCTGATTTAATTGGTTGGGGAGATTCCGCACATCCAGTTCGTAACTATACTATTAATGATTATCTAACCACGATTACAGAATTTATTAATCAAACTTGTGATTCTCCCGTTACAGTTATTGCATCTTCATTAACTGCTGCTTTAGCAATTCGACTCGCTATTACTCAACCAAGTTTATTTAAACAATTATTTCTAATTTGTCCTTCCGGATTTAATGACTTTGGCGAAGGTGCAGGTAGACGACTACCACTTGGACTTATCAGTCTACCCCTGTTAGAAGACTTGATATACACCCTAGGCGCCGAGAATGAACTAGCGGTTCGTAATTTTTTACAAAGTTTTCTGTTCGTATCGCCTCAACTTGTTACCCAAGAGATGGTACAAGCATATTTATATAGCGCACAACAACCAAATGCGAAATTTTCAGCTTTAGCATTTCTACGCGGTGACTTATATTTTGATTTAAGTCTATATATTCAACAACTTATAATACCAACAACGATATTTTGGGGAGAACAAGCACAATTTACACGCCTCCGTCTTGGGCAAAGATTGTCATTATTAAATACAACTGCTATTCAAAACTTTTATACAATACCTAAGACCGGAATTTTACCTCATCTTGAGGCGCCAGCCGTTCTAATTGGAATTTTACAAAGACATTTATAGACTCGCGCTTCAGCACTAAATTTTCTAAAGTTCATGTATAAATAAGTACTATTTATGGCGTAGTATGTAATATAATTAATGAATATGAGAATAATACTTATGAACATAGTACTTATTAGTAATAAAAAATTTAGTTGTGTTGGGGGCAATAAAAAGTTTCAACTCAAACCAATATTAGATTAATCTACATAACTGGCAGGGAGAATTGAATTGTTACTACAAATATTGAATAGTATATCTGACCCAATATTTGTTAAAGATTCACAGCACATTTGGGTTTTTTTAAATGATGCTTTTTGTGATTTTATAGGACATAAGCGAGATGCATTAATTGGAAAAACAGACTATGATTTTTTTTCCAAGGAAGAAGCGGATGTTTTTTGGGAAAAAGACGAACAAGTTTTTTTAACAAATGAATCTTGTGAAAACGAGGAGTTTTTTACTGATTCATTCGGCTTCACTCATATTATCTCTACAAAGAAAACATTATTGATAGATGAGAATGGTAATAAATTTTTAGTTGGTACAATTCGAGATATAACAATTAATATTGATAAGTACCGTCATACTGAAGAAGCGCTTAAGAATGCATATGCTCAAATGGAAACGCTTGTTATAGAAAGAACCAAACAGTTAGCAGAAATTAATCAAGTGCTGCAAGCAGAAATAGCAGAACATCAAAAAACCGAGTTAGGACTGCGTGCGTCACAACAAAGACTGTCGTTACTTATTGAACAAATACCTTTAGCAATAATCGAATGGACTCCAAATCTTGAAGTGCAGTCATGGAACCCAGCAGCAGAAAAAATATTTGGATACACTGAAAACCAAATAATTGGTTGTAATATAGAAATGTTAATTCCTGAGCATGTAAAAGAGCATGTTGAAAAAATTATAGGCAATTTGTTGACATCACGAGTAGGTAACTATAGCGTGAATGAAAACTTAACGGCAGACGGTAGAATAATTATCTGCGAATGGTACAATAACCCTTTAGTTACTCGATCTGGGGAAGTTATAGGAGTTGCGTCGATTGCAATTGATATTACTCAACGCAAACAGTTAGAAGCAGAACGTCAAATTGCACTCTCAGAACTTGAAGAAGCTTTAGATAAATTGCAAAGAACCCAAATACAACTAGTTCAAAATGAAAAAATGTCGAGTTTAGGACAAATGGTTGCGGGTATTGCTCACGAAATTAATAATCCTGTAAATTTTATTTATGGCAATCTTGTTTATGCTAAAGAATATTGCCAAGACTTATTTAAATTATTAAAGCTTTACCAACATAACTATCCTCAACCAATAAAACAGATTCAAGATTGTATACAAGAAATAGACTTTGAGTTTCTTGAAAAAGATATACCGTTAATACTTAACTCGATGAAAATGGGAGCAGACCGAATTCAACAAATAGTTGTTTCTCTGCGAAATTTCTCACGGTTGGATGAGGCTGAAATGAAAACTGTAAATATCCATGAGGGCATTGATAGCACCTTGATGATTTTACAAAGTCGTCTTAATCAACAAAATAGGCGCCCAGAAATTGCTGTAATTAAAAATTATTCTGATTTGCCTTTAGTTGAGTGTTTTGCAGGACAACTAAATCAAGTATTCATGAATATTTTAATAAATGCAATAGATGCATTAGAAGATACATTTGTCAAGAATAAAATTGTAGCTAAAGAAGTATTAAAAATCAATATTAACACTCAACAAATTTCACAAAATAGTATATTAATCAGCATTCGCGATAATGGTTGTGGAATTCCAGAACAAATACAGCAAAAAATATTCGACCCATTTTTTACAACCAAACCAGTTGGTCGAGGAACTGGGTTAGGTTTATCTATTGCTTACCAAATCATTATCGAAAAGCATCAAGGTAAACTTCGCTGTATTTCTAACCCAGGAGAAGGTACAGAATTTCAAATTGAGCTTCCTGTGGGTAAGGCGCCTGTTTATTTGGAACGGGCAAGGATGCCCATTCCACAAGAGACCATTCCACAAGAGACCATTCCACAAGAGACTATTCCACAAGAGATCATTCCACAAGAGATCATTCCACAAGAGATTATTCTACAAGAGATTATTCTACAAGATATGGAAAATTAAACTTCTTGATTCATTACGGCAGCTGTTCTATTTTTATCAAGCTTTAGAAGCAGCACTCCTAGTGGAGGTAAACACAAATCTAATGAGAATTCGCGATTGTGCATCGACCAGTTATCAGTCCACTTGCCTCCTAAGTTACCCATGTTACTACCGCCGTACTTACGCGCGTCACTGTTAAATAACTCAGTGTAAAAACCTGGTTCAGGAACACCAATGCGGTAGTGCGAATGAGGTTGTGGTGTGAAGTTACAAACCACGGCAATAAAATCATTTGTGTCTTTATCACGACGAATAAACGCAGCAACACTATGACGGTTATCGCTACAATCAATCCACTCAAACCCCTCTTGGGCAAAATCTTGGGAATATAATGCAGGTTCACTGCGGTAAAGATGATTTAAGTCTTGGAAAAACAGCTTTAACAAATGGTGTGGTTCGTGCTGTAACAAACCCCACTCCAAATCACCCCAAACATTCCACTCACTCCATTGCCCAAATTCCATGCTCATAAACATGGTTTTCTTACCAGGATGAGCAAACATGTATGAAAATAAACAGCGGACGTTAGCAAACTTTTGCCATCTATCACCGGGCATTTTCCCAATAATATTACTCTTACCATGCACCACTTCGTCATGCGATAGCGCCAGCATGAAGTTCTCGCTGTGGTTATACCAAATACTAAAAGTAATATTGTTCTGGTGGAACTGACGGAACCAAGGATCCATGCTGAAATAATCTAGCATGTCGTGCATCCAGCCCATATTCCATTTCAAGTTAAAACCTAGTCCACCTACATATGTAGGCCAAGACACCATTGGCCAAGATGTAGACTCTTCAGCTATCGAAAGTACACCTGGAAAATAGCTAAACAATAAATGATTGACTTGGCGTAAAAAATCGGCAGCTTCAATATTTTCTCTACCACCATATTGATTTGTTACCCATTCTCCTTCTTTACGACAGTAATCAAGATAAAGCATTGATGCCACAGCATCAACGCGAATTCCATCAATATGATATTTGTCAAACCAGAACAAAGCATTCGCTACTAAAAAGTTACGAACTTCATTACGCGAATAATTAAATACAAGCGTACCCCATTCTTTATGTTCACCTTTACGGGGATCGGCATGTTCATAAAGATGTGTACCGTCAAAGAATGCTAAACCGTGTCCATCTTTAGGAAAATGTCCTGGCACCCAGTCTACAATCACGCCAATCTCATTTTTATGACATTGGTCAACGAAGTACATAAAGTCTTCTGGAGTACCATATCTTGAAGTAGGCGCGTAGTATCCAGTTACTTGATATCCCCAAGACCCATCAAATGGATGTTCAGCAATTGGCAACATTTCAATATGGGTGTACCCCAATTCTTTCACGTAAGGAATAAGACGTTCAGCTAGTTCACGGTATGTTAAAAAGCGGGCGCCTGGGTTGAGTTCAGAAACAGGAACAACAGGTGCGTTTGTTCCATCCGGATTTTTGGGTATGTTTGCACTAGCACCGTGCATCCACGAACCTAAATGAAGTTCATAAACCGATATTGGTTGGTTAAGTGGTTCTGCATGGCGCCGTTTTTCCATCCAGTCTTCATCTTGCCATTGATACGAATTTAGGTCAGTGACAATCGAAGCTGTTTTAGGACGAGGTTCTTGTTGAAATCCGTAAGGGTCACTTTTTTCGTAAATGTGCCCATCATTGTTCTTGATTTCATACTTATAATGTGTGCCTATTTCGAGTTCAGGTATAAATAATTCCCAAACTCCAGTAGCACCCCTACGCATCTGGTGTTTACGTCCATCCCAGCTATTGAAATCACCGAGTACCGAAACGTTACGAGCATTAGGCGCCCATACCGCAAAATAAACACCTGTGACACCATCAACAGAAATAAAGTGCGCTCCTAATTTCTCGTAAATGCGATGATGATTTCCTTCCGAGAAAATATGTAAATCAAACTCGGTCAAACGAGGAGAGCGAAAAGCATAAGGGTCATAGGTAACACGCTCGTGTTCACCTTCTTTAATACGTAACTGGTAATTATTTAATTCTTTAGCTTCAATTCGACACTCAAAAAAATGTGGGTCATGCACACTCTCCATTTCAATTTCTTTTCTTTCTTCAGGAAGAACTACCCACACTGCACTAGCATTTGGTAAGTAGGCTCGCACAGCCCAAACATTTGTACCATTTTGGTCGATAAGATGGGAACCAAGAATTTCAAACGGGTCATGATGCTGGTTCCAGATGATGCGGTTAACCTGTTCAGGAGCGATGGTGGTCATAGACATGAAGCTACCTACGTGAGCGATTTATTGGTTAAGTAAATTTGCTTTTTTATTTATTTCTATATATATTCTTTACATTTATTTTCAATTTTGTCGCTACTTAGGCGGAAAAAATGGATATTTTAACCTCTGTACGGTCGGGTTAACCTATATCCTGGCAAATAATGAGTATTTAGGTGAACCCGCCCCTAAAAATTCAAAAATGGAAAAACTGACTTCAAGGCACTACGTATACGCAGCAGAAAAATGTTTTCGCGAATCTTTGGGTCTAGTTTTGGGGGTGGAACTGCGCTGAGTCGTGACTGTTGTTCTAAATATTCAGCAGCAGTGAGTGGTTTGCCGTCAACCGACGAACGCGCTGCTGTAATAATCTCTGTTCGTAAAATTTCTTCGGGAATGTCATCTGCTGGTGGTAACGATAACGCTGGTAAACGTAAACCACTGACTACGATAGTCAAAACACTGGTAATAGCAACAAGAGTAATAAATGAAAATAGTTTTTTTACTTTTATATCCATTTCTCAAATCTCGCTCCAGGCAACAGTAGTAACCAATTGACAAAAAACCCAAATAGAAATAAAGACCTGCCAAAGACAAAAAGCTTCGTCAGGTCAGTATTTTATTTAAAACGGACAAAGAAAATAGTTCAGGAAAATATTAGTCGGATAGCGTTTGCATCCGAACATTTTCAAAGAAATATTATTTACTCCACACTAGACTCGAAACTCTGACTAAACAGTATAGTGAGGAGCATTTAACTACTACTACTGAAAACAAGCGCGACTAATGTCAACTAAGGCCTAGGGAGACTTCGTAGCTTTAGGAGTAGCGGCGCCGGTAGCTTTAGGAGTTGCAGCACCAGTAGCAGGGGTTGTAATAGTTGTAGCAGGGGTTGTAGCTGCATCAGTTGGTTCTGCTGCACCAGGTGAAGCAGTACCTGCACCACCACCAGCATCACCACCGCCACCTTCGCAGGCGCCGAGAGTTGTAGCCAAACCTAAAACGAGAGCAATACCAAGGATTCTAATTTTCATAACTCCTCTTTCACCAAATGCGGCAATAAAATTTTAGCCTGTTGAATACCATACCGTATTTGTTGCTTTTTTTTAACCTTTTTTACATGACACATTCAAATGTGCTTTTGAGCATTAAATCAGTATTTAAGGTATGAAACAGGTTTTATTCTAGCTTGCGAGTCACAATATTGTTAGATATGACACAGATTGCGGCTTTGTTCGCTTGCTGTGGAAATTATTATTTCGGTTATTATACCAAAAAATGTAATTTCTTGCTAACGTCAAGCAATTAGGTGCCCATACAGTGCAGAAACCCGGTTTCTCACAAGCGTTTACAATAACTTACTCGCAATTCCAAATCAAAGTTATGGCTGTTCGCAAAAAAAACGTTGATAGTTCTGCAACGGGCGGTTGGTTCCGACGCAGACGTTCTCAACGCCGTAATTCAAATTCATCTGTATTACATGATAGTACTAACGTTCAAGAAGGTAAACAAAACAACTTACCTACATCGCCAATGACAGGTGTATCTCAAAAGGGGAATAAAAAACAGCGTCCACGTTCAACATCTAGTAAACCATTAGGTAACTTAACTCAATCACGTCCTTTGGCAGAACAAGAAATTCCTGTAATGTATAATGCAGCGGCGACCATGCCCTCTTGGTTGTTGCGTTTATGTTCGTTGCAGCGTTATACTTCAGTGCTATCGTTTTTACTCGTAGTTTCAACGTTGATTGCGTATGGTTATACTGTTTACTCCCAGCAACTGTGGAGTAAGTCATACCGCAAATTGCAAGATTTGCAGCGTAACGAGCGACAGTTGACGATAACAAATAATGCTCTCAAAACTAAAATAGCTGCCGAAGCAGAAAACAACGGTGCTGGTTTAACTTCTCCAAGTCCCGCAAGTCAAATTTTCCTACCTGCGGCGCCAAATTTAAAGCCAGATACTCCATCTACCATTGTAAATACACCCCCAACGCCAAATTCTATACCTATTGGTTACTAATCTTAAGTGCTGAGTAGAAAGTGCTGAGTGCTGAGTAGAAAGTGCTGAGTGCTGAGTAGTAACTCCTAACTACTAACTCTTAACTACTAACTACTAACTCCTAACTATACTCAGCACTCAGCACTCAGCACTCAGCACTTTTAACTTAATAATTATGCAAAAGTTACCACCAGGCAAAATTAAATTCCGAAACCTCCCCAAAGCAGAATTCAAAGGTCGGCAGCGACAAAATTCTAAAAATCTATCGAAAGATATAAAAGACGATGATAATAGTACTGCTGTGGCGCCGCCTGTAACAGCAAATTTTAAACTGCGTTTATTTACGGTTTGGGGAGTGCTAATCGCAGCAGGTATTGGTTTAGGTATAAATCTGTATAATTTACAAATTGTTCGCGGTCCAAAGTTGACACAAAAAGCCCGAAATCAGCAAATGGTCAACTTAAGACCTTATATGCCTCGCCGACAAGTAATAGACCGTAATAAAAATTTATTGGCAGTTGACCGTCAAGTTTATACTTTACACGCTCACCCAAAGCAATTTAATAAGCCGCGTCATCAGGTGGCAGAAGAACTGGCGAAAATTTTAGACCAAGATGCCAGTAAGCTAGAAAGTCGGTTTGCCGCTCAAAATAGCAATATTTTGTTAAATTCTGCTTTATCAGAGGCAGTTGCAGACCGAATAACCGGATTACGTTTTGATGGTCTTGAACTGCGGCAAAGATACGCACGCTACTACCCCACCCAAGAATTAACGTCTGAAGTCGTAGGGTATGTAAATCTTGACCGTCGAGGACAGGCTGGAGTTGAATATAGTCAAGAAAAGCTTTTAGAACGTGCCGCACAAGCAGTTCGTTTGAGTCGTGCTGGTAATGGCGCCTTAATGCCAGATTATGCACCAGAAGGGTTCCCAAATTTTGATGATATGGGAATGCAACTGACAATTGATACCCGTTTACAGCGCGCGGCTCGTTCTGCATTAAAAAATCAGATGAAACGTTACAGTGCAAAGCGTGGCGCCGTAATAGTAATGGATGCTTATGACGGTTCGCTGCTCGCAATGGTAACGCAACCGACTTACAACCCAAACGAATATTCCAAAGCGGATATTTCACTATTCAGAAATTGGGCAGTTGCCGACTTATATGAACCAGGTTCTACTTTCAAACCATTGAATGTAGCTATTGGTCTTGAAGCAGGAATTATTAAGCCCGATGATGTATTTAGGGACTCAGGAACAATTCAAGTTGGCGACCGTACAATCAAAAACTCAGAAGACAAACGTTACGGACGTATTAATATTGCCCAAATTCTCAAATTTTCTAGCAACATCGGAATGGTGCAGATGATGCAACGTATGCGCCCTAGCGTTTATTATGGTTGGTTAGAGAAACTAGGCTTAGGGCAAGGTATGGAGACAGACTTACCATTCTCCGTTGCTAGTCAACTTAAAAGTCAGGAAGAATTTATTACTACCCCAATTGAGCCAGCAACAACATCCTTCGGTCAAGGATTTTCGCTCACGCCATTACAACTAGTACAAATGACGGGAGCTTTAGCGAATGGTGGAAAATTAGTAACACCTCACGTCGTCAAAGGATTATTTGACAGTAAAGGTCAAATGCACTATACACCAACACGACCAGAACCCCGACAAATTTTTTCACCAATCACAGCACAAAAAGTAGTAGAAATGATGGAAACGGTTGTTTCTACTAAAGGTACAGGTAAAGAAGCACAAATAAATGGTTATCGCATAGCAGGTAAAACAGGTACTGCTCAAAAAGCTAATGCTTCTGGTGGTGGTTATATGGCAAACGCCAGAATTACAAGTTTTATAGGAGTACTACCAGTAGAATCACCTCGTTATGTTGTACTAGCAATTGTCGATGAACCAAAAGGCGAACATGCATACGGTGGTACAGTCGCGGCGCCTATAGCCAAAGAAGTAATGGAAGCACTAATTACAACAGAACAACTTCCACCAAGTCAGCCAAGATAAAAGTGAGGAATGTAGAGACGTGACATGTCACGTCTGTACAATAGTAAGGTGGGCACTGCCCACCCTACAAATCATTCAGGTAATTTATACTGTCCGACAATTCGCTTGGCAAACTCAGGAACATGCGCTTCTAACTTCTCAGGATGCTGACGCTTAACATATAAGTAATTCCGGGTAAAGTGCGAATCAATCGAAAAGCGCGCGTATTCTAAACCTTTGGGTCCAATTTTTTCAATTACCACTCCCATTAATTTAGCTGCCCACATTGGCAAAGTTACACCCTTATCGTAAGCGGGTATACTTTGTTGAACTGCGGCTTTTCTATCTCCCTGTGACATTACAGGTTGCGTATCAATTTGGTCTTTAACCAAATCGAGCATTTCTTTACCTGTATCATTTCGCACCAAAATCCACTGCCAACCAAACGGCGCCCCCATATACCCAACAACTAAATCAGCCAAAGAATTTACATAGTCAAAGCAACTCATACACGATGGTGCAAATACATCTTTGAGTTCTTTTGTATTTAATCCAAAAAATGGCACCAACTCTGTAGAACCATCTTCGTGCTTAAAGTGAACTCGAAAATCTTGCATGAACTCGTAATAAACGACCGTATCAGGTGATTTACTTGTAGTATCTAGAAATTTTTGTAACCCAGCGCGTGTCACATTATCAACGCAAGGAGTACCTAAAACATAAAGCTTCTCTAACCCCAGTTGTTTCTCAACCGCTCGTAGGGCTTGAATTTGGCAACCAACACCAATTACTAACAACCGCTTCATTCCCGACTGTTCAATTTGTTCTAACACCGAAAGATTCGGTGATAAAGTCGGCTTATTCACGCGCGCTGCCAATACTTCTTCGGGAGTGCGGGCAATAACAGGCATTGGGCCAAATCTATCTTCCTTAGTATTTTGTACACAAACAACACCTTCGACCATACCGCGATTCAGCATCTCGATAGCAATCGAACTTACTATACCCGTCCACTGGGCGCCTTCTATAGGTTGCTGTTTACGTGCCGCCATCATTTCTTGATGTACCCCAAAATATACCTCATCGGGATTATCAAGATTACGAGTGGCGCCGTGACTTTGTAGTTCTAAAGTCTCGAACTGCTGATTAATAAAAGCGCAAGCTTCCTTGACATAATGAACATAATATGTATCACAAAGCCCACACTCACTGCATAGCTCTTTAGCAGGGCGCCGACTTCCGGGTTTTAAAGCTTTAGCCTTCTTATGCTTGGGAAAATCTACTGAAGTCATTAAAATCTTTTCTTTAAGAAACTTAAATGGTTTATTTACAATATCTCAGAGAAAAGTATATCAGGAGGTTGTTTGACCATCAAAATTGTTGATAAATCTAATCAATTTGTTCTTTGTTGAACTTTGCACAAACTTTACTGGTATTTAGGTGAAAGCACAAATGCGGTTCATAGAAAAAATTTGTTACTTTTCTTATTAGATAAGTAAATTTGGTTAAAAAAAAGGCTAAAAATCGTAAAGAAGATGATGTTAAAGAGGTTGCGGCATTTGCAGCTGGTGGAGCAGCAGCAGGTGCGGGTGTTGCAGCGACAGTAGGAGGTATGGGTTTAGCAGTTGGTGGTACTGCTGTTGCGATTGGTGCAGCACCAGTTGTAGCAGCAGGCGCGGTCGTAGGACTTGCTGCTTATGGTATTAAAAAACTTTTTGACTAAGCTGAAATAGAAGGCAATAGCAAAATGTTAGATGATGCGAAAGCTTTAGGTACTATTGCGGCTAGTGCTGGAGCAGCAGGTGCAGGTTCAATTACAGTAGCTACGATTACTTCCTCTGCTCCCGGTATTTTGGGTGTTTTAGGATTTACAACAACGACAGCAGTTACACTTCCAATCGCTGGTGTTGTTGCTGCTGCTGGTTTAGTCGGTTACGGCTTATATAAAGGTATCAAAGCTGCTCAAGGAAATAAATAACAATGTAGTGCCCATATCCCTGACATCTTTAAGAAGTCGGGGATATTATTATCAAGTGGTGCTAATCTACAATCTATTTAAATTAGATTTTTAAAAAAGTCACTACTATCTTAGATGTGAATTTTGCTTATATTTACGACTGCGCGTTTGCTATATTATTCACAGCTTCTATATCTAACTCTAAGATTGCTGCTACTTCCTGCGGACTAATACCGCGTTGTAAAAGCCTAGCCGCTGTATCTAATTTAACTTCTTCTTTAGCCTCGGCTTTGACTTTCTTCTCAACTTCGGCTGTAATTTCTTCTTTTAGTTCTTCTTTTAGTTCTTGATAGTATCTTGTACCTCGAATCAAATTTAAAGTCAGCATTTCTTGTACTTCCTCCCGGCTTAATTTTGGATACTTGTTAATTACTATTGATTCTATCAATTCTAAAAACGTTTCCTGTGCAGCCTTATTAGTTAATTCAAGTCTTGCTTTATCAACTAGCTGTTTGGCTGACTTTTTGGCTTTACGTTTGCCCTCTACAATCAGCTTGAGAATTCCTAAACCCAAAGATTGATAAGCATCATCACCCATATCACTCAGGTAGAACCGCTTTACATGCGCTTGTTCGAGTGCGCTCAAGTATCCAGGGCAGCTTACATCGTTTTTGTGGGTGTCAAATATAACTATAGCATACCAATCAGAGCTGTATGGAGGGTACTGATTAAAGAAAAGTATAATACTCGTCAAAAATCTTATATAAAACTTTAGGTCTTTGTAGCATTGAACTTCAAGAAAATAAGTTGGTTGATTACGATTCCCTTTTGGAGGGACAAAGATTCCATCTAGCCGAAAACCCCTTCGCTTAATTTCCTGGCTTTTAAAATTGTAAATATCTGGCTTAGCATTCGTTTCACCAATTAGTTCAAAAAAAATATTTGGAAATTCCTGAAATAGTTCGTAAAAAATGGTGTCGCGTTTCAGCCAGTTTAAATGAAGCGAAAGCTAGAATTCGTTTTGCTGAAACTATTGCTCAAAGGGATTATCAGCAAGCCTTATCTGATTTGTATAAGTGGACAAGAAGATATGAATTAGCAGTTCAAGAAAATAATCATGATTTGGTAAGCAAAGCCAAATTTCAGATGGAACGTCACGAAGCGATTGTTGAGAGGCTTGCAAAGCTTGCAGGAGAACAAATGCCGCAGCTAGCTTCTATCAATCAAAAATTAAGTTTTTACAAAGGTCAAATTAATAAGTTAAGTAGCAGTTCTGTACCTAAAATACAAAAGAATCAGGAACAATTAGCATCACACAATGTTACACAAAATAATGAAGATATCAAGCAATTAGAATTAAATGAGCCTCAACAGAAAGTAGAGGATATAGATAAAGAATTGGAAGTGTTGAAGGAACAAATATTTGGTTTGAATTTGCCTCAACTACAGAAGCAAGAAGAATCAAAACCAAAAGATTTATTGAAAATTTCTATACAGGAAACTGAGCAAGCTATACAAGAAGCAACGAACAGACTAGCATCAATGAATGAAGATTACCAAAAAGCTCAGGAAGAAGCAACAAAATTACAACAAGAAATGGTACTAGCTTTGCAAACGAGTACTAACAATCATGACAATGCATTGATTTTAGAAAAGCTGATATCAAAAACAGCTAAAGACCAGTACATAGATTTAATCGAAGCTCAGATGAAGCAACAGACGGAGACAATAAAACTTCTCAATAATAACTTAGCGACTCTTGAAAGTTTCAAAGTGTATTTTGATAGCAATATAACTACTATAAATAATAGTGATGTCGATGATGAATTAGAGTTACTACGAAAACAATTAGATGAAATGTAATGCCCTAACTATAAATAATACTAAGCGATTATGAATAATTTAAAATCGGCGCCTTTTAATAAAACAGGCGTAGGATTCATCGCTACAGGCGCCGTTGCGGGTGTAGGAGTTTCAGCAACAGTTGGTGGAATAGGTTTGGCAGGAGGATTTGGCGCAGTAGGTATTGGCGCCACTTCTCTAGTTGGTGCTGGTGCAGTTGCTGGCGCCGCAACTTATGGTGCTTTTAAAGCAATAGCAGATGGAGATG
>ERZ1066118.431-NODE-431-length-39402-cov-11.352479_pt1 | contig 39402 bp, 33 predicted proteins | sample MGYA00382765_ERZ1066118 | MGnify/ENA primary metagenome ERZ1066118 (study PRJEB33369, sample SAMEA5778348) | biofilm metagenome | biome: Industrial cooling water; feature: Water cooling tower basin; material: Biofilm | place: United Arab Emirates | collected...
ATTCCGAGCCAAGGGTCCGTCCACCGCTCGCATTTCCGCCAACCCATCAGGCTCTTCGGGCCTGCCGGTCTGGCGGAGACGGAGGGAGTTGAAGGCTAGCAAATAGCCAGCTGAAATTCCTACCGAAGTCTCACAATCTAAAGCGACTTCCCACGCTCCTACCCACACACCCCTACGTAAACGCTCGAATACGCTCCATTTTCTAACACTGGACCACCGAAGTATGGATGTCCAGCGACATTAGAAATCGCCAATGCTCGTGACCAACCCGCTCCCGTCGAGTTGGAGGTCAGGCGTAATTCCGCGCTTTGGACATTTTGCCGATGCCAGGGTTTAGCATGTTGGTCGGGTCGAGATCGCGATAGAAACGCGAAAGGGTTTTGTTCGCGTGGTAAGCATGGCCGACATTGTGTTCGGCCGGGTACATGGCACCGCGCGTGTCGAGAACGCGGAGCATTTCCCGCTTGAAAGCGGCGGCATCGCTTCCTTTGACGAGGAGGTAATCCTGGTGGAGGACATGGCAGAAAAAATGACCATAATAGAGCCGAGCGGCGATCCGGGCCTCGATTTCAGGAGGAAGGGTCTCGAACCAGCTTCGGTCGTCCCGGCGCAGCGCGATGTCGAGCGCGACCAGCCCGCCGGTTTCCCTGCGATGGACCGCCTCGTAGCGGATAGCGGCCCCCGCAGCGACGAAGCGGTGGAGGAATGCCGCCTCGCCTTCCTCTTGGTCGCAAAGGAACCAGTCGCCGGTCTGACTCGGGAAATTATTCGCCAGCCAGTCGCCTAGTTCTTCAGCTGCACTTCCGGCACAGCGTACCATGAGATGATGTTCGTACCGCGCACGCCATTCCCGCAAGCGAGCCGGCAGGGGGTCGGGGAGCAGGCGCCCCACGGCTTGGAGGAGCCGTTCCTCGAAACCTAGTGTCATGCCGCACCCGGCACCGATGCGGGCGAAGGCGTCCTTCACCGCGAAGAGCCGCGGGAGCCGGGCGGCACCCAAGATCCGGATCGCGTGGAACATGTCGCGCCCGTAACAGTCGGCGATGTCGAAGGCCGAGCGGTGCATGTATTCTGCGGCGATCGGCAGCATTTCGAAGCTGCCAAGTGCCGCCCGGCGCAGCTCGGTCAATTCATCCGGATCGTTTGAGCCGATATAAAAAACTTTCGCCTGCTTCGGCTTGGGAAAGCTATCCAGCCGAACGGCGAAAACCACCAGCTTGCCTGCGCAGCCGGACGCGTCGCGCAGATGAGCCGGATCCGCGTTATACCGTGCGGGCGTTGCAGCGTCGATGGCGCGGACGCGGGTTTCGTAGTCCGGAGCGGAGCCTGATCGTCCCGGCACGGGCTCCGGCGAGGCGGTGATCGCGCCGCAGTCCAGCCGAGCCAGCATGGTCACGGGATCGCCATCCCCGAGATCGATCCCCAGTTTGTTGACGAGTTCCAGAACGCCTTCCTCGTTGACGCGAGCGAATAGCGCGTAATCGGTATAGGCAGGCCCCCGTTGGACGAGCGCGCCACCTGAATTGTTACACACGCCGCCTACGACCGAGGCCCCGATACACGACGATCCGATAACCGAATGCGGTTCGCGTCCTAGAGGCGCGAGCGAAGCTTCGAGTGAATGCAGCGTCGCGCCGGCGTGGCAAAGCACCTCGCGGCCTTCGTTGAGCAGCCGTATCGTTCTGAGCTCCAAGGTACTGACGATCACCACTGGCCGGTCGTAGCCATCGCCATCGGGTGTCGAGCCCCCCGTCAGGCCCGTATTGGCGGCCTGCACGATGATGGCCGCATTGTTCCGAACGCAGGCTTCGACGACCCGCCAGAGAGCTGTGAGGGAGGTGGGAACGGCCACGGCCAAGGCCGTCCCGTCGCCGTGCCGGTACCCCTTCGTGTAGCGCCGCATGGCCCCGGGCGCGGTGCGCAGGCCTCGCCTCCCCACGATCGCACGGAGTTCTGAGATCAGTCGCGCCGTCGCGCTGCCGTCACACCTCACGATAGTGATGGCTGCAAAGGGCCGTCAGGCGGCAAAAGACAGCTTTCCCATGGCAATGGCCGGGTAATCTCCGGTCATGGCCGTCATGCTCTTACCGGGATTTCCGGCCACCGCCTCATTGGCGAGAACTGCGAACAAGACCGCTTCCTTGGCATCTGCCGGTATGCCGATCGCGTCGGTCAGGCCGACCGGTCTACCCAGACGTTGTCGAAGTGTGTCCATAAGCAGCGGGTTATGAACGCCGCCACCAGACGCATAAAGCGCAGCGTCAGTGCCAAGCGGGTGGCGGATTACCTCTGCCGCTATGGTCTCGGCGCTGAACCAGACGAGGGTCGCCATGGCGTCGGCTGGCGATATGGAATCTATCCCGGCTCGCTGTTGCGCGGCGGCGAGATAATCGAGGTTGAACAGTTCGGGACCGGTGGTCTTGGGTGCGGGCAAGCGAAAGAACGGATCATCTTTCAGCGCAGCTAGCAGGCGAGGCTCGGACGAACCTGCCCGGGCCAGCTCGGCGTCCCGGTCGTAGCCCAGCTCGGGACGATGGATCCGCGCCAGCGCGTCGAGCATCGTGTTGCCCGGCCCCGTGTCGGTGACGAATACCGGGCTCGACGAGCCCAGGGGCGGGAGAGCGGAAAAATTGGCGATGCCACCCAGGTTGAGCAGAATGCGGGGCTCGGTTGCGGATCGAAACAACAGCGCATCGCCATATACCGCCAGGGGAGCGCCTTCACCGCCGGCCGCGATATGTTTTTGCCGGAAGTCGGAAATAGTCGGGATGCCGGTCCTGACCGCAAGATGGTCGCCGTCTCCGATCTGAAGAGTCGCGGCACCAGATAAAAGGGGAGCAACATTTGCCGGCGCGTGCATGACGGTCTGGCCATGCGATGCAATGAGGTCGATAGTCGAGATCGGCATTTGCCAGTTCGACAAACAATCGAGAACGATCGCTGCGTGCCGCTCGGCAACGGCTCGGTTGAGGTGGGTGAGGTAAGCGAGGTCGACTTGGGGCCGCGCAAAGACACGGCGGATTTCCTCGCGAAAGACCGGATCGTACGGGCTCGTCTGGAACGCCACAAGCTCCAGCACCGTCGTCTCTCCCGAACTGCAAATGTCGCACACGGCAACGTCAAGACCGTCTAGCGATGTGCCCGACATCAAGCCGACGATCCGCCGTGCGTCGCGCTGGGCCATGTGATGCAGTGCCCGAATGTTGGGATTCATCGAGAAACACCTTTAACGACAGACCACACCATAAGGGGCTTGTCAGAATAAGACCACTATAATACCACTTTGGTGTATGGCAAGACGCTTTGCGTTTCGTCTGAGACGAGAGAAAGGCTAGGGCAGGGTTTCGCGATGACCGGCTATTTCCTTGGTGTCGACGCCGGCGGGACCAGTTGCCGGGTTCGCCTGGTAGATAAATCCGGCAAGGTTCTGGGGACGGGCTCGGGCGGCCCCGCCAATACCCATGTCGGGATTCCGCAGCTTTACTCAACGATCACCGAGGCTGCCCAGCAGGCGATCGCGCAAGCCGGTTTGGACGCGCCTCCGGCCTCTTCAATCCGCGCCGCTATGGGGATCGCCGGTATCACCCGGACAGGCAAGAAGGCCGCGATACAAGCCCTGGACTGGCCCTTTGCCAATCTCGTCCTCACGAGCGACGCTGTCATCGCCAATCTTGGCGCTCATCGCGGCCAGGATGGCGCGATCCTGATCCTGGGAACGGGTAGCGTAGCGATGATCAAGCGTGGCGAGGACATGTACTCGATCGGTGGCTACGGCTTTCCCATCTCAGACGAGGGCAGCGGTGCGGCGCTGGGCCTTAGCGCCATTCGCCACGCGCTGCGCGCGCTCGACGGACGCACCCGGTCGACCCCGTTAAGCAAGGCTGTCACCGAGCAATTCGAACACGCGGTCGCTCGCGTCGTCGCGTGGATGGATGAAGCGACCCCCCGCGATTATGCGCAGTTCGCCCCGCTCGTTTTCGAATTAGCGGACAAAGGCGACGAAATCGCGTTGTCCATTGTTCGGGATGCGTCACAACATGTCGAGCGGTTCATCGAGACGATCATTGCCCAAGGCGCGGTGCGCTGTGCCCTGATGGGAGGCGTGGCGCATCGAATGAAACCTTGGCTGCCCGCTCGCGTGGTGGACAGGCTGGTGGAGCCCTTGGGGGATGCACTCGACGGTGCGATCATCGCGGCTGGCGGACCACCGGAGCGAGCGACGGACTAGGCATTCGGATGCCGACCACTGCGGCCGTAGCGCCTGGGATCGCTCACGCCGCCTCGATCTCTCCCGCGATCCAACATCCTGCCACTTGCAGTTTGTCGTCGAGATGGACCAGATCGGCCGCGCGGCCAGGCGCAAGCGTGCCGCGCACGCGGGCCATCCCCAATAGCGAGGCTGGCGTCGCCGAAGCCAGAGTACTGGCCTCCGCCAGCGAGATCCCAAGCATTGTCATACTATTGCGGACCGCCTGGGCCATGTCGAGATGGGACCCTGCAAGCGTCCCGTCGCGGTTACGTAGCTTACCCTCGGCGTAAACGATTTCCGTATCGCCAAGCTGGAACTTGGTCCCTGAGGAGCCGACGGTGGGCATCGCGTCGGTGACCAGCACCAGGCGCTCCGGTCCGAGGCTGCGATAGGCGATCCGGCACGATGCGGGATGGACGTGGTGACCATCGGCGATGAGCCCCGCGTAAAGACCCAGATCAAGGGCCGCGCCGACCAGCCCGGGACTGCGCCCCTCCAGCTGCGTCATCGCATTGAAAAGGTGCGTTACTCCGGCCAGTCCTGCCGCTGCGGCATCGCCAACCACGTCGTAACTCGCCAGGCTGTGACCCGCCATCACCACGACGCCGCGTCGCGCCAGTTCGGCGACCGCGCCCGGCGGCGCGAGTTCGGGAGCGATGGTCACCATGGTGACGCCCCTGTCGAGCGAGGACAGCAGGTCGATGGCGGCCTGATCCATCGAGCGGATTTGTGACGCGTCGTGGATGCCGCGCTTGGCAACGTTGAGGTAGGGCCCTTCGATATGGAGCCCCAGCACGCCCGGGATGTGCGACGCGATGGCGTCGCTTACCGCACGGATAGCCTGGGCCACCTTGTCGGGCGAATCGCTGATCAGCGTGGGCAGAAAGCCGGTGGTGCCGAAGCGGCGATGCGCGGCACCAATGGCCGCGATCGCTTCCACCGTCGGATCGTCGTTGAAAAGGACACCTCCGCCGCCGTTGACCTGGACGTCGATGAAACCGGGCATGAGGTATCCCCCGGCCAGGCGTTCGGTCTGATCTGCCGCGATGTCCGCGTCTGGTACGATAGCCGCGATGACAGGCCCCTCGATGACGAGGGCGTGCTGGTCGAGCCAGCCGCTCGCGCCGAGAATGCGCGCTCCAGTCAGAAATCGTCGCGTCATCGCGTTTGGGTAACCTTGCGCAGGAGCGGTGGGCGATCTGGATCGCGCCCTCGCGCCAAAGCAACCTCGTTCGCCAACCCATAGAAGCTTTGGATCATCGTGATCGGGGCGAGAGCCGCATGAGCGCCGCCGACCGCCGGCAGCCGCTCGTCGCCGACGATCAACAGGTCGGCTCCAGCTTCGCGGAGCGTTCGCAAGATTGGCTGCGCCGCTGCGTGATCGACATCAAGCGGGGTGAAGACCAGCACCGGGAATCCTGGCTCGACAAGGGTCATCGGGCCATGGGCCACCTCAGCGAGACTGAAGGCTTCTGCATGGATGGCGCAGGTTTCTTTGAGCTTCAGCGCGGCCTCCTGCGCAATGCCCAAGGTCGAGCCCCGCCCCAGAACGAACACGCTGCTCGCCTGCGCCAGGGGCTCCACCGCGGCGCGCCAGTCCGCATCCCAAGCCGTGCGCAGGAGCGGCGGAAGACCTGCGACCGCGGCTTGGAATTCGCGATCGTCCGACCACCGAGCCACCAGCCGGGCCACCATCGCGAGAGTGGCGATATAGCTCTTGGTAGCGGCCACGCTCACCTCCTCTCCAGCCGCAAGCGGCAGGAGGACGTCGACGAGCTCGGCGAGCGGCGACGTAGCATCGTTTACGAGCCCGATGACAAGCGCTCCATCGCGACGGGCCGCCCGTGTCGCGGCCAAGAGATCGGGGCTTCTCCCCGATTGGGAGATGGCGATAAAAACCGCATTCTCGGTGCCGCGAAGGCTAGCGCCATACAGCGACGACAAGGACGGCGGGAAAGACACCGTCGGCAGCCCCAAGCGCGTTTCGAGCAGGAATTTGGCATAGCTCGCGGCATGATCGGAACTGCCACGCGCGCAGGTGAGGGCGAGCGCAGGAGGCGAACGACGAAGACGTTGCGTGACCGCGTTCAACGCCGCTTCGGCTTCCATCGCCTGGCGCGCGACAGCGTCGGCGGCGGCGGAAGCTTCGCTCTGCATCAAAGTGGTCACGAGCGGCGACGTGTTGGACATGAGCTGACAATACCTATTACATACCAATTCTCTCATGTCGATGGGGCGTTGTCAAAGCCGCAGGATCAGGCCGCGCCGCGCGAACGACGCGGTGACCAGTATCGACAGCACCGTTGCCAACAGCGCGAAGTAAAGGGCAGCAAGGGTCGGAGGCAAGCCCGCTCCGAGCAGTGCCCCGTAACCGGCATCCCAGAGGCGACTCCCTTCAGGAAGGTGGCGGACCAGGATGGCGATCAGCAGCATGTGAACGACGTACATGGTGAGCGCCGTGCGACCACAGAAGGAAAACAGGCGAGCGGGCGTGCTCGTTCCCATGCGCTGCCAGGCCGCGCGCAAACCAGCCCAGAGGAGCGCCCCGCTTCCCGCCGTCACCAGTACAAAACCAGGGGTCCAGAGCGCCTTGTTCAGCGGAAGCTCCGTAATCAGCGCAACGAGGAGCCCTAAGAGCGCGGTGACCATGGCGCCGAACGCGATTGAGCGCGGCGGGAGCGCGAACTCCCTCGAAGCCCGCGCCAGACCAAGACCCGCCAACCCGGTCGCTACGGCTCCCAGAGACGACAGCAGGCCCTCCGGATCGTACCCGGGTGGATAAAGCCTGCCGGGTAGCAAGGCGCGATCAAGCCATCCCGCCATCCCTTCGCCCGGTTCTAGGCTCGCCCCAGCCGGACCCGGCGGATCGCCATGCAGTAGGATCCAATGAACCACGAGAACAAGCAGGGTAACGGCTGCGGATGCTCGCCAGCCGCCAGACCGGCGCGCCGCGGCGACACAAACGAGATAGACGATGGCAATCCGCTGCAGCACGCCCAGCCATCGGATCCCGGACATTTCGAGCGAGGGGCGAATAAGCCAGGCTAGAATGACGCCCAGAGCAAACAGGAGAGCCGAGCGCCGCATGGCCTTTCCGAGGCGCGGCGCCCTTCCGTCACCGGCCAGTGCCACCGACATCCCGACGATCAGCAGGAACCAGGGAAAGACCAGGTCGGCCAGTGTCAGCCCGTTCCAGCGCGCGTGCGCAAGCGGGGGCCACGCAGCCTCGCCGGGCTGGAAGTTCACGAGCATCATGAGGACGACGGTCAGCCCGCGAAAAGCGTCCAGCGACAGATCGCGCGATGGCTTGGTCACTGCGCTCACAGCAATGCGTAGGGCCCGCGCAGCTCGGAGACGAACTCGTACCGGTCGCCGCGGTATGCCGATCTGGTGAATTCGACAGGGCGACCGTCGCTGATCCGCGTGAGGCGCTCGATGCGCAGGATCGCCGCGCCTTCGGGGACCGAGAGCAGCCCGGCTTCGGTCGAGGTGGCTTGGGAGGCGCGTATCCTCTGCATCCCGGTGACGGGCCGCGAGCCGAAGCGAGCGAGCGTTTCGTAGAGCGATTCGCCCAGCGCCTCCAGGTCGGGGAGAAAGGCTGAAGGCACGATCGCATTCTCGATCGCGAGAGGCTCACCTTCGGCGAGGCGCACGCGCCCCAAACGGACGATCGACGCGCCCGCGGGCAATTCCAGAACCTGCGCTTCCTCGTGCGAGGCGAGCGCGCTTGCCTTCATCATCCAGATGGTCTGTGTCTTTTCGCCGCGCGCTGCGGCATCCTCGCTGAAGCTGCTGAGGAATGAGTTGGGTGCCTGGATTCGCCGGGCGACGAAGGTGCCCGATCCCTGGCGCCGCACCAGCAGCTTTTCCTCGATCAGGGTTTCGATGGCGCGCCGGATGGTGACGCGGGAAGCGCCCATGATCTCGCACAGGTCGCGTTCGGAGGGCAGCGCATCGCCGATCCCGAGGTCACCCGTCGTGATGCGCTCGCGCAATTCGTTCGCGAGCCGGAGATAGATCGGAATGCTGCCACGCAACGCCGAGACGGACGCTGGGCTGTTCATCCCGCCGAGACCTCGAGGCATTCCAGCGCTTGCCGCAGCCTCCCGCCTGAGCCTTCAAGCAATCGGCGCGCTTCCCCGAGCGAAGCGCCGCTGGCGAGAAGGACGGCGCATTTGATGTCGTCTCGCGCGGCGTCCAGGGCCTGCGCGGCATCATCGGCAGACACATTCGCCAGTTCCATGACCATCGTCCTGGCCCGTTCGCGAAGCTTGTTGTTGGAAACGATCATGTCGACCATGCGCCCGCGATAGACCCGTCCGAGCCGCAGCATGATCGCGGTGGTAAGAAGGTTCAGCGCGATCTTCTGGGCCGTGCCAGCCTTCATCCGCGTCGAGCCGGCCACCGCTTCGCTGCCGGTTTCCAGCAGGATGCCGAGCTCCGCGATGTCCAACAATGGCGAATCGCGGTTATTGGCAAATCCGATCGTGAGCGAACCGGCGCTTCGCGCGGCTTCGATCGCTGCGAGAGTATAGGGCGTCCGGCCACTGGCAGCGAGGCCGATCATCACGTCGCCGCGGCCTATCCGGTGCTCTTTCACCTCGGTTCGCGCCGAGTCCGTATCGTCTTCCGCACCTTCGATTCCCGCTGTCAGGGCATCGGACCCTCCGGCCAACAAGAACCTGAGACGCCCCTCAGGCCAGCCGAAGGTAGGCCCGAGTTCCACCCCGTCCTGCACCGCGATACGACCGGAGGTGCCGGCGCCCGCGAAGACCAGCCTGCCCGTGGACGCCAGCACCTGCGCTGCGGCGATAGCGGCGCGCGCGATGGCTCCGGCTTGCCCAAACACGACCGCCGTCGCAGCAAGCTGCCCTTCGCACATCGCCTCGACTGCGACGGACGTCGGCCATGCGTCGATCTCGGCAAAGCGCGGGTCGATACTCTCGGTGCTAGGCATGGATGGCCGGCCTCCCTGCGTCGGCTTTGGGACCACGAGCGCTCACGCAGACCGCGAACGCCACCAAAGTCCCCAACAGCAATTGCCACGGAAAGGCGATGTCGACCATGATCTCAGGCAATCCGATCTGCCGCGCGATGTAGGGCTGCAGCAGCAGCACCGTAAGGAAGCCCGCGACGAGCGAGAAGCGGACCGACAGGCTCGAACCACGGTGCGTGAAGACGGCGGTGAAATAGACGCCCAGCAGCCCGGCGTAGGCAAAGGCCATGACGCCGAGGACGAATTCGAGGAGCGGTGCATCCGTCGATCGCTGCCAGAAATAGCACATCGCGGAGGTCGCGAAGAGAGCGATCCCGAGAGCCACTGTCATCAAACGGCCGGCGGCTACGAAATGGCTTTCCCCGACCCGCCCGCGCCGTTCCGCCCACGGTCGGTAAAAATCGTTCACCGCGACGGCGGCCATGCTGATGAGCCCCGAGTTGACGGCCGCGGCCGCGATGACACCGACCGTCACCAGCCCGCGCACGCCCGGCGGGATCTCGCTGAGGATGAAGTGCATGAAGACCGTGATGCGTTCGCCTTCGAATGTTTGCGCCACTGCTGCGCCCGATGCGCCCATCACGTCCGGCCTTTCGTAAAAAACGTACAGGAGGGAGCCGATGGCGAGAAACAGCGCCACGACTGGCACCGAGGCATAGACCGACCAGTAGAGGGCGCGCGCGCCGTCGCCTGCCTCGCGGCAGGCGAGCAGGCGCTGCGTGGTGTCCTGGTCGAGTCCCGAATTGCCGATGTTGAGAAGGACGAGGCCCGAAAGTACTGCCCAGATTGAGAACGGCGCCGCCAAATCGAAGGACCAGTCGATAACGCGCAGCTTATCGGCACCACCCGGGTCGCTCGACAAGGCGCCGACGATATCGCCGAGCGGGGCAGGGATCTTGGTCAGAAGGATGACCAATACCGTAATGGCCGCGCCGAGGTAGAGGACCACCTGGACCAGGTCGCTCCAGATGACCGAGTTTAGCCCCCCGAAGAACGTGAACACCAGCCCGAACACGAGCAAAACGAAGGATGCAAAGACAATATGGCTAGGCTCGACGTCGAGGAACATGATCATCGAGACCGCAATGGCCGCGAGGTACAGGCGCGCGCCGCTCGCTAAGGTTCGCCCCACCAGATACATGGCTGCGGTCGCGCGGCGCGCCTTGACGTCGAACCGGCGCTCGAGGAGCTCGTAAACCGTCCCGACCTGCAGCGCGTAGAACCGCGGGATGAGAACCCGGCCGACGAACACCGCGGCAAGGAAGGCCGACAACGTCGCCAGCAAATAGGTGTAATCGCCGCCAAAGCTGTAGTCCGGAACACCCAGGAAGGTCGCGGCGGATTGAACCGTCGACAGCACCGACACGGCGACCAGCCATATCGGCGCGGCGTGGCTGGCGAGAAAGTAATCGTCGGCGGTCTTGGGCTTCCTGCGCGTACTCAGATAGCCGGCGAGCGCCAGCAGCGCCACGTAACCGCCAAGGACCGCCCAATCGATACCCGAGAACTGCGGTTGCATGCCCCTCGCTTTCGAACGCCCGCCACGCCGCTCCGTCGCCCGGAGCTGGACGGCACGGCAGACGCCATGCCTTCCGCCCGGATCAACGGCCGTGTCGAGGTCAGATCTTCATCGTGACCGAGGCACCGAAGGTGCGACCAAGCACGTCATAGGTGTCGGGGTAGGTGTTGAACGCGCCCGCATTGGTCGGCAACGGCGGCCGCTTGTCGAACATATTGTCGATACCCATGGTGATGGTGAGCCCGGGCACCGGCGGGCGGATGGCCAGGTTGAGGTCGAAATAGTCGAACGCCGGAATCGTCTGGCTGCTGCCGGGCGTGCTGTCCCGTACATCGCCGATGCGCTTCCAACCGAACTGAACCGTCAGCGGCTCGGATTCCCATGCGAAGGTCGCACGGTGGCGATAGTCCGGCGACACGAGAGTCACCAGGTCGGAGGAGCACCGTGCGCCATAGCTGCCCTTACAATTTACCGGCGTGAGCGCCGCATTGCGCTGGATGGTGTAGGAGGTGACGAAATTGGCCTGGTAAGCCAGGCGAATGCGGTCGCCGGGCAGCCCGGAAGGAAGCCCGATGCTGTAGTTGAAGTCGACGTCGATCCCCTCCTGCTTGATGCTGGCGAGATTGCGGTCGTCGACGAAGGCATTCAGCAGATAGCCCGTCGTAGGGCTTCGGCTCACCGCCTGGCAAAGCGGATTGTCGGCGCTGGGATCGGTGATGTAGCAGCTCGTCAGCGCATCGACGGGCTGGATCTGCCCCACCGCATCCCGGATCGAAATGCTGTAAAAATCGACAGCGAGCGAGAGACCCGGAATGAAGCGCGGTGTCAGCACTCCGCCGGCGGTGTAAGTCCGCCCCCGCTCGGCGCGGATGTCGGCGTTACCGCCGAAGAAATACCCGCCCGTCAGATTGGCGGCTGCCCGCGAATCGTAAGGGCCGCGATAGCCTTGACGCGCACATTGTTCGGCATTGCCGGTACCAAGGGCGCAGGGGTCCCCGGCATAGCGGGGAAAGAGGCGTGCGACCGTCACCAGGTTCGCAAAGGGGATCGAGAACACCGGGTTGGCGAATTCACCGATATTGGCATCGCGGATGACGGTCTGGCGCGTGCCGCGCAGTCGCAAATCCTCGCTCACGACCCAGTTTACGCCGATCTTGTCGGTATCATAGGACCGGTCGGGCCCGACCGATTTGCTGTACCACGACCGGCGGTAGGCTCCCTCGAGCGTCAGGGACTGAACCAAAGGCAAATCCCGGACGACCGGTACGATCAGCTCGCCGAAGAGCTCGTGAACGCGGATGAAGGGAGGGACAGGGGGCGCGGACTCGGCGCCCTGGTTGAACGACAGGCCAAGATCCGAAGAATAGCTGTAACGACCGGTTTCGCGGCGATATTCGTAGCCGAGCGTGAAGCCGAAGGGGCCGGCCCAGCCGCCGAAGAAATCTGCCGTGTCCCCAGAAACATAGGCCGATGCGACCTGCTGCCTCCTGACGCGCGATCCGTAATCGAAGTCGCGCAGGACGCTGGTGAAATCGCCCCCGGGCCCGAAAATCCGGGTCGTGTTGACGAGGCCCGCGAAGCTCGATTTCAGCCCATCGCCGACGACGGCGATATTCTCCCTGCTCTCGCCGAGCTGGTAGTAGGCATCCCACCGGATTGTCGGCGTCAGGTCGCCGCGCAGACCGATCTGCCCCTGCCAGGTCGTTCTCTCGTTCTCGGCGAATGTCGGACCGAGCTCCCCGAGCGAGCGCTGGACGTTGACGGTGGCAAAGCCATTCACGAAGGTTAGCTGCGAGCGCACCTGGGGCGTCAGGAAAGGGTTGGTCTCCGCAATCTGGGCGTTGATGCCGGCAGTGCCCGTGGTCGGCGGGTTCTGGCCCGAACGCGTGCCTCCTCGGGTCTCCACGGCGGAGTACATGAACCGTCCGTAGGCCTCGATGCCGTCAGTCAGCGCATAGTCGAAAAAGGCACTCGCATTGTAGCGCCGGAGCGGCTGAACCAAGAGGAACTGCGACGTATAGTCGGTCGTCTGCGGAGTGAAAGTGAAGGCGCCGGCGGCGTCGAACGAGAACGTCCGGCCGCTCGCGACATCGCGGAAATTGCCCCCGATGGGTAGCGTTGCTGCCCCTGAGCGTGTTTCCGGACGCGCTCCGGCCAGGAGCTCATCGCGATCGGTGTAATCGAAATAAGCGACAAGCCCGCCGCGACCACCCAGGTCGAGGCCACCCATCACGTAGCCGCTGGTCTGCGATGCGCCATCCGCAACGGCCCGGTAGGACCCGCTCACTTCGAGCCCGCGCAGATTGGTGTTCACAATGAAGTTTACGACGCCCGCCACCGCATCCGCGCCGTAAACGGCGGCCGCCCCGCCGGTGAGGACATCGACCCGCGACAGGAGAGGCGCAGGGATGGCATTGACGTCGACAGCGTTGCGGAATGAGAACGGCACCGCGCGCGTGCCGTTGATCAGAACCAGCGTGCGGTTCTGGCCCAGGCTTCGCAGATCCAGTGTCTGCGCACCGAAGGCATCGCTGCCGACCGAGGTCGAATTCACCCCGCCGGCCAATTGCGGAAGCCGGGTAGAGAAATCCTCCACCGTCACGGCCCGCTCGAGCTGGATCTGTTCTTCCTGCAACGCGCTGATGGGGCTGGTGGACGAGAGGCCGGCCTTGCGCACTCGCGTACCGGTAACGACGATATCCTCTGCGGGTGCGGCTTGGGGCTCACCCGATTCGACCGATCCGTCCTGCGACCATGCCGGTTGCGCGGAGAGCAGCGCGGCTGCGATTGCGACAGACCCTGTGGTGGATCGAACGAGCGACGACACACGCATTTCCCAGCCCTCCCTTGGTGATATTGGTTAGATACCACCCTAATACCAGTTGTATGTCAAGATACGCGATGAAAGTTGTCGGAGCACCATCGCGCCCGCTTTTGAGGGCTCCGAGGATGCTGTGCGTTTTTAGCCAGTAGGCGGCTGTCGCATCCAACGGTTTGGATGTGATCGGGGTTGCATCATTCGAGGATGGATTGCGGCAGGATTTGGCGCGGCATACGAGGGCTCACTGTCGATCCCTGATCGCTGCCTGATCTGCTCGCACCACCCTTTTTGGGATTCGTGCCAGCGCTCTGGCGTCAATTGCTGCCTCAGCGTCGGGCTGAGGATGCCGATGGCTTGCTATTCCATCAGCGTTAGCTGGGGATGTTGTCCCCACTGTCCGACATGCCAGGGCCAAGCTCTGAACGCAGGCTGGCCGCGCCGCTCCCCATTTCGGCAAGCTGTTCGGCAAAAATCTCTAGCGCCCGATTCAGCATGGCCCCGCTCAGATCTGCGGGAGGAGAAAGTCGCACCACATTCGGTGTGGTCAAACAAGGCGTCGTGATCACGCCCTTCTTCAGGCACCCCTTGATGAACAAAGCCGCTTGCGGCGGATTTGCGAAATGCATGCCGATTAGCAAGCCGCGGCCGGTAACGTCGGTCAGCAATGCTGCGTTGGCATCGACGAGACTGGTCAGTGCCGTCATCACTCGTTTGCCCACTTCCTGACTTGTTTGCGGAATTTCCTCGCTTTCGACAATTTCGATCACGGCGGTGGCAATGGCACAGGCAAGCGGGTTGCCGCCATAGGTAGAACTATGCACTAGCGGATCGATATCGAACGATCGAAAAGCCTCCCGTGTGGCACCGACGACCGACACCGGGATGATGCCCGCACCCAGAGCCTTGCCGACAAGCACGACATCGGGCTTCAATCCGACACCTTCGAACGCCCACATTGATCCGGTCCGACCGAGCCCCGTCTGAATTTCATCGACTATGAATAGCGCGCCGCTTTCTCGACAGGCCGATTGAATGGCGCGCAGCAACGGGACTGGCACCGGATAGACGCCCCCCTCGCCCTGAACCACCTCGACGATAACCGCCGCTGGCCTGGTCGTCGTAATTGCCGCGTAACAGGCATCGGCGTCGTCGCGCGACAAGGCGCTGCTTTCCGGCAATAGCGAGGCAAAGGGGCTTCGGAACGCCTCGGCATCGGTCACCGCAAGCGCGCCCAGTGTCTTGCCATGATAGGATTTCTGCAAGTGCATGACCGCCGCTCTGCCGGTGTGGAGCCGGGCAAGTTTCAGCGCCGCCTCGACCGCTTCCGAACCGCTGTTCAACAGCATGAACTTCTCGATGGGCGCGGGCATGATCCGGTTTAGAGATTGTAATGCTCGAGCCGTGAAAGCGTTGGCAAAGGCGCGCGACGAACCCGGCAGGCTTGAGAGAATTTCGGCTGCGGCGTATTGGATGCGCGGATGGCTGGCAGCGACCAGAAAGGTGGCATAGGCTCCGAAATTGATCAGTTCTTTTGCATCGCTCGTTCGGAATGTCCGACCGGTACCGGCAACCTCCAGCGCATGGGCACCGGTAAACTCGAACAGGAGCGCGCGTCCTGTGGACGAATGCCGGCGGAGGTTAGCGCTGATCGCAGTGACAGACGTTTCCTGGTGGGTCATATCGTCGCAGCTGTCAGTTCGGGATTTGCCGATCCCCTCGCCCAACGATAAGGCCGGGCCAGCGCCCTGTCAGGGTTTGCAATGCACCAGTAACGGATGCAATTGCTGTAATATCCGGCAGTCGGCGGCGAATGCTCTACCTCTTCGAACGGCGCCGTTGCAAAGCCGGTTTGCATCGACAAATAGGGATGAAACTGCTCGCCGATTTCGAGCATCTTGCGTTGCACCAACCCCATCCGCGCGCGCATGAATGGCAGATACAGCTGACGATAAGACCGACAGCTGATCAACGCCGGCGCCTCGACCGGATCGACTCCGTGCTGCGCTCGGAACCGATTGATTTCCTCAACCGCGATGTCGACCGTCTGCGATAACGTCAGCCCGTCGGGATGCGCCAGCACACGAACGACGGAGTCGTCGCGATACTGGCGTGCAACCGCCTTCAAAATGGCATCGACGACGGTATCGATCGCTACCAGATCGATGTGTCCCCGAGGGTCGCCGACCAGGAACGGCACAAGGCCGCCGGCAATTGCCTGAACTATGTAATAGATGCCGTTGAATTGCTCGATCGAGCCATCATCCGACGCACCGACGATCATGCTGGGTCGCAAGATGGTAAATGGCAAACCTGACCTGACGACATGCTGTTCGCCGGCAAACTTGGACTCTTCGTAACTGTTGTTGAACGGACCTTGCCCGTTTCGGCAATCCTGACAACCGGTGGGGCTGGCAACGAACGCCGTCGAAACCTGCACAAAGCGCGTGGGTGGATCGGCCCGTATCGCCGCGCATGCGAGCAACCGACTGACGGTGTCGGCGTTGGCAGTTATTGCCGCGGCGCGCGGCTGGTTCCAGCGGACATCGGCCGCCATGTTCACGACCACGTCGACATCCGCAAAAAACGCCACGGTTTCCGGATCACGCGGGTCAAGCCTGTGGAGGTCCATGGACAGGGTTTGGACGCCGCGCGCTTCAAGAGCGGTGCCTCCCGAGCGGGCGATCGCGCGAACGCCCAATGATCGATCCGCCAGCATTCTCGAAAACACGGCCGACCCCAAAGTGCCCGTTACCCCGGTAAGCAACACATTGGTCATCATGCTCTCCCTGTCACACCGCAAGCGAGGTGATGAAGCTGCCAAAAAAATCGCGAATGGCTCGATCGGCGATCGGGTGCAGCATGTCGGCCAACATTGGCATCCCGATGTCGAAAGCCAGCGAAAGCCTGAGCAGTGACTGACCGTTGTCCGTCGCGGAGAGTTGCCAATGCCCCTGAAATTGCTTCAAGTCACCGTCGATCTGGGTAAACTCGATGCGGTTCGCCGCCGGAAAATAGACATCGCGCTCGACCCACCACAGCCGACTGTCTTCAAGCTTCACAGTCCATTCCGACACGGCCCAGTCGTTACCACTTTCAAGGATGACGAGACGTTCGATATCGCTCAGATTTGCCGCGAACTCATCCAGCGCCGTCAATTTTTGCCACACCTGATGCATAGGCAGGGCAACGGCGCAATTGAGAATTATCTCTGGCATCAGTTGACTTCTCCAAATGCGTTTCGGGGCTCCGGCCCGGTTGCTGCGAGGGAGGTGGCGACAGCGGCGGACCCGCCACAAAAGCATTGGCGCGCCCCTCGCTCGAGCATTGGCGCGCGCCTCGCTCTCATCGCGATCGACCGGGTTTACTCATGGACTGCCCGGCCCCGAAAAGGAGCAGCAGAAGAGCAACGATGAAGACGATCGAAGCGAGCACGAACGGCGCACCGGGGAAAAAGATCGTCCGATCCGCAGGGGTGAATGCCGCAAACACTTGTGTCATGGCTACCGAGCCCGCCAGAATTGCCAGGCTGGTCGCACCGGCCAGCAGCCCCTGAACGCGCCCTTGAGCCTCGTCGGGCGCTTCCCGCGAAGCCATCGCCTTGAGTGCAGGAAACGCGATCGTACCGGCGGCACCCACCGCCAGGCCAACGGCGACAGCCCATGGCTGCGAAGCAATCGCGAGTAGCGCGAACGCGCCTGCGCCAGCCGCCAGGCCCGCCGCGACAGTCGCCTTGTTGCCTATTCGTTTGGCGGCGAAGGGCAGTATGAAGATCTGCGCAATTGCTGAACAAATTCCATAAGCTGCAATCGAAAGTCCCGTGTCGACCGCCGACCAGCCGAAGGCCAGCATCACAAAGTACGCCCATGTGGCGGGCAAAGCTTGGATTGCCAGCTCGGCAAGGAGAAAAACCGACCCAACTGCAAGCAACGGCCGCAACCGCAAAGGCGTTTCGGCGTCGCGACCGGCTCCGGTCGGCGTCTCCGCCGGTCGGCCTTCGAGAAATACCAGAACACAGGCGATGTTCATGCCGATCAGCAGCGCCGCGACGAGAAACGGTGCCCTGGCGTCAAGCATGCTCGCAGCCCCGCCGATGGCCGGTCCCGCAATCAACCCGATGCCCGCCGCCGCTTCGATCAGGCCGAAATTGGCGGTGCGGTTCTCCGGCCGCGAAATATCGGCCATATAGGCAGTCGCTATGGGAAAGGTCGCACCGCACGCGCCGGCAACGATCCGGCCTATGAACAAGACCAGTAAGCTCGCAGCAAAATACATGACCAGATAGTCGAGCATCAGCCCGACAAGCGCCACCACGATGACCTGCTTGCGCCCGACCCGATCGCTCAACCAGCCAAGTAGCGGAGCGGCCACCAGCTGTGCTGCGGTGTAGGCGAATACCAGCCAGCCGCCGATTGCAGCCGCAGAACCCAGATCGAGGGCACCAAGCTCCGCAAGCAGATCCGGCATCACCGGGATGATCAGACCAATTCCGACCATGTCGGTAAAAACGATCATGCACAGCGCTGCACGCCCCGACGGTGGACGCCCAAGCGCTTCAGGATCGCGGGAAAATTCCATCAATTCTAATCTACGCGAAGACAGGCGACGCTCCAGCTGAACGTGCCGACGCCGAACACCAGCAAAAGATCGCCGGGCGCGATTTGCGAGTGGTGGATTGCCGTTTTCAGCGCGATCAAACCATCCGCTGTCATGATGTGCCCCACATCCGAGCCGTTCGCCTGGAATATCTGTTGATCGGAAAAGCCGGTGGCGAGCGCGACCATTTTCACCAACGTCCCGGAAAATCGAGGCGGCATCAGATATTTGAAATCTTCCGGCTTCAGATCGTACCGCTCGTAAAGCGTTGCGGCCGTCATTCGCAGGCCGGAAAGCGTCGCCGCGATGTATTCGCCAAGATTGTCGTCGGTCAGTTCGATATCGCACAGTTCCGCGCTGGTCCGCGCAAAACCGTCGATCAAAGTGAACGAGGGTTTGTTACGCGTAGTCTTGGACAAGATCGCACAAGCGACCCCATCGCCGGTAACGGCAACCGCCGGCGGTTGCAGCCGCGGCCCATCGCCAACGAACTCGGCGTGCAGAACCAGCACGTTTTCGGCACCCCGGTTCAATAATCCATCCGCCGCCATCAAGGCCACGTTTCCGCTTGCGCAGCCATTAAGCGAAACGCTCATGGGCACCACATCGCTAAGCCCTGCCGCGGCGAGTGCGCGGATGACGCGCATGTCGTCCTCGACCGAGCGGATGTCGGCCCCTGTGGCGTGAACGACCGCATCGATCTCTCCCGGCGCCAGGCCGGTCATCTCCATGCTCTCCTGAACACATTCCACGATCATTTCGTGTGGCGACTTGTCCGCGACTGAACACCGTAAAACGGACCCGGCCCTCAGCTCGGAAAGCAGTTGATCCTGACCGGCCAGTTCGGGAAGGTCGTCCACAAGTACTATTGCACCGAGCCTTTGGGCTATGCCCCACAAATGGTGTTCGACCACACGCTTCTCCTCTCCTATGCTGTCTTGGCCGCCCGCACCTGGAATGCCAGGTTCTTGCGCCTCAGCGCGCTGCGCCGGCTGAGCCCGCGGCTGCGCTGGGGGAATGGATTCACAAGCAAGCGGCCACTGATCGACCGGCCATCGTGACCAGCCGCGCCCGCCCGATCATTCCCGGATCGAAAGGACGTCCATCGACAACCGTCGCGAGCATCCGACGCAGCTGCGCAGCGTAGTAGCTGCAATGGCCGCCCGTCCGTTCGACGAAGGTCTCGCCGCTATTGTAAACTCTTTCGACGCGAACGGGGAAAGTACCAAGGCGAGACCGCAAGAAATCCTTCACCACGACGCGGCGATCAGCGAAGACAAGTTGATGTTCGGCGACATAATCGTTGTCGTGCGAAAACGAGGCATCGATTACGATGCCGCCCAGTGAATACTGGATGCGGCTGCGAATGTCGCGACGGTCCTCGAACTCGGCAGCTGCTTCCAGCCGTTGCTCCGCATCGGGCATTAGGCCGAGCAATTCCACCAACTGTGCCCAATAAGGTGCAAGGTCGAAACACGCTCCTCCGCCTTGGGCGATGTCAGGCAAAGCCCGACGGCGGTCGGCGGACAGCTTTAGGTGAATGCGCGTCCGTACCCTTTGTAAGGCGCCCGCTTCATTACCTGCCACGAGAGCCGCGATCCGTGCGGTCCACGGAGCCGCGGCGGTCATCAACGCCTCTCCGATCTGTCCACCGTCGCGAGTGGCGCCGGACAGGCGTGCAATATCGCGCTCATCGACGCAGGCCGGCTTTTCGACGAAGACGTGTCGACAGCCGGCTGCCGCAGCGACGGCGATCTTCGCATGCATCGGGTTGGGCAGCGCGATATAGACGGCATCGAAGTTCTCGTATGCCGACTCGTCGGGTAAATCCCCACCCAGATCAGCCGCGCTGAAGCGATCGCAGAGATCCTTCCGCCGCATGAAATTGCGCGCGCAGATACCAATTTCGAATGGTGCCCCGAAAGCGGCGTTGGGGACGAGCACGGCTCGCTCGACGATATCGCTGCTGCCAAGGCAGGCCAACGTGGGCCGGTCAGCCACCGGCGCGTTCCGCGATCAAATCGACCAGGGATACAGATTTTCGCACTGCCGCGACCAGTCGCCGATGCATGCTGACGAGGTCTTGTGGATCGCTGCCGCGCGCGATCCATTCCATGTACGGTAGGCCAAAGCCCTGCGCGATCCAGTGCGCCGCATTCTCACTCTCGTGTGGGCCATACGGGTCAAGGAACAGCAAAGGCGTCGCGGTAAGCGCCGATTCTGCCAAGCTCATGCCACCCGGTTTGCATACCACCGCACAAGATTTCCCCATCATCTTGAGCAATTGGTGCCGCTGACCGTCCGACACCATTTGTCGCCCACCATATTCGCCGACCGCAAATAACGGTGGGAAGGGCCGACCGACCGGACATTTCCAGGGGGCCCAGTCGCCCGGTATCGTGTAGCATTCGATATCTTCAGCAGTATTTTCGCTTGGCGCGCGCGACCCGAGCATTTTCTGAATGCGCCATCCGCGGCCCGCCATCGCTGTCGCAGCAGCGTCAAGCGGACCGAGCGCCCAACCGCCCCCGTGGACCACAATCACCCGTTCTCGTGCCGGCCACTGAACAATGTCTGAAACGTGATCGACCGTTACGAGCCGCTGGCTGCCATCGAGTGCGCTCAGCTGGTAGGCGGTGGCACCATTTTGCAGCAGCGGATCGACTGCTTCTTCGTGCTGTTTCCAAGACGGCGATTGTCCGATGTCAATCTGCACAAACACGATGCGTTTCGGAGCAATGCCCGATTGTGCAAGCACCGCTGCCCATTGCCCCGAAAACACCACGAATGTTGCAACCGACGGGTTGCGGCTACCGTACCATGTCGTCGCTGTTGGCCCAAGCGGGTCGGCGTTCAGAAGACCGTGCAGCCGTTGACCTATTTGCGCCGCGCGGAAATCATCCTGGTAACGGTCGCGGGTCTTGGTGAGCATGGCCCGCTTGCGCGCCGACAACCCCGCTTCATAGACATGTAGTTGCGCCCGCAGCTTGCGATCGAGCAGGGCCCCCTGGACCAGCACTGCAGGTATGTAATGACCCAGCGCAACGCCCGACGCGAGCAGCTGGATCGATTCATGCGCCCGAGCATTGGCTGTCACTCAGATTACTTCCACGGTTGCGCCTTCGAACAGAGCACCGGCTTGCCGGTTAGCTCTCAGGATCGCACGGTCGAGTGGAGCGACAGAATGCTGTGAAGAGGCAGCCAGCGCCCTCTCCACACGAGCTTGTGACCTCTCCAGATCAGCACGCGCGATCGCCCCTGTCTGTGCTGCTCCAGCAATAGCATCGGCAAAATCCAGAGCCCGCCTATTCGTGTTCCAGTGCGCGCAAACCATCAGCATATCGGTCCCCGCTTTTAGGCAGGCGACAGCTGCGGTCGGATCTGAAAAATAGTTGTCCATGGCGTGCATGTTGATGTCGTCAGTCATGACCACACCGTCGAAATTCAGCTCCTCGCGTAAGATTCCAGTTACAATCGGATGCGAAAGGGTCGCCGGCATGGTCGCATCGATCTGGCTGAAGACGATGTGAGAAGTCATGACGCAATCGAGTCCCGCGGCAATCGTGGCGCGAAACGGAGCAATCTCGCGGCGGCGCAATTCCGCGGGATCGGTTGATTGAACAGGGAGACCATGATGCGAATCGACTGCGGTGTCGCCATGCCCAGGAAAATGCTTGCCTACCGCGACAACACCGGCCTCCCGCTGCCCATCCATAAACGCGATCGCGGCTTGCGTGACCTGATCGACATCGTTGCCGAACGCACGTTCGCCGATGACCGGATTTTCGGGATTGGAGGCGATGTCGAGCAAGGGCGCGAAGTTCATATTGACGCCGATCGACGCCAGTTCGCGTCCCATCGCTCTGCCCACTGCGCCAGCCGTGCTCGCCCAGCGCGTTGGATAAGAGTAGCGCGTCAGGGGTGCCGGCACTCGGCACACACGCCCGCCCTCATGATCGATCCCTACAAAAATATGGTCGCGCCCGATCGCTTCACGTGTCGCTGACAGCAGTTCGTCGAGCCGGCCAAGCCAGGTTCCATAGTCTGCTTCGTGATCGAAATTCGATCGAAAGAGGATAATGCCTGCCGGTCGCAAAGCCCGAAGTAGATCGCGGTCAGCCTCTGTGAGGCCTAGCGAGGGCGACAGTCCGACCAGGAAATTGAGTCCAATCCGGTCATCCAACCGTTTCATACATTGCCTTCAGCACGTCGCCCTTCGGGCGGTTGAGATAGAGTTGCACGCAACGCGAACAGACCGGCGTCAGCTCACGTCCAAGGATCGCCCGGACTTTGACGGCACGCTCGCTCGCCCATATCTCTGCGACCGATTGTTGATGGAGATCTCCAATCGTGAACTCGGGAAACAGCTTGCAGGTCGTCACCTTGCCCGTTGGCAGCACGCTCAACCGCGTGGCGATCGATATGCATTCGCTGCGACCTCCCGGTGCGTTTTCGCTTCCATCGAGAAAGTCCGCGAGCTCCGTTTCGGCGAGCGCCGGCTGAAATTTGACGCGCATCGACCAGCTTTCGGCGTAGATCCGGGCGAGCTGATCCCGGATTGCGCCCGCCCTGTCGCGGCTAAGCTTGTAATCATAGGAATGCCAGCTGCGCGCAAGCGAAGTATCGAACAATCCTTCCGCTTCGAGCCAACCGAAGTTTGCATCGTAGTACGCATCCATCCGCTTGGCCGACTGTTCGCTGATGTGCCACGGATAGTTGATGTGCAGCGTATTGATCCCAAGGCCTTGGACAAACTTGGCAAAGTCGTAGAGCTCGTCGACAAGCTCGTCGCTGATCACAGTAGCTACCGAAATCTCACCCAAAAAGCTGCCGTCACGCTTCGCCTGTACCAGCGCCTCAATACCGGCGACGGTTTTCGTAAATGCCCCTCTTGTCCGCATCATATCGTTATGCTTTTCGAGCCCGTCCAGACTCACCAGCATTGTCAGCATGTGCGACGCCGGACGCATGGCGTCGAGATGCCGTTCAACGCCGATGCCATTGCTGCACACGACCGTCCATCGCGGATCGGCAGCAAGCAGTTTCATCAAGTCCGCATAATGCGAATAGACAAGCGGTTCACCACCCCAGACGTAAAGGCGCGAGCCAATGGCGCGAGTTTCCGCCAGAATGCTTTCGACGACTGCGATATCGAGCTCACGGTTTCGAGCCAATTTGCTCAGCCCATGATACTGCCCAGTTTCGCCCCACTGAAAGCAGTGCGTGCAGCGCAAATTGCACCGATTGGTCACCTGCAAGCCGATTTCGCCGGGCAGTCCAAAATCGCCGCGGCTGCGTTTGCTCGAAGCAGGGCTGTTCCAGCGCGCGTGCTCTATTAGTCTGGAAAGATCTCCGTCGCTAAGCAGCTGACGGCTACCAGGTTGAACAGCCAAATGCCTTCTCCATTAGCACCACAGCATTGTTGCCAAACCCGACGGCGATGAAAAGCGTTATCTGGCCGCTATCAATCTTTTCGAATGTTGCTCGTCGTCGTTTATCGACGTAAAGCGATCACGCAGATAGCGGCAAGAGGCGCGGATGGCACCGACGAGTTTGGATGAACGAATTTGCAAATTGGTAGCGAGTGTAAAGAAGTGCGCGATCGAGTCGGTTCACCTGGAGCCCGGCACCGACATAGTCAAAGATCTTGGATTTGATTCGCTTGAAGTCACGGAGTTCTTTTACAGTATCGAAGATGAATTTGATATTGAGATCGACTATGCCCAGCTGAAGCCCGAGCATCTGAGGCGATTCGAAAATTTGAAGACGTTCTTGTTTTGTGTCGACGGCAACCCCGCCTGAGATTCTCTACATTGATGCGTTCGAAGCCGAGAGCGAATGGGCGGACCCGCTTGCTTATCGCGTCCATCCCGTCTTGGCCAAGGCATCGGGTCCGAGGCGTGAACTCGCAGGCGTTCTAAACCTGATGTGCAGGGCGGGCGATCGCTTTTCGCTCGCGGCCGTTGCGTCGCCGCAAGCGATCGATCACTGGGAGTCCGCCGGGTTAAAGGGTCGTGCGGCGGTGGCCGTAGCCGAATCCGAAGGCGCGACGGTATCAGCGGATATTTGCGTTCGGGCATTCGCGGCGACAAAGCTCGCAGCGGACCGCGCGACTGCCTTGTGCGCGAGGCTCGACAGCCCACCGCTCGCAATCGTACGCGACGTGAACGCAAAGCAATGGTCGCAGCGGCTTCGCGAAGCAATGGGATTTGCGATGGGCGCCCTTGTGAGCGGCCCGAACGAACTAGCCGCCGTCGCGGCTGCTTTGGATAATGGGCAAGGAATTGTGGTCAAGGAGGACCACGGTGTCTCGGGACGCGGTAATGCAGTGATTGACACCCGGCGAAGCTATGAGCGTTTGCGCCGCCTCGTTGAGGTCCAACAGGCACAGGGCGCGCGCGGTCCCCTTATCGTCGAGCCTTTGCTCGACATTGCCGTAGACTTTTCCGGTCATATCGATGTCGCAGTAAATGGGTCGATCACATTTTTGGGGTTGCGCAGGACGATCAATGACCAGGGTCGCTATGTCGCCTCGACCGCCTTGGCGGCACCGCTGGCCGACGAGGTACTGGCGACAGGCTATGCGGCCGTCATGGCTGATGTCGGCCACGCCCTGTTTGCGGCTGGCTACCACGGTCCTGCCAGCATCGATAGCGCGCTGTTGAGCGATGGACTGATCGTACCGATCTTGGAAATTAACGCCCGCATGTCGATGGGCAGCATCGCACTCCATGATGAATGCAATCGAGCACGCGAAGGCGACCCGTCGGCACTGGTCAAACTGGCCATCGACCCAACAAACGACGCGCCCAAACGTATCATGAGCGCCGTTACCGCAATCGGGCCATCGCGGGTTGCCGTGCTAAACCCCGATGCAATCTCCATTTCGGGAAAAAGTTTCGCAATGCTTGCCATCCGCTTTAATCTGGAGGCCGGTCTGTCTGCAACGATTCAGGCGCTGTCGGATGCTCTGCTGGCAAATGGTCTAACGACAGACCTGCACCGATTTGCTGACGCGATTTGCGCGCCACAACGGCGATTCGAGCGGTTGCGCCTTTGACTTTGCGCCAAATTGCGACGGACAAGACATGACTCAGGAAAATTCCCGCAACACTGACACGTCGCCCGATACCTGTTTCATACCCAAGGCCTGCTTCCTGATCTGCCGACTCGTCTGACGGGTGCCGTCGTGGCTATAACCAGGGTTGTCGAAGATGTAGCGCAGGCGCTGGATTGGCGTAAGGCAGGGCTGAAGGGCATCGCGCGCAATACTCACATACTCCTGAACTGCCAGCCTAACTGGGTTATAAGTTTCAACATTTTTAACAAGGCCGTAGTCTACTGGATCATTCGGGTCCTCCGGCTCGAATGTGCCGAACAGGCGGTCCCACACAATGAAAACGCCCCCGTAGTTCCGGTCGACATATTTCGGATTGCGTCCGTGGTGAACGCGGTGGTGTGAGGGGGTATTAAGTACGTACTCCAGTGCCGGTGGAAGGCGATCCACAAGCTCGGTGTGAATAAAAAATTGGTAGAACAAGTTAATTGATAATGCGAAAGCGATGAGTACCGGGTGAATGCCTAACCACGCTAACGGAAGCGTAAGGGCAAACGTACCCGTCAGAAAGCCAAACCATGGCTGACGCAGCCCCAAAGACAGGTTAAACCTCTTTGAGCTGTGGTGGACGACGTGGTTAGCCCAGCCCCAGCGAATCTCATGCTCCAGACGGTGGTTCCAGTAGTAGGTGAAGTCACCAAGCACGAAGGCTACAACAAAACCCAGGGTCCACGAGCTGATATCGAGCAACCTGTGTTCAAAGGCCAGCGCATGCAAAAAGGCAATAGCTGCGTAGCTGGTAGACGCGAAGACGAGCGCGAATACCAAGTAGCCGATCCCTAGCCCCATACTCGTGACCGTATCGCGAATATCATACCGATAATCGAAGTCCCTATAGCGCAGAGATAACGCAACACCTTCGGCCACGATCAAAACGAGGTACAGAGGGACTGCGAGTCGAGCGATGTCGGGAAGAGCATCCATCAAAGCCTCGCATCAGCTATCCGGCATCTGTCAGATATCTAATGCGAGGCCGATGAAATGCCAGCCTGTCTTTCGCAAATGTCGTGCTTGCGGGCTTCAACTAGCTCTTTTTGCGTCTTGCGCGAGCTTCGCGCGCTGATGTGAGCTCTGGGCCGCGTTCGACGACCGTGCGCTTCTGCTGAACCAGCATCTCGGCACGGCATCGTGTGCCCGGCGTTTCTCAGGCATATCAGGTATGAACGCTCCGTGGGGAACGACTGCTATTTTAGATCGTCACGACGGTTATGACCCCGTGCCGCATGAAATAGAGGGGAAGTGAGGTCGGGTCGAGCGACCGGTGCGGATGAGTTTGCGCCGGTTCACCTAGCTGCGCCCCAACGAACGACAGCTTTGAGGTTTTGAGGCGGTGTTCCGAATGACAGAGATCGGGGCGCAAAGCCGCCGCTTGATCTTGCGTCAATCTAGAGTTGGCGATCGCCGACGCCGCTCGACCAACTCCCGCAAGCTCTCTGCAAGAACCAAGGTCGACGCGCCCATCTTGACGATCTCGACCTCGCCCTCGGCGATCAGCAAATAGAGCGTGCTACGGCTGATACCGACATAGCGGCATGCGTCGGGGACACGCATGGCGATGGGCTCGATCGTCAACCGTTCGCCCCGTTCGCGCAGATGCTCGGTGTTGCTGGCTGCGGGCATAGTTGTCGATCCCTGGCTGGCGGGTGATGACGGGCCAGCCGGGGCACAAGGGGGACGCGGAGGCAGCCCGTCATCGCCAGCAAGTATCGGTGCTCGGGGCAAACGCCACCACCTGACATTCGTGCGCCAGTTTGTCCGATCTCGCTCTGCCGCGCTGAGGATCGACGCGGCGCGATGTCCGCGCGCCCTGCTTTCGCCGCGCCGGGAGTAACGACATCGACGCCGCCGACCGGCTGTGCCGTCGGCATTTGTGTTGATTTTGTTGAGCTATTTCAACAACGCGCCGCTGATCACATCTGGCAGCTGTCGCAGTTACCTCAACAAAACCAACCACCTGCGAGCCGACCGACGGCGGTGCTTTTATCTCGCAATCATAATCCACCGCAAAATGAGATGCCTATGGACGATTTACAGCTCCCGATGACCTACCGGAACTCTGCAATCGTGCTGCAGTAAATCCGCATCGCTGGCGGGTTGCTGCAAGCGTCCGCGACGCAATCCAATCGCTGAACATCAGCATTCCGGTTGCAGCCGCGTTGCCGCGATGGCACCCGGCACAGCGATGACAGACGACCTCAGGACAGCGGTGCTTGCGACTATCGCACGGGCACCGGAGTGGATCAGGCGCGACCTTGCCGCGAGCAGCGAAGCGACCCGCCAGCTGGCCGACGAGGCGCTGGCGGCGATGATCGTGACCGCGCTGGAGGATGTTGGGAAGCGCTGAGCGAGTGTCGGTCAGGCGGCTTTGCCGGCGTCGGCTTTGAGCTGCTCGATCCGCTGCGAGCAGACCTCGTGGACGACGCGGCCGAGTTCCTCGACCTGGCTGCCGAGCCACTCCAGCTCGTCTTTGGTGATACGATAGTGCTTCGAGTAGCGCGCCTTCACATAGGCTTCCTTCAGCTTCTCGAACCGGGCGCGGTCGCGCTTGGTCTCGCGTGGCCAGACGTAGGTGAGCCGCGGATCGATGCGCTCTGCCTGCGTGCGCAGGAAGCCGAGGTTGTGCACGTGGGGCGTGTAGAAGGTGCAGACCAGCAGGACGCAGTGATACAGCCGTTCGGTCGCTTGGTGCAGCATAAACGCTGCATCCTTATTCCACTCTCTGGCTAGATCTTCGCCGAAGTTTACGTGGGCACGCATCGCGCTCGGGTACCACTCGTCAAAATACTCCTGCGCCATCGCCAGCGCCTGGGCTGGTGTCTTGGGCTTGGGCCGGTGCAGTTCGGTGTCGTCTGACTGGTAGAGCGCGATACCGTCCTTCGCGACATCCATGAAGAAGTAGCGGCCATGCGCGAGCCCGTCGTTCACCTCCTGCAAGGTGTGGACGATGAAGTTGACCGGGGTCTTGAGCGTGCCGGTAACGCCGTACTCGCGCATCAGCCGGTCATCGAGCCTAGCCCAGTACTTCACACGGTCGGTGAGCCGCTTGTCGTTGACGATGATGAGCAGGTCGTAGTCGGACTGATAGCCCTTGGCGGTGTGCGGCTCGTCGACCCAGCTGCCGCGCGCATAGCTGCCGTACAAAATGACCTTGAGGATGCGCCCGGCCTTCTTCCACTCGTGTTTGGAGAGCGCGAAAGCGTCGTCGAACTCCTCGAACACGAGGCTCACCACGCGCTCGATCTCGCGCTGCTTCTGGGGCGGCAGGTGATCGAGATCGGTGCGCATCGAGCGATCCTAGCAAGGGGTTGGAATGCTTGCACCTGTCGAGTGCGAGTGAGCAGCGAAGCAGGGGTCGACGGGGCGTCGGGTATCGCATGGCGTGCGCAGAACCGCATCGCGCAACGTCAATCCCCAGAACTGGGGATGGGGTCGCATTGTGACATAAGTCGCGACGGGGGGTGGAGGAAAAAAGCGGCGCGACATCCGCGCCGTCGTTGGTCTGATTGGTTGTGCGGTGGACATCGGGGGAGCTCCGTGAGCACGCCGATGCCCCGCCCGGCAGAGCCGGGCGGGGCGGTGGCTTGGCCTCACTCGCCGTTCGAGCGGCGGGCGCGCGACCAGATGAGGTTGTAGGTCTTGCCGTCCTCGTCGTCGAAGAGGTTGGCGAAGATCGGGGCGGTGAAGCTGGGATCGTCCAGCTTGACCGAGAGATAGTCGCGGCTCTCGTTCGAGCGCTTGGTCCAGGCGGCGCCGATTTCCGCGCGTCCGACGAAGACCCGGTGCGATGGTGCGTTCTCGTTCTCGCTGGTCTCGGGAACGATGCGCACGTTCTTCTGCTGGACGCTCATCGTGACGATCTCGCCCTTGTAGCCTTCGGTGGTCTTGGTGAAGGTGCCGATGTTGGCCATGTCGTGGTTCCTTTCGTGTCTCGAGGTCCCGCGCCCATCGCGGTCTCGATGGCTGGTGACGGGCGGAGGCGCGGAGCTGGCGCACCCCGCCGGGGGCCCTCGCCAAGCCTCGCTTGGCGGGGTCGGTCGGGACCGGAGCGCAGCGGAGGACGCGGGCGCAGGGCGGCTATTTTGTTTCGCGATGCAAAGAGCGCGCACGCGCTCGGCGGAAAATAGCCGCCCGGAGCCGCGTTGCGCCCGGGGCCGCGAGGGCGGCAGCCCGTCCTCCGCCAGCCAGGCCATCAGCGAGACCGCGGTGGGCGGGGGTTGGATATGAAGGTGATCAAGCCAATTTTCGACACTTCCCCACCGAGCCGCCGGTACGGAATGATCGGAGCGCGGCTATGCTGACGAGCCCCGCCCTACTTCCCGCCATTGCGTGCACTCGTGGCGGCAGCCCCGGCTTCCGATGCTTGGAAATCGCTACCGGCTTTTGCGCTCGCACGATTGCGGCCTCTTGCCAGCGAGCCAGCCCCAACACCGGCGCAAATCGGCCCGCCGAGACAATCAGGCTCATTGCGGCTCGTTGTCGTCGACTCGTCGCCCGACATAGCTCGCCGGGTCAGCACAGAATGCCGCGTCCTGGGCTAGCGCGCGTAGGAGCGCGACGCGCCAGTCGTTTCGGCCGAAGGCTTTCGCCAGCGAAGCGGCTGAGTTCGACAAGTAACTGCCTGTCAGTGCCGGTTCGCGTTCGTGAATGAACAGGAGCGCGTGGCGCTGCCCGGACAAGAAGATGTTGATCTGCTTCGCATAGCGATCGTTGAGGCTCAGTCGATCAAGCTGGAACTGAAGCTTGCTAGCAAGTGCGTCGTCGAGCTCGGCCGGCTCGACACGGAAGGTAACGACCAGCGCGTGGTCCATGAAAGCAACCTCGGCCGTCAGAAAGTCTTTCTCGGGCAGTTTCTGGAAATAGGGATGAATAAACCCGTTAGCCGCCCCAGGGACTACCGATCGTTTGGCGTTGTTGCATGGGCCGCAGCTCGGAATGAGGTTGCGCGAATAAATCGCTAGCTCGCCGTAGATGCTGCGGGGCAGGTAGTGATCTAGGTCTTTCGGCTCGCCGAAACCGCAATAGGGGCAGCTATCCGTGGACGCGAGGAGATGGTCACGTAACCCTTCGAGGCGCGCGCCCTTCTGAACTTGGTTGTAGGCGGCCTGGAGAGTTGGATGGGCTCCGTTGAGACTTGCTGGCAGAAGATCCGGGTGCGGTTGGCCGAGCATGGCTTCGTAGAGGGCGTAGACCGCGTGCAAGGCGTTTCGCTCGTGCGGCGTCAGCGCATACACCGGCACACCGTTCGCATAGGTGAGAGCGGTGTCGAGCATCTGGTTTTGATCGCCCGTTTCGGGCGGGTCGAGTACCCACATGCCCTAGCTCAGTTTTTCAGCGAGGCGTGTCATTACGAAGGCGCGGGCTTGGAGGCTCAGTCCCTTTTCAAAGAGAGCCTCGATCGCTTCGAGGCCAAGGTTGTCCTCGACAAGTTTTTCGAGGGTAGTGTGAAAGTCGGTCGCGTCAGACGTCAGCCCGAAAATCTCGTTGGTGATCTCTCCGATGCTCTCCCCATAGGTTTCGATTTTGGGTTCGCTGATGCGGGTTTCAGTTCCAGACCGCCGCACGATCGCTACGTGTCGCGCGAGCGTTTCCTGCACCACAACGGGAGAATGCGTGGCGATTACCGCGAAGGCGTCATTACGTCGCAGAATGAGCCGGACTGCATGCATGAACGCTGCCAGCAGAGGCGGATGGAGGTGGCTCTCCGGCTCGTCGATGAGCACGATCGATTTGGGTTCCGTGAACGCGACAAGGGAGACGATCGCGTGCATCACGATCTTGTGACCCGTGCTCCAGCTACTGAATTGGCCGACCGCATCTGCGCTGATGGCACCCGCCGGGTCAGGGCCGAGATCGGCGAAAGACGAGTCCGATGTGAGGATCGTGCACACTTCGGCCAACAGAGGCATTCGGTCGATTTCGAAGATCCGGCCGACGACTTTGGCAAACTCCGTCGACAGCTCGTCGCTCGTCTTAAATACGACCTTTTCCTGCCGATCGAGCCCGAGCGGCTGTATTGGGAGACCGTCGATGTCGCCCACGCTGTCGGCCTGCATGGCCTCTCGCGCAATGTCTCGCAGTCCGCAGTAATGATAACGGCCCACGCCGCGCTGCATTTCCTTCGCGATCTCCTGCCGCTCCCGCCAGTCGGCCCCGGGAAGAAGGAACGCGTCGAAAGCGCTGTAGGCAATGTTCACAATCCGCGTGAAACCGATGCCTGGGGGATCGATCCTCCCCAAGCTCTGCAGATACTCGCCCGATCGCTCCGACTGGGACGCATGAAGCACGCGAGCAAGGCGCGCCAGGACGGTGCTTTTGCCTGAGCCGTTGCGGCCGATCAGAACTGCGACCCGGTCTGGTAGGGCTGTTGCTTCATCGCCCCAGTAGATGTGTTGCGAAGGGGCTGCGAAGTTTAGCTTGAGGGCATCCTCCCAGCCGGTCGGGTGGAACGAGAGATCTAGGCCGAGACGCGCAACGCGGTTGTAGTCACGTTCGAGCAGGACCGCAGCATCGCCGCGAAAGCTCAGCCATTCGATGTCACGCAAAACCGAGACACCCCAGCCCTCCTCGTCCTTGAAATTTTCGACGCGCTCGGGAGAAGCGAGGGCGTCCTGGAGGAAATCAAGAATCTCAGTTTGAAGCGGCGAGGACAGATTTGCCAGTCTTTCGTAATAGTCGAGGGTCTGCCCAAGCGAGATGAAGTCCGGGCCAAGCGGCGCCAGTGGTCCGACCGGCAGTTGCAGATCCTCGAACTTGGCCTGCCCGCGCTTCAGAATCTTGACCGCGCCTATCCGACCCTCGAACTCGGGCAGCGAAATGTAGAGGTGGTACTGCGTCAGGAAATGATAGTCGTTCCAAAGATCCTGCTGGAGGGCCACGCCAATAAACGGAGGAGGATCCTGCCGCGACGGCGGGAATACGGTGAACTGGGTCATGGCCACCTCCTGAAAGCCCTTCGCTCGGTCGCGCAACAGGAATGACGCGGCCTACCCCGCCGCACCGATCCGCGCTGGATGGCGCGGCACTCGATGGAACTTCGCTGCTTAATAACGCGGGCCGACCTTAAGCGTGCCGGCGCGCTTGGGAAGCTTGTCCTCGCGGTTGCGGATTGCGTCCGCCTGGCTCGCATCGCGCGCGGCGAGCAGCGCGGCGATGTCCGCCGCGATCCGCTTGCGGTCCCCGATCCCGACGCTCTTGTAGCTCTTCACCTGGCGCTGATAGCCCTTGAACCAGTCCGCGAAACCCTCGTCCCAGATGCGGTCCATTGCATCGAGGTTGTTTTGAAGGTGCTTGTAGATGACGAGGAGCCGCCGCCAGCGATGCTCGTCGAAATCGAACGAACCGTCGGTGAATTTGCACCCGGCCTCGTAGCCCCAGCGCATCAGCCGCCGCGACACGTCGGGGGGCATGTCGAGATTGAGGCCGCCTTCTCGGTCGGTAAGGAAGACCCGCGCGATCCGCTCACGCTGGCCGGTGATCTCCGAGAGAAGTTGGTCCTGCCAGTCTTTGGCCGAATTCAGGACCTGCCAGCCGAAGTCCTGGAGCGAGCGTATCTCCTTGACCTGGACGCCCATGCCTTCGCTGGCCGTGGTCGGCAACGTCACGCGGGTCTTCACCTCGTCCGGGTTCCACAGCAGATCGTCGAGGCTGAACGCGAAGGTCGGGCGCGTCGGGAGCGGGGCGTCGAACATGTGGATCGGGAAGTTGCTGCTGATCCCGCCGTCCGAGAAATGTGCCTCACAAACACGTGCGTCGAGCTCGCCGCCGAGCGCCTTGACGATCGCGGGCAGTTCGGTGTCCTCGATGCGCAGCGGTACGGCGGTGAACAGCACCGGAAAGCTTAGGCTCATCCGGACCGCGACGATCACCGGCAGCTGATCCTCGGCCGGAAATAGCCAGGCACCCTTGAGCCGCTGCCATTTCTTGGTGCCATGCTTGAGCAGCCACTTCATGACGGGCGCGGGGAATAGCCTGCTCCAGTCGTCGGGCACGAACCCTGCCGCAACGCCCAGCCGGGGCAGGGTGTGCGGGCGGCGCATCGACAGGTTGGTCGTCACCATCCTCAGATGAATAGCGACGTCGTCGGCACCCGAACCTTCCAAGTGGCCGAAGGTGAGCGGCACGGGGTGGTCGGGATCGCCGAAGGCGATGTGCTGCAGCGCGCGGTAGATCCAGTCGGTAACCGCCGGATTGCCGTCCGTGGTCTGGGTCAGGCCGGTGCAGAACCCGAAGTGATGGCCCGGAAGCTTCTTCGCGGCATCGAGCAAGGGCGCCGCAAAGGTACGTCGGCCCCAGCGCCAGATACCGATGCCCGCTCCCAGAAGCCCGCCCAGCATCGAAGCCAATACGACCGCATAGATGCTCGACTGGAGCAGGAACGAGGGCACGCCCAAGACAGTGGCGCCGAACAGCATAGGCAGGATGCCGCGCCGCACCGCCTGACTGACGATCGCGCCCGGGCCTCCGGCAGCGATCGCGGCCTTGACCGTGTCAATTGCCGGGGCGAATTGAGGGTGGGGTTGGAACAGCGACAGCAGCCGCTCGGGCAGTTCGTCGCAATAGTGCTTCAAGGTCACGAACCCGTCGGGCCGACCTTCGCGCCTGGCGTATTCCGCGGCGGCCGCGAATGCAGCCGCGATCGCTCCGGCGGAGGTTCCTCCGATCGAGCGGAGCCGGTACTTCGTGGCTATCTGGAGGATGGCGTAGGGGTAGACGACCCCGGAGGTGATCCCGCCCTTCATCACCAGATCGCATTCCGGCGGCTGTGAGAGCTCGAACTGCGCGGCTGCAAAGGTCGGAAGCGGCGGCTCCGCTTGAGCGATGTCAGGACCCGGCGCGGTCACTTGCTCGGGCCCGGCGTCATTCGGTCGGCTGCGAATAAGCCGGATCGAGCGCCTCGTTGACCAGATGCGCCAAGCGCACGCCGGCGCGGCGCACCCGCTCGCCGGCAACGTCCTTGAATGCGTTGAGGTAGGCGGCGTCGACGCGTACGCTTTTCTCCTGCCCGGCATCGAGGTTGGTGCGGTCGGCGGCATATCGGCACGTGCCACCCGCCATCACGCAATATTGCACCGCGGGCTGGCGCGCGATTTCGTAGGATTCGGCGGCCCATTGCCAGGGTGCGGTAGAGACAAACTGGCGCTTCTCGGCGAGCGTGGTGTTGGCATCGAGCGTATCGACCGCGCGATAGGTGATGGTGCGGCGGCTCCAGGTCGGTTTGAAGTCGGCGCGCTCGCGCACACGCTGGAATATGCCGTTCTCGAGCAGACAATTGTCCCACACGGCATGGAAGCTGCCCGGACGATAAGGATTACCCGTCGAGCCGGTGCCACACCGGCCCGAGAACGACACCTTGATGGCGTTGCCGCCGACGTCGTCTTGGTACGATACGTGCAGCGGCTGATGGATATCGCCGATCCAATGTCCGAGTGCGAGGAGCGCGCTGGCCCGATCCCGGCGCGAGCGCGACGCGTCGCCGAGGATGCCGACATCGCGCCTGATCCCCGACAGGATGCATTTGAGCGGCTGTCCGGTGGTTTCGCTCAGCGGGCAGATTTCACTCGCGATCGCGGGCAGCGATCGCGCGACATTGATGAAGTGATCCTTCGGATTCTCGCGCGGCCGTTCGTCCTGCTCCAGGCAACCGACATTGAGCGAGGTGTAGGTGCGCGTCTCGTTGCCCCTGGTGATCGTGACGCCTCCGGCGAACAGCTCGCCGATCGCTTCGCGCGTCGCGGGCGTGAAATTGCGGTAGGCAAAATCGCAAACCGTCAAGTGACCGAACTCGCCCCAGGCCTTGGCCTCTTTCGGTGCGGCGATGCCAGTGACGGTCAGCATCACGGCAAGTAGCATCAGCAACGAACGCGTCATGATCGTTCCCCCCAAACGAATCCCCCGAACGATGCCAGAGTAAATCCGCACGAGAACTTTTGACAAGGCTTGCGAGCATTACTTCGTTTCGGAGATTGGTTCGGTGCCGGCAGGGCTCGTGGCGTGCGATTAACCGGTCAATTCCTGCGCGAAACGACTTGGCGATCGGGGCGCAAAATCATCGGGCGCGCGTTCGGCTCGATCAGCTTGCGGATGCGGGAGATCGGTCGCGGTCGGGCGCAGGGAGCATTGATACGCAGTGTGGGCCGGACGGCGCCGCCGTCCGGCCCGGCACGCTCAGGCGGCAATGCGCCCGTTCTCGGTTTCGTCGGCCATCCCGGTTTTTCCGGGCGCGCCGTCCGCCGCTTCGGCATCCGCCTCCCCGGCGTCACGATCCCCAGCAGGCTCAGTTGTCGCGGGCGTCTCGGCGGCCTCGGCTGTGCTCCCGTCGAGCTTGTCCTGTTCGGCGATCCAGCGAGCGCGCTCCGCCGCCGCGCGCGTCGCCACCCCGCCCCGGTCGGTGTAGGCGGCGGGCGGGAACGCCATCCAGCGCGGCACCCACCCTTCGACCTTGGGGCGCTCGCCCGCACCGGAGAGGAAGTCGGCGAGCAGCGCCTTGACGGTTGCCCCCTTCTCCTTGGCGTTGGCGCTGGCGACGGTGGCCCCGCCGACCTCGCCGAGTAGCGCGACCAGCACCTCGCGGTCGCGCAGCAGGTCGAAGAACGCCGTATCCGCCTGCCAATGCTCCGCCATGTCGACCGCCAGCACCGGCCCCAACACCTCGATCAGCTCGGTGCCCACCGCCAGCGTCTCGGCCATCGCCAGCGCCAGCACCTCCATGACCGTGTGGTCGGGAAGGTCGAGCAGCCGCTGGACCACCAGCACGATCTCGGTGCCATAGCTCTGCGCCACCGTTTGGCGCTCGGGATCGAACCCGAGACAGGCCAGCACCGCGCGGCGGCGCTCGTCGAGCGCGGTTTCGGCGGGGCAGGTCTCGACGCTCTCGTTGATCGCCTCGACCCGCGTCTGCTGCTCGGCGGGGCGCACCGTCCACAGCGGCGAGCCGCAGATCATGTGCGCGACCGCGACCCGCAGCGCCACCGAGGGACGGCCCGCCAGCTCCGCTCGCGCCGCCGCATGGCGGTGGAGATCGATGTAGCTCGTCAACGGCCCGGTCAGTTCGGGGCGCGCGGGCTTCGCCTCGGGTGCTCCTGCCTCCTCGCCGCCGCGCCGCTTGGCGCGCGCCTCCTTGGCGGTGAGATAGCCTTCGTGAAAGACGACCTCGCCCGACTGGCGGCATTGGATATAGACCCGCCCGCCCCGGCGCTTGGGCGTCTTCTCGTGGTCCCAGCTGGCGAAGTGCTCGCCGGGCGGGACGATCCGGACGTCGGCCCAGCCCGCCTCGAGATAGGCGGTCTTGCGCGCCGCGACCTCGGCCATCTGCGCGGCCCAGAACGCGTCGGCATCGGCGAAGTAGCCGTCCTCCTCGAACAAATTGGTGACGATGTGCCCTCCGAACGCTTCCATGTCGAACAGCGCCACCCCGACCGAGATCGACGCGCCGCCGAACATCCACGCCTTCAATTGTTGCCCACGCGGCGCATAGCCATCGGGGTCTTCGAACAGCGCCAGCCACGCCTTCTGCTGCGCCTTGCTGGCCAGCGTCAGGTGCTTGACAGTCGCTGCGTCGATTTCTTCGGCGCGGTAGGCCTCGCGGATGCGCGGCAGGAGGTTGCCGAGCGCGAGGATGCGCTTAACCTGCAGCTCGGTTAGCGCGAAGGTGGCGGCGATATCCTCGACGCTGCGCCCCTCCTTCACGAGCCTTGTGTAGCTTTCCCACTGCGTGACCGGATCGGGGTCCTGCCGCAGCATGTTCTCGATCATCGAGATTTCGAGCGCATCGGCGTCGTCGCCCTCGGCGAGCACGATGCAGGGCAGCGCCCGCTCGTCCTCGCCCTCCTTCGCCGCCGCGAGGCTGGCGAAGTAGCGGCGCTTGCCCGCCACGATCTCGTAATGCCCGTCCGCGCAATTGGGGCGCACGAACAGCGGCGAGACCACGCCGCGCTTCGCTATCGAGGGCAGGATGTCCGATACATCGGGCGGCTTCATGCCAGCGCGCATGTTCGCCTTCGAGACCGAGAGACGGTCCAGGGGGATATGGTCGATCTGCATTGTCCTCACTCCTGTATGGGACGGCGCGACACAGTCCGCGCCACGCTCGCCTCCAGCACCGCCCCAAAACCGCACATCGCCCCGGAGGGGCGGGGTGGGCGGCGAGATGCGACCAGAGAGGCGCGGCGCGACCAGGCGCACCCCTTGGGTGAGTGGGTGCCGATGATCGGGTCGTGGAGGGGCCGAAACGCAGTGGAGGACCCGGCCCCACAGGGCCGGGTTGCGCCTGGCCGCGCCGGGCCTAGGCGGGAGCGCCGTCCACCCCGACCCTCCGGGACGGCACCAGAAACGCCGGCGCGCCCGCGCCGTCCGCAGACACGCACAATCGATTGCTCGCGCGAGCGACCAGCGAGATCGGTAAAGCAAGAACCCGCACCCCGCCGGAAGCGGACCTTCGCGTGTCGTGACCGGGAAGCGGCGGGACCGGGGGCCTGTCCGGTCCGCCGCCACCCTTGCCTCTCGTCGCCGCTGGAGGCGGAGTGCGCGCGGGGCCCTACCCGACAATGCCGCGCCCGCAGGAGCGAGGCCGCAGGCCGCGCGGGACCGAGCGCGTCACCAGCCCCGCTCCGCTTCCCCCTCCCTTTCTTCTCGGGGCGTTGCGGGGTGTCCCCGCACAAGGGGTAGCCGGAGACGGCGCAGCGGATCCGGCTCAGGGGAAGGCGTTCCCCTCTCCCGATTTATTCAATCAGCAAACATCTCTGGATCAAAGCTTTGTCGTCCTCATCGCGTACCCCCGCAATACGCCGCCCAGTCGTCCATCAGCACCCGGCGCTTCTCGAGCAGATTGCCGCGTCGATAGGCGGCCTCGGTTTTGTTTGCGACCACATGCGCCAGCGCCGCTTCCGCCACATCGCCGGGATGGTCGGTCTCCTCGCTGACCCAGTCGCGAAACGCCGAGCGGAACCCGTGCGCGGTGTAGGGCTCCTTCATCTCCTTGAGCAGCTTGGTGAGCGTCATGTCCGACAGCGGCCTGTCGCCGCGGATACCGGGGAAAACGATCTGGGCGTTGCGCAGCCGCAGCTCCGCGCAGCGCTCGACGATCCGGACCGCGCGCGCACACAGCGGCACCACATGCTCGCGGGCCGCCTTCATCCGCGCCTTGGGCAAGGTCCACAGCCTGGCCTCGAGGTCGAACTCGTCCCAGGTCGCGCCGCGCACCTCGCCCGAGCGCGCCGCGGTCAGGATCGCGAACTCGAGCGCGAGGCGGCTGAAGCTCTCGCGCGAGCGTAGCGACACGACGAACGCTGGCACCTTGGCATAGGGCATGGCCGCGAAGTGGCCATCCTTCCTGGGCTGCCGCGGCAGCCCCTTCGACAAGGCGCGCATCGGTGCCTCGCTGTCGCGGTAGCCCGAGGCATAGGCCCAGTCGAGCACTGCCCCGATGCGCTGGCGCACCCGCCGCGCGGTCTCGGGCTTGGCCAGCCAGATCTCGGCGAGCGCGTTGCGGATCATCGGCCCGGTGATCTCGTGCACCGCCACATTCCCGAAATGCGGGAACACATAGAGCTCGAGCGTGCGCAGCCACTGCGCCTCGTGCTTCTCGTTGCGCCAGGTCTTGCGGTGCTGCGCCAGCACCTTCGCCGCCGCTTCCTTAAAGCTCGGCACCCCGAGCATCTTGCGCCGCTCGAAGATCGGATCGAGCCCCATCTCCACCCAGGTCCGCACCTCGCCCGCGCGCTCGCGCGCCAGCTTGAGCGACACTTTCTTCGCGCTCCCGAGCCCGAAATCGCGGCGCACGCCGTGACGCTGCACGCGCACCACCCAGCTCTTCGAGCCGCTCGCCTGCACGACCAGAAACAGCCCGTCGCCATCGCCCAGCTTGCCCGGCCGCGTCGCGGCTTTCACACCCGTTGCCGACAGTCTTCCCATGACCCAATTCTCCCACAGATCTTCCCACAAATCGAATCGGACAGCGGTGGATCGGGAGGGATGCGAGGGGACGCGAATCACGAGATAAGCTAATGAATACGCTAGCTTATTTCGGTCACCAGCGGATTTTTCTGGATCGGCCGGTGGCGGAGACGGAGGGATTCGAACCCTCGGTACCCTTGAGAGGTACGGTTCCTTA
>ERZ1066118.432-NODE-432-length-39401-cov-11.802191_pt1 | contig 39401 bp, 29 predicted proteins | sample MGYA00382765_ERZ1066118 | MGnify/ENA primary metagenome ERZ1066118 (study PRJEB33369, sample SAMEA5778348) | biofilm metagenome | biome: Industrial cooling water; feature: Water cooling tower basin; material: Biofilm | place: United Arab Emirates | collected...
CACGCAATTATTTATGCGATCGCTTTTTTAATTCAGTAAGTAGTGGTGCGTGGTGGAATGACAAATGACATCCTCACAAATATTCCATAACTCAAACAGAAATAATATAAAAACACTCGATCGTAAGATTTCCGATTTAAAAGCACTACAACGTTTTGCCTATCAAACTGAAAATCCTCGTGTTATCAGTTTAATTCTGGTGCTGCACGTTACCACTCCAGCTGCCTAGCAGTTGATTAAATATAGACTGATAGATTTACTCTGGGCAATCGTATCCCAGTCAAGCGGGGGAAGTCTTTGCTTTTCAAAGTAGTCAGGAGTCAGGAGTCAGGAGTCAGAAGTAACCCATGTATAAATACATGGGATTGAAAAATGAGCTGATTATGTCTCTACGCGGCTTAAATGTGGAGGAAACCTCCACATCCGCCCGCTGTACTATGTGTCTCGACATAATTGTTTCTTTTTAAACGGGCGCGGTTCCCCATAAATGAAGTTTTTTTTATTCTCCTGACACAGCAACTCCTGACTCCTGGCTCCTTCTTCGTAAAAATTTTGTACTCACGTATGGCTAGCCGAAAGTCGTAAAACTCTGCCATAAGATAGAAATACGTTTTTATCTACTATGGCAGATAGTAAAGTATGTCGTGTGTTGCACTTGCCTGGACTTATGCGCCTTTCTTTAGAGCTTTTACTTATGCAAGCTTTCATCCTCTCGAACAGCCAAAAATTAGCAGCTCGAAGTGGCAACTAATAAGAACGGGGATGGCTCAGAAGTAGAGCAGCAGAGAGGAAGAATGAAGCAAGAGTCAACATCATTCAGCACCACCACTACTAATTTTTTGCTTGGTGGTGGCGAGATGGGCAAGCGGATGCGAGAAAAAGACTGGTCTAAAACGCCGCTGGGTACGCCTCAGCAGTGGTCGCAGAGCCTGAAAACTGCCGTGCGGATTATGCTGACCTGTCGCCAACCGATGTTTGTCTGGTGGGGTGAGGAGCTGATCAATCTCTACAATGACGCCTACAAATCTATTGTCGGTGGCAAACATCCAGAGGCACTAGGACAACCCGCTGCTGTTGTGTGGCAAGAAATTTGGGATTGGGTCGGTCCCCGCGCGGCATCAGCAATGTTTGAGAATGAGGGGACTTATGACGAATCACTGTTGCTGATCATGGAGCGCAATGGCTATCCAGAGGAAACTTATTACACGTTCTCTTATAGCCCAATCCCTGACGAAGATGGCGGTACAGGTGGTATTATCTGCGCTAACACGGACGACACGCAGCGCGTCATTGGCGAACGCCAGTTGGCACTGCTGCAAGAGCTAGCAGCTAAAACGGCAGATGCACGGACATTTGATGCAGCCTGTACGTTGAGTGCCAGCTGTCTGGAAACCAATCTCTACGATCTTCCCTTCGCCGCCATATATTTGGTCGATCTAGAGCAGCAGCGCCTTTTTCTAGCTGGGACGAGCGGTATCGAGCGGGGACACGCAGTAGCTCCCGAAACAGTTGCACTAGATGAGGATTCGATTTGGCAGTTTGCCCAGGTGCTGAGAATGCAACAAGCATTGCTCGTTCCCGACCTAGAATCGCATTTTAGCGATCTACCAATGGGTGCTTGGCAGAGATCGCCTCATCAAGCCGTAGTCGTACCAATTGCCCCCTCCGGTCAGACAGGCAAGGCAGGGATATTAGTTGCAGGTTTGAACCCATTTCGGCTGTTCGATGACAACTATAAGGGATTCATCGATTTGGTGGCCGCGCAGATTGCTGCTAGTATCGCCAATGCCCAAGCTTACGAAGAAGAACGCAAACGGGCGGAAGCATTGGCAGAAATCGATCGCGCCAAAACTGTTTTTTTTAGCAATGTCAGCCATGAGTTTCGCACCCCGCTTACTTTAATGATGGGTTCTCTAGAGGAAACTTTGCTCCACTGCTCTAGCCTCCTACCGCCAGAATACAGAGAGCAATTGGAGATGGTACAGCGCAACGGACTCCGCTTGCTGAAATTGGTGAATACGCTGCTCGATTTTTCTCGGATTGAAGCCGGACGGGTACAAGCCTCTTACGAACCTACCGATCTCGCTCGCTTTACCGCCGAACTAGCTAGCGTCTTTCGTGCCGCGATCGAACGCGCTGGAATGCAGTTATTAGTCAATTGTCCGCCCCTGCCAGCTCCCGTGTATGTGGATCGGGAGATGTGGGAAAAAATTGTCCTGAACCTGATTTCCAATGCTTTCAAATTCACGTTAGCTGGAGAAATTACCGTTAGTTTGCAGTGGATGGGCGATCGCGTCCAGTTGAGCGTACGAGATACTGGGATCGGAATTCCCGCCACTGAAATTCCGCATTTATTTGAACGATTTCACCGCGTCAAAGGAGCGCCAGGACGCACTTTTGAAGGGTCGGGAATTGGATTATCTTTGGTGCGAGAATTGGTGCAAATGCATGGCGGCACAGTCCAAGCAACCAGTGTTTTGGGAGAAGGTAGCTGCTTTACCGTGTCGATTCCAACCGGAGTAGCCCATTTACCTCCAGATCGGATTGGTACGCCTAGAACTCTAGCTTCAACCGCATTAGGTGCAGCTCCCTATGTCGAAGAAGCATTGCGCTGGCTGCCTCCTTATAGAGCTGAGGGAGCCCAGGTAGCTAAGGCAGTTGGGGGAGACAATTTTTTGTCGTTCACCACTCACCGCTACGCAGCTAATGTTGCGGAGGAAACCTCCGCGTCCGCTGCTGCACCACTTACCGCTCACCACTCAGCTCGCATTCTCCTAGCCGATGATAATGCAGATATGCGCGATTATGTCAAGCGGCTGTTAGAGCGGCAATATAGAGTAGAAGCCGTGTCAGATGGATCAGCCGCCTTGGCTGCCGTTCGCGATCGCATTCCGGACTTGGTACTAACTGACGTCATGATGCCAGGGCTTGATGGCTTTGGATTGCTGCAATCGCTCCGTACCGATCCCCAGACCAGGGAAGTTCCAATAATTCTACTCTCGGCACGGGCAGGAGAAGAGGCACGAGTAGAAGGGTTAGAAGCAGGAGCCGATGATTATTTGATCAAACCCTTTTCTGCCCGCGAGTTGCTGGCGCGAGTCGAGGCAACTCTGAAGTTGTCGCAACTGCGGCAGGAGGCAGCGCGACGGGAACAAATCATACTCGAACGAGTGACGGATGCGTTTATTGCTTTCGATCGCGACTTTCGCTATACCTACGTCAACCCAGAAGCAGCACGATTGATGCAAAAGACGCCGGAAGAGTTGCTGGGTAAAACTCTGTGGGAAGTATTTCCGGATACGATTGGCAGTCGGTTTGAGTTTGAATATCGTCGAGCGCTGGCGGAGCAAGTCACGGTTGAGTTTGAAGCATACTATCAACCATACGATATGTGGGTAGAAGTTCATGCTTACCCATCGTCTAGCGGGCTTTCTCTTTACTATCGGGATATTGGCGATCGCAAACAGGTAGAGAGAGCGCTGCGTGAAAGCGAGGAACGCTTCCGCAATATGGCTGACAATGCGCCCGTGATGATTTGGGTGACTGACCCCACGGGCTACTGCACCTATCTCAGCCAAAGCTGGTACGAGTTTACGGGTCAGACCGAGGCAACGGGTTTGGGATTCGGGTGGTTCGATGCTACTCATCCCAGCGATTGCGATTACGCTCGAAAGATTTTTCTGACTGCTAACGGACGTTGCGAGGCATTCCGTATAGAGTACCGTTTGCGGCGTAAAGACGGCGAGTATCGTTTTTGTATCGATGCCGCTAGTCCTTGGTTTGGAGTCGACGGTCAGTTCAAAGGCTACATCGGCTCGGTTATTGATATTACCGATCGCAAACAAGCTGAGGAAGCTCTGCGAGAGAGTGAAGAACTAAAGCGACGCATTCTAGAAAGCAGTAAAGACTGCATCAAAGTTTTAACATTAGATGGGCAACTCCTCTACGTAAATGCAGGCGGCTTGGAGCTTTTAGAAATCGACGATCCTACATCTTTCGTTCGCGCTGACTGGCTGAGTTTTTGGCAGGCTGAAGATCGCCAAAGTGCGGAGGCAGCGATCGCGGTAGCCAAAGCAGGCAACATGGGTCAATTTCAAGGCTACTGTCCCACTGCAAAGGGTAAGCCGAAGTGGTGGGATGTCATTATCACGCCCATCCGAGATGCATCAGGACAGGTTGCACAACTTTTATCAATCTCGCGCGACATCACAAAGCAGAAGCAAGCTGAAGCCGAACGCGAACAACTGCTAGAGCAGGAACGAGTAGCGCGAGAAGAAGCCCAAGCCGCCAACCGCATCAAAGACGAGTTTCTGGCGGTGCTGTCCCATGAATTGCGATCGCCCCTCAACCCCATCTTAGGTTGGGTAAAACTACTGCGTTCACGCAAATTCGACGCCCAAGCAATGGATCGCGCTCTCGAAACGATCGAGCGCAATGCTAAGCTGCAAACCCAACTGATTGAAGATCTGTTAGACGTCTCGCGCATTCTCCAAGGAAAAATGGCGCTCAACATCAGTCGAGTTAACTTAGTCACGACGATTGAAGCAGCGCTAGAAACCGTGCAGTTGGCAGCACGAGCAAAAAACATTCAGATTCAAACTCAATTCGCCCCAACAGTAGGATTAGTCTCGGGTGATGCAGGGCGTCTCCAGCAAATTATGTGGAATTTACTTTCTAACGCCGTCAAGTTTACCCCACCTAACGGACGGATAGAAATTTCACTTAAACGAGTAAAGGCGGGAGTCGGGAATCGGAAATCGGGAATCGGAGACAACTCTACGACTCGCTCTTCAAGCCACGCTCAAATCCAAGTCAGCGACAACGGAAAAGGAATCAATCCAGAATTTTTGCCATACGCGTTTGAATACTTCCGTCAGGAGGATGGGACAACGACGCGAAAATTTGGTGGGCTGGGATTAGGACTGGCGATCGTGCGTCACATCACCGAGTTGCATGGAGGTACTGTCAAAGCTGAAAGCCTTGGAGAAGGGCAGGGAGCAACTTTCACCGTAAGTTTACCTCTGCTACAGGATGAAAGCGGAGAAATGAGCGATCGAGGCATTGCTTCATCCGTCATTCGCAATCCTTTACAAAATATTCGCGTATTAGTAGTAGACGATGAAGCCGATATGCTGGATTTAGCTCGATTTGTTCTGGAACAGCATGGCGCAGAAGTCAAGATTGCAGCATCGGCAGCAGAAGCACTGTCGATCCTCGATCGCTTCGTGCCCGACGTTTTGATTAGCGATATCGGAATGCCGGATGTCGATGGCTATATGTTAATGCGACAAGTGCGACAGCGATCGCCACAAGCAGGCGGGCAAATTCCCGCAATTGCCCTCACTGCCTATGCGGCGGAGTGCGATCGCCATCTTGCCCTGCAAGCCGGATTTCAGCTGCACGTGCCAAAACCCGTGGAACCAGAACAATTAGTGCAGGCGATCGCTGCCTTGTTCGCTCGATAGTTAGCAGGTTGTCAAACAGTTTCATCTGCTGCTATCGATCCGATTGTTTATTCAATTAATGACTGTAACTTGCTTGCTAATTCTTCTCGATCGGACTTTTTCCGCAGATATCGAATCGCAAACCACACAGAATAAAAAATCCCAATCAGTTGAAAAGTTGGCGCTAATAGTGGAATGCTGTTGAGAGCAGCCAATACTGCTAACAACACTCTCACTGCAATTAAGGCAGCTAAAATCAAAAGAATGCTGATAATTGGTTGTTTGTATTGTTGAAAGAAGCTACTAATGTATTTCGGCAGTTCGGTGAAGAAAACAACTATATTGTTGCCAATCTGCCGTCCCTGCATTTCAAGTTGTTTAGCAGTTGACACTGTTGTTAGAGCTGCAGATTCTGAGGTTTCTCTAACTTCTGTAGTGGTGGTTATGTAGTCATCCATATTGTCGGTATCTCCTCCAGCTTTTCCCTTGTATGACTTACCCGTTTATGCTCGACGCACGCTAATACTGCTATGTCTGAGGCAATATATCCACTAAACTACCCGATCCGCTAAGCCTGCCGTTTCTACCGTAAGTTATGTGTTTTTTCCTGCCTTTCTCAGGCTAATAAATAGTGATGCTATAAATCCTCGATCGTAGTAGCAACTACAAAATTACCTGCGAACAGTGGGCAGATCGATGGTTAGGTGTGATTGCTAGGATGTCTATGAGTCAGTATTGCCACAAAACAGCAAAAAAGTTTCTTTGATTCCACAATATTGATAAACCGCTAATAGTTATCAGCACAGTTACAAACTTGTGAAACTGCTCGTTACTCATTTTCTGCAAAATTTGCTGTCCTAACCAGTTTGCTGGAATTGCTGCCATACCAATGACTAATCCATACCAAAGATACGATTTTGTAAAAGCTCCCAAGCTAGCATAGGTAAACATCTTAGCTATATGTACCACTAAAACGTGGGCGGATTTCGTGCCGATCATTTTTTCTTTGAATAAACCGTAATTTAAATAAAATGGATTTAAGATTGGACCAATACTACCGAGCAAACCAGAGAGAAAAGCATGAATAAAACCAGCAGGCAAGAAAAACCAACCTGGTACTTTAACAGATTGTTTTCTCTCTCCTACGAATAAACTAGAAGCAGAACTAACTAAAAATAGCCCTAGCAGGGTTTGCATCCACTCTAGATGGGTTTGAGTAAACGCGAACGCGCCTAAAATAGCTCCTGACACTGCACCAGGTAAATACCACCAGGTTAGTTGCCAATCTATATCGCGCCAAAAAACAAAAACTCGCTGCAAGTTGCCTAATAACATTCCCGTTGTCACGACTGGTGGAATGGCTGGCGTTTCCAGCAGGAAGTTTACCATTGGAATAATAATAAACGGACTTCCCCCACCAGCTAAGCTACTGATAACCCAAGCAATAAAGCTCGACACCATCAAGAGGAAAACCGTCATATAGGCGATCGCCTTTCATAAATCTTTATAATCTTAAATATTTACTTTACCTCTAGACTCGCATCTGTTGCTACTAGAATTCGATCTCGCAATCGAGCGAGTAATGGTTGATGCGAGAGAATTTTAGCCTGCCTGCGGCAATCAAATCTTACATTTACACGGAAATAGGTGAGGGAGCAGGATCGTATTGCCCTGCCTCCTGGGAAGCAAAAAGATTGCTGCTGAGGGGTACGAGTTGCACCGCACAAGCTTTCAGTTCTGGCTGTCCGGAGTCGGGACAAGCTTCGGGATGGGTAAGGGCATTGGCTTCAGCTTGTTCCGCCCACAATGCACCCCAATGCATCGGGACAAACACCGTACTAGGGGCGATCGCTTTTGTCACTTTAGCGGGAAACTTGGCTTTACCGCGCCGCGATCGCACTTCTACCCAGTCGTCGTTATTAATTCCCAAACTGGCAGCATCGCGGGGATGAATTTCGATAAACGGGTTGGGATGCATCTGCTGAATTTTTTCAATTCTGCCGGTGCGAGTTTGGGTGTGCCAATGTCCGTATAATCGTCCGTTTGTCAAGACAAAAGGATATTTCGGATCGGGTGGTTCTGCTAAACCCCGCGAATGATAAGCGGCAAATTTCGCCCTACCGTCAGGGGTATGGAATTTTAAATCTGTGTACAGCCGTTTGGCTTTTTCGTGACGATCCGATTTACCTAACTCAGATTCGGCACAGGGCCATTGCTGCGGTCCTTCAGCACGGAGGCGTTCGTGGCTCAACCCTGACATATCGCAAGGGCGATCGCGCGTAATCTTGGCAAATTCAGCGTAGACTTGGGTGGCAGCAGAAAAGGCAAACTGTTCGGTAAAGCCCAACCTTCTGCCTACTTCAGCAAAGATCTCCCAATCTGCCTTGGCTTCTCCTGGCGGTTGGCGAAAGGCACTACACAGAGTGACGCGCCGTTCGGAATTTGTCATGACGCCGGTTTTTTCACTCCACTGGGCGGCGGGAAGTAAGACGTGAGCGTATGCAGCAGTTTCGGTAGGGTAGTAGGCATCTTGGTAAATTGTAAAAGGCGATCGCAATAGCGCTGCTTTCGTTCTTTCCAAATCTGGCATACTGACAGCTGGGTTAGTTGCTGCAATCCACAATATGCCGACTTCGCCTGACTCTAATCCTGTAATCATCTCCCAAGCTGTCCGACCCATGTAAGGCGAGATACTGCCAGCTGGCAAGCCCCAAAATTCCTCTACTTCGGCACGATGCTGCGGATTTTTCACGCTGCGGTAGCCTGGAAGTAAATGTGCCAATCCCCCGGCTTCCCGTCCTCCCATCGCGTTGGGCTGTCCTGTCAGGGAAAATGGCCCCGCACCAGGTTTGCCAATTTGCCCTGTCATTAGATGCAAGTTGATGATAGTTCTTACCTTTGCCGTACCTTCCGAGGACTGATTTACACCCATCGACCACATCGATAGAACGCGCTTCGATTCTTTCCAGTATCGCGCCGCAGTCTCTAAATCTGTAGTCGAAATACCGCATTTTTGCGCCACCATTTCTGGGGTGTAGTGTTGGATTACCTCTGCATAGGCAGGAAAGTTACTCGTACAATCTTCAATAAAATCTATATCGATACAGCGCCAGCGCATCAGTAAATGCGCGATCCCGTTCAGTAAGTCGATATCTGTGCCAGGATGAATCGCCAGATGCAAGTTAGCAGCTTCTGCCGTAGTCGTGTGGCGCGGATCGACGACTACCATTTTGACGTTGCGGTTCTGCTTGCAGTATTTGTTGAGGCGGTTGAAAATAATTGGGTGGCACTCTGCGGTGTTCGTACCGATTAAAAAAGCACAATCGGTCTGTTCCAAGTCCTCGTAGCAACAGGGGGGACCGTCAGCGCCAAAACTTTGTATGTAACCAGATACCGCTGAGGACATGCACAGGCGAGAGTTGGCATCGAAGTTATTCGTTCCCAAACACCCCTTCATGAGTTTTTGCGCGATGTAATAATCTTCGGTCTGAAACTGACCGGAACCATACATGCAAATTGCATCAGCCCCTTGAGTCAGGCGGACTGTTTGAATGCGGTTGACAATTTTTTCTAGTGCTTCTTCCCAACTTACCTGGCGGAACTCTTCATTCAGCGAATCTCTTACCATCGGGTAACGCAAGCGGCTCTTCGCGATCGCCTCTGCTATTGTCGCGCCTTTGACGCACACCATTCCTTGGCTGGAAGGATGGGCTTTGTCCCCTCTCACCTTCCAGACTGGGTTCCCTTGACTGTCTCTATTTGTGGCTTTACCAGCAGCGGCTGGGGGTGAGACTTCTAAGCCGCAGCCGACACCACAATAAGGACACAGGGTTTTGGTGGAGTCAGTCATGACAGTGTTACCGCAATTTTTTCGTTGATGGGCTTCAGGTTCAAAGTTTGAGAATTAGTAGCAGATATTTCGGTTAATTTGACAGTTTTTCGCCACTTTAAACCACAATCGTACGTTACCAGATAATTTAACTACGTTCGGAATTTTAGTTTGTAGAAAATGTTACATAAGTACCATTTTTACTCCTAAAAATGTCCGAGATCTCTGACACGATCGGAATAAGAAAATCAAATAGATATCATTTGATTTTGATATCTATTGCGCTGTTTAGTCTAGTCACTTCTAGTAAGAATTATAACCATAGATAGACGCAAACGAACCTAAGTATTTTCAAAGATTTTTGGCGATTGCAATCATTACTCATCGTTCATTTATAAGCGCCATCAAGCTCGACATGAAAAAACAGAATCACGCAGTTTAAAAACTTACCTGCCTTATGCCGTGTAAAAATTATTTAGACAAGAATGCAATGAAATATTTTAGTCTAATTCCTCTGCCAATACCGAACTACTCGGCAACGAGCGTTCTACTGTAGTACTACTTTCATAATCTTCAGCAAAAGATCCTTTCGGTTCTTTTAAGAAGAAGGCACACAGACTAGCGCAAACAAAAGCGGTAATTCCCATTGTGGCAAACAAAGTACGGGCGTCGGTCAAGCTGAAAATTGTCAAGTAGATCGCACCACCAAAGTTACCGTATGCGCCGACGTTACCAGAAATTTGTCCTGTGATTTCTTTTTTAATCAGAGGTACGATACCGTAAGTTGCACCACAACCAGCTTGAGCAAAGTAAGCAGAAAACATGGTGACGGCGATCGCCAGTGGTAAAGCCCAGCTTGCATTAATTTCGGAAGCTAGTAAGTAGCTAATTCCAATTCCAATAGTAATAGCTGTCATCGTCCATTTACGCGAACCTAATCGATCGGAAATTAAACCACCGCTAGGACGAGAAATTAAGTTTAAGAATGGATAGCATGAGGCAATTATACTTGCCATGTGGTGATCTAAGCCAAAAGTTGTTTCAAAGAAGATTGGTAGCATAGAAACTGCTGCCAATTCCGAACCAAAGTTGGTGACATAAGTGAATTCAAGTAAAGCAACTTGGCGAAATTGATAGCGTTCTGAGGGAGAGTAGATTTTTTGTCCGATTAGTAACTCTTTGTTGACGCGCCAAGCTTGACAAGTTTGGTAAGCATACAATCCTAACAACCCAATCCAAACAATATACATTTGGTTTTGGCTGAGGAAGTGAATTTTAGGCTGTGCCAAGCGCCAAGCTAACAAACCAAGGGCGAAAATCAGACCGAAATTTGACAGCAGCATGGCATAAAAACTGCCCTTACTGGTGACTTCCATCGCGCCATTTTTCTTAGGACGCTTGTAAACTTTACCGTTAGGAGTATCTTGGACGGTATTGAAGTAGATAACACCGTAGATTGCAGCAACAACACCTGTAAGCGCGATCGCTAAGCGCCAGTTGGATGCATCGCCTGCTAAAAAGCCTGTAGCTACTGCCAGAATTGGGAGAGCAAATTCAGCACCGAAAGCCCCAAAATTACCCCAGCCGCCATAAACACCTTGAGCGATACCAATATCCTTGGGTGGGAACCACTCAGACACCATGCGAATGCCGATGACGAATCCAGAACCGACAATTCCCATTAACAGACGACTCCACACCAATTGGTTGAAATCGTGAGACATGGCTGTTGCCATACAGGGAAACACGGCAAACATCAGCAGGCAAGAGTAAGTAATTCTCGGACCAAACCGATCCAGCAGCATACCGATAATAATTCGGGCTGGAATTGTCAGTGCGACGTTGCAGATGAGGAGAGTTGTTTTTTGCGGATCGCTTAAATGAAGTTCTTTCTGAATCAATCCGGCGAATGGTGCAAAGTTAAACCAACAAACGAAAGTTAAAAAGAAGGCAAACCACGTTTGATGTAAAATGCGGTAGCGACCCTGAAAAGAAATTAAACCTTTGAGCATGAGATGATTTTCTAAGTCAAAAAAGTAGGAATTGCAGAAGTTCTGCTACTGGCAATTCTGTGATTGCCTCAAGAGAGTTGTAAGAGCTGTTGCAACTTATGAGTTTAGATTGGACCATCTTTTACCAGCGTGAAAAATTTCTATCAGTATCAGAGAATATTGGCAAATCATACCGTCAAAATCTAGTAAACTTAATTTTTCTGTGGTAAGAATTCATTCCTAATACTGATAGAAAAGTTATTGCATCTGAATTTTTTAATTCGCTTCAACACTGGTGACTACTATAGATTGGATTACTTAAGCTGGAATTTTCGTATCTTTTGTAACGAAATTTTAGTAAATATGAAATAATTGCATTGATTTCATGCGTTTTTCTGTACATATATAGCTAAAGATAGATGCTAAGAAAACAGCGATCGCGCTGGTTGTGAGGCGATCGCTATTTCAGCTATCAGTTATCGCGCACGACGCACCACGCAGCACTTATTCCATATGGGCGTGACGATGATATAAGAAATCGAGGATGTGATTGCGCAGTTCGTAATAACGGGGATCTTCGATGATGCGGGCGCGTTGGCGAGGACGGGGGAAGGGAACTTCTAACACTTCGCCAATCGTTGCCGAGGGGCCGTTGGTCATCATGATCGTGCGGTCGGATAAAAATAGGGCTTCGTCAATATCGTGCGTGATCATGAGTACAGTGACGCGGTGTTCCGTCCAAATTTTCAGCAGTTCCTCTTGAAGTTCCTCTTTGGTGATGGCATCCAGCGCCCCGAAAGGTTCGTCGAGGATCAGGACTTGGGGACGAATCGCTAAAGCACGAGCGATCGCCACTCTTTGTTTCATCCCACCAGATAGCTGACGCGGCTTTTTATCGGCGGCTTCCGTCAGTCCTACCATTGCCAAATGCTCTTTGGCGATCGCTTTTTTCTGTGCCGCAGGCATATTGGGATGGACGGCATCAATGGATAGATAAACGTTATCAAATGCACTCATCCAAGGCAGCAAAGAGTAATTTTGAAACACCATCATCCGTTCCGGTCCCGGTTCGGTGATGCGACTGCTTTGCAAGCGCACTTCCCCTGTAGTAGGTTTGTTAAATCCAGCCACCATGTTTAATAGAGTGGTTTTACCGCAGCCAGAGTGACCGATCAAACAGATAAACTCACCTTCGTAGGCAGTGAAATTGACATCTTTTAAAACTGTGTAAAGACCATTTTTCGTAGGATAGACCTTGGAAACATCCTCTATGACTAAAAAAGGGGTGTGGGGTGTGGGGTGTAGAGTGTGGGGTGTAAGGTGAGTTTCTCTAATTTGCATGTTTCTTTAGGGAGTAGGGAGTAGGGAGTAGGGAGTAGGGGTAAAAGGCAAGAGGCGAGAGCTAGATTTTGACTTCTTCTTTGTCTCCCTTGTCCTCCTTGTCCTTCTTTCAAACAGTGACTACAGGATCGATCGCAATTTCTTCTATCCGAATTTGGTGTTTGATTTCCAAACTGTTGAGGTAGTCAATCGGGCGATCGGGATGGAGAATTTTGCCGTCAAATAGTTTGATGGGTTGGGGATCGTGTCCGATGTCCATGAATCCCAGTTCGCGGGCGGCGATTCCGAATACATCCGTACGGCTGACGCGATCGAGGACTTCGACCCAGTTTTTCGGGAATGGAATTAATCCCCAACGGGCAAGCTGAGTCAAGATCCACAATAAATCTGTGCGATCGCGATAGTTAGCTTTGTCTACGTGGAATTGGTTGAAATGCAATAGTTGTTGAGGTGCGGAACCATCGCCGCGATTGTAGGGATCGAGAAAACCAGGACGGGTGTATGCGGGTTCTGAACCAACGTATTCCGGTCGGCAAAGCAATTCTAAAATCTCTTCTCGGTTGCGGCGATCGTCGCAGTAGTCGCAAGCTTCTAGCAATGCTTTAACTAGGGCGACGTGGGCTTGTGGATATTGGTTTGCCCATTCTTCCCGCACGCCCAAAACTTTTTCTGGATGTCCCGCCCACAAGTCTAGATCGGTGGCGATGACAAATCCGAGTTCTTCGTAGACGGTACGGGAATTCCAAGGTTCGCCGACACAATAACCGTCGATGTTACCAGCTCTAAGATTAGCCACCATCTGCGGCGGCGGAATCACGATTAAGCTGACATCTTCGTCGGGGTGAATGCCACCACTCGCTAGCCAGTAGCGCAACAGCAAATTGTGCATCGAGGCTGGGTGTACCATACCGAAGGTGTGGACGGTATCGGAGTCAGAGGCGATCGCGGTTTTGAGATCGGTAAGCGTCCTGACTCCTTGCTCGAAAAACTTTTTGCTCAGCGTGATAGCGTTACCGTTACGGGAGAGGGTGAGGGCGCTGACAATGGGGACTGGAGTTTTACCACCCGCCCCTAAAGTCATGGCTAAGGGCATCCCCGCCACCATCTGGGCAGCATCTAAGCGTCCCGTACCCACACCTTTAGCGATTTCTTTCCAACTCGGTTCGCGGCTGAGGGTGACATCGGTTAAACCGTGTTTGGCAAAGAAGCCTTTTTCTTTCGCTACGACAATGGGAGCGCAGTCGGTGAGGGGGATAAAGCCGATTTCTAAATTGACTTTTTCTAAACCATTGCCAGCAATGACGACATGCTGTTTTGCTTTGCGCTGCTTGATGCGTTTTTGTTGGTTGAGGAAGTAAATCAACTCGTTACGCAGAGCGTAGTAGCTGGGATGATTTACGACTTCCATCCGCTGGCGGGGGCGAGGAATGTGGACATCGAGGATCTGCCCGATCTGCGCTTCGGGACCGTTGGTGAGCATGACAATGCGATCGCTCAGCAGCAAGGCTTCATCTACGTCGTGGGTTACCATGACGCAGGTAACGTGACTCTCTTCGCAGATTTTCATTAATTGCTCTTGCAAGCCACCCCGAGTCAAGGCATCTAACGCCCCGAAGGGTTCGTCGAGTAGTAGTAATTTAGGACGAATTGCTAAAGCACGGGCGATCGCCACCCGTTGTTTCATTCCCCCAGAGAGTTCGCCAGGACGCTTATCTCTAGCGTGACGCAAGCCGACCAAATCGATATGATGTTCGACCGTTGACCTTCTTTCTGCCTTGGTTTGATTTTTGTAAACTTCATCAACTGCCAGCGAGATATTCTCGTACACTGTCATCCAGGGCAGTAGAGAGTAGTTTTGAAATACTACCATGCGATCGGGTCCAGGTTCTTTTACCTGCCGTCCTTCTAGAATTACGCCGCCACGACTGGCACGCTCTAGACCGGCAATGATATTCAGTAGCGTTGATTTGCCGCAACCAGAGTGACCGACTAAGGAAATAAATTCACCCTGTTTAATTTTTAATTCAATATTCTTCAGTGCCGTATAGGTACTACCATTCGGCAGCGCAAATATTCTGTCAACGTGGTCAACTTCAACAAAAACTGACATGGTAATTGGTAGTTGGTAATTGGTAGTTGGCAAAAGGCGAGAGGCGAGAGGCAAGAGGCAAGAGGTAAGGCTTGAATGCCCGATTTTCATTTACCTATTACCCGTTACCACTACTTACCTTTGTTCTTCTGGTACGACTTTACTGGCAATGAAGGCAACGATTCGGTCTAATAGCAAACCAACGACACCGACATAGATCAGGGCGATAATGATTTGACTTAATAAAGAACTGTTGTAGGCATCCCAGATAAAGAAGCCGATGCCGACTCCACCAACTAACATTTCTGCGGCAACAATTGCCAGCCAAGATAAACCAATCCCGATTCTCAAACCTGTAAAAATGTAAGGTACGGTTGCGGGAAACAAGATTTTAAAGAAGTATTTGCTGCCTCTGAGTTTGAGAACTCTGGCGACGTTTCTATAATCTTGAGGAAGTTGTTGTACGCCTACTGTCGTGTTAATGATAATGGGCCAAATTGCTGTAATGAAAATAACAAAAATTGCGGAGGGATTCGATTGTTGTAATGCTGCCAAAGATAATGGCAACCACGCCAAAGGTGGGACTGTTCTAAGTACCTGAAAGATTGGGTCTACAGCGTTGTAAACAAATTCATTCGAGCCAATCAGAATTCCAAGAGTAATTCCGACAATAGCTGAAAGGGAAAAGCCGATGGCTACCCGCCCCAAACTAGCCAAAATTTGTAATGCCAATCCCTTATCCGTACCGCCATTATCAAAAAAGGGATTGATGATGTAAGGGTCCCACGTTTCCTCAATCACAGTAGTTGGCGAAGGAAGATTCAAGACTCCAGCCATGACGAGTAACTGCCAAATGACTGCAAAGATGGCGATCGCCACGATTGGCGGAATGACTTTTTTAACGATGAATTTGGCGATCGCTTTTTGTTGTAAATTTTTTCTCGAACGATCTAGCGTTGCGGTCATGCTTCAATTTTTCCTCTTTATTGCTGGGAGTATTTCGGGAGTCGGGAATTGGGTGAGTAATTTAGAAATTGCGAATTTCTTCCTTGTCCCCCTCACTCCTCATTCCTCACCCCTCATTAAGCTTTCTTAATCTTCAGGCTCTTCAAATAAGCTGCGGGATTTTCTGGATCGAATTTGACTCCATCAAAGAAAGTTTCTACACCCCGGGAGGTACTCTTAGGAATTTCTGCATCCGCTACGCCAATTGCTTTAGCGGCTTCTTTCCACAGATCTTCGCGATTTACCTGGTCTACGAGCTTCTTCGTGTCGGTATTTGCCGGAATGTAGCCCCAACGAATGTTTTCCGTCAAAAACCACAAGTCATGGCTCTTGTAGGGATAAGAAGCATTATCTGCCCAGAACTTCATTTTGTAGGCAAAGTCCTCTTCCTTGCGACCGTCGCCATAGTCGATATTGCCTTTAGCTCGTTCGATAATATCTTTAGCTGGCACTCTAAACCACTTTTGTTGAGAGACAATCTTTACCATCTCCTCTTTGTTTTCATCCTTGTCGCACCATTGCTGTGCTTCTTGGACTGCCATCAACAGTGCTTTGGCGGCGTTGGGATTCTTGTCTACCCAATCAGCCCGCATCGCAAAAGCTTTTTCTGGATGGTCGTTCCAAAGTTCCCCAGTCACCAAAGCTGTATAGCCTCGCTTTTGGTTCACGAGTTGGGCATTCCAAGGTTCTCCCACGCAGAAAGCTTCCATGTTCCCCACTTTCATATTTGCTACCATCTGCGGTGGTGGAACGGGGACGACAGAAACATCAGAGTTAGGATTGATGCCACCGGCTGCTAGCCAGTAACGCATCCATAAATCGTGTGTCCCGCCAGGAAAGGTCATGGCAACCTTTAGATCTTTGCCAGCAGCTTTAGATTTGGCGAAGGCTTCCTTCAGTGCCGTGCTTTCCTTAGCTACCTTTAACTCTTTGTAAGTTTCGGCAACAGAAATCGCCTGACCGTTGGTATTCAGCCTTGCCAGAATGTACATGGGAACCTTTTTACCCTCAGTAATCGTTCCCAGGCTCATTAAGTAAGGCATTGGTGTGAGGATGTGCGCCCCATCAATCCCGCCACCACCAGAACCCAACACTAGGTTATCGCGGGTGACAGGCCAAGAGGCTTGTTTTTCCACCTTCACATCACTCATGCCGTACTTGGCGAACATCCCCTTTTCTAAAGCAACAATCAAGGGAGCAGAATCAGTCAGGGCAATAAAGCCCAGTTTAGCTGTCGTGGTTTCTACTTTAGGTGCATCTGCAACGGGACTAACATTAGCAGTCGTAGTGTTAGTAGTCGAGTTATTGTTACTTGCCGTGTTGCTTGAACTGCAACCGTGAACCAAAGCCGAACCTGCTGCTGCCGCACCTGTGGTAATAATGAATTGCCGTCTGGTAAACTTCGTCATTCTTGTAACTATCGTGAGTATTGAGTAATAAGTTTTTGTAGAGATGCGATATATCGCGTCTCTACAATATTTATTCGCTAGCAACTAGCACAGCTTCTTGTCTCGGTCTAGCGCCGAAATGCTCGACGAGCAAATTCCGCAGTACTGGCAGCAGATCGTCGCAAGGAATTCCCTTTGTGATACAGCTACCTAAACGGGCATCCTTACCGACTTTGCCACCCATGTAGATGTCAACGCCTTCTACAGCTTTGCCGTCTTTACGGGCTTTGGTTCCCATCAGTCCAATGTCTGCTACCTGGGGTTGCCCGCAGGAGTTAGGGCATCCCGTCCAGTGAATGCGGACTGGTTGAGCGAACGTCAGTTCTGCCTCTAATGCCTTGATTGTTGCCAATGCTCGATTCTTGGTTTCAATCAAAGCAAAGTTGCAAAACTGAGCGCCCGTACACGATACGAGTCCCCGGGTCAGTGGCTCTGGTTCTACAGAAAAGCGTTGTAAAAGCGGTTCTGCCAGAAAGGTTCCAAGGCGCGAATCGGGAATATTGGGAATAATCAAGTTTTGTTCTACAGTCAGGCGGATCTCGCCACTGCCATAAACTTCTGCCAGCCGCGCTACTTCAAACATATCTTGGGCATATAACCGCCCAATCGGAACGTGTAAGCCGATGTAGTGCAGTCCTGGCTGTTTTTGAGGGTAAATCCCAATGTGGTCGCGTTTTTCCCAGTCGATTTCGTCTTTTGCGGCTGCCGATCGCAAAGATTTACCCATTTGGGTTTCTACAGCTAGGCGGAATTTTTCCATACCCCACTCGTCAATCAGCCACATCAAGCGAGATTTTTGCCGATTGGCTCGCAGTCCGTTATCTCTATAGACTTCCAAAACTGCTCTGCATACAGCAACCACATCTTCTGGAGCCACCCAAGCATCTAAGGGAACTGCTGCCTCGCAACGTTTGGCAGAAAAGAAACCACCTACCAAGATATTAAAACCAAATTGTGTTTCTCCCTCAGCTTCCTCAGCTCTTTTGAACGCAGGAACAAAAGCTAAATCGTTAATCTCTGCATGGACTGAGTTATCGCGACCGCCGGTGATGGCAATATTGAATTTTCGCGGTAAGTTAGTAAACTCTGGATTTCCCTCACCGTAATTGGTGATTGCGTCCTGCACCTGTCGTACCAAGTCTCGCGTGTCAAATAACTCTTCAGCATCAAGTCCTGCTAGCGGATCGCCAGTGATGTTACGGACGTTATCCATCCCCGATTGGATGCTGGTTAATCCCACAGCAGCAAACTTTTGAAAGATCTCTGGCAAGTCTTCAATCCGAATGCCTCGCAATTGAATATTTTGTCTGGTAGTGATATCTGCACTACCGTCGTCGCCATAGCGTTGCAGGACTTCAGCCAGTACCCGCAGCTGATGGGTGGTAATAATACCGTTAGGCATCCGCAGCCGCATCATGAATTTCCCTGGAGTGACTGGGCGGAAGAATACGCCTAGCCACTTAAGGCGATGGTCGCGATCGGTTTCATCTATTGCTTCCCAACCAATAGAGGCAAATCGTTCGATCTCTGCTTTAACTGCAAGACCATCTTTCTCTGCCTTAAATTTTTCAAATTTATTCAGACTTGCCTTGGAGGTTGCTGCGTCCGTCATATGGCTTCATCCCTGTTATCTGCTATTTTCATGCCGCTACCAGCACTTCAGTTCAAAAAATCAACAATTCCGCTAGTTTTCAGTTCCTGTTGCCTCAATGTTTCTGTTACAATCTGCTGCTTGTCTTCACTTAGCAAAATCTTCTATTCATCAGTAGGATAGACTTCGCGACGCGCCCTCCGTTCGTTCGGAGCTGGAATCAAACAAGACACCACGCATCTGCTTTAAAATGGCATCATATGAAAAATTATTTCTGCATTTTTGATACATTCGCTACTTTGCGATCGCCTTCCTTGTTATTAACCCTCCGAATGTGGGCAACAACCTCAGTCCTTGCAGTCTGAATCATAGTTTGATAACATACCGACTCGTGTTGCTTGTTTGTTAGAAACCAAATTACGCGGATTTTTCCTACTAATTCGTAACTTAAGTAACAAATCGTTGCTTTTGATGAATTTTTTGCATTATTTCTATGCAGATTCCACATGAAAATCGGTACAAAGACGGATGCAACATGTCTCAATTAGGTCAGACTGAAACCTAGAGGATAAGGGTCTAAACTCAGTTGTCATTGGTCATCGGTCATCGGTCCTTGCTCCAGACTTTCAACTTTCTGATAACACTGATAAGTGATTCAAATCGCAGTAATTAACCGTGAATTTACAGACTGCTAATTTGTTAGAACAAGCACAACTCGCCCACGCCGCTGCTAACTGGACATTGCTACTCCAATGCCTTCAGCAACTCATGTCGGACAGGAGGCAGGAAACAAAGGACAAAAGCAATTCACAATTCACAATAGACGCTAACGCTACACTGCGCGTCAGCCGAAGGCGAAGCGAAGCGTTACACAATTCACAATTAAGCCACGCACCACGACGCAGCTTCAGGCGCGAAGACGTTTCGCCAACCGCCCGCTTCACCACGTACCACGCACCACTCTCTTGGGCAATCGATATTTTGATCTGGGGAGATTTTCACCAGCGGTGGGATGTGGTAAAGTTGCTGCCTAAATTCGGACGAGAAGCGATCGCGCCTTTGTTAGAAATTTTGGCGGATGAAGATGCGGATGAAGAACTGCGCTGGTTTGCCGTGCGGAGTTTGGGTGCTTTTGACGATCCAGAAGCGATCGCAGGTTTAGTAGAGTTGTTACAAACTTCGGCAAACTCAGAAGAACAGGGGATCGCAGCCGCAGCCTTAGCAGAAATTGGATTGAGTGCTGTATCTGCAATTACAAAGTTGTTAGAGCGAGAAGATACAAGAGCGCTAGCCGCGCGATCGCTTGCCTATATTCGTACCAAAGAAACAATCGCGCCTTTACTGAGCATTGTCCAAGACTCAAATGTGGAAATTAGAGCAATTGCGATCGAAGCGTTGAGCAGTTTTCACGATCCTAGAATTCCGCCCGTTTTGGTTGATGCTTTAAACGATCTGGGGGCAAAAGTCAGAAAAGAAGCCGTTACTGGTTTGAGTTTTCGCCCTGATTTGCGTGAAGAATTGAATTTAGTCGAGCTCTTGCTGTTGAGATTGTACGACTTCAGTATAGATGTTTGTCTAGCTGCGGCAAATGGTTTGGGTAGATTGGGAACGGATCGAGCTGCTACAGGTTTGTTCCGAGTCTTGTCATCTCCCCACACGCCGATTGCTTTACAGATAGAAATTGTCCTGGCTCTAGGTAGAATTGGAACTTCAGTTAGTTTGGAATACTTACGGCAAGTTTTCGAGCAAATGACTTCAATAGCAACTTGGCAAGAAACGATTAATGCTTTAGGACGAGTCGAACAGCGGAGTTTAAAGCCACAAGCAGCAGAGATTTTACTAGAACTGCTTTGCACTAACCATGTAGTAGCACAACACGTCAAACTCAAGCAAGCGATCGCTTTGTCTTTAGGTCAATTAGGTAAAATGCAGGCAATTCCATCGCTCATTCAATTACTAGCAGACTCAGATCTTGCCGTCAAATTGCACGCGATCGCTGCTCTCAAACAGTTAGATTCTGCTACTGCCTATCAGCAATTAGCTCAACTGGCTAACGACTCTACCATTTCGCCGCAATTACAACAAGGAGTCGCGCTTGCTTTGCAAGAATGGGATCTTAATCGTTCTTTTTAAGTAAATATTTGCCCCACTCTACAGCAATGGGAATCTCTGTAAAAGGAACTCGTACGGTATCTTGCGAATCTTGCATGACAAATTCTAGCGCGATCGCTTTACCTTTATTTGGTGGTGTCTCCAACTCTACTGATTTTTCATCTACTAACAAGCGGATTTCTCGCACTCGATCTAAAGAAAAAGTTTTCAGGTCAATTGGTCCTGTGCGTGTCGGTTTGCCCCAAGTTAATTCGTTTCCAGTTTGCCCCAAGACCGCATAAATATCGTATTTTGACTTTTCAAATTGTTTTGCCCAATTTTGGTAGGCTTCTACTTTCTGAAATTCGTTTCGTCCTTGCCAAGCTAACCAAAAAAATAATCCTAGCAGTGGTAACCAGATCAAACCACGTTCCATTTTTTTACTCGATCGCCATTACTCTCAATTCAATCTAATTATAAAAATTTCTAAGATCTGAAGGCAGGTTACTTGCTTTTATTACGAGGTCTCTGATATGATTTCTTTACAATAGAAATATTTTTAAATTTTTTAGAGTTGTCAATATTTTCATTATAATATAACTATTATAAAATTAAACCTGCAAAAAATAAAGTAGCTCGTACTAACTAGCTTTCAATTTTTCGCAATTCGCAATCAAAAGAATAATTACGAATTACGAATTATAAATTACAAAAGGAAATTACAGACTAACCATGCAATGCCTTGAACAGAGCATCCGTGAGTTCAACAGCTTGCTTTGCTCGTTCTTGGGCTGTTGCACTAGAATCAGTTGCCATTAAAGCGATCGCAGCAATGTATTCGCGCTTAGTCAATCCTTTATCCAACATGGTTGGGTCTGTAGGATGAGCAGGCGCATTAGCGTCGTGAGCAGACATAAGATCGAACCCTCCAGTTTTACAGGTAGCACGAAGTAAATATATACTGCGTTGGCTACCATTGGTCGTGAGGGTTGGAGAATTAGGGGGTCGCCGATTTCTGGAATGAGACAAGGCTGCTGCCAGTTGTGAGCCTTTAATCATGCCCGCATCGGCACGTGTAATTCTAGCAAGGGCAGCGACTCCCTCTTTTTCAACTTTTTCACATAACCGTGTGACTGTTCTTTGGTATGTCATTTATCTATGAAAAGTATACCTGCAAAGGCAAACCACCAAGCGGGTGCGGATTGTTCTACGGGTGGAGTAATGCCAGGGATAAAGGTTCGATGCATATTTTGGATCGTGTTGGGTTGAAAGATTCGATTTTAGGTCACGCAGAGAAGATCGTAGGAGCAAGTTCACCAAAAACCCGCCCTACAGGTATCATGGTCAATTAGTTCGGATTTGATATGCAACAGATCGTGCAGCGCAAACCCACTAAAGAGGAAATTCAAGCAGCATACGGGCGCACGGTTCCAGATATTATTGCGCCAGATTTGGCTATTTTGTTTTGCGGGATTAATCCCAGTCTCTATAGTGCTGCTGTCGGACATCATTTTGCTCGTCCGGGCAATCGCTTTTGGCGATCGCTTCATGCTTCAGGTTATACAGAACGGTTGCTATCACCGTTTGAAGACCGCAAGCTGTTACAGTTTGGTTATGGTTTGACAAATATCGTCGATCGCGCCACGGCTAGGGCAGATGAGTTAAAATCTGAGGAATTGATTTTTGGTCAACGACAGTTAGCAGTCAAGCTAGAGCAATATCAACCGAAATTTTTAGCTATTTTGGGTATTAGTGCCTATCGAACGGCATTCGATCGACCCAAAGCTACGATGGGACGACAAGACGAGTCGTTGTCTAGCGCAACAGTTTGGGTACTACCCAATCCCAGTGGGTTAAATGCTCATTATCAATTAGCAGCTCTCACGCAGGTGTATCGAGAATTACTGTTGGCTGTGAAGAGTTGAGCGCTTCTTGATTGAGTATCTCGATCGCTGTTTTTAACCAATCAATATAAGTCTGTTCTTTGCGAATTGCTAGCTCTAACACCAGTCGTTGCATGAATTGTTCGCGGTTGGTTGCAGAATTGCTCAACGTTGGTAATTCTATTTGCTTGCATTCAGCTAACTTCTCGCATCGTGCTGCTAGCTGTTGTTCCAATAAGTGGATTGTAGCTTCGTTTGACAAATGAGCAGCAAAAAATAATTGAATTGGTAGCGGATCTCTTACTGTTGGTACGGGTTGAGGACTTTGCAGCCAATGAGTCAATTCGGCTTTTCCAGCTTCTGTAACGCTGTAAACTTTACGGTTAGGGCGATCGCGTTGAATTTCAACCTTATAGGTAATCCATCCTTGCTCTGCTAGTCTATCAAGAGTTCTATAAATTTGTGCTTGATCCGCCGTCCATAAGTAAGCGATGCAGCGATCGAAGCAGCTTGTCTTCAGGTCGTAACCCGTCCTTTCTGCTTGTAAGAGGAAGCCTAATATGGCGTGTGCTAATGACATACGGTTTTCTGTATATAAAGTAGTAAATTCCCCATCTTTCACTACCGATCTAATCTTATGCTAATATATGACTGATCGTATATAAGAGGCATCAATTATATATAATGATGCTAATCGCGGTTTACCACCATACAGAACGCTGACACAAAAACACAAGGCTCGAACGCAGAACGTTTAGGAGATGGGTAGATGGAACTGTGTTAACGATAAAAAGTCGCGATCGCCTGCCCATCAAATCTAAGTTGCGATTCGCATATGTATCTTACAAAGCCGTTAACCGTTAAATTCCATCAGTAATAAATACCGCAGCAACAAAGATTTCAACGATTAAATGCTATCGTAACGGGAGGATGGATTCCATTGACTTCTCATAAATTGCTACAACGAATACATCGACATCAATATCTGCGCGATTTACGTAACAAATTGCTCTATTTACACCGCGTATTGTTAGATACCGAACGCATTGCTTACGAACAAGTTAGCGGACGAGTATCAAGTGGAGAATTGCTGCAATTAGCGATCGATCGCGAACAATTTGCTTGGCTACATCGCATCTCTGAATTAATCGTACAAATTGATGAAATGCTGCAAGCAGACGAGCCAGTTACGCCGGATATTATTAAAGAGTTAACTGCTTACACCCGCACGCTATTAACACCATCTGAAACAGGCGATGAGTTTGCTAGAAGATACTACAATGCTTTTCAGCAAGAACCTGCTGTTGTGCTAGCACATGCAGAAGTAACGCAGTTACTAAATAGTCATTAGTCGTTTGTCATTTGTCATTTGTCATCTGAAGGCATTGTGGGGCGGGCATCTTGCCTGCCCTTCATGAGTTGCAGTTTTACTTTTACTAATAGCTTATTTACTAATAGCTCATTTAATGTATCTTTATACTATATAGTTCCAGGCAACGAAGTAGATTGTTCGTTCTATTTTAATTCAGCTACAAGTCAGTGATATTCTTGCTGATAAAAATCGAGATTTTAATTTGTGAAAACCGCACAAGTCGCAGTCAAAATTAGATGAAAGAAAGCCGTACTAGCTAGCGATAACTGCGGAAGAAAATTTATTGGATTAAGTAGCTATCTGGAAGGAGGTGGGCGTTGTCTACCCTACAATGGTCGATCGGTTTAACTTGTAATTTGTGACTTTTAACTTTTGTCATAAAAGCCGATCGCACGCTAAAATGTGAAACTGTGTAAAATTTAGCTTTTCTAGTTGCCAGGAGAAATTTAGCTAACCCTCATGGAATTCTCAGCTAAAAAGCCTAATATCAACCGTAACGCAAGTATAAATACCTGAGTATGTGCCGTTTACTTGGCTACCTCGGTGAAACCGTATCGCTAGAAAAACTTCTGTACAAACCAGAACACTCGCTGATCGTTCAAAGCTATCAACCCCGCGAGATGAATTCTGGACTACTAAATGCTGATGGCTTTGGGGTTGGTTGGTATCATGCCCAGCGCGATACTAACCCGTTCGCCTATAAAAGCGTCCTACCAATCTGGAACGATGTCAATCTGCCCAGTTTGAGTCGTTATGTCGAGTCTAGCTGCGTGCTGGCATACATTCGCAGTGCTACGCTAGGACAAGCAATAGATTTAAGTAACTGCCAACCGTTTGACAATCAAAAGCTTTTGTGCATTCATAACGGGCGGGTAGAGAACTTTCGACAAAGCATTTATCGTTCGATCCGCGATCGCCTCAGCGATTTTGCTTACCAGGCAATTAAAGGCAGTACTGATTCAGAACACATATTTGCGCTACTACTAGATGAAGTACAAGCTAATTCCTCTATGAGTTTAGAGCAAGCATTATCAACTACCTTAAATCACCTCGATCTATTGGCAAAGCTCCACCACACTAGAGCCTCTGCGAACTTGCTCCTAAGCGACGGCAAGCGTCTGATTGCTTCTCGTTTTGCCAGCGATCGCAACTCTCCTTCTCTCTATTGGCTGCGAGACGATCCAACATTTCCTGCCGCAGTCATAATCGCTTCCGAACCTTTATTTACAGGTGACTGGCACTCTATTCCAGAACATAGCATCGTCAGTGTAGGAGAAGACCTTGAAATCCAGTTCCATCAAATTTAGACCGAGCGATCGCACCCAGCAGCAGCGCGATCGAATTAGAGAATGGTTCGAGCAGTGCCGTCAGGGGACTTTGGCTATATTCGAGCAAGTAGACGAAGAAACCTTTTGCCATCAAGTACATCCTGACTTTAGCCCGGTTGGATGGCATTTCGGTCATATTGCCTACACAGAGTCATTATGGCTGCGCGAACGTAGTGCGGGACTAGCACCGAGATTTCCCGAACATCGCCGCCTATTTATGGCTGATGGCTTACCAAAATGCGATCGCGTCAAGCTACCAGGTAAAGCCGTTATTCACCACTACTTAGATGCAGTCAGACAAGAAGTTTTACAAATCCTCACAACAATAGACCTAGACCGACACGAACGCCTGTGGCGCTGGATGCTACAACACGAAAGCCAGCACTGCGAGACGATCGCGTTTTTGTTGCAATTAACCAAGAGTCGGGAGTTGGGAGTCGGGAAGCGGGCTCCAGGCGAGGTGTCCTCCGCATCAAAGCCGCGTAGTCGGGAGTCGGGGAACTGGGAAAAACTCACTACTCACTACTCACTGCTCGCTACTCACTCAAATCAAATGATAAAAATCTCTGCTGGCTACTTCGAGCAGGGAAGTAATGCCATTGATGCTTTAGATAACGAGCGTCCAGCACATCAAATTTATTTAGATACCTACTGGATCGATCGCTATCCCGTAACGTGCGCTCAATATCGCTCGTTTATGAAGGCGGGAGGCTATCAAAATCCGGTGTGGTGGTCGGATAATGGTTGGCAATGGTTGCAGCAAGAAAAGATCGATCGACCCCTCTACTGGTTAGAAGAGCCACAATGGGATAACCATCCCGTTTGCGGTGTGAGTTGGTACGAAGCCGAAGCTTATGCCAAATTTGCAGACAAACGCTTACCCACAGAAGCTGAGTGGGAAAAAGCTGCTAGCTGGGATGCATTAAATAGTCTTCATCGCACCTATCCTTGGGGGGAAGTAGAGCTAGACCTAGAACGGTGCAATTGCAACTACGCGATCGCTCAGACAACACCAGTCAATGCCTATCCAAATGGACGCAGCGCTTATGGTTGCGAAGATATGTTGGGCAATGTTTGGGAGTGGACGGCTTCTATATTTGACGGCTACGAAGGTTTTACCAGTTATCCTTATACTGGTTACTCCCAAGTTTATTTTGACGGACAGCATCAAGTTCTCAAAGGTGGAAGTTGGGCGACTCGTCCTTGGGCAATGCGGGCAAGTTTCCGCAACTGGTATCATCCAGGCGTGCGGCAAATTTTGGCAGGGTTTCGTTGTGCAAAGGATTGAGTGGCTAGTGGCTAGCAACTAAACTCTTTTCTAGTCACCAACCGCTAGTCACTAGTTACTAATAACTGACAATTTCGTGAGAAAATGCGTAAAGAATTGGTAGTTGCTGAGTGAATCTGACTCCAGCATGATTTTTTGCTAATTGGCTTTGTGTTTTACTTCTGAAGGTCGCAGACTATCGCAGATAAGCGATCGCAGTTTGGCGTGTTTTGCATTTGACGGAGGTTGAGCGTGTCCATATTTGAAACTGCAAGCAATATCTATTCCCGTTCCATCGAGCAACGCTTGCAGATAGAAAATCTCATCGATCCAGCAGCGATCGCAACTAGCCGACTCATAGAGGGGAAAGATGCGATCGCGGGGTTAACTCAAACTCCTAAAACCCTCCCACCGCGATACTTCTACGACGACCGAGGTTCGCAGTTATTCGAGCAAATTTGCGAATTACCAGAGTACTACTTAACGCGCACCGAAACAGCCATTCTGCGAAAATATGCAACTGAAATCGCTCGGCTAACGGGTGCGTGCGAACTCGTCGAATTAGGTAGCGGTAGTTCGACTAAAACTCGCATTCTCTTGGATGCTTATCACAAACTGGGATACCCGCTACACTACATTCCAGTGGATGTCAGTGCGGGGATATTAGAAAGTAGTGCCAGGCAACTATTAGCTGACTATACCACGCTCAAAGTCCGCGCTCTAGCCAGTACCTACGAACTTGCACTAGAACGACTCGCGCCAACTCTTTTGCCCAGTCGCACGATCTGTTTTATTGGTAGTACTTTGGGCAATTTGACTCCTTCAGAGTCCGATGAGTTTTTCGCACGGATTTTTGCGGCGCTCGAAGTTGGAGAGTATTTCTTATTAGGTATAGATCTACAAAAGTCAAAGCCAGTTTTAGAAGCAGCTTATAACGATCGCCAAGGAGTCACAGCAGCATTTAACCTGAATATGTTGCAACACTTAAACTGGCGTTATAACAGCAATTTTGACCTGCAAAACTTCGAGCATTGGGCTTTTTATAATGAAACAGAGCACCAAATTGAAATGCATTTGAGAAGCTTGCGATCGCAAACCGTACAGATGCGATCGCTCAATTTAACAGTTGAATTTGCCGAGCAAGAAACAATCAGAACTGAAATTTCTCGCAAGTTTAACCTCAAAACTCTTCAGCAACAGTTGCAAGCACAGAGATTAATTCCAATCAAAAACTGGACGGATTCCAAAAACTGGTTTGGTTTATTGCTTTGTCAAAAGCAGTGAGTAGTGAGTGGTGAAAGAAGGAGCAAGTGGTAAATCGTCAAGTTTTTCCAATTACCAATTATTAATTTCAAACACTCGCTTCTAGCTTCATCAAAATTTTTGGTTTGATCTTCTCATATTCCTGCTTGAGCAGATTTTTACTCAACTGTGCATCGCCATTAATATTTGAAGACTGACTGAGAAGATACCATTGTTGCAACAGTAGTCTTTGACTGGAGGCAACATTAATTAATAAACAAGAGCTAGCATATTGGGGAGTTTCGCGAGCAAATAAAAGAACGCGATAGCATCCTTTGATACCAATCCATTGGATTAATTGTTTATTTTGGCTATTTTTTAGATCGAGATAGTAAGGTAACCATTTCGTCCCATAAGTGCGGTGGTGGAGGGCAGTAATCCATAACATCATGGGAGAAGGTGAGGTGATAAATAAGAAGTGATTGTAGGTTCTATTAACTAGACGTTTATTTACTTCTGTTTGAGATAACATCACCCATAAAGCAGGACTCTCTTCACCGTTAATTTGTACTGTTTGAGGAAAAACTATATCTGCGATCGGTTTATTTTCAGGCCAACGAGTCAGCCGACAAATAGCATCTGTTGTGAGCTGACCGTGCTGCTGCGGTGCAACAATTGTATTACCTGGCTCAGCACTACTATTTGGGTTGGTTGTTCTTTGAGGTTGACTGGTTAAAGGTGAAATATTGACGTGCGGCTGTTCGAGAAGGGTAAAAACCTTGATAATTTCACTGACAGTTTGGGGGCGATCGCTTGGTACTTTCGCCAAACAACTCATGACCAAATCTTTCAACTGTGGCGGAATCGGAAACTTTGGTTCGGATGTCTCAAAAGAACGGGGTGGTTGATAGTGATGGGCTTTAAACCAACCTCCAAATGAATCAGTATTGGCTTGAATCGGAATATTGCCCGTCAGCATCTCAAATAGCATGACTCCCAAACTATAAATATCGGAGCGATTGGTCAGTTCGCTACCTTCCATTTGTTCTGGAGAAGAATAAGCAAACGTACCCATGTAGTATCGAGTTTGACTGCTATCTGCTTGGAGTAACTTGGCAATGCCAAAGTCTAACAATTTTGCTAACTCTCCCAAGCTATTGTCTTGAATTAGCAAAACGTTACTTGGCTTAATATCTCGATGGATAATCGGATAAGTTTTTCCATCAACTGAAATTCCTTGGTGAGCGCATTCTAAACCAAGACTTATTTGTCGTCCGATACTTAAAAACCTCGGTAATGATAGAGCGTAAGCGCGAATCACATCGCTCAAGTTTTTCCCTTTTAAATACTCCATCACATAGAACGGCGTACCATTTTCCTCTACACCGTAATCCATGACGCGGACGATATGAATGCTTTTTTGACCCAAAATGGCACAGGTTTTTGCTTCTTGCTCAAAACGTTCCTGTACGCGAAGTTTTTTATTATGAGTCGATATACTCAGTAATTTTACAGCAACGGGAACCCCTCCCAACAACTTATCGTGAGCCAGATAAACTTGACCCATTGCTCCTGCTCCAAGTACCTCTCGAAGTTGATAGCGGTTGGCAAGTATGCGGTTGAGATTAGGATCTCGCATGAATTAAGATTTCACCACAGCAAAAATTTGCGGCATCTAGTCGTCATTAGTATTCTTCCCAAAATTAGTTATGAGTTATCACTGAAGAGTGAGTAGCGAGCAGTTACTCCTGACTCCTGACTCCTGACTCCTGACCAATTACCAATTACCAACTACCTCACCCAACAACACTGCTTGCTTTGCCCCAGTAACTTGAGGTAAGTTACCAGTTATGCCTTGTTGTCGCCAGTAGGCTAGAACGGCAAATGCGATCGCTTCTTTGAAATCAGCACTCAATCCCGCATCATCTGTTGTTAAAACTGGTACTTCTAGATGAATTTGCAATCGCTGCTTTAAGTATAAATTTCGACTACCACCACCGCATAAAAAGACTCGTGCTGGCATTTGCGGCAAAAATGTCCGGTAACTATGTACGATTGAAGCGACAGTAAATTCTGTCAAAGTTGCTAGCAGATCGGCTGCGCTCAATTGGTGACTTTGAGCATCTACCAAACATTGCTGTAGGTATTCCCAACCAAATAATTCCCGTCCTGTCGACTTGGGTGGTGGTAAATGAAAAAAATCTTGACTGAGCCATTGTTCTACAAGAGGATGACAAGGAGTACCGCTAGCTGCCCAATTGCCATCGCGATCGTAAGTTTGTGTGCCATCGGTTAAGTGTTGCACTGCTAAATCTAATAAAGTATTTGCCGGTCCCGTATCCCAACCTCTGACTTTTTCCTCCCAGTCGGGATGACTGCGGGGAGGAAGATAGGCTAAATTTCCAATCCCGCCGAGATTTTGAACGCATCGCGCCTCGTGAGGGTGACTGAGCAGGTAGGCATCGACTTTCGGTACTAAAGGCGCTCCATGTCCTCCTACAGCAATATCCGCCGCCCGAAAATTGCTTACAGTTGGAGTATTTGTTAGCTGAGCGATCGCAGCTCCGCGTCCTAATTGAAGGCTGTAGCCTAATGGAGAGTGAGTAGTGAGTAGTGAGTAGTGAGTAGCGGTAATTGGTGTTGCTCCCTCAGCTCTCTTCCAGGGTGGTTGATGATACACGGTTTGACCGTGAGAACCAATCAGTTCGGCGGGAGGATGTCCGGCTTGAATGTTTTGAGCAGCCTGAGCAAAACAAAGCGCGATCGCATCATCCAAAGCTGCTAGTTGAGGGAGGGAAATCGCTTCACCTTTACAAGCTGCTAAAATTTGTGTTTGTAGATCGATAGGATAAGGATAAGTATGTGCTGCTAATAGTTCTACCTGAATATCTTCAGTTCTGCCTGTAATATTTACCAGAGCGGCATCTATGCCATCTACTGACGTGCCGCTAATTAAACCAATTACTAAGGTCATTGAATTTTAGATTTTAGATTTTGGATTTTAGATTAACTTAAGAGAGTGAGTAGTGGGTAGTGAGTAGTGAGTAGTGAAAAGAAATATGAAGAGAGTGGTTAGTGAGTAGCGAAGAGAATAGTCCTCTCACCAATTACCAATTACCGATTATCGATCGTCAATTACCAGTGCAATTCATCCAAAAGCTATTACTCTATTTATTTATCAGCATTTTTATTTTATTTGTAACGGGATGTCAGCCGCGCTATGGAGCTGCTGCGTACTCGGTTAAGCGCGTAAGTGACGGCGATACTATCAGGGTGATAAATGCCAAAGGTGATGAGTTTACCGTCCGTTTTGCTTGCGTCGATGCACCGGAAATACCTCATTCTACTAAAGAAAGATATAGTCAAAGCCGTGCAGATATAGATCAATTTAAGTGGGGACTTCAGGCACAGCAACGCTTACAAAAATTAATTAAACAAGCAGGCGATCGCGTCAATCTAACAATTACAGATAGCGATCGCTACGGGCGAAAAGTCAGCGAAGTGCGTTTGGGTGACGGTACTCTCGTGCAAGAAGTTTTGGCGCGGGAAGGATTGGTATTAGTCTACACTCCCTATTTAAAAAATTGTCCCAGCGCCGCAGTCGTGGAACGAGCAGCAACTCAAGCACGGGAAAAACATCGGGGTGTATGGAGCGATGCTAAATTTGTCGCCCCTTGGAAGTATCGCAGTGCTAAAAGGTAGATACACTTCCTAACCTACCTTAGCCGCTCGCTGTTTTTGCCGAGCCACAGGATTAAACCGCTTCTCCAACCAAGAAAACCCTTGGGAAGATAGCAAAGTTAAACACAAATAAATAATCGCTACAGCTGCATAAATCTCAAAAGCACGATAGTTACCAGCTACGATCAGCTGTCCTTTACGGAACAATTCTTCAAACCCGATAATCGCTACCAAACTCGTATCTTTGAGTAGAGTAATAAACTCATTGCCTAATGGCGGTAACATGCGGCGAAAAGCTTGGGGGAAAATAATATAACGCATGGCTTGAGTAGAATTCAAGCCCAAAGATTCCGCCGCTTCAGCTTGTCCTGGTTCGATCGATTGAATCCCCGCCCGCACAATTTCAGCAATATATGCCGCACTATTTAAAGTTAAAGCCAGCACGGCTGCTGCGAAGCGATCGAGAGTGAAAGTAAACCCGAGTTCTTGAGCGATCGCAGGCAAGCCAAAGTAGATCATGAAAATTTGGACTAGCAGTGGCGTACCTCGGAAGAAATCGATATAAGCCCTAGCCGCCCAACGTAAAGGAATGATGTTAGATAACCTAGCAATTCCCAATAAAGAGCCGCTCACCATTCCTAAAAATACAGTCAAGGCTGTTAGCAGGATAGTGATAACAGCACCACTCAATAAAGTAGGAATGGCAGCAATAATAATATTAATTCCAGCTAATAATCCAGATGCACCACCTGTTTGTCTTGTGTAGGGCGATCGCTCTGGTAATGGGGGCGGTTCGGCGTTAAACCATTTTTGATAAATTTGGTTATACGTATTGTTGCCCAGAATTGTTCCCAACCCACGATTAATTAATTCTAAATTGGGAGAATTCTGTGCTGTTGGAATACCGAAAAATTCTTCTGTTAGTAGTTGACCAACTACCCTAATTCCTTCCAGGTTAGCCGTTTTAATTGCATATAAAGTGACGGGCGCATCATTAATTACCGCATCCACGTTACCATTTTTCAATTCTTGTAAAGCTAGAGGTGCAGAATCGAAACTGCGGATCTTTGCCCCTGGAATCTTCTTCGCCGTATCTGCGCCAGTCGTACCAATTTGCACGGCAATATTTCTATTTTTTAGACTATCTAAACTCGTGACATCTTGGTTATCGCTACGCACTGCGATCGCCAAACCAGCCTTAAAATAGGGACGCGAGAAATCAACCGTTTGCGCTCGCTCCTCGGTAATTGTCATACCACTAATCGCTGCATCAATCGAGCGTCCTTGCAAAGCCGGAATCAACCCATCAAACGGCAAACTCTGAAACTTGACTGTAAATCCCGCCGCTTTACCGATCGCATTCATCAGATCGATGTCAAAACCCTCTAGCTGCCCATTTGCGCCTTGAAATTCAAACGGCGGAAAAGCAGGTTCAGTTCCTACAATTAACGTTTTTCCCGCCCCAGCCGTACCAGTATCAGTACCGCAGCCCGTAATCAGCAGCAGCAAGCAGCACAAGCTGACAATTAAACTCCGACGCAACCAACGGACAACCCTCAGCCCAGCCATCATCTCTTCCCCTCTGTGCAGCTTCTCCACCGGGAGCAGTGCATTAAACTTCCTTGTATCCCCTTCTGCACCAGAGTATTGTGCCATAGAATACAATCAAGTGGAGTGGAATTAAAATACCCTGTAACCAACTCAACCCACTTCCAACGCAGGTATGAACAGTGCTAGCCCCGCGATCGCATTTGAAGGTGTAGAGAAAAACTTCGGTGCTTTAAAAGTCCTCAAAGGAATTAGCGGTGAGATTTATCGCGGTGAAGTCGTCGCAATTATTGGTTCTTCTGGTTGTGGCAAAAGCACCCTGCTACGCTGCTTCAATCGCCTAGAAACGATTAATGGCGGACGTTTAGTGGTAAATGATATCGATATATCGCGCCCCAACCTCAACCGCAACGTGTTGCGCCAACTGCGATCGCAAGTCGGGATGGTATTTCAACAATTTAACTTGTTCCCCCACCTCAGCGTATTAGATAACTTAACTTTGGCACAGCAAAAGGTATTGGGGAAATCAAAACAGGAAAGCGCCCAACTTGCGGCACAATATTTAGAAAAAGTTGGCTTATATGAAAAAGCTAACGCCTATCCAGAACAACTCTCGGGCGGGCAAAAACAACGAGTAGCGATCGCTCGGAGTCTGTGCATGAACCCGCAGATCATGTTATTCGACGAACCCACCAGTGCTTTAGATCCAGAATTAGTAGGGGAAGTTTTGCGGGTAATGCAACAACTTGCTGCTGACGGGATGACAATGATCGTCGTCACTCACGAAATGCTATTTGCCCGCGAAGTCGCCAACCGCGTCATGTTTTTACACCAAGGACAAATTGAAGAACAAGGTTCGCCACGAGAAGTGTTAGTCACTCCAAGAAGCGATAGGCTGCGAACCTTTTTGAGTCGATTAAATCCAGAATTAGACCACAAGTAGATTGAAAATTAAAGCTGAAAACCCGTCTGTGCGGGTTTTCTTTGTGCAGCTATGAATTCTGTTCGCGCTTGCTATTTTGTGCCAAACACAGATTCAAAAGTTGACTTCACTGAATCCCTGGCATCCTTAAACGTCTGCGATAGCGGATTTTGCGTCTGCAAGAATACCCTAGCACAATTGCGCCCTGGCATTCCCGAAATTGAGCCGCCTGGATGAGTCCCCGCACCTGTAAGAAATAAGCCATCAATCGGAGTTCTATAGTTAGCTATTTCCGGTAAAGGACGGAAGAAAACCATTTGATCGAGCGTCATATCAACGTGGTAATAATTGCCTTTATATGCACCCAATCTTTCACCTAATTCAGCTGGACTTTCTACCCGACGTGCAATAATAGAGTCTTTTACATTGGGAGAGTATTCCGCTAGTTTATCAATGATGCGATCGGCAACTTTGTGTTTCAATTCATCCGTCCAACCCGTTCCTTTTAACCCCGTACCTTCTGCTCCAGCAATTTGATAAGGAGCAAAGAACTCAATCCAAACTGTATGCTTTCCAGCCGGAGCCATTGACGGATCGAGGGCTGTAGGCATGACAACATACATAGAGGGATTGGCATCGGGAATTTGCCCTAACGTACACAAACTATGTGCTTGTTCTACATGACTGACAGAATCGGCGATTAAAATCGATCCAATTAAATACTCATCTTTGTGTTCGTGATGTTCAAAACACAGTGGTTTATCAATTGCTAGATCGACTTTGAGAATTGTCTCGTTATTATTTACAATTCGACGTTCTAATCTTTCTCTTAAATGTGGCTCGGCAGCATCAATATCGCTGGCATCTACCATATTTAAAAATATTCGTTTAGCGTCAATGTTGGAGATCACAGCTTTTTTGGCTCGATATTCCGTACCATTAGCAACTCTTACGCCCACTGCCCGACCGTTATCAACTAAAATTTTTTCTACGTGCTGGTCGGTAAGAATTTCACCACCCTTACTTTTGACTAAATTTATCAAAGCTTGCACTAACGCACCCGTACCGCCACGCGGTCTAGCCATCCCTGGATCGTGACGCATTGCCATCATAATCGCACCAATACCAAGGGTTTTCTGCGAGGGAGGCGCACCCAGTTCTGATGAGAGTCTAGCTAAGGGTGCTTTCAAAAATTCAGAATCAAACCACTCGTTTACCATGTCTTCGCCACTACTGAGCATGGTACGAACAAAATCAAGGGATTTAGATGGAGAACCAATCACAGAAAATAAATCTTTAATTTTCGTGATGTCGTAGTTGCCGAGAATATCTAATATTGACTTCGGTGGAGCGTTAAACATCGGTATCATCGCGCCCAGCGCTCGCTGCCAATAATCTGTAAATTCAGCATATTTTTCTGCATCTCGTTGACTATAACGGGCAATCTCCGCACAAGTCTTTTCCACTGATTTATGACCTAAAAAGTACTTGCCATCTGGATGCGGACAGAAAACCACCGGATCGCAATACAGATATTCCAATCCATATTTTTCTAGTTCTAGTTCCTGCACGACTGGTCCAAGATGAATAAATTCGTGATCGATCGCGCAAAGGTTAAATTTGAATCCTGGTGCTTCTTGAGGTAAGCATTCTTCTGTCGTTGCTGCTCCGCCTGGAACAGAACGCTTTTCCAATAACAAAACACTATATCCGGCTTTCAATAAATAAGCCGCGCACACTAAGCCGTTGTGTCCTGCCCCAATGATGACAATATCATAAGCCTGCATATTCTCAGCTCCAGCCACATTATTTCTCTCTAGATTATTAGGCAGAAGCTCAAGAAGATACAATCGCCTAGGGATAGAAAAGACGAGGGCTATGTTTTGCCATTGCCAGCTAGAAATATTGCCAACGATCGCACTAATTATATTTCTTTCGCACGAGCGATCGCTTGGAAACACCAAAGTGTAACAATACATGTAGCATTGTTAGTTAAAAAGAGGTATACCTAATGGATGACAAAAATTATTCTTTCAAAGGTAGTCCAAACGCAGGTATGGTGCTTTCAATCTTGGCGGTAGTAGGTGCTGTGTTAATTTTTGCCCTAGGGTTTAGCAACTGACCTGTGCTATGTACTTTGTCAGGTAGGCAAGCTGCCTACCCGATCTAGATATTTCAACATCCTTGAGTTTCGCACGCTCCAATACTCACCCAACTGGAAGATCCGTCTTCCCAGTGTTCTTTTTTCCAAATTGGTGCATTATGTTTTAGTGTATCGATTGCATAGCGACAAGCTTCAAACGCTTCAGAACGATGGGGACAACCCACGCCAACTAAAACGCTAATTTCGCCAATTTTTAACTTGCCGATGCGGTGGTGAATGGCGACTCGATTCACGTCATACCATTGTTGCCGAATCTCCGCGGCAATTTGTTTGAAGATCTGCATCGCCATCGGTTCGTATGCCTGATACTCCAGCGCTACTACTGGTTTACCGTCAGTCTGGTTGCGTACCATCCCACTCATAACGACAATTGCCCCGTTGCTAGGGTCGTCAGCAAGAGCATAGACTGCCTCTAAAGACAAAGGCGCGAAAGTTATCGCAAAGCTATCTTCCAATCTAGCTTTGACTGAGGATGATAGGTAGTTGGTAGTAACTCCCGCGGTGCTCACGTTTTCCTAGTTGTTTGCATTCAGAAGGACTGTATCTATTGTAGTGGTACGGAAGAATCAATACTCGCGCGCCGCGCATCACGAACCTCACCACGCACTACCAACAATTAATATTCTTAACTTGTCTCAAAAATTTTGCTAGCTGTCGCAATTTAGTTCTATGTGTATTTTTTTATCAGCTGAGACAATTAGCTGTGGAGAGCGATAGCATATACTAGCTTTTCGGCACTGTTGTTACTTCTCAATCTGAGTAAAATTACTCAATACAATTACTGTCGTATTTATGTAGTTTATTTGAGAATAATGAATATTTATCAAAATAAATATTATAAAAGTCAAATAAAAACATTAACATAATAAAAGGTTTTTTAGCGATCCCCATAATGATTTCGGTAATTCAGAAGCAATATTTGCATATTTGTCATCTATCTAAATAAATAGGCGGGAGTAACAGCGCGAACTAGAGAGCGAGTCAAATAGAGCCCGATCGCTGAAATCCGGATATAGATAGCGTGTCAGCAAAAATGGAATCAAAGCTATTTGTTTTCCAACAGCCAGCGAAGGGAAAAGTAACCAAAGAGCGTAATCGAGCGTAGGGAAAATTATGAAAGCTGTAGCGTCTATAAATGAAGCTATGAGGCTTGCAGCCCTCGATAAATACCAAATTTTAGATACTCAGCCTGAAGCTAAATTTGACACTCTGACCCGTTTAGCTGCTCGTATTTGCGATGCTCCGATCGCTCTCATTAGTTTGATCGATCGCGATCGACAATGGTTTAAGTCTAAAGTTGGTTTAACTGCAACTCAAACCCAGCGCGATCTAGCTTTTTGCGCTCATGCAATTTTACAACGAGATGTATTTATCGTTCCAGATGCTTTGCACGACGAGCGATTTGCGACTAATCCTCTCGTCACGACAGATCCGCAGATTCGATTTTATGCTGGCGCGCCATTAGTAACGCCGGAAGGCTATGCCTTGGGCACTTTGTGCGTCATCGATCGCGTACCGCGAGAGTTAAACCTCGAACAAATCGAAACGCTCAGAATTCTCAGTCAGCAAGTCATTACCCAGTTAGAGTTGCAGCGAAAGTTAGCAGATTTAACCATTGCTAATACTCAATTCGATCGCTCGGCTGCAGCCCTGAAACAAGCAGAGCAGAAAATTCGCCAACAGGCTGCTTTATTAGATGTAACGACCGATGCTATTTTGGTCAGAGATTTCAGTAGCGATCGCATCTTATATTGGAATCGCGGTGCAGAGCGGCTGTATGGCTGGAAAGCAGCAGAGGCTGTAGGCACAAGTGCATTTGAGTTGTTATGCAAAAAAGTAGCTTTACACGTCCAAGCCTTGCAAACTGTCCTGAGTGCAGGTGAGTGGTGTGGCGAGTTAGAAAAAGTTACGCAAGCTGGCAAAGAGATTGTCGTCGAAAGCCGTTGGACGTTGATGCGGGACGAACAGGGACAACCTGAATCGATTTTATGCGTCGATACAGATATCACTGAGAAAAAACAGCTGACAGCTCAATTTTTACGCGCCCAGCGGTTGGAAAGTATCGGTACTTTAGCAAGCGGTATTGCTCATGATTTAAACAATATTTTGGCTCCGATTTTAATGTCAGCTCAACTTTTGCAACTGAAAATCGATGACACGCGCAACTCGCAGATTTTACAGGCGATCGAAACTAATGCAAAGCGGGGTGCGGCTTTGATCGAGCAAGTCCTATCATTTGCCCGTGGGGTGGAAGGGCAACAAGCGATTTTGCAATTGCGGCATTTATTAGCAGAAATTAAACAAGTTGTTAAAGAAACTTTTCCCAAATCAATTACAGTTTACGCAGATATTGCACCAGATTTGCAGGCTACATTTGGAAATGCTACCCAACTGCATCAGGTATTGATGAATTTGTGCGTTAATGCCCGCGATGCGATGCCCAATGGCGGAGTTTTGAAAATTGCTGCTGACAACTTTTTTGTAGACGAACATTATGCAGGGATGCATTTAGAAGCAAAAGTTGGTGCGTATGTTGTCATCACCATAGCTGATACGGGAACGGGAATGTCAACAGCAGTGAAAGAGAAAATTTTTGAGCCTTTTTTCACTACTAAAGACATTGGAAAAGGAACTGGGTTAGGACTTCCTACTGCGATTAGAATTGTCAAAGGACATGGAGGGTTTATTCAAGTAACGAGCGAGGAGGAAAAAGGAACTGAGTTTCAGGTGTATCTACCTGCAAAAGAGGCAGTAGAACAGAGACACTCGCCCGAACTTGAGATTCCGTTTGGCAATGGAGAGTTAATTTTAGTTGCAGATGACGAAGCAGCGATTCGAGAGATTATTAAAACTTCTTTAGAAGCGCATAATTATCGAGTGCTGACTGCATCTGACGGGATTGATGCGATCGCAAATTACGTGCAACATCGAGCAGAAATTAGCGTGGTGATGGTCGATATGATGATGCCTGCAATGGATGGCATAACGACAATTCGCACCCTACAAAAACTGAATTCTGAAGTCAAAGTTATAGCTACGAGTGGGTTAGCAGTAAACGATAAATTATTGGCAGATGTAGGCGATCTTGTCAAGGCATTTTTGGTCAAACCCTATACTGCCCAAGAGTTGCTGAGAACTATCCGTAGGCTGTTGGATGGAGAGTAG
>ERZ1066118.433-NODE-433-length-39344-cov-12.088167_pt1 | contig 39344 bp, 40 predicted proteins | sample MGYA00382765_ERZ1066118 | MGnify/ENA primary metagenome ERZ1066118 (study PRJEB33369, sample SAMEA5778348) | biofilm metagenome | biome: Industrial cooling water; feature: Water cooling tower basin; material: Biofilm | place: United Arab Emirates | collected...
CCGAGGAGGCGCGGAGCATCGTGCAGGAGCAACGCGAAATATTAGCGGAGATGGCGCAGACTGCACAACAGTACCGAAAAGTAATGGCACAATACGAAGAGTAGCTGAAGTTGACGCTAGTTTGGCAGCCTACATAAGTCGAGCTTACCCCTTCCATGCTGGAAACTGCTTACCACAATCTTTACATAAATAACGCTGCTTGCCATGCCGATGCCCGTTTTTAGATAGTCGTTCGGATTGGCAGTGAGGACATTTCATTACTTTCATTACTTCGTTCTGCAATACCTCGTCTCCAACATGAGGACTGAGGTAGGATACGAGTAGATCCTCAATCTGCTGGATTAACTGCTGGCTGTGAGTTTCGCTGCTGCGGAGGGCAATTAGAATTAGCGTATTGCTGCAATGAACGCAGACTTCGGCTAATAGGCTACACTGCTCGTCGCTCAAAGCAGAATGGCGCTGTTTCAACAAGCTAGCCGTAAACGCGATCGCCTCTTGGGTAAGACTCTCGTCAATTGTTTGAAATATTTCTGGCGCAGTGAAAAATTGCACGAAAACAACGCGAGATGTCGGCTGCTCGAACAGTTTGGCAACAGCCGCTACCAACCGTTGAATCATCTGCCTCAGAGGTAACTGAACGATCGCAGGCGAATTTACCTTAGCCCACATTGCCCGGACTCGTTCCACATGCCGAATTTCTAGAGCGCGGAAGATAGCTGCTTTATCTGGGAAAAACTGGTAGAGCGAGCCAACGGCTGTATTCGCCCGCATTGCGATCGCGTGAGTTGTAGCGGCTTCATAACCCACCTCAGCAAACACCTCAGCCGCAGCATCCAGAATTTTTTCTACCCTTTGCTTACCCCGTTGCTGTTTGGGCAAGCGACGCATAGATTTTGTTGATGACTCATCGCTCTCGCTTGACAAATACGAACAATCCGTCATATTTTGAGAAAAATACGAATAAACCGTCATATATTTTAGGTCGATCTATGCATCCCATTCTCCCCGGTGCGCCTTGGTTAGTTGCTCATCGCTCGATGTTGGGAGTCAATAAACCCAATAAAATTACTCTTAACGGTCGGGATTACGTGCTGTGGCAAAATCAAACGGGTGAAGTCTTCGGTTTAGATAACATTTGTCCTCACATGCAAGCTCCTCTCTCCGATGGCTGGATTTGTCGAGAGCGAAACACCATTACCTGTCCGTTCCACGCCCTAGAATTTGACACGCAAGGACGGTTATATCGAGAGGAAACCCTGACTCAACCTTTGTTAAAAAAATTAGATTTGACTGTTATTGGCGATAATATCTGGACGTATGGAGGGTGTGAACCAAAAATTCCCATTCCCGACTTAATTGAGAAAATTACTCCAGGCTTTGAATTTGTGGGTGTAGCTGGTTCTAAGAGCATTCAAGGTGATTTTTTGAGTAATCTTTTAATTAATTACGACTACAATCACCAAAATGGAACGCATCGAGACATATTTAAAATTAAAGCAGTTGAAGTGAGCGATTATCAAGAAAATGGTTACAGTACTAAGCTTTTACAAAAAGTGACTAGAGGTGATAACACGTTAGGAGAAGTTGCTAGCAATCCAGTATTACTTACCGTTCCGAAAACGTTCGTCAATCAGTTTGAATATTCCTTCCCTTGTTTAACTTCATTTGTTGCTTCAATTCCTTCCGGTCAGTTTATTCAAATTCATGCTCTATATCCTGAAACAGAAAATCGTACTAAAACATTTGTTTTAGTTTTTGCCAAAATTCAGAATTTAGTTTTAAAAACCTTGTTAAAGAATTCGTTACTCAAAGCAGTAGATGCAGTCATCCGGCAAGATACAGAAACAATCGAGAATTTATATCCTAGGCAAAAACCAAAAATCCACCTGCCAAACGAAGAAATTATGTTTTACGCCCAAAAACTTTATCAACAATGGTAGGCGATCGCCTTGTCAGTCGATCCCAAACCGCATCTAGGATAATTTCAGGATATAGGTAATTCAGTAATTGTGGCAAAAATAGAGAGAAGTGGTAAATTGTACTCGTTCCCTGCTGACATCTGAGGTAAGCCAAACAGCCACAAGGTGGAACTCCAATTCGGTACACTTATTGACACCTAGCCTTGAGTATTAAAACTTAGATGCGTCGTTGGATTTTGACTGGGGATAATGCTAAGAATTGGAAATCTCAGCTGCATAGCCGAGTCGATCGGTTATGGATTGGGGCGCTGCTTTTAGCAGCATTACTTCTATATACTGTGAACTTGGGCAGCTTACCGTTGCGAGATTGGGACGAAGGCACGGTGGCGCAAGTAGCGAGAGAAATATGGCGATCGCCCATTTCAAACTGGCTTCACCCAACAACTCTAGGCGGCGAACCTTATTTAAATAAACCACCTTTAATTCATTGGCTCATAGCTCTCACCTATGCAATTGGTGGGGTAAATGAGTGGACATCTCGTTTACCAGGGGCATTACTGACCGCGCTGGGTATACCAATTTTATACAGTATCGGACGAGAAATCTTTCACTATCGCACGCCAGCCATTTTCTCTGCTCTAGTTTACCTAGTCATGCTACCTGTATTACGTCACGGCAGACTGGCAATGTTAGACGGTGCGGTCGTGAGTTTTTTTCTATTTACAGTTTGGTGTCTGTTGCGATCGCGTCGCAATCTGCGCTACTGCTTGGGTGTAGGCATCGGTTTAGGTTTGATCGGACTGACTAAGGGCATGGTAGGACTGTTACTCGGAGCGATCGCCCTCTTATTTCTCTTTTGGGATACGCCGCGCCTGTTGAGCAGTTGGTATTTATGGGGTGGAATCGCGATCGGTAGCTTGCCTGTAGCGGCGTGGTATGCCGCTCAGTGGTGGCAATACGGACATCAATTTACCGATCGCGCCGTCGTCGATCAGTCTCTCAGCCGGATTTGGCAAGCGGTAGAAAACCACCAACACCCCCCTTGGTTTTATTTGCTCGAAATTCTCAAATACTGCTTTCCTTGGTTAATCTTTTTACCCAGCGGTCTGCTGTATACCTGGAAGCATCGCAATTGGAGTTGGGCAAAACTGATCTTGGTTTGGGCTGGAGGTTACTTGCTAGCGATTTCCTTAATGGGAACTAAACTGCCTTGGTACGTTCTACCAATTTACCCCGCGATCGCTTTGGCTGTAGGAGTTCAGTTAGATCGGTTTTGGCAGCAACCATATCCTGCTAAATATCCCCGTTACGCGATCGCATTTTTAACTTTACTAGCGGTGGTGACTTGGGCAGCCAGTCTCTACTACAGCCCTTGGAATACTGATCCTGACTGGGAACTACAGTGGATTTTAGCAGCAGTAGCAGGCACGATGACTTTGAGTGCTTGGTTAGCTGTGAGGGGAGAAAGACAATTTTTAGCTGTACTCCTTTGGGGCATGTACGTTGCCCTGCTACTCTTCATGACCTCTCACCACTGGGTTTGGGAACTAGCAGAAGCCTACCGAGTCAAACCCGTAGCTGCTTTAATTCAAGCTCGCACTCCTCCAGATCGAGAAATCTATACTTCCTTTGCTTACAACCGTCCTTCATTAGATTTTTACAGCGATCGCCGCGTCATTAGTAGCAACTTCAACCAACTGCAACAACGTTGGCAACAACCGCAACCCTATTTACTTCTCGATCGTCCTACTTTAGAACGTTTGCAGCTGCCATCGATCGAATTCCTCGGTCAAGCCTCTGGCTGGACGCTAGTCACCAGAGACGAAAGCTGAGGGAGACAGAAGCGCAGAGGCAGCAGCCGAGCAGCAAAGCAGGGGGAACAAGGCAATTCCATTATCCCAAATCTAAAATCCAAAATGAGTTCGCGCACCACTCCTCACTGACAACTGACTCAATTCACTATTTCCTTGACATCTTCTACCAATCTTTCCCAAGGAGATTCTTGTTTGTTCAGGCTGTCTAAACTGAAAATACTAATCCCTAATAGAAAGATACTACCCGCAGTTAATACTGCTACAGGACGTTTGAGCGACCCAAGATCGCGGATAATTCTTGCCCAAGGTCGGCTTTGACGACGCAGTGCGTGTGCTACCATAACTTGTTTTAAACAATGGGGATCGCGAACGTAATGACCGCTCCAACTGACAACTAATTTTTCTTGACAATAAGGGCAGGTAAAGAGTCCGCGATTGCCTTTAATTGGCTTAAGCTGTTCGGTACGTTGACAAATTGGGCAAGTGAGAGAGTGGTTTCCAGTGTGAGTGTTCATCAGCGATAACCTAGTGCGTCGAACCTGGGGAGCTTGAGTCAGTGGTTGGCAGAGGCAATTGAAAATTGTTAAACCCCAACCGATAAAGCGATCGCGATCGAACCAAACTAAAAATTTAGCTTTTGTCCACAAGGGATGATGAGGACTGGCAGATGCGAACCACGGCAATAGGTAGCCTCTGCCAAACTGTTTGACAAAACTGGTAAAATTATATACCAGCCGCTCTAATATCAGCTCCTATCTGTGAGAGTATTTGGGTACTTTACGAGTTTCTTCACGCTTAGAGCGTTCGATCGCGTGAATATATAATTTTTATTTTTTCTATCTTAAGTGCTAATTCAATATATCGTCTGCTCTTACATACATGCTGAAAATAATCAGGCTACAGCTAGATGGTGTTTGTTGTCATTTGTCATCGATCGTTTGCGGTTGCCTACAGCGAACGAGCAAAGTAAGCGCGATCGCTAACTAGCTCTCAATTTACATTTAAGCATTCTTATAACTCTTTTTCGAGCGCGATCGCGCTTACTTAGCAAAGCTTCTTAAATAATCGCAACTATCTGCTTGTCTGGCTTCAGAAAGATCGCTCAGAATGAGTAATAGTAGATTGTTAGAAAAATTTAACTTTATCGTTCGTTTTTTACTTCTAAATGACCGATCGTTCCCTGCCTGAGGTGAGTCAGCAACAATCTGGCGCGCTCGCTACTGCTAATCCTATCGCCCACATTCTCAATCGCTTTCAGCCCTCTCCAGAAGCCGTAGTCTTACTCCTAGCCGTATTAATTGGCGGTGGTACGGGTATGGGTGTGGTGACATTCCACTATCTAATCGAACTCTTTCACTATATTGCTTTTGTTAATTTGATGGGTACGCTCTCCGCTTGGGGCGCGTGGACGATTGCTCTAGTACCATCTCTGGGCGGATTAATCGTCGGATTGATGCTGGCTCGTCGGCAAGATTTCGGTCCCGGGCTTTCTTCTTTGATTGCTGCCGCTTCTGGTAGTGCTACGCGACATTCTATCCTTCAACGCCTCCAACCCGTGACCAAGATGGTAGCTGCTTCTGTATCGTTAGGTAGCGGTGCTTCTCTCGGTCCTGAAGGTCCGAGCGTTGAAATTGGGGCTAATTTTGGCGTGTTACTCGCCCATGTTTTGCAAGTCTCGCAAGAACGACAGCGTCTACTTTTAGGTGCAGGGGCGGCGGCGGGTCTGGCAGCGGGTTTCAATGCTCCCATCGCGGGAGTGTTTTTTGCTCTAGAAGTCGTGTTGGGAACGACGTTTGCTAATTCTGCTGTCAGCGTCGTCTTGCTAGCAGCAGTTGTATCGGCGTTAGTTGCCCAAATTGGTCTGGGAGGACAACCAGCTTTTGCCTTGCCTGTATACGAGGTTCGCAGTCCTTTAGAACTGCCGCTTTACGTCGGTTTGGGAATGGCGGCTAGCGTTATTTCGGTCGCCTACACTCAATTACTTCGTTGGGGACGAGCCTGTTTTCGCGGACAAGTTCAGGGTTTTGCTTGGCTGGGTCGCGTTCCCTTGCCAATTCATCCCGTGATTGGTGGTGCTTGTGTCGGGTTGGTAGCGTTGTTCTACCCGCAAATTTTGGGCATCGGTTATGAAACTGTAGAAGCTATGCTTCAGGATGTCGAGTTTTCTTTGCCACTATTATTAATTCTGCTGGTGCTGAAGCTAATCACCACGGCAGTTAGTATGGGTAGCGGTTTGGTTGGTGGAGTTTTTGCTCCAGCAATGTTTCTCGGTGCTTCGTTGGGAGCAGCCTATGGCAAAATTTTAGCGACATTGCTGCCCCAAGTTAGCACGTATATGGCAGGTCCCCCAGCTTACGCCATGGTAGGGATGGCGGCTGTACTAGCTGGAAGTGCTAAGGCTCCTTTGACGGCAATTCTACTGTTGTTTGAATTGACACGAGACTATCGCATTGTTTTACCGTTAATGGCAGCAGTTGGCTTAAGCGTGTGGTTAGTAGAACGGCTGAAAAAAAGCGTGACTCCTGAATCTAGCGCGAATTTACAGCAGTTGAATTTAAATTTAGTAGGGGATGAAGATCGCGAAATTGTGCAGCAAATATTGGTAGGAGAAGCAATTTATGAATCGCCTCTAATGCTGCCAGATTCTATGTCTGTAGCTCAAGCAGGTTTAAGCATGACAAATGCCCATTGTCGCAGTGCTCTAGTGGTCAATCCCGAATTGCAACTACTGGGAATAGTCACTTTAGAAGATATTAATCGGGCGATCGCGACTTGGGGAAGTGCTGATGCTCGTTTGGTCGATATTTGCACGACAGATTTACTTTATGCTTACACGGATGAACCTTTATCTGAAGCTCTGGCTCGGATGGCAGCGAGAGGCTTACATCAGTTACCGATTGTCGATAGAGATAAGCCAGAGCAAATTTTAGGCTTACTCGAACAGGAACAAATTGCTCTAACTTGTAAGCTAGCCGCGACTCGCAAAGCACTTCATCCTTATCTCAAAGTTTCGCTACCTGTAGAAGAATTAGCCTTGCCAAAAAGTGAATCGTGATTCGGGATTTTAATCGCCCACATCAGCTCGCTCGCAAATTGAATTTGCAAGCGATAATATAGCGGCGGGCTTAATAGCTTTAGTCAGGAAATCTTAACAATAGATTGCTCGCCTCTAGTGGAAAGTTTACCGAACAGCATTTCTCCGATTGGAACTCGATAAGTAACCCCTTAGTAATACCAATTCTGCATGATTACGCTGCAAAAGACCCCTCAACCCCCTTATTAAAGGGGGCTATGGGAACCGGATATGTGCAAAAACAAATAGAATTGGTATAGCTGCTAAAGTAGTCGCACCTCTATAAGTCGAGCAGCTTAATTTTTCACCCGAAAGCAGAGCTACCGGGCTAACAATTAATTCTGCAACTCTCAAAAAGCGCCGATCTGAGGAAATGCGAGGTAGCGTTTGCTCGCGATGAAATTGAGCTTGAAGCTTGGCGCAATAGCGTTTCAATTTGAACGCGATCGCCTTCTATAAATCTTAGGCTGTAGCCTCTACGTCTTCTTTTGCTCCATCTATTTGCTTGAGATGAATGTGTTTTTTCCCTAGAGTGATGACAAATTCATCTCCTTGTTGTAAACCCATTTGCTTTGTATATGCCGAACCAATGAGCAAATTACCGTTAGATTGAACGCTAATCCGGTAGCTGGCACTACGTCCGCCACGCCCATTTGAATTGGAAGTACTATCTAATTCGATGCCTTCCGCATCAATTAGCGCGTTGAGAAACTTCATCATATTGACACGCTCTACACCATTTTTGGTAGTCGTGTAGTAGCCGCATTCCTTCGCCTTTTCTTCTTTACTCAGGTTGTCTAGCTCTTTGACTTTCTTGAGCAGTGCTTCTCCGGCTAGAGGCTCGATCTTTTTCTTTTTATTCATCAACTTAGTTCTGTTTTGACTGGAGCAGGTGGTTTACTGTTTTGATTGTCAGCTAACTGAAGCTATGATTTAGTTTAATTTAGCTTTGTATCAGCTTAGCTAACTATAATACACTGATTATAGTGATTATTTAAGCTTTTCGATCCTAATTTTGGAAATTTTTTTGATTGGAAATAGTATGAATCATCCTAATAACTGTCGGAGCTTTGTCAATGTCCGAGCCAATCGAATCACCATGAGGAAATAGCATCGGCAAAAAACTGACTAAAACGCTATTGGTTGTGTAGTGGCGATCGCGATCTCTATCCTTCTGAAAAATTATTCAGTTGGATACGAGCAAGATTCGTCTATTTATCTACCCTCAGTAGGTAATTAAACTGAAAAGTTACTCTACTCCATCTGACAGTAGCGTGATTTTTGCTGCACGCATCGATGTGTAAAGCAATTTTCTCTGAATATAAAAAGAGGGAGAATAGAAGTCGGGTATTCGTAAGTCGTAAGTTGTAAGTAAAAAACTTCTTGCCTCTTGCCTCTTACCTCTTACCTTACTGAAACTGATAAGCGATCGATGAAACTGACAACTAGAGGTCACTACAGCGTTAAAGCATTACTCGATCTGAGCTTGCAACCAAATTACACTCCGGTAGCAGTTAAAGCAATTGCCACTCGACAAGAAATTCCCGCTCCCTATTTAGAGAAATTACTGATCGAAATGCGGCGAGCGGGATTAGTGACATCCGTGCGGGGAGTGCAAGGAGGCTATAAATTAGCGCGATCGCCTGCGGCAATTTCATTAGGTGAAATTCTCGCTGCTGTAGGAGAAACCATCGAACCTTTGCCGCACCATCAACCAGAACCAGGACAAGCAGAAGATTGGGTAACTTTTACGCTTTGGCAGCGATTGCATCAAAAAATGAGAGAAGCATTGTATAGTATTACTCTTGCCGATCTCTACTATGATGCTCGTAGTTGGCAAGCAGCTCAAGGAGAAGAAACAAATTTTGTCGTTTAGGAATCAGTTGTCAGTTGACAGTTATTAGTTAATTATTCTCCCTTGTCTCCCTTGTCCTTATCCCACTCCCGACTCCCGACTCCCGACTCCCTACTTCCCCTCTTCATCGCCGCAGTTTTAGATCGCTTAATTGGCGATCCTTGGGGTTTTCCACATCCAGTGCGGGTGATGGGATGGGTAATTTCTCAGTTTAATTATTTCGCATTCAAATATTTGAAATCCGAGCAATTCCTCTACTGGGCGGGTGTAGTTTTAGGATTGGGATTAATTCTTGGCAGTGGTGCTGTTAGCTGGTTGATAGTTCGCGCTACGGGTCAATTGCACCCATTTTTAGGTATAGTTGCGGATAGTATTTTATTAGCAAGCTGCTTTGCCGGTCGCAGTCTGAGAACAGCAGCAGAAGATGTTTTGCAACCTTTAAAAGCTGGCGATTTGGTGCAAGCGAGAGCGAAATTGAGTCTTTATGTTGGTCGGGATACGCAAGAACTCTCAGCACCGGAAATCTTGAGAGCAGTCTTAGAGACAGTAGCAGAAAATGCTACCGATGGGGTGATGGCTCCTTTATTTTACGCGATCGCCTCTGCCTCCATACCATATACAAATGTGGCGTTTCTGCCCTTGGCATACAAAGCAGCAAGTACCCTCGATTCAATGGTGGGGTATCGAGAAGCACCATACACTCATTTAGGTAGATTTAGCGCTAGGTTAGAAGACCGATTAACTTGGTTGCCCTGTCGCTTAACTGTATTGACTCTAGCATTGCGATCGGGTAAGCCTCGGTATGTGTGGCGGATCTGCCAGCGAGATGCAATTAAAGATCCTAGTCCTAATTCGGGTTGGAGCGAATGCACTTATGCAGCTGTCTTAGGCGTACAACTAGGGGGAACGAATTGGTATCGAGGAGTAGCCAAGCATAAGCCTTTACTTGGAGATTCGATCGATCCCATCACTGTTGGAAAGATTCATCAAGCCCTACAACTGACACGGTATAGTTTTTTAACATGGTTGGGATTGGGAATCGGGGCGATCGCTATTTTGAACTATAAATACTATTAACTGCGAAATAAGCGCGTATATTGAGTTTCATGTGCCATGCTAGCCAGCGATAAACCCCAGCTACAGCTACTCAAATCGTCATCAGTTAAAACGAGAGTCTTAGCAGCTGCATCAACTATATGAGTCTGTAAATTAATTAAAATCTGTTGTCCGGCAGTTTGTCCTAAAGGAATCAACTTAATCCCAGCAGTAATTAAATTTGTTGCCCAACTATGCAAATAACCTAAAACAGCAGCTTCTTGAGGAATTTGCCAGCAATGTGCCGCTACTCCAAAAGCGATCGCGTAATTAACCAAATTACCTACCGCATCAAATATAGATTCTAACTGCGGCTGGAGTTCCAACAACAAACGCACCAGCGATCGCCCCATTTGCCAACTAGAATTACGCAACTCTTCTGTTTCCCGCGCTGCCGATAGCCAACTATTCCAATAATTTAAATCTGTTAACTTACCTGCCAAAATAGCGTTATGAGCTCTGATCGTCACCGCCGCTTCCAACCGAATTGCGCCAAATTGCAATTCTCGTTCCAACCAATGTTGCAAACTTCGAGCGTCTGCGATTGCCCCCCATTCTACCAGCGTTTCTATACCCTCAGAATAACTATAAGCGCCTACTGGTAAAGCCGGACTCGCCAACTGCAACAAACTCAACAACGCTAATTCCGAATTCCAAATTCCGTAGCTTGCTTCCCCGCAGGGGTATTCCGAATTCCTAATGGTGTCCATATGCGCCAACTTCCGGCTGAAATGGGGCATTTTCTTCTATTACGATGACTCCCAGATGTTCTAACATTGCTTGCAATACTGGATCGGGAGATAAGCGGAGGTAGTTAGTACCAACTTCTAGGTGTACGTGACGATTTCCCAGATGATATGCAGCCCTAAGCAAATCTAAAGGCGTAGCTGCTGTGACTGTCAAGACTGGTTCTAATTTTGCCTTAACTAAAATCAAAAATTCGCCATTGTCCGATCTCAGCATATCTCCATCGCGCAACACCGTTCCTCTGGGTAAACGTAAAAATACTGTTTCTCCTTCCTCGGTTTCAAAGCGGTGGCGGCTTTTCGTCCGTTCCTCCGCCGTCAGTACTAAGGTAAAAGCATTAACAGCACTGTTAATAGCTGGTAGACGATCTGTTACAGTTAACATAATTTGTCAATTGTCATGAGTCATTTGCTAGGGAACAGGGGTTCCAGAAGAAAAGAAAGTAGTTTTGACTTTTGATTTTTAACTTTTGACTTCTTGTCCTAGCCCCAGCCCCCAGTTAAGGGCTTCCTTGCAGGCGCAGCATTTCGTCTTGAATTCGCTGTCTTAAACTGGGATTATTTTGGACGGTTTTGGTAATTTGATTGAATTCTTCAAAAGAACTAAAGTATTTTTTCACAATTGATTCATATTGCGAACAATAGCCTCTAGCAATACTGCGGGCGTTATCTGGTAGGTTAGAGATGCTATCGGCGCGATCGCAAGCAATGCGAGGTAACTCTTCAGAACCCATACTTTGTTTGAGATCGGTTAACGCTGTTTGGCGGACTGGTTCTGCTTCTAAAACAGCTCTAGCGTAATTGTTGACTTCGGCTTCGCTAAATTCTTGGGCGTATGCCACAGTAATAAAGTTGAAATTGCTAAAGTTGTGAAGCTCGGGTTGCCCAGCAATTACACCTAAAGCGCCGATTGCGCCGACAAGCAGCGATCGCGATAACATCCGGTTGAAGTTGGCAAGTAAATAGAGATAGTAAAATTTAGTCATATTTTATGTTGGCAGAAAATGTCATACCGGAGGCATCAGTTCTTTTGAATCATTTTACGAGTTAGAAGTTCCAGCGATGTCTTCCTGCGTTTTATTCCAGCTTACAGCTAGCTGTTAGATGATGAAAAAATCTGACAAAGGGCGATCGCTTTTGTTTGTAACGCCGTTACTTGTTCTGCACCTTGTTTCAAGCTCACTTCTAATTCCAGCAATACGGGTAAAGCAGTTATGAGTTGCTGTGTAGAAATATGCATCACTTCTCGCTTGAGAATAAATACTCGTTTAGGATTGCTAATTTCTGCTGCCTGAGCAATCTGTTGTTCCGAGTTTTCGCCCCGTTCTAACATTAACTTCACCCACAGCCAAGTCCGAAACTGCCCGATTAATGTCGCCACAATTTTTAGTATGGGTTCGTTACGGCCAATCGACTGCCCAATTAAGATCAAAGTTTTGTTTGTATCTCCCTGACGAATCGCTTCTGCTAACTTTAAACTATTTTGAGTATTGACTTTAACCAAGTCTGCTACAACATTCTCGTCTATAGGTGGAGAGTTTTCAGCTACATAGAGTTTGAGCTTTTCTAGTTCGTTGTAAAGCAATCGCGTATCGTTCCCTACAGACTCCACGATCGCTTCTGCTGCAGTGGAGGTTAGCTTCACTCCTAAACTTTGGGCGGCTTGACGTACCTGCTGAAGCAGTAAATCGGTTTTCCAAGGTGGAATCAGTCCAAATTCCTGCACCTCGGCATGTTCTTGTAAAAGTTTGGTCGATTTCAGCCTGCCATCTGGTTTATTGCGACTTGTAAGTAACAATACTGAAGTATCGGGAATAGCTGGTAGGGTGCGTTTTAGTTCGGCTAATAAGTCATCCGGACAATTTTGACAGACAGTTGTATCTACCAGCCAAACGAGGCGGCTACCCATACCAAACGGCGGTGTCATCGCTTGATTCAGTCCCTGGATTGCAGCATCGGGTTGTGTGGGTGGAATTTGCGTATAGTTAAAACTCATCCAGTTCGGATCGAGGACGCGATCGCGTAAGCTATTGACAGCCCGTTGCAACGAAAATTCATCCTCACCCCAGTAGAAATAGATTGGCACAATTCGTAAGTGTTAGTTGGTATTTGGTAGTTGCGTAGCTAGTGGCTGATGGAGCCAGATTTTTAGTTTTGGTAAGCATCACTAGTCACCACTCATACCATAATTACCGATTGCCGCTCGCTGGCATAGTCGGTCGGTCTAGATACCGCAAATTTACTGACATTATCTTGATTTTTTAGGGGGAAATTCAGTGGTTGTACGGTTACGGACTACCTACAGCCATCATAAGTTGAACTAATATTTCAGATAATAACCTGCACTCACTTTTCTCTATCTATACCCTCACAACCCGATCGCAGGTCACCGATCGCTGACAACTGACAACCGATCTCGTCGCACTCGATGCTGAATCTCTTCACGGCTAGCGGATATATTCCTCACGGACATTGCTATTTGTGGCAAACAGGTTTGGTAGGATTGCATATTCTGTCCGACTCCCTGATTGCGATCGCTTATTACTCGATTCCTCTCACGCTACTTTACTTTGTTCGTAAGCGGCAAGATTTGCCTTTCAATGGCATATTTCTGCTGTTTGGCGCGTTTATTGTCGCCTGCGGTACGACTCATATTATAGAGATTTGGACGCTTTGGCATCCTCATTACTGGTTGTCAGGCTTAGTCAAAGCTGTGACGGCTTTAATTTCAGTTTATACGGCAATGACACTCGTACCCCTAGTACCGCGAGCGTTAGCTCTCCCCAGCCCGACACAGCTAGAAGCAGCTAACCGCAAATTAGAGCAGGAAATTCAGGAGCGACAGCAGATTGAAGCAGAATTACGCGCCTCAAAGGCACGCTATCGTGCCATTATTGAAGATCAGACAGAACTGATCGCTCGATTTGCACCAGATGGTACGGTGACTTTTGTCAATGGTGCATACTGTCGCTATTTTCAGCAGCAACGAGAAGAATTGATTGGAACCCATTACGAACCCGTTATTTTTTCAGCAGATCGGCAAATGGTGGTTCAACTGGTTGATTCACTCGGTCAAGAAAATCCGTTAGTAACGATTGAGAACCGGGTAGTGGTGGCGGGAGAGGTGCGGTGGACGCAGTGGATTAACCGAGCCTTATTTGATTCCCAAGGTCAATTTGTTGAGATTCAATCGGTGGGGAGAGATATTAGCGATCGCAAACGTGCCGAGCAACAGCAAGCATCCCTGCAAGAAAAAGAAGCTTTACTTAAAGAAATTCATCACCGCGTTAAAAACAATCTTCAAATTGTTTACAGCCTGTTGCGGCTGCAGCAACGCCGGACTCTAGATCGGCAAGCGGCAAACATTCTATTAGATAGCCAAAATCGCATCAAGTCAATCGCCTTAGTTCACGAAAAACTTTACCGCTCCGACAACTTAGCCGAAATTGATTTTGCTCAGTATATTTCTAGTTTAGCGACGAGTCTGCTCAGTTCCTACCGCACTAGCAGCACGCATATCGTTTTAAAAACCAAAATCGATTCCATCTCTTTAGATATCGATCGCGCGATTCCCTGTGGATTAATTTTAAACGAGCTAATTAGTAACTCGCTCAAGTATGCTTTTCCAGAAAACTGTGCGGGACAAATTCAAGTCGAGCTGCGGGCAGCTAGTGAGGAATTGGTAAGGTTAACTGTGAGCGATAATGGTGTTGGAATTCCTCCACAGCTTGACTTGTCTCAAACACAATCTCTAGGATTGCAGTTAGTCCAAGATTTTGTCAACCAATTAGAAGGTACTGTGAGCATCGAACGCCAGCAGGGAACAATAGTTGAGATTTCATTTCCACGTTCTGTCAGTCAAGCCGCATGAATAAAGCTGCTCTCCAGCCAAGTCTATCCAAAAAGATTCAAATTCTGGTGGTAGAAGATGAAATGGCGATCGCTAGAGATATTAGGGAGTGTTTGGAAAACTTGGGCTATGCCGTGCCTGCGATCGCGACATCTGGAACGACAGCGATTGAAATAGCTACCCAACTCCGTCCAGATCTAGTGTTAATGGATATCCGGCTCAAAGGAGAGATAGACGGGACTCAAGCTGCCGGACAAATTTGGGAAAACTTGCAAATTCCCATAGTTTATGCTAGCGGTCATTCTGATATCCCCACTCTGCAACGGGCAAAGGCAACAGCACCGTTTGGCTACATTCTCAAACCGATTGAGGAACGAGAGCTATTCGTGGCGATCGAAACAGCATTACAACGGTTTAGGATAGAGCGGGAATTGCAAGCCAGAGAAAAATGGCTGGGTGCTATTCTTCGAGGCATTGGTGATGGTGTGATTGTCGTCGATCCTCAAAGTCGGGTAAAGTTGCTCAACCCCACGGCGGAAGAACTGACGGGTTGGGCGCAAGCAGAAGCCACAGGCAAAGCGATCGCCCAAATCATGCCACTGCTCCACGAACAAACTCGCCTGCCAGTTGAGAATCCTGCTACAGCAGCGCTTCAAGCTGGTACAGCAGTCTATCTGAGCGATCGAATTCTCTTGATTGCTAAAGATGGCAAAGAAAAACCAATTGGTGACAGTGCTGCTCCATTGAGAGATGACAGTGGTGCAATTACCGGAGCTGTCATTGTCTTCCGTAACCTAACCGAACGGCAGCTACTTACAGAGCGCAACTTAGCCATTGAGCGAGCCGAGCAGCTAGAAAGCCAAATGGCGGAACTAGAACGACTCAATCAGCTCAAAGACGACTTTCTCAGCCAAATTTCGCACGAAATGAGAACGCCGCTCACGAATATAAAGATGTCAATTCAAATGCTGGAAGTCGTTTTAGGACAACAGGGTTTATTGACAGTAGAAACTAACCCCAGTGCTGACTCAATTACTCGCTATTTGAGAATCTTACGCAACCAGTGCCAGCAAGAACTCAGTTTGGTCAACGATCTGTTAGATATGCAGCATCTCGATGCCGAGACTTATCAGCTGGAGTTGACAGAAATTTACCTGCAAGACTTAATCCCGCGTAATCTAGAAAGTTTTCAAGACCGGATCGCACAACGCCAGCAAAGTTTGCAAGTTGCCATTGCTCCCGACCTACCACCCTTAGTTTCAGATTGGTCGAGTTTGTTCCGCACTTTATCAGAGTTAGTCAACAATGCCTGCAAGTATACCCCTCCTGGCGGACAAATTACTGTCACTGCCCAGTTGTCGGCATCTGATAAAATTCAACTGCAGGTGAGCAACACTGGTATAGAAATTCCCGCCGCAGAACTACGCCGCGTTTTCGATCGCTTTTATCGCGTTCCTAATACAGATCGCTGGCAGCAAGGCGGTACTGGATTAGGATTGGCATTAATTCAGAAACTTGTCACCTATTTAGGTGGTTCTATTCGCGTCGAAAGTGAAGCAGGTCAAACTTGTTTTATTGTGGAATTGGCAGTCGAGCGTAAATAATTAGTAAATGATAGTTGAGTGGCGCGTGGCGCTGGCAAGCAGTCATGCGTGAAAAGAGGTCACCCGCTGATAACTGGTAACTGGTAACTGGTAACTGATAACTGTGAACTTACCTATCCATCCCATCATGGCGCAAAGTTTTGCGGTTATCGATCGCGAAATTGGCACGTATAAAGATAAGTTTAGTCCTGCTGAGTATGCGATCGTCAGACGGATAATTCATAGTACGGCTGATTTTGATTTTCAGCATTTAATTCATTTCAGTCCCAGCGCCATTGAAGCAGGAATTCAGGCAATCCGCGATCGCGTCCCGATTATTACTGATGTGGGAATGGTGAAACAGGGTGTAGTGGGATTGGCGGCAAAAACTTTTGGTAACACACTAATTAGTGCTGTAGAAGGAGTAGAAGTAGCTCTCCCAGGCAAAACTCGCACGGAAACAGGATTAATGCAATATTATGAAAAGTTTCCTACAGCAATTTTTGCGATCGGCAATGCCCCCACAGCACTTTTAGCTTTATGTCAAGAGTTAAAGTATGCCAGTGTCTTACCAGCGCTGGTGATTGGTGCGCCAGTTGGTTTTATCTCGGTAGTTGAATCTAAAGCTGCATTAGCTCAAACTCCAGTCAATCAAATTCGTGTAGAAGGACGCAAAGGCGGTTCTCCCGTCGCCACTGCAATCTTAAATGCTTTAATCATGTTGGCGTTAGAACGGGAGCCGGGAGTTGGTAGACAAGGGGGACAAATGACAAATGACAAATGACAAATGACACCAATACACGTAATTGGCATTGGATTGGATGGAGCTGAGGGACTGGTCGAGCCAGTACGTCAGTTGGTCTTGGAGGCAAAATTACTCGTAGGCAGCGATCGCCATTTAAATTACTTCCCTCACCACCCAGCACCCCGTTCGATCTTGGGAGATTTTACCGAGGCGATCGCTAAAATTCGCTGTCACTTAGCCACTGGTCAAGATGGTATTGTAGTTTTAGTATCGGGCGATCCGCTATTTTTTGGTTTAGGGCGATTGCTAGTAGCCGAACTCCCGCCAGAACAACTGACTTTTCATCCCCATCTCAGTTCGGTACAGTTAGCGTTTAATCGGCTCAAAGTTTCCTGGCAAGATGCCAGAATTATTAGCGTTCATGGGCGATCGCTAGATGAATTAATCCAAGCGTTACAGCAGAGGGTAGAGAAGATTGCCGTGTTGACGGATAAAACAAATAACCCTCATGCGATCGCCCGTCTGTTAATATCGCTAGATTTATCTAGTCAATACCAAGTTTGGGTATGTGAAAATTTGGGTGGCGAGGACGAATTATGTACGGAGTTTACATGTGACGTCTTGACAAATGATATTTCTTTTGCACCCCTCAATATTGTTGTCTTACTCCGCCAATCTAATTCTGAACTGCAACTAAATTTAGCCAGCTTACCGCAATTGGGAATACCCGATCGTCTATTTCTCAGTTTTAGCGATCGCCCAGGATTGATGACGAAGCGGGAAGTCCGTCTGTTAGTTTTAGGCGAACTGGCGCTGCAACCCGAACAAATTATTTGGGATATTGGGGCGGGAACTGGTTCGGTTTCGATTGAGATTGCTCGTTTATTTCCTACGAGCAAAGTTTACGCGATTGAAAAAACGGCGGCTGGTAGTACTTTAATTGCTCAAAATTGCCGTCGATTTGGGGTAGAAAATGTCGTATCCGTACGCGGTACTGCCCCAGAAATCTTGCAGAATCTTCCTAGGTGCGATCGCGTTTTTATTGGTGGTAGCGGTGGTAACCTTAGCCCGATCCTAGAAGCCTGTTCCTGCTTGCCTGCTGGCGGAGTTCTGGTAATTGCTCTTGCTACTCTAGAACATCTCAGCACGGCTCTAGACTGGTTTAAGTGTCAAGATAGCTGGGAATATCAATTATTGCAAGTCCAACTCTCCCGTTCTGCATCCATAGCACAACTCACTCGCTTTGCCCCTCTTAACCCAGTGACGATTGTCTCTGCCCAGCGTCTAGGGTAGGCGATCGCGCTTTTATTTAAGCGTAAAAAACTCGGTATAACAAAATAATCGTGCCTGTTGCTAGCAAAAATAGTAAACCTACTACACCAGCCAAAGGCTTGCCATACTTCCCCGTGACCCATTCTGCCGCATTACCCGTGTAAGTTATAACTTGTAAGGTATCCAAACATGCGATCGCCCATACCCAACCTGCATGAAGTCCCCAAGCTAAGCCTAAACTACCATTGTCTACCCAACGGGCTAGTACCAAGACCATGCCCATCAAGCACAGTCCGGGCAATTGTGGAAATGTTTCTTTTTGTTCCCAAATCAGATGCAACAACGCAAAAATTAGACTGGAAATTGCTGCTGCCCAGCCTACGTTAAAGTCCCGTTCTAATTGAGTGAAAACGAACCCGCGAAAAATTAATTCTTCCGTGCCGCTAATCCACAAGGCTAATAATAAAGTTAGCACCACAACTGATGCAATTTGTCTAGATTTTTTTTGTTCGGATTGCTGCCATTTCACCCAACCGAGGGTTGATTGTGCGGCAAATAAACTAGCAATTCCGATCGCGCCAATTACAAAACCCCCACTACTAGAAATTAACAGTTGCCAATTCCGAGTGAAGCCCCAATTGGTCAAAGGTACTGCCAAAATCTCGCTGGCTTGCCACAAAATTAGGGGCGCGATCGCGTAAAGTGAGGCAAGCAGCGGTAATTTTTGTCCAGTTGTTATTGGTTGCAACGGTTGCCATTTAAATGCGATCGCACAGCCAAGTGCTAATGGCAGCCAGCAAGCAGTCCATGCTAGAAAAAACTCTGTCACCTGTATCGACGATACAGGTGCAATTGTCTGGAATGACATTAAGATTTAGGCGATTATGCAATTTACGACTTGTCTTAGTCACTTGTCATTTGGTCACTTGTCATTGGTCAACAGTAACTCAGCAAATAACGATTGACGATTGACAAATGACCGCCATCACTTGTCATTAGTCAGCGGTAACTCACAAATGACAAATGACGATTGACAAATGACCACTTTTATTCGTCGTCTTCATCGTCTAAGTGGTTATCGTCTCTGCTTTTATCGCTATCGAGTTGAATTAGGTGAATGTGTTTGTAACCTAATTTAATCTCGAATTCATCACCTGGCTTCAAGCCCATTGCTTCTGTGTAAGTAGCACCAATTACAATTTGACCGTTTTTGTGTACGCTGACGCGATAAGTTGGTTCCCGTCCGCGACCATCTTTTGGTCCTTCAGGACTCAGAGGAATGCCCCTTGCTGCAAGTAAGGCATCATAAAAATCGGTTAAATTGACGCGAGTTTGGCTGTTTTTTGTGACCGTATAATAGCCGCAGGCTTTTGCTCTTTCTCGTCTAGGTAAGTTAGAAAGTTCTTTTACCTTTTGCAGCAATGCTTTTCCGGTTAATGGATGGGTTGCAGTTTCAGTACTCACGCTCCAAATATCCTTACGTTCTCCAAAGTGGGTAAAGTTCTATGACGGATATTGACTTAGCTGTTTGCTTTTTGTCTATCGTCAAGTTGCGCTTTGCTAGTCGCACTTTGTGCGTGCGATTTTTGCAGTCATCAGTTACGCTTTGTCAGTTGTAGGCAGTTTATTTGCCACTGACATGCGATCGTCGATCGCCGACTGCTCTGGCTAATTGCCAAGTAGCTAATCTCCTTATTTTATAGAAGATGTATGTCCAAATCTCTCCTGTTCTCCAAAAAGTTTTTCCATAATTAGATACTACCCATTTTAAATTCAACTGTGCAAATTTAATCTTAATTTTTTAACCTACTTTACCAAATATACAATCTCTTATCGCTAGCCTCGAAGTTTTTTAGTCAAGCAGACACTCCTTGGACTCTAACTGGGAAATGCAACAAACATAAATAATTTTTACCGCTTCTGTAGGCGACTGAACTAAGGGCTAGCGGTAAGAGGACTCTTTGGTTAGGCAAAACAGAATCTAACCCCAAAAGTGGTTACAAGCTCTTAGCTTTCGCTGTAAAGAACCAAAGAAATTTCGATCGAGACAGGTAAAATTGGAGAAAAGAGGTCATACCTTTTTTCTGTTTTATGGCGACAAAAGAGATCTCCCTAGCCTTCAAATCATCAGACTGGTCGGGGAATCGGATCTGTTGTCAGGGTAGACAAAATTGGTATCAATATAAAATCCCTGACCTTTAAGAGTATGAGATTGCTCTAGCTTCATCTCCTTAGCACCAGCACCTCAATCGCAAAACAAGAGGTTAAATATGTTTTTTTTCAGAAAAGGGGGTTGACAAACCTGAAACTTGACCCTGGTGCTAGAGAAATTCCACCAGATTTAGAATTGTCATTCTACACTAGAAGCAGTTACAGCGCGATCGCCTACAGAACAGTAATTTAACTAACCAGACAGCAAGAACTCTTTGGCAAAGATAACTTGGATGTCAAGTAGCGTTAACAACGATTTATAGGCGCGATCGCTCCTAATTTGCAAAATTTAGTTGATGGCAATGCAAGTTCTGTTTAAAATCGTCCGACAATCGGAAAATTCTGCGCCTCGCGTTCAGTCTTATCAGCTAGAGGTAGAACCAGGAAATACAATCTTGGACTGCTTAAATCGGATTAAGTGGGAGCAAGATGGCAGCTTAGCATTTCGTAAAAATTGCCGCAATACTATTTGTGGCAGCTGTGGAATGCGAATTAACGGTCGCTCGGCTTTAGCGTGTAAAGAAAATATTGGTAGCGAAATCAGCCGACTGCGAATAGGCACGGGCGAGAGTAGCAATGGGGACAGCAAGACACCAGAAATTATTATCTCTCCTTTGGGGAATATGCCTGTAATTAAAGATCTGGTGACAGACATGAAGAGTTTTTGGAATCATCTAGAAGCAGTCGATCCCTATGTCAGCACGGGAGCGAGAAAAATTCCAGAACGAGAGTTTTTGCAATCACCAGCAGAGCGATCGCAATTAGATCGAACGGGTAATTGTATTATGTGCGGTGCTTGCTATTCTGAATGCAATGCTCGCGAAATCAACCCCGATTTTGTCGGTCCTCATGCTTTAGCCAAAGCATACCGAATGGTAGCAGATACTCGCGATGCTGAAACCGCAACTCGGTTAGAAAAATATAACCAAGGAACTCAAGGTGTTTGGGGCTGCACTCGTTGTTACTACTGCAACACCGTTTGCCCGATGGATGTTGCACCCATGGAGCGCATCAGTCAGATTAAACAGGAAATCTTACCATTAAAAGATGCTGCTGATAGCCGTTCCATTCGCCACCGCAAAGTATTGGTAGAGTTAGTCAAAGAAGGCGGCTGGATCGACGAACGTAAGTTTGGGCTGCAAGTTGTATCTAATTATCTGCGAGATCTCAGGGGTTTACTCAGTTTAGGACCGTTAGGATTGCGAATGCTCGGACGTGGCAAATTCCCCCTCAAATTCGAGCCTTCTGAAGGTGTAGCGGAAGTGCGATCTCTGATCGAAGCTGTGAGGAATGAGGGAGTCGGGAGTCGGGAGTCGGTTGACCGATCGCTGACAACTGACAACTGACAACTGCTCACTGTGGGTTCATTGGCACGTTAATTAAATTGCCAGCGCGATCGCAAACCAAAATATCCCATTGACCGTTAGCGCTCGATTCAAAGGCAATTCTGTCGCCATTGTTGCTGATGGTAGGGTGGCGAACTTCTGCTGCTAAATTTGCCGTCAAATTTCTTAACTGGCGGGTTTCGCGATCGTAGAGAAAAATACCGACTTTACCTCGTCTGCTACCAGTAAAAACAATATAGCGCCCATCTGCTGATAAATCGGGATTGGAGGCGATCGCATCGAAAGAGTTCAACCCTGGTAAATTGACTAGGCTACTCGTTTTCAAATTGAATAAATAAACATCTTGTCGCCCAAAGCGATCGGATGTAAATACTACGTATTCACCTGCAATACGCGGAGACAATTCTGCTGCGGGACTGTTGAGGCTGCGTCCGCCTGGATCGAAAGGATAGCTCAATAGGTGGGGAGAACCGCTACAGCCACTCAGTAAACCAACTAGGAGCAATACAAGTAGAAAGAAACAACGGGATAAGGGATACACGGAAAACAAGGGAGACAAGGGAGAAAAACACGCACCACGACGCGGCTATATGGCGCGGGACACCCCCGCCACCGCCCGCTTCACCATTCTCCACTGATAACTGGTCGCTGGTCACTGGTTACTGGTCACTGTCATCGTACCATCTGGAATGTCCAACTCGACGCGATCGCCTCGGTCTAGAATTTCAATATCCCATTGCCCGTTCTTACTGCTTTCAAAAGCGATATATCGCCCGTCAGGACTGATGCTGGGATTACGAACCCATGCTTGATACCATTGGCTGACAACCTGTGCCTGTTGCGTAGCGCGATCGTATAGTGTCAAAACGATTTTGCCGCGATCGCTGGTTAAATAAGTGAGATAGCGTCCCGTGTAACTCAAGCTTGGATGTTCTGCTACCACTGTGGCGGGAATGCGCGGTAGAGAAATTAGGCATCGATCTTGCAGATCGTATAACAGCAAACGGTGCTTGCCTCCGCGATTCGAGACATACGCCAGCCAACGTCCATCACCGCTTAAGGCTGGTTGCTCGTCGCTATAAAGGCTGTTAAGGGAGCCTGGCAAACAAACTTGGCGATCGCTAGGACTACAGGCAGCGATCGCCAAACTCAAGATACATATACCGAGCACCCAACACAACCAATTCAGCCACTGTCTCAGCGTAGATTTTTTCATCTATGCTGTCGCCATCCGCTCGAAACTAGGGCTCGTCAAAATTAGCTGAATTATCGCGATCGTCGTCAAACCGCTCGATCGGCTTGTAATCGACATAATCGGAAGCTGGAACTTGGACATCATCCTGACCGTAAACTGAACTTTGGGGAGGACGACGTCTTCTCGATCTAGGTGAAGCTTCTGTATCCGATCGCTCTGCACGCCCGGAGCCGTTGCTACCGGAGCGAGGCGGCTTGCTGGTACGAGTCACTTTTTCTTCCCAGTCATCTTCTCTAGTTGCCTGAGATGAATCATCCCAATCCTCTTCCCCCGTTTCTGGTGGTAGAGGACGAGATTCTGGACGAGGACGGCGCTTGCTGGTGCTAGTACGAGTCCGGTCGGCTGGTGCAATCCTCTCAGCTCCGCCACGGCTGGATGGGCGGCGGGGTGTTTCTTCCTCGTCGCGGCGATAGCGTCGGGGAATTTCATCTTCGCGATCGTAATCGTCCGTGCGCGTGGAACGTCCGTCTCTGCTACCGCGAATCCGCCGTGGAATTGTCCGTTCTTCCTCTAAAGGATCGTATTCATCTAACTCTGCTTCGTACTGATAGGCAGAGCTGACGGGTCTTTCTTCGTCTACAATTCGAGTATTGCGCCGAGCTTGCTCTGTTGCTACGCTCCGCAGCCTCACGCTTTCCACGGCAAAAAAGACTGTTGTTCCCGTGAGCAGCAATTGACCGAACTGCATAATTGGGTCATATCGCCACCCTTGGAAAATTAAGATAAACCCACTGAGTAAACCGATCGCCGCAAAGAAGATATCGTGGTCTCGCGCCACTCCTGGGCGAAAGTTGCGGAGGAAATATAGCGCTGCCCCAGCTACAGCTAAGACAATGCCCGAAATACTCGCAAAGTTAAAGTTGAAGTTGACCATTTTCGTTCTCTCAAGTATGTCTAGCCTAGCGAGTCAGCCAGAAGATCGTCAAAGTTTGCTGGGTGATGAGAGGTTAGGGGTTAGAAGTTAGCTATTTTTCCGTACTGCCGATTCCTGCAGGGGCGAGTTCAACTAAAGAGCTATTTGCGATCGCGCGGATATGCTCAAAAAAACCGCCCCTACAACTTCCTGCTTACTTCTTGCTTAAGAACGTTGAATTTTGTCTTGTTGGCTAATAAAAATCAAACCAACTGTGACTGGGATCACCACAATTGCCAAACCTGCTAGCAGACTGTAAAAGAAATTCATTAAAGAAGGTGTCATAGATTTTTAACCCAATGGTCTAGTACTTCAACTTTTATTGTAATTTGTCGTTACACGCTTGAGAAGGCAAATTTGTAGTTGGTTATTAGCCATCGGTCATTTGAGAGCTATACATTACATTACCCATTACCGATTTAACGATGAATCCCAGTGTTGCCGATCTTCGCAAAGACTATCAGCTTGAAGGCTTGCTGGAAACGGATGTCGATCCGAATCCTTTGCGTCAATTTCAAATTTGGTTCGATCGCGCCCTATCAGCTCAACTTCCCGAACCAAATGCTATGACCTTAGCGACTGCTACCACTGATGGTATACCTTCGGCTCGAATTGTCCTGCTTAAAGATTTTGACGAACGCGGTTTCGTTTTTTATACCAATTATCAAAGTCATAAAGGGCAAGAACTGACAGCCAATCCCCATGCAGCGCTAGTTTTTTGGTGGGCGGAACTCGAACGCCAGGTGCGCATTGAAGGACGAGTAGAGCAAGTTTCACCCCAAGAATCAGATGAATACTATCGCAGCCGTCCGTTAAATAGCCGCTTGGGAGCCTGGGCTTCCGAGCAAAGTCAGGTGGTGGAAAGTCGCGAAGCTTTAGAACAGCGCTTGCAAGAATTGCAGAGCGAGTATGAAAATCGAGAAATTCCCCGTCCGTCGCACTGGGGAGGTTTTCGCGTCATTCCTACCGCAATTGAGTTTTGGCAAGGTAGACCGAGTCGATTGCACGATCGCCTCCGCTATCGCCTGCTAGAAACCGGTGGTTGGGCGATCGAACGTTTATCGCCGTAAAAAGTCCGTGTCTAGGTAGGGGCGCGCAGCCGCGTGCCCTACTGTCCGCTTCCTACTACTGCTGGAGTTGGCGCAGTGCGATCGCGTAAATAAACCCCTAAAGCAATGAATAAAATGATGAAAATCGTGCCAATTCCGAGGGGGTTTGGAAGCCAGAAAATAGCTTCTATATGATTGATTTGTCCCGGTTGCAATCGCCACATCAACCGATCGCCCTGTTTCTGGGCGGGAATGGCATTTTCTGCTTTCTCGATGCTGCGTCCTCCCCAAGGCGCGTTGAGGCTGAATTCAAAATCTAAGATCGAACTGGGGTTAATGGCGAGATTAGTGTTTGTGGAAATTAGGGAGAGCGATCGCAAGTCTAAGTCGAAGCTCAACCGATTTCTCACTAAGAATAAAAAATTATTTTGCTTCAAACTCAGTTGAGATTCAATTGGTGGCAAATCCGTTTCTGTTAAATTATTTGGATTTTCCTTGTCAACGTAATGAAAAAATGCATTGAATTTTTCTGCTAAATCCGCTCCATTTTTAAACGGAATTGTGACCGTAACTTCTCGATCCGATCGCCGCTTCGCTTTTCCGTGCAGTTGCTTGGCGCGACGTTCGATGCTGTCTAACCACGTCTTCGCCGAATCGCCACTCAAGCTCATCAGCCGTTCGTCTAGCTGGATGTGCTGCACGATTTCGCCATAGTTGGGACTGTCAAAATTCACTCCAACTTGATACTGGACGCAGCCAGAAAGAATCAAGGAAGATAACAGTACAATTCCTAACAGCCGCAACTGTCCGATAATTTTCCTAGCTGATGCCATCAAGATCGATAGTTTCACAGACCCCCCTCCGAATACTCTGGCGCGAAGCACGAAGCTTAATGAAGTTATCACTCTTATTTACTATTGATATCATCATTGCTTATCGGATGATGACATATTATTTTTACTCGATCCATAAGACACCCATGAGAAGTTAGAAGTCGTAGGGAAGGATCTATGCAAGAAATCACCATCCATACTGTCTCCGAATATATAGAGCGTCTTTCGGATATTAACCGTGGAAGACGTGCCGTTTACCGTGGTCAGCGACGCGATCGCAGCCTGTTACCTAAAATCGCTCGCCTCACAACTTACTTACCTATTCTTCAAGCAGAACGGGAGATGCTCGAAGTTTTTAAGCTCAGAAGTCTTCCTCTGCTTGAGCAGCAACCCGATAATGATTGGGACTGGCTGACAATTATGCAGCACCACGGGCTAGCAACGAGATTGCTAGACTGGAGTCTTAACCCCCTAGCTGCTCTTTGGTTTTGCGTCTGCAAACCACCTGCTGAGAACGAGTCTGGCGTAGTGTGGCTATTTTATCCTGATGCTGATGATTATGCCGTACCCTCAAAGCAAGCCGATCCAACCAGGATCAGTAGAGTTTATTTGTTGAGAGCCAAATTGGTTGCGTCTCGCATTCAAGCGCAATTTGGTTGGTTTACCGTTCATTATTTCAATCTAGAGCATGAGAAGTTTGTTGCTTTAGAAAATGATTCATCCTATGTGTCTCGTCTAGTAAAAATAATCATTCCCTCTAATGCGTTTGCCAACATTCGCTTTCAATTGGATCGTTTGGAGGTTAATTCAGCAACACTATTTCCCGATCTTGATGGATTGTGCGCTCAAATTGAATGGGCTTTTTCGAGCTTGGCAGACGAAGAACTTCAAGACATTCCGAAAAAGAGCTTTCCTACCCCAAAAAATTAGCATTTTAACTCAGCATTCTATAGCCCCCACCAAATTAAAGCACCAAGGATTAGGGCGATCGCGAACAAGGCAACTAGAGTGAAGCGATTGTCTTTGGTATTGATTTTGCTCAAGTCTTCGATTTCGGGCGTCGGTTCTGGCTGGGGCGATCGCTTGCGATTATCGCTTCTGAGACTCAGTTTAATTTGAGACTCATTATCTGACATTGTTCCCAAATCGGGAATTTGAGTCATCCATTCTGCGGGGCGTTGCAACTGCGGTGCTTGCAGAATATACAGCAACCGCCGTCCTTGCTTATTAATTTCGTAGTGGGGGTGGCGCTTGAGCTGTTCGCATAAAGCGATCGCCTCTTGTCTTTGTCCGGCAGCTTCGTAAGCATTGACTAACCATAGCTGCACTTCGCCACCCAGACGACTGTTACGGTTGACCAAGGCGCTAGCTTTTTCTAGGTGTTGTACGGCTTGGCGGTATTGTCCCCGCTCAAAAGTTGCTAACCCGGCTTGGTATTCAGTCTTGACAATTTCTTGGGATTGGGAACTCACGTTTGGTTGCATGAATCTCTCTTTCTCGATCGTGCCATCTACGGGTAGCTGAACGAAATCTGACTTAAGTAACAATTTTACGCAGCATCGGTGGCTAGAATTTTCTAAAATTTTAAGTAGCAGGCTGAAATATTGGGAACATAAAGGCAACAACGCAGCATCAGAGTGTTTAGACTGCCGATCGCACCTAAGCATTAAGCCTTACCAAAAATCTTAAATTCTGACCGTCTTCAATTTTAGATAGGAAAAAAATGACCGAGATTTTACACAAATATATTTCACACCAAAATATCAGCTGGGTCAACTGGGTCAACTGGGGTAGAATAGCTTGCTCAACTGCTGCACTTTTACCACTGGGAATGGTGTTAGTCAATCCAATACCCGCATCTGCTCAAACTACGATTATTATCAATGGTGGTGGGAGCTATCCCAATGGCTACTATCATAGAAGGAACCAGCCACAGTCTGCCCCATACATCTACGGTAGCCCTATTCCCTCACCCATTCCAGTTAACCCAACGACGGGGCTGACTCCCAGACCGTCCGATGGCTACTCCGGTCGCTACTCGGATCGCTATCCCGATTCTGCGCCTCACAAAGACCAAAATATCACTATTATCAATGTCGATCGATCGCATGACCGATATCCACACGACCGATATCCAGATGTGGGGTATCCGAGAATACGTACTGTAGAAGTTATACCTGCTCCCCTAATCCCAAATGGACTCGATCCTCGAAGGTAGGCTGTTGGCGATCGCGCAGCGCGAACACTTCAAGTATCGATCCGTAAAAGATCGCTGGTGCGATCGCCTTCGCTCTAGTAAGTATATTCGGAAGCAACGATCATCGAACCGATACCTATGTCCGTGAACACTTCTAGGAGCAGGGCGTGGGGGATGCGACCGTCGATGATGTGAGCTGCACGTACGCCTTGGGCGAGCGATCGCACGCAGCATTTAACTTTGGGAATCATCCCGCCACCGACAACGCCAGCAGCGATTAAATCTCGCGCCTCTTGAATATCCAATCTAGGTAGCAGTGTGGAAGGATCTTTGTAGTCCTTGAGAATTCCGGCTGTGTCGGTCAGCAAAATCAATTTTTCTGCTCCTAGGGCTGCGGCGAGTTCTCCTGCTACAGTATCAGCATTAATGTTGTATGCCTGTCCGTTTTCGTCGGCTGCGACGCTGGATACAACGGGAATATAACCTTCTTTGAGTAGGGAATTCAACAGTCGCACGTCCATACTCGTAACTTCTCCGACAAAGCCAATCCCTTCACGACCTTCAGGACGGGCTTTGATTAAGTTAGCATCTTTGCCGCATAGCCCAATTGCAGAACCACCAGCACGGTTAATCAGAGAAACCAATTCTTTGTTTACCCTGCCGACTAAAACCATTTCTACCACATCCATCGTCGGCGCATCTGTTACCCGCAGTCCGTGCTTGAATTGCGGTTCGATGCCAAGTTTATCTAACCAACTATTAATTTCTGGTCCCCCGCCGTGAACTACGACGAGGCGCACTCCCACAGAAGTTAAAAACACGATATCGCGAATGACTTTATCTTTAAGGGAGCTTTCTTTCATCGCTGCGCCGCCATACTTGACGACGACGATTCGTCCGGCAAATTTTTGGATGTAGGGTAGTGCTTCGCTGAGAATTCTTACCCGCGTAGCTTCAGCTTCTCTAATGTACTCGCTCTCGTTGCTCATGAATTGCTTCCAGAACGCAAATAAATAATCGATAAGAGTGCAGTTTAAAAGAGTTTGCGTTTTGCCACAATCTCAGAAATCACAGTTTTGTCATTTGTCATTTGTCATTTGTCCTTCGCAGCTAGAGACAAGATTGTCCCAATTCAGTCGCTATCGCTGGAAACACGCTCGTAGCTGTTTTACACCGTCGCCCCCCAAGCACGCTTCATTGTCGCACCAATCGATAATTCTTGGTCGATCGCAGGTTTTTGGATTAGCTATAGCTGATGCGATCGCTGGTTATCGAACTCCAGCAGCAATCGGTCAGCGGGCAGGTGGAGCAGCAGCCAGCGATACTTACTCTTTACGACTTACTACTTACTGATAACTGAATTAGTAAAGTTTGGTTGCAAGAAATGCATTTTTCCCGTCGTTAGTAGTATCTTACAAATAGAAGCTTTCTATAGCTTCTGTGGCAGATAAACAGCCAAAAGTCCAAAGATAAACTGAGTTAAGAGGTAAAAGAAGCTGTTTTATAATCTGTCCGACCGACCGACAACAACACCCAACTCGAACGCTTATATTTCCTCCTAGTTGAAAACAGAGGGCAATGTAACTGACGATTAACGTTTTTCTAAGCAGAAAGCGCGATCGGTGCAACCCCAGATAGGATTACAAACATGAGGAAACCGCTAGGCAAGTAGATGCTTGGGTGTTGTTGTTTTTAAAACCTAAAAGTATTTGAAATCGAAAAATATTTGGGATTTAAACTGAGATTTAAACATACATAGGGTTGAAACTAGGTTAGGTTTCCCGTACTACCAATATTGTAGATATCCGTACGCACTTTCGACTAGATTAAACTGATATTTTCAGTTCGGTAATCATCATTTCAGCAGTCATAAAAACCGAATTTCCTAAAACTTTCTACACCATAAGATAAGAAACAAGGACAAGGAAAACAAACAAAAGCAATAAATCAAAAGGTGTAGTTATGGTATTAGTTCGCTGGAATCCTTGGCAAGAGTTAAATACTCTGCAACGTCAATTCGATCGCTTATTTGAAGAGCCATTTGCATCTAATTCTGTAGTGAACGGTAACATCGCCAAAGTTCCTGCTGCAGAAATTTCTGAAACTGAAGACGCCATCCACCTCAAACTAGAAGTACCTGGGATGGAAGCTAAAGATTTGGACGTGCAAGTTACAGAAGCTGCTGTTTACATTAGCGGCGATCGCAAGTCTGAAACTAAGCAGGAAGAAAATGGCAAGACTCGCAGCGAATTTTACTACGGTAAGTTTCAGCGTGTCATTCCTTTGCCAGCGCGGATTCAAAACACAAATGTTACTGCAGAATATAAAGATGGCATCTTGAATCTGACTCTCCCTAAGACTGCGGCAGAAAAAAATAAAGTTGTCAAAGTTAATTTGGAGGGATAAGGAATTAGAGAGTAAGAAAATTTTTCTTACTCCACGATTCCACTTTTTCTTCACTACAAGAGCAGACAATCAAAAAGCATAGCTTTACGCCGTAGCTATGCTTTTTGATTGTGCCGTATTTCTACCGACAGGCGCAAAGGAATTACAGAGGCGATCGAGAGGTGATTAAAATGAGACAGCATCGATCTGCAAGTAATCTAACTCATGCCATCTAAGATTCAGCTGTTACCCAGCTTTCATGCCAAATCCATCCGCGAGAATGGTAAGCAATATTACTTAAATACAAATGGCGATCGCCTTCCTAGTGTCTCTACCATCCTCAACGCCACCAAACCCCAAGCAGATCGAGATAGACTATTCAATTGGAAACAGCGTGTTGGCGTAGAAACCGCAAATCAAATCTCCTCTACCGCCAGCCGTCGCGGGACGCAAACGCACAAATACATTCAGCGTTACTTGCAGGGTGAAGAGATATCTTGTTCTGAAGCCAGCCGTCCTTACTGGGAGAGTATCGCACCAGTCTTGCAAGAAATTGATGTTGTCAGACTAGTTGAAGGCACAGTTTTTCACGCAGACTTGAAATATGCTGGCATTGTAGACTGCGTTGCCAGTTATCGAGGCGTACCTTGCGTCTGTGAATGGAAAACAGCAGATAGACCAAAAAAGACTCTCGAACGGCTATTTGATTATCCTTTGCAATTAGCAGCTTATTTAGGTGCAGTCAACGATCGCTATCGTGACTATGGGATTCAGTTGAATCGAGCCTTGATTGTTGTGGCAATTCCCCAAACGCCAGCAGAAGTATTCTGGTTTGAACCAGAGGCGATCGCGTCTTATTGGCAACAATGGCAACAGCGCGTCACCTCTTACTGGCGATATATGAATAGTTAATTGTCATGAGTTGTTGACAAGTGATTTTGACTCCTGACTTGCTAATTACATCTCCAGATAGAAGTATTTCTAGCTAGGTCATAGTTATTTTGTGCGTGAGCAATCCTGGTCGTAATTTTGACTTTTAACTTTTAACTTTTGCCTTACCTATGAACTTCAGTACCAGTCAACCTAATCGACGCAAAGAAATTTTCCGGGGAATTCTAGCTGTAGCGATCGTTATTGTAGGAATTACTCACTTTCTCAAACCATTAGAATACGCTAAGATTGTTCCGCCTCAACTCCCTAATCCCATCGAACTAGTTTATATTAGCGGTTTCTTTGAAATCTTGGGTGGAATTGGTTTATTAATTCCCTTTATTAGCGTTGCTGCGGCTTGGGGGCTAATTATTTTATTTATCGCCGTCTTTCCTGCCAATATTTATTTAGCGGCTCACAGCGATATTGTCATTGAAGGCATTCCCCATAGTCCAATTATGTATTGGGTGAGGCTGCCCTTACAAGCAGTTCTAATTGCTTGGGCGTGGTGGTATACTCGTAAACCAGAAGCGCAACCAGGGGCGCAAAGTTTTGTCTCCGGCACAGAGAAGTTAGTGAGTCGAGAGTAAAAAGGTGGTTGGTAATGGATAGTAATTGATAATTGTAAAAAAGCGAGAGGATTTTAGATTATTCACCACTCACCACTCATTATGGGACAATCGATTGAAGCAAATCAAAATAATTTTGCAACTGAAGTTATCGAGCGATCGCAACACCAACTCGTTTTAGTCGATTTTTTTGCTCAATGGTGCGGTCCTTGTCAAATTCTCAAACCAATTCTCGAAAAACTGGTAGGAGAGTACGATTTTACCTTGGTGAAAATTGATATCGACAAAAACCCAGAACTAGCGCAGGCTTATCGCGTAGAAGGGGTTCCCGATGTCAAAGTTTTTAGCCAAGGACAAATGCAATCGGGATTTGTCGGGGTGCTACCAGAGGCGCAAATTCGGGAATTATTAGCTCAATATGGCTTAAAATCGGCTTTAGAAACCGAACTGGCAGCAATCCAAATCGATCGCGCCAGTGGCAATATCGAAGCAGCAAAGCAACGCTTCAGCCAACTAATTGAACTCTATCCTCAAAATCCCAAATTAGCGATTGCGGCGGCAGAGTTTTTAATTGGAATTGGTAGTTTAGAATCGGCAGAAAAATCGCTGGCGGCAGTACCTTCCGGTAATCGAGAGTATGATGCTAAGGTAAAAGCATTGCGAGATTTGATGCAGTGGCAGCACAATGCAACTCAGCTCGTACCAGAAACAGATTTAGACCGACAATATCTACAAGCAGCTCAATTAACTCTCAAGGGAAATTACGAGCCAGCATTATCTATTTTACTGGCAATGGTAGAACGCGATCGCAAATATCAGAATGATGCTGCTCGCAAAGCAATGATAACGATTTTTGGTTTACTAGAAGACGACCATCCCTTAACCAAGAGCTATCGCAAGCAATTAACTCTAGCGCTTTATTAATCTTATAGTGAACTAGTCTTGCACTCGATCGCATCGCTCGAGGAGCGCGAAGTAGAAAGTCGGGACGGAGTCCAAGATTCTATTCAAAATCGCTATAAAATATTACCAAAAAATAAAAAATGTCAAGTAAAATCGAGCGTAACACTATCATAAAATAGCATGGATTAATATCATCACTAGTGAATTGCATGTCACCCAAGACAAATGCATCCGCCAGACAACTTCTCTTGCATATCACGCAGCGATCGCGGTGGGAACAAGCACAGCTAACAGGAATCTATCGAGGTGACACCCTCGACACCGAAGGGTTTATTCACTGCTCTACCCCAGCACAAATTGTCAAAGTAGCAAATAAGTTTTTCTTCCATCAGCAAGAATTAATCATTCTTTGTATCGATTCTCGGCGCGTGCTAGTTGAGATTAAATATGAAGAATCGGAACCCGGAGAGCAATATCCTCATATTTACGGTTCGCTCAACATAGACGCTGTTGTTAAAGTAATTGAGTTTGCACGAGGCGCAAATGGCAAATTTCAATTTCCGCCACAACTTGTGGGATTTACTTGAGGAATGCCATCTGTGCATCTTGTAATTAATTGGTGTAAGATGCCGATGCTATGGAATTAGGGGAGTGGAGATGAGTTTAGGTATACTAGATCGAGTCCGTGCAGCCGCGCGAGAAGTTGCTGCTAGGGCAAGCTATGTCCGCATTGACGAATCAAGTATTCCTGCCTACGTTGCTTCTTTGCCTATAGAACAGGCTAGTTCGCCCAAACTCGATCCGCGACATCATTATCTTGGCGATCCGCGAGAAATTGTCGCTTATATTCTCACGCTCAATGCAATCAACTTTGGTTCTGGCTATTTTCCCCACCTGCAAAAACGTCCGCGCCTCTCAGGTTACTTTACTATTGCCACCTGCTTGAAAGAGCGGTTTGAAACTCAGGGTGCTTTTAGAGCGCGAGAACTTTGTCGCTTAACACCGGAAGATTGTGCGAGGATCTTCGGGCAGGATCTAACTAAAGCACCAATTCGAGAATTGATGGGGTTATTTGCCTCTGCCTGGAACGAATTGGGACGACATCTGCTCGATCGCTATGAAGGAGATTTTGTCGGGTTAGTCAACGCTGCTGACTCATCGGCCGAGCGTTTAGTAGAATTATTGGCAAAAATGCCTCATTTTCAAGACATACAAACATATAACAATGTAGAAGTTCCATTTTACAAACGCGCTCAACTAACAGCGGCCGATTTATCAATTGCGCTAGGAAATCAAAGTTTTGGTTTTTTCAACGACTTACCGCGATTGACAATTTTTGCTGATAACCTCATTCCCCACGTTTTGCGCGTCGATAATATTCTCCAATACGAGCAAAGTTTGGTAGCAAAAATTGATGCTGAAGAATTAATTGGTGCGGGGACTGATGAAGAAATCGAGATCCGTGCTTGTGCCATCCATGCGGCGGAGTTGATAGTAGCAGAGTTACGCCGCTTAGGACATAAAGTTTCTGCCCTAAAATTAGATTATTTACTTTGGAATCGCGGACAGCAACCGGAATATAAATCGCATCCGCGCCACCGAACCCGCACGATCTTTTACTAGCTATTGACAGCAATCTGAATAGGGCTCGACAGAGGGTGAGTTACGAGTTGCGAGTCTACAGCGTATGTAGCGGTTAGCGATTGCCGGAAAAACTCGCTATTTTTCTGTTGCTCCTTGCCTCTCGCCTCTTAGCAAAAACTAACAAATACTCGCTCGAGTTAATCAAAAATTCATAAATCCAACAAACTAATCGCTTCTATTTAAAGAACTTGTAAATAATGCTCGTTACTGCTCGGAAGTGGGAACAACTATAGTGTATCTTAGTGTATCTTGTTGTAGTAGTGATTCAAACTATAGCCTAAATATATCTAAAAGAATAAAAATATTTCGCTAGATAGCTAGCAGAATGATTCTTCTGAAATGGCTAATGATGTGAATTACTGGTTATGGGGTATGTGTCTCTAACTAGCTTAATTAACAATGTCCATTCCTGAAATTCTCATGTAGGTTAATAGTTATAAGTTCCTGAGTGTAAACTCGGAATTGGAGCGCAGTAACATGACACCAATTCAAATAGCCGCGTTAGAGCAGTTTTTGGCTAACAATGGTTTTTTGTATAACGATTATGATGAAGAAACTGGTGCGGTTATCTATAGTGTCAGTAGAGGTGACTGGACGATGGACATAGCTTACGGCGATGAATGTTATTACCGCTTGTATAACGATGTCACCGAAGAAGCTGTTTGCGCAGAAATTACTCACCTATCGGAATTAATGGTGAAATATGACAGGCTGACCAAAACTCAATGGCATGCCGCTTAGCAAGTAAGATAGGCGCGATCGCCTCAAATTAGTCGTTTTGACCGATCTCGGAATATGTAGGTAGCTTACGGATCATCTCCCGCAGCAAATCAGTTTTTGTTCTTTGAGTTTGCTGACAATAGGTTTCGAGGGCGTGCATTTCTAGCTCCGAAACTTTGAAGGTAATCCACTGCTTTGAGTTCTTCGCCACTTGTTTACAGTTGGAGTAACATGAAAACCCAAGATGAGCTTCTGTATAGAGTAGCACGATATCTTGTGAGTTTAACAATTAGCAGTATTGTAAAATACTGAGAGCTTGCCGCGATCGTCAGAATCTAGGCTGCAATTGTTGTTGGTGAGTGCATGACTATTGAATCTGCCAACGTGAAATAAATTAACATTTAGGGAAAAATAGCAGTTCTGTTAGTTTCTACACGAACACTGTATTTCTCTTGCCTTCCGAACCTGAAGAGAGAAAATATTTCACAGCGTATTTTTCCAGAAAAGAGATAAAGCCAAGTTATCTCTTCTAAATATATCAACCTATAGATAGATGTTCGGTGAGTTTTTTAATGTTGATAGTGTCAAAGCGATTGTGGCGATCGTAGTACTAGGAGGCTGCATGTTCGAGCTATAGACGTATTCTGAGCTTTTATTGCGATCGCGCTCTTAGTTTTGGTAGGGCAATTCATCCGTCAAAGGCTCGGTTTGTTGCGATCGCTATATATTCCCAGTTCGGTAGTAGCAAGAGTTGAACCCATAGTCGGTGGTGGGTTATTCATGGCTGCCGCACCACCATGAATTGCTAAATTTGGTCTGCTACCGATCTTACTGCTGACGGGTGGAATTTTAGCGGCTTGGTTAATCTTTGGCATTGATAACTATCAGTAATTGAAGAAAAGTAAAGCTAAATTACCGATGAACGTGTAATGTAGCAATGCTAAAAGTAATCCCCTATACAAATAGACAGATTTGTACGTCAGCGGACAAACAATGATGCTAGCTTTATGGTGTAGTGTTAGTGCGAAATACTAACAACTCGTAACAGCTTAACCCTCGCTGAGTTATGGGGATGCTATGACAGAAGATATCAGCCTAGCAAAAATTCAGGCAATCGGAGAAGTCATTCAAAAGAATATAGCGATCGTACAGCAAGCGTTGGGAATTGAAGTGGCGACCGACGATCGCTTGGATGAATTAGGAATTGAGTTAGAAATAGCTGCTGAGAAAACTGTCAGTAACTTCCGGATCGGAAGACTGACTGCTTCAGAACTAGCTGAAGAAAAACGCTATATATTCGCCATGCGGGATGCAAATCGAGCTAAATTTCTGGAAAATCAAGCTATGTTTGCAGAAAGTTTAGCTAAGTTTAACAGATCGAAAGATAAATTCGTTCAACGAACTAGCTAGAATCAAAAATCATTAGCTTTAGTGGGTAGGCATTGCCTGCCCTACGTCAGCGGAAATTAATTTTTCAAACTCAACCAATAAAATATTGTATCGCCCGTCATCAGTGGAAAGCTTGGAGGTAAAACTAACTGATGTATTCTCATAAATCCATTCTTTTGGTAAAATCTATGAGCTGCTTGAAAAACATCAACTGTTCCTAAATATATATCACCAATATTTTTGCTTCGCGCCCAATTTAGGAGCGAATTCAATAAATGTTGACCTACACCTATTTCCTTACCGCGATATTTAGTATCGACAAACATTTTCCTTAAAGCTAGCTGACTATTACCTATATCAACAGCCGCGATCGTACCGATAACTTTTTCTCGATCTAAAGCAATCCAAAAATTACCGTTCCCTCGTTGGTAAAAACTCGGAATATCTAGCAAGTCGCGTTGGTCTTTAAGAGTAATTGGCAAACCAAATTCTTGTTGTTGAATGTTTAAGATGAGCTTGATAATTGCCGCTTGATACTGAGGCTGGTAAGTTGCAATCTGAAGATTTGAGAATTTGCCTGGGAAGTTAGTAGAAGTAGATTCTAACATTGAGCTAATAATTTCATTCTAATTCTGCAACAGCCAATCGGTTTTTAGTCAGGTGGGTATTGCCCACCCTACATTTGAATGTGGCTAAACGTAATCCTGCAAAATTTCCCCTAAAATGGCGATTCCCTGCTCGATCTGTTCTGGTAAGAGGGTAAAATTCAAACGCAAGGCAGGATAACTTTGCTGTCCGCCTGGGAAAAATGGCGTTCCTTCAGCAACAAATACGCCTCTAGCTAAAGCTTTTTGGCAGATTTCTGCTAGCGGTAAATGAGCAGGCATTTGCACCCACAAGAAGGTTCCACCTTTAGGAATCGTCCAATAAGTAGCAGGAGGATAGTGACGTTGCATGGCATCGAGCATGGCGTTGCGACTTTGAAGATGGACGGCTTGCAGGTGTGCTAAGTGGTGGCGATAATGTCCAGATGCTAAATATTCGCTGACAATAGCTTGAGAAACTGTAGATACGTGAATGTCGTAGTGCAATTTACGCTCTACCAAAGGCTGATAGTCTGCCCCAGTTACAACTAGATAACCGACGCGGATACCTGGCATGATGGTTTTAGAAAATGTACCAGCATAGATGACGCGATCGCTTGTATCTAATGCTTTAATTGGCACTGGTACGGGTTCAAAATTTAGTCCTTCATAGGCATTATCTTCCAGTACGACACAATCGTATTTTTCTGCTAATGCCAACAATTGGCGACGATGATCTAAGGAAGTTGTAAGACCTGTAGGATTGTGTAATGTACTGACAGTAAAGATCAGTTTAGGACGATAAGTATAGAGATTTTTTTCCAATAACTCTAAGTTCATTCCCTCGGCTGTCATGGGTATACCAATCACTCTTGCACCCATGTTGTACAGCAGGGATAGCATACCGTACCAAGTTGGGCTTTCAACCAACACCCAATCACCTGGTTTGACATATTGATGTACAGCTAACAATATTCCTTGTTTGGAACCGTTGGTAATAATTAGATTGTCTGGGGTGACATTTAAACCGTGCTGCTGTACCAATAACCGAGCAATTTGTTGCCGTAGTACGAGCTGTCCTTGGGGTAAGTCGTAGTTAAATAAGCTGCCCGATATTTGCTTCACGGCACGTCGGGCAACGCGCGGTAAATCGTCCAATCCAGACGCCAAGGAAAAACCGCTACTGAGATCGATCGTCCCTGGCTGCTGACGAGCTTGCACCGATTTCATGTAGAGATTGAAAGACGAACCGCCCTGAAATTCTTCAATCAGCGGTGGTAGGGGGGGTTGTTCCAAGACAATCGTGTCTTGGGGCGGCGCGAATTGGTGCTTTGACAATTGCTGCTTTGACTCGGTGCGATCGCTTTTTGCCGGACAGACAAAGTAGCCAGATCCTTGACGAGCTTCCACTAGTCCCTCTGCTGCCAAGACGTTGTAAGCTTCAATTACGGTAAGTTTATTGACTCGCGTACTTGTAGATAGAGTGCGAATCGAGGGCAACTTATCGCCCGATCGCAATGCACCAGTTTCGATCAGATGACGGATGCGATCGCGGATCTGTAGATAAACTGCTGTAGATGAGTGTCTTTCAATAGGAATTCTCACGGTGCAATCCTTTTTAAAAATGAGAATTCAGTCTTTCTAGATATAATAAATGATTCATTTGCATCTGTGATGGTACACTTTGACTTTATTTACCTAGAACAGTTTTAGAACGAGAGAACTGTTCTATTTAAAATTGCTAAATCCGTACCTTATCAGATGTACAGGGTGTAGATAAAACTAGAAACAAGCAAGTCAAAAGTTAAGAGTCAAAAGGTAAAACTCTAGAGTTCCGCCGATAATTTTTGCTGCAAGTAAATACTAGTGTAAGGTTTTTAACGATGAAAGCCTCAGCTTTGCCTGTACGAAAAACGAAAATATCTTTATCGCTTTCTCAATATCTAAAAAAGATTTTTCAAGGTGTAATTCACGCTTTAACGTGCGGTCATGAATTGCAAGTTTGGCAGAAAAAAGACCGTAATGGTAACGCATACTGGCAAGCTTTCGATCCAAAAACCCGTAAATTTACTAGTCTCAGTTCCGAGGCAGAAATGCGAATTTGGATCGAGCAACGCTACTACCACTCCGACTAACTTCTAACTAAATTCAACATGGAACTCATCATTACTTACTCAATTGTCCACGTTTGTTTGGTAGCTGTATCTTGGCTATCAACTCATGCAAAAAATCGCCCCATTTCCCCACCAACTCGCTACATTGGGAGTACGCATATTACACCAGATGTAACGATAGAAATGAAAAAAACACGATTTTGGATTTAATAACTTTGCCTCACAACCAAAACACCTTTTGCGCCCTTACTTTGCGCCTCTGCGTCTTTGCGTGACATTTCAACCAAGATCCACAACTGGCAACAACAACCTGGAAGCGCGATCGCCACCAGATTCAACTTGTAACGTGA
>ERZ1066118.435-NODE-435-length-39247-cov-6.995254_pt1 | contig 39247 bp, 36 predicted proteins | sample MGYA00382765_ERZ1066118 | MGnify/ENA primary metagenome ERZ1066118 (study PRJEB33369, sample SAMEA5778348) | biofilm metagenome | biome: Industrial cooling water; feature: Water cooling tower basin; material: Biofilm | place: United Arab Emirates | collected...
AAACTGTGGGCGCCGCAACGCCAGCGGTACGAACCGGTTCTACACTGCGGTGGCCTACGACAGTCTCTCGGGCAACGATGCGTTCACCGGACTGCAGAGCTCTGTGTCGCGCTGCTACCTCGGCGGGTCCGACTCACTTTCCTGGAGAGGAAACGACACAACCTCCGTTCGGCTTGCGTTCCAGGCGCAGGATACGACGGCTCGCGGCAACTGGGTGGTGTGGAATGGTACGTGGGGAACGGCAATGCCGCCCGTCATCGCTGCGCGGGCAGACCGCGCCTACCTTGTTCCACTCGGTCGCGAATACAACCCGAACTTCAAAGGCGTGATTCACGTCACGGGACATATCGCGATCAGCGGAGAGCTGCGTGGTCGGGTAACGCTGGCGACCACCGGCAACATCGTCATCGCGGATGACGTGCGTTACTCGACCGACCCTGCCGCGGCGACCTGCAACGACATTCTCGGTTTGTTCGCAGGTGGTAACATCGTCGTAGCTGACAATTCGATTAATGCACCGATGTGGATTGACGATGACGATGCCCCTGGGTACCGGTCTTTCGATAGCACCCGGGACGAAGTGATACACGGGGTCCTTCTGACCCTGGGGAGCTTCACCGTCCAGAACTTTTCAAGTGGATCCGCCGGCCATGAGTCTTGCGGCGGTGCGCAGGCCGGACGCGGCTGCCTCTTTGTTACCGGAGGGATCATCCAGAGTCGCCGCGGCGCCGTTGGCCAGCAGAGCGGATCCGGTATCACAGGCTATCTGAAGCGGTACTCGTACGATCAGTGTGCGGCCACCGCACCCCCTCCGTACTACCCCACCACAGGGTATTTCACCCGTGGCCGCATCTTCGAGGTCAACCCTGTTGGCTTCGACATAGCTGAGTACTTCGATCGAATCACCGCCGGCTGATGGTGTAGTTCAGGGCGGCTGGTTTTGGCTGCGCGATGAGCTCGTTACTGCAGAGCCTTCCCTTCGGGGGAGGCTCTTTCGTTGTCAGGCAGCATTGTCGACGTGCGGAAGCGGAAAGCCAGGGATAGGCGGAGAGCGCCAGCGCCGCGAAAAACCTGCTGCGCAGGAAGCCTCCTGCTCCTGCGATGAGCGCTTATGAAACCCCTTCTACGGCCGCACCCTCGCCACCTCGGCGCTTGTGCCTGCGAGTGCAGCTCTGCTCCCGCAACGTGGTCGAGGCAGGTGACGCGGGCTGGGTCTGCTGATGTTACGAAGCACGACCTCAGCATCCGAAGGTCCATGACGAGCAGCAGCTGGGCCCGTGCTGGTAGATCGCACTGCGATAGAAAAGGGGCCCAGGCTCACGCAGCGGAGCTGGCCCCTTCCCCCCAAAATGGCCCCGACAGGACTCGAACCTGTTACCTCATGATTAGGAATCATGCGCTCTATCCTGATGAGCTACGGGGCCGATCAAGCTGGCAAACGATATCCTCTGCGAGTCCCTCAGCACCGCATTGCTGCAGATGGTTGAGCCTATTCCTTCGACTTCCCCGATCCTGAGATCCCCAGGACATAACCTGTAATCAACGCTCCGAGAGGATCCGAGCCATGCTCTTCGAGCGGCCCTGTAGGACCCTTCTCCCGCAGCGTTCTGGCGATCCCTTCCAGCCGCCGTGCGACGCTCTCGATCGCGGCATCAGGAACCGGCGACGTGACTATCGGCAGCGCGTAGTTTGGCCATGCGACTTCTTCTTCGGTCACCGAGTTGCTCGTCCAGGAGGGATCACCAGCACTCTGCTGCATTTCGGCTCCCATTTCCGGGAGCTCCTCGCTGAGGGCGTAGGTACCAAGCTCGTCATCCCACGGTTCCGCAGGAGAGGCTTCATCCTCTCCCACCAACGGAGGTGTCGGGGTTGGTGCCCCGATCAGCTCCTCAGGGTAAGCCTCCGCACCAGCAAGCGCCGAGGCAGCTTCGGACAACCGGGGCAGCTCCTCAGCTCCGGGCGCCGCGGCTGCTGCTTCGACGGGCGGAAAGCTGTCCGCCTTCGGCTGACTCTCCGCGCCAGCTGCACCCCGAGCGCCTGAACCGGCGACGAATGGCCGAAACACATCGGGACTAGCGGACCGCACCGGCGGAGCCGATCGCGGGCGGGCTACAAACGGTCGGTTGTCGGCGGGCGAAGGCGGCATCACCTACTCTCCTGTGTCTTCGGCGAACGACAGCACTCCACGCAGAAACTCTCGATTCCGGGCCCAATCAGACTGCGGAAACTGGCAAGGCCCGCAGGCAGTGTCAACGCCGCGCCGAATCCGAGGGCCAGCGGGGAGACTAGGCTTCATCCCAGCCGAAGCGTCCAAGCAGCGGAACGAATGTGCACTCCAGCACCTCCTCCTGGTCGAAACCAGTCTCCGTCCGCGTCACCATGACCAGTGACTGAGACTCCATCGTACCGACAGGAACCAGCATCTTCCCACCCACCCGCAGCTGGTTCACCAGCGGCTCCGGCACGCTGGGGGACCCGGCCGCCACCAGGATTGCATCATAGGGCGCGTACCGGCTCCACCCGATCGTCCCATCGCCCACCAGAATCGCCACGTTGGAGATGCGCAGCCGGTCGAGCACCTCCCGCGCGCGGATCGCCAGGGAGCGGAGCCGCTCGACGGAGTACACATTCTCCACCATCTGCGCGAGAAGGGCCGTCTGGAAGCCAGACCCCGTGCCGATCTCCAGCACCTTGTCTTTGCGGTCCAGCTTCAGGAGCTGGATGTAAAGCGCCTGGAGCGAAGGCTGGGACGCAGTCTGACCGAACCCGATCGGAACCGGAGCATCCTCGTACGCGCGGTGCCAAACGGCCTCGGGCAGGAACTCGTGGCGGGGGATCATGTCGAACGCGCGAAGGATCTCGAGATCGTTGATCCGGCGGTCCCGCAGCTTCTCGATGAGCTGCCGGCGCTGCGAGACGAAGCGGTCCATCAGGGATTGAGATCCCACTGCTCGACCTGCTCGAGCAGCTTGTAGTTCGTCAGGTCGAGATGCAGAGGGGTGACGGAAATGTACCCTTCGTTCACTGCCCAAAAGTCGGTCCCCTCCTCCTGCCGCCACTCCACACCGCCCCCACCGATCCAGTAGTAGTCCCGACCTGCCGGATCCGTCCGCCGGGAGAGCGAGTCGCTATAAACCCGACGGCCGAGCCGCGTTACGCGGACGCCTTTCACTTCGGAAGGATCGATGGCCGGCAGGTTGACGTTCAGGAGCGTTTCAGCGGGAAAGTCGCCCTGGCTGATCAGCTTCGGAATCAACGTGCTCAGGAGTGGGCCGAATGCAGGTATCGCTTCCGGATCTCGCCCGGTGTAGGAGAAGGCGACCGCCGGAATGCCCAGGATCGTTGCTTCCATCGCGCCCGCAACGGTCCCCGAGTAGAGGACGTCCTCACCCATGTTTGGCCCGTGGTTCACGCCGGAAAGAACGACATCCGGACGCTGCTCGAGCAGCGCTCCGACCGCGAGCGCCACGCAGTCCGTTGGTGTGCCGTCGACGAAGCGGGTGTTCTCGTCGTGCCGGTGAGCCCGCAGCGGGTTGTGCATCGTCAGCGAGTGGCTGCAGGCGCTCTGCTCACGATCGGGAGCGATGATCTCGACCTCGCCGTGCGGACGAGCAGCGTCCGCCAGCACCTTCAGGCCTGTCGCGCGGTACCCATCGTCGTTCGTGCAGAGGATCAGCATCTCTTCTTCGCTGGCACCGGAAGGGCGCTAAAATGTCGAAAGGCCGCTGACGCAGGTCAGCGGCCCTCGGAGCAGCCGTTCTTGCTGTTGTCGTCACCGGCAAATCTACCCGGCCGCCGGAGGACGGTCAACGGGAGTTCGGGTCGAGCAGATCGTGCAGCTCTGCCAGCTCGTCCTGCAGAGTTCGCAGGAAAACGCGCTTCAGGGCGTTGGACGATTCCGCCCCCGCCGCCCCCTCCTCCTTCAACTCCGCAATCCGCTTCTTCGCCCCCTCCACAGTGTAGCGCTCGTCATGCACCAGCCGGTGGATCAGGGCGATCAGCTCGATCTCTTCTGTCTGATAAACGCGATTCCCCGACCGATTCTTCGAAGGCGAAAGCTCGTCGAACTGGCTCTCCCAATAGCGAAGCACGTGGGGCTTTACGCCCACCATCGAGCACACCTCGCCGATGGAATAGAAGGCGCGGCGGCGTGCTCTTCGGAGGCGCCCGAGCCCCTCCAGCCGTTTCGGTTTGGCAGATTCAGGAGGCGTCGCCCCGGGTGTGGCCGCGTCTGACATCTAGTCGCGCTCCGACTTCGGCTCGCGAAGCATCAGATTCTCGAGAGCCTCCTGAGCGGGACGGCCCTCGTACAACATCGCGTATACCTCCTCGACGATCGGCATCTCCACATCGTGCTTGCGGGCGAGCTCGCGCGCGGAACGTGCGGTTTTGACGCCCTCCGCGACCATCGTCATCTCGCCCAGGATATCCGCGATCTTCTTTCCTTTGCCCAGAGCAACTCCGACTGAGCGATTCCGGCTCAACCCCCCGGTGCACGTCAGGATCAGGTCACCCATCCCTGCCAATCCCGCGAGTGTCATGGGATCGGCGCCCAGAGCCACTCCGAGGCGCGTCATTTCTGCCAGGCCGCGGGTAATCAGGGCAGCGGTCGTGTTGTGGCCGTAGCCCAGACCATCCACGGCGCCCGACGCGATTGCCATGACGTTCTTGAGAGAACCGCCTATCTCGACTCCAGGGACGTCTTCGCTGGTGTAGACCCGGAAATACTCCGTCTGGAAGAGCTCCTGGCCCATCTCGGCAGCTTCGGCATTGTGCGAAGCCATTGTGACCGCTGTCGGGAACTCCCGCGCCACCTCGAGAGCGAAGCTGGGGCCTGAGAGGAAGGCAATCCGATTGTTTTTGGGGAGGGCTTCGGCGAGAACGGCGTCCATCATCTGGAGCGAGTCGTTCTCGATCCCCTTCGAGGCGCTGACTACCAGCGCTCCACCCGACATGTACCGGCCCGCTTCGGTCATCACCTGACGCACCACATGCGAAGGGCTCACGGAGACGACGATCGGCGCGCCTCGCACAGCGTCCTCGAGGGATGACGTGGCACGGAGCCTTGGGTCGAGCTCGGTATTGGAGAGATAGCGGGGGTTCCTGTTCTCTTTCTCTATCGCCTCTGCCACGTCTTTCTCAAAGGACCAGACGAGCGTCTCGTAGCCCTTTTTGGCCAGAAGATTCGCCAGAGCGGTCCCCCAGCTCCCGGCCCCCACAACAGCGACACGATCGCTCAAGCGCTTCTTCCCTTTCCACCGGTGGGCTCGACCCTTTTCGGCTTTCCGAACCGATGCTCCTCACCTTTGAGGATCCGCCGGACGTTGGCTCGATGGGCATAGATCACGAAGCTCGCCACCAGGATGCCAAGCGTAAGCACTTCAGGGCGGCTCTCGGTAAAGATCAGCGCCACCACCAGGACTGCCGCCGCGACGATCGAAGCCAGGGAGACCATCCGCCACGCTCTGAGCACGATCAGCCAGAGCACGATCGCAATGCCAACCGCGACCGGGGAGAGGGCGAGGAAGACACCGGTTGCCGTCGCGACTCCCTTCCCGCCCTTGAGCCCCATGTAGATCGAGAAAACATGGCCAAGGATCGCCGCGGCGCCGTAAGCCAGCGCCCACGCCCAGGCATCGCTCCGGTCCCACTGCGCAAACAGGGAGGCCGGTATGAATCCTTTGGCCATATCAAACACCATCACCGGCGCCGCGACCCTGGTCCCCAGCACGCGGAACGCGTTCGTTGCGCCGAGGTTGCCGCTTCCATGCTCCCGGAGATCGATCCCGCGGACCCAGCGGCCTGCGAGGTAGCTGCTGGGCACGGAGCCAAGCAGATAGCTCACGACCACCCAGAGCCAGGGGATCACGCCTCTTGCTCCTCGTTGCGCCGCCTGAGGTTGATCCTGATCGGTGAGCCGATGAAGCCCCACTTCTCCCGAAAGCCGTTCTGCAGATAGCGCAGGTAGCTCTCGGCGATCGCTTCAGGAAGGTTGCACCAGAGCACAAAGGTGGGAGGATCCACCGCGACCTGTGTCGCGTAGAGAATCTTCACCACCCGCCCCTGGGAATGCGGCGGGCGGGCTCGGGTCGTCAGCTCCCGCACGACTTCGTTCACCTCGTGAGTCGCGATCCGCTTTCCGCGCTCCTTTGCAGCGTCGAGGAGGGCCGGGAAGACACGCTGCACCCGCTGACCCGATGTGGCGCTGACAAAGATCATAGGCACGAACTTCAGAAACGGCGCTTTCTCGTGAAGCTCCTTTTCGAAGGTCGGTGCCGTCATCGTCTCCTTCTCCACCAGGTCCCACTTGTTCACCAGCAGGACGAGCCCGGCACCCGAATCCCATGCCTTCTGGGCGATCTTCAGGTCCTGGTTGTGGATCGGTTCGGTACCATCGATGAGGAGCAGGCAGACGTCTGACGTTTCGACTGCTCGTTCTGTGCGGAGACCGCTGTAGTATTCGACGTTCTCGTGGATCCGCGCCTGGCGTCGCAGGCCGGCAGTGTCCACGAAGACGATCTTCTTGCCGTGATAGTTCAGAACCGTATCGATGGAATCGCGAGTGGTCCCGGCGACCTCGGAGACGACCATCCGCTCCTCGCCCAGCAGCTTGTTGACCAGGCTGGACTTACCGACGTTAGGCTTGCCGATCACCGCCACCCTCAAACCCCGATCGTCCTCGCCAGCCTCCACAGGGGGCAAGCGCTCGATGATCGCGTCGAGGACGTCGCCGCTGCCCTTGCCGCTCAAGCTGCTGACCGGATACGGCTCGCCGATACCCAGGTCCCAGAAGTCGTGGTGCGCGAGGGCACCCGCACTCCCGAGATCATCCACCTTGTTCACGAGGAGAACGACGGGCTTGTCGGCGCGGCGAAGGTATTCAGCGACGTTGTAGTCCAGCGGGTGCGGGCCGGCCTTGCCATCCACCATCTGCACCACGACGTCCGCCTCCTCGATCGCCGTAACGACCTGCTGGCGGATGAGCCGGTCCATCGGCTCGGGAGAGTCATCGATCATCCCGCCCGTGTCGACGATAAAAAAGTGCCGCCCCGACCATTCTGCACGCGCGAAGTTGCGATCGCGCGTTACGCCCGGGCGATCCTCAACGATCGCCAGGCGCTGGCCGAGCACACGATTGAAAAACGTCGACTTCCCCACGTTGGGGCGGCCGACGACTGCTACGACAGGAAGCTTCAAGGCTGTCTGATCTCGGAGAAGTGTCTTCTGAAGAGAGGGAAGTTCGGCAGGCTGGGGGGTGGTGTCAATCTACGAGATCGATCGCAGAGCCCAATGCCAGCGTTCCTCCGCACGAGGAGCAAGCTTGTGAGCCAGGGTCATACGCCTCCCCACACGCCGGACACGCGAACGACACCTCGCCGTCTGAATCCATGTGCTCCCGGATGACGCGGTACGCGTGCTGGTGCTCCCAAACAGGTACGAGCACCCGCACGATGCTCAGGTCTCCGAGGTCGACGGAGATCATGTTGTCGCGCTGGGAGAAGATCTGTGCTTCGACGCCCTCTGCGAGCAGATTATCCCGGAGGAGCTGGGCATCGAATTCGGATGCGGTGCTGTAGACCTGGGCCCACCCCTGGATCACCGTCGTGCCCCCGTGATCCTTGCAGAGCATCGCTCGATTGTCTTTGGCTATGCACTTGCGGCAAAGCGCACGGCCGCAGATGACACACCGGCCTTCGGCGGATCTCTCTTCGTGCTCCGCGCACGGGAATGCCTCGCGCGCTTTTCCGCACGCGGGGCAGCAGTCCGCCTCCTCGAAGTCCTCTCCGCATCGCTCGCAACGAACAACGGCACGTGGGGTGTTGCAGATCGGACAAGCCTCGAGCTCATCCGAATAATCAGCACTGCACGATCGACAGCTCGGCATGTTCTCTGGCTGGATGAACGATTGGTCCTGAAAGGCGCAAGAAGTATGCAGCCGGTCTGAGGTTAAACGAAGAAGGGCGGACCGGATCGGCCCGCCCTTCTCGTGTCGAGACCGCTCGTTCGCTACTGCGCGACCTCGTAGCTGTATGAGGTCGCCGGCTGCGCAATCGTAACCTCGAACGGCGCGTTCGCATCGTCGGCGGGTGCGATGATCGTCACGGTTTCGGAGCCCAGGGGACCACTCTCACCGTAAAAGTTGAAGCGAAGACGGACCGCCGTTCCAGCCGCCGCGGAGTTGCCGGTCGCGGTCCCTTGGATCGTGGTGGACGTCTCCGTCGGCCGAATCTGAAGCTCATCCAGGTAGATCGGAAGAGCCTGGATCCGCTCCAGCGTCGCAAGGGCGCGATCGTTCATCTGACGCTCACGATAAGAACGGGCGAGAATGAGTCCGGCGTTCTCGTTGAGCGGGTCCACCTGCACGAGACGCTCAGCGATCGGAGTGAGATCCTCCCACTCCTCGGCGGCGTAGAGCGCATTGGCCTGGTTGTACCAGCCGTCACGGCTGTTGGGCTGGATCGCCGTTACACGCCCGAAAGCCTCGGCGGCCTTAACGTACTCGTTTGCGTTGAACAGCGAGACCCCGATCGTGAAAAGCTGCGTCTCCGTCAGGTTCGGCGAGGCAAGCAGCTCAGTGTAGAGCGTTGTCGCCTCAGCATCCCGGTCGAGCCGGGTAAGCGCGTTGGCGAGGTTTGCACGAACCTCGACATTGGTCGGATCCTCGGCGAGCTGCGCACGAAGCAGCGTCTCGGCCTCAGCAAACTGATCGGTGAAGAGAAGCAGCTGCGCGAGGCTCTGCTGCATGCTGGCGCGTACCTCATCACGCTCCGCAATCTCCGTCGCCTCGAGCACCCGCGTAGCCGGCGTCCGCTCGAGGGAAGCAAGACCACGGCGATAAGCGGCAATCGCCTCGTCGTAATCCCCTTCCTGGGTCAGCAGGATCGCGAGGTTCTGGGCCGCGTTCGGGTGATATGGGTAGATCCGGTCGGCGTTGGCCCACGCTTCCAGGGCCGCATCGGTGTTGCCCGCGTTGTACGCCTCCACGCCAGCATTGAAGGCAGTCGCCCACGCGGCCTCACGCATCGGCTCGATCTCCAGCTCGTAGGCCGGGTAGATCCTCTGAGCTACCGTCCACAGCGAGTCGGCGAGCTCGAGATCCCCCATCCCGGCCGCAGCTTCACCAGCGAGGTAGAAGTGCTGCGGGTTGGTCGGGTCCGCAGCAATGCCCAGCCGCGACTGAGCAAGCGCATTCTCGTGCTGCCCCTGGGCGTTCATCAGGATCGCTTGCTGCGTGAACGCGCTGCGCGCCGGAGGCGTGCCCGGCTCATATACTCGACCTGTCGGCGACGTGGTCGGCCCGCCGCCAGAAGCCGCACCGGCGGTAGCTCCGGAGCAGCCGCCGACTAGCAGTCCCGCCGAAAGGGCGAAGGTAATCCCACTCCGAAATCTCATATCGTTCCTCCAGAGGATGTGACTGTTCGTTGGACCCGCTTCAAAACCAGTATACTGCTATGAGTTCCGCCTACCGCTCGGATAGCGCGAGCGGAAGCAGTCCGATTGTGGACGCTCCTCGATCTCGCACGTGCTGCCAGTATCACCCACTCCTTAATGAGGGATTGTGTACAACGTAGAGCCGGTCCTTTGACTCGTCAAACCGCCTTACCGCTGTAACCACTCACGGCGCCACCGACTTCCGCACCGAATCGCCGCAAAAAAAGAGGCCCGGAGAAGCTCCTAGTGCCGGAACGTCCGCCGGCCCGTGAAGATCATCGCGATTCCGTGCTCATTCGCAGCCTCGATGATCTCCGGGTCTCGCACCGAGCCACCCGGGTGGATGATCGCCCGCACCCCGGCTTCGGCCGCGGCGTCCACACCATCTCTGAACGGGAAAAAGGCGTCCGACGCTAGCACCGCCCCCGCCAGGTCGAATCCGTTGTCTCCCGCCTTCATCACCGCGATCCGGGACGAGTCGACCCGGCTCATCTGACCCGCGCCAATACCCAGTGTAACTCCACCCCGCGCGATCAGAATTGCGTTGGACTTCACCGGTGCCACCGCACGCCAGGCGAACCGCAGATCCGCCTCCTCCTCGGCCGTAGGCTGGCGCTCGCTCACGACCTTCCACTCGGCCTCGTCGCTGCCGGCTGCCGGACGAGTCTGCACGAGAAATCCTCCCCGAACCCGTTTGTAGTCGAGATCTTCGCGACCGGTATCCGGCGCGGAGATCAGCAGGCGCACATTCTTCTTCTCCTGAAGGATCTCGAGCGCTCTGTCCACAAACGCAGGAGCAACGATCGCCTCGACGAAGTTCGGCCTGAGCAGTAGAGCGCATTCCTCGGTCACCTCCCGGTTGAAGGCGACCACGGACCCAAATGCACTTGTCGCATCGGTTGAAAGCGCCTTGCGATACGCTTCTGCCGGGGTGCTTCCGATGGCGATGCCGCACGGGGTCGTGTGCTTCACGATTGCACAGGCTGCCGTCTCGTCGCGCCCCCAGCTGGAGATCGCCAGCAACGCTCCATCAACGTCGAGCAGATTGTTGAACGAGAGCTCCTTGCCGTGCAGCTGGCGGAGACTGGGGAGCCCACTCGAGTTTCCCCGCTCCTGGTAGAAGGCTGCCCGCTGATCGGGGTTCTCGCCGTACCGTAGCGACTGGAGCCGGTCGAGGTCGAGCCTGATCCCGGATGGGAGCAACTCGCCGCCCGAGGGGGTGCTGCCCGTCAGGTAAGCAGTGATTGCTCCGTCGTACGCCGATGTGTGGGCATAGACCTTGGCTGCGAGCTCACGCCGAAGGGCGACGTCGTTGTCGGCACCGTCGAGCGCCGCAGTCACCCGCTGATAGTCGGACGGATCGACGATCACCCAAACTCGCTCGTGGTTCTTCGCAGCCGAGCGCAGCATCGCCGGACCGCCGATATCGATGTTCTCGATCGCATCCGCGTCGGAGACACCCGGCCTGGCGACGGTCTCGCGGAAGGGGTAAAGGTTTACAACGAGCAGGTCGATCAGCTCGTATCCCTGTCGACCCATCTCCTCCGCGTCGCCTGGATGATTTCGCCTTCCCAGGAGCCCGGCGTGGACCGCGGGATGGAGGGTCTTTACCCGGCCATCCATGATCTCTGGATGACCCGTCATCTCGCTCACCTCCGTCACCGGAACGCCAGCCGCCTTGAGCGCTCTCGCGGTGCCGCCGGTGGAGAGGATGGACCAGCCTCGTTGGGAGAGACCAGACGCAAATTCCACCAGTCCGGTCTTGTCAGAAACACTGATCAACGCGCGTGCCATTTATGAGGTAGCTCTAAAGAGTTTGCGTATGGACTCAGCGGAGGGAAGCGCTGCACCCTCCAGCGAGAAGGCGAGTTCCTGAGTGGGTGAGCCCTTCCCGGGGGATCTGCCGGACCCGCTCAGCAGATGCTCGATAGCGAGTGGATACAACAGATGCTCAGCCTGCAGGACCCTCGCAGCCAGGATCCCGGGGGTATCGCCATCGAGAACCGGAACCGGCCACTGCGCCACGATCCGCCCTTCATCATACCGCGTATTCACCAGGTGAACGGTCGGGCCGGTCACGGTAGCACCCGACTCGAGCACAGCCTGGTGAACGCGCCCTCCGTACATCCCGCTTCCGCCGAAGGCGGGGAGCAGCGCCGGATGTATGTTCACGATCCTGCCACTGTAAGCGTCCACCACACCGGGCGGAATCAGCTTCAGATAACCGGCCAGTGCAATCAGGTCGATCGAGTGGCTGCGTAAGAGATCCAGGGTCGTGCGCGCTACCGCGGGTGCTTCCAGCGCAGCAGGATCGATCACCTCTACCGCCACCCCACACTGCTCCGCCCGCGAGATAGCGCCAATTCCCGCACGACTTGCGATCAGAAGTTCAATCCGAGCGACTTCAGACCGTTTCGAGTTGAAATGGTCCAGAAGTGCCTGGAAGTTCGTACCCCCGCCAGAGGCGAAGACTGCAAGCCGGGCCGGATCAGCCAAATGAGTGTTGGATCGAAGAAGCGCTTTTAGGGATCCGGATGCCGCCCCTTTAGGGAAAGTCTCAGAGAAGTGTGCAAGGCGCGCACGAAGCCCCGACGGAGACGTACAGAGCACGCCTCAGTGCGTGCCGCCGACTCCAGCCGGGGGGAGCGGCGCTCGCAGCGGTTCGGTGCGCGGCGGACGCCGTATGCAGCGCCACGGCGAGCTGCACGATTTCTCGACGCCTTTCCATGTGGGACGGGGCGGAACATAGACGGGGGTACAGCAACCGTCAACGATTATGCGAAGCTGCTTCCGCCTGCGAGAAATGGATTCGTACGACGCTCGTGGCCGACGGTGGTGGTGGGGCCGTGGCCGGGGTAGAGGACCATCTCGTCAGGCAGTGTCAGAACGTGCTTTCGGATCGACGTCATCAGTGTCTGAAAGTCGCCTCCGGGAAGGTCCGTCCGGCCGATCGATCCAAGAAAGACAACGTCGGCGACGATAGCCCAATCGTCGCTGACCAGAATGACGTGACCGGGGGAATGGCCGGGGGTATGACGCACGTCGAGCCGGCCCTCTCCCACGCTGAGCACCTCGCCCGCGGATAGAAACTCGTCGATGGGGGGAGGAAGCTCGATCGGGACGCCGAACATCTGAGCCTGGATAGCCGCCTGCCCATACAGCGGGGTATCGTCGCGATGCAGGTGAATCCGGGCGTTGGTGCGTCGCTTCGCTTCAGCCACCCCCTCGATATGGTCGAGGTGTGCGTGGGTAACGATGATGGCGTGGATCTCGACCCCCGCCCTTTCGGCCGCACGAAGCATCGCGTCGACGGACGCACCCGGGTCGACCAGGATGCCCTTTCCCGTCGCAGGACAGCTGACAAGGAACCCGTTCTGAGCGAAAGCGCCGCCGGCGAACACTTCCACCTTCAAATTGCCTGTTCTCATCTAAGCTCCGGCAAAAAGAAAGGGCGACCTGCGTAGGTCGCCCCGTTCGCTTACGCGCAGCCGCACCCCGGAGGGCGTACACCCGCATCCTCGAGAGCAGCTTCCTCCGCGGTAGGAGCCTTCCAGCCGCCGGAGAGCTCCAGCATCCCGCGGAGCGCTTTTTCCGCGCGCTGCCGAACGTCCTCGTCGAGAAGGACCTCGTGCCGCATGTGGTCGAGGGACCACGCGAGCTTCGCGAGCGTGTTCATTTTCATGTTGCCGCAAATAGCCGCTCCCGAGAGCGGAATCAGCGTCTTGTTCGGGTACTGCGCCTTGAGGCGATCGATAAGCCCCCGTTCAGTACCGATGATCAGCTCGTCATGCGACTCCGCGATCTGAACCATCTTCGCGGTCGAGGTGACGAAATCCGCCTTCTCGAGCAGGTCCCCACGCGCTTCGGGATGGATCACCACCTTCGCGTTCGGATAGCGGATCTTGGCGTCCGCCAGCTCGTCCAGCACGAGGTCATCGTGAACGTAGCAGTAGCCGTCCCAGGCGATCACCGAGCCCGGTGTAACCGCCTTCGGATCGCTGACCTGACTGGTGGTGAGGTACGGGCGCCCTGCCTTCTCCGCGGCATACCTGCCAAGGTTCCGGTCCGGGACGAACAGGATCGTCTGATCTGGCGCGAAGGAGTTCACGACGTCCACGGCATTGGACGATGTGCAGCAGATGTCCGACTCGGCCTTCACCTCTGCCGTCGAATTCACGTATGTCACCACGGCGGCACCCGGGAACTGCTCCTTCAGCAGCTTCAGGCTGTCTCCGGTGACGAAGTCGGCCATGGGGCAGCCCGCGCGAAGGTCCGGCATCAGCACGGTCTTGTTCGGTGAAAGGATCTTCGCCGTCTCAGCCATGAAGTGGACGCCGCAGAACACGATGACGTCCGCGTCAGTGGCTGCGGCTTCCTGGGAAAGACCGAGCGAATCCCCGAGATAATCGCTGACCGCCTGGATCTCGACCCGCTGGTAGTTGTGCCCCAGGATGACCGCGTTGAGCTCCTTCTTCCTCGCCGCGATCCTTTCAACGAGCTCCTCGTCGCTGAATCGGCTGTATTCGAGCGCGCTCATCGGCGCGTCTGCTACTTTTATCAAAAGAGACCTCCCGATTGGGGGAAGTTGGTACGCTCCTCAAGGAACGAGCCCGCGGGAGGAACATCCCGCGAGCTCGTGTTCGTCGAACTCAATGCTTCGGTTAGGTCGCTCAACGACCCTCGCAGGAGAAGCCCTAAGAGAAATTGTGCCGATCAATGCGCGCGGTGAGCCACGGCTGAGGCATACTCACGTACGCCGCAAGGAGGAGCGAAGAGCAGCAACACCGAGCTGAACAACTTATCGACGGCCTGATCAGACGGTGAAGGAGCTACCGCATCCGCATCCGCCCGAGGCATTCGGGTTGTTGAAGGTGAAGCCCGAGCCCTGGAAAGTGGTGACGTAGTCGATCTCCACCCCACCGAGGTACTGCATGCTGAAAGGATCCACGAACAGGCGGAGCCCATTCACATCGAGGATGAGATCATCCTCGGCGGCCTCGTCCTCGATGTTGAGGCCGTACTGAAATCCGGAGCACCCACCCGCCAGCACGCCCACCCGAAGGCCGGAGGTCTCACCAGCGCCGTTCTCCTCCATATATTTACGAACCTCGGCCACAGCCGTGCCCGTTACCGATATTCCTGAAACAGCGTTCTGCGTCGTTTCCATTTCCAGGCTCCCGCGGTAGCGTTCGTATGCATCATCCTACGAGCCGATCGGTCGCTGCGATGCATTCTCCATCTTACCCCGTAAACTGCACTTCGATAAAGCTTCCAAGCTGCGGAATTGAGTCTATTTCGCTCCGGAAATATAACAAAAAGGACCCGCCTCAGTCAATTAGATAGTTTAGAGCTGAGAATATGTTCCACTGCACGATGCAGACTGTCTACTCGTGCGGCTAACGGAGGAATCTGGGTGTCCTTCGCGGTATGCTCCCCCTCGATCAGATAGCCCCTGCCGCCCGCCGCAATGCCAGCGACAAGGTCGCGCGATCGGTCGCCAACGAAAAAGGAGCGCGCAAGATCTAGGTGGTGCTCCCGAGCGGCTTTCTCGAACATCCCGGGGAGGGGCTTGCGGCAGTCACAGGCAGGCGCGGTCTCGGGACCGTGGGGGCAGTAGTACCAGGCATCGACGCGCGCACCGTTCTCGGCCAGCAGCTCATCCAGCCGGGACGCCACCCTGTGGTAATCCTCTACGCCGAAATACCCGCGGGCGATTCCGGACTGATTGGTGACGCCGATAACCGTCATTCCCGCCGCGTTCAGCCGGGCGATTGCCTGGGCTGCGCCGGGCAGGAGCCGAATCCCCGCCGGATCGGAAAGGTAGTCCCGGTCCTCTATGATCGTCCCGTCGCGGTCGATGAAGACGCCGCTGCGGGCCGGCTCTCTCGTCAAGTCAGCCAGCGGAGACGTGGAAGCCTGCATCGACGTAGATCGTCTCACCGGTGACGCCGGAGGCAAGATCAGAGGCGAGGAAGACGGTGGAGTTGGCGATCTCCTCCATCTCGACGTTGCGGCCAAGGGGAGAGCGCCCGGCGGTGATCTTCATCAGATCCCGGAAGTTAGCCACGCCGCGGGCTGCGAGAGTATTCACCGCTCCTGCGGAAACTGCGTTGATGCGGATGCCCTGGCGGCCCAGATCCACCGCCAGATAGCGAACCGCCGCCTCCAGCGCGGCCTTGGCGACACCCATGACGTTGTAGCCGGGAACCGCCTTCTCCGCGCCATAGTAGCTCATGGTCACGACGCTGCCGCCCACCGTCATCAGCTGCGAAGCGGCGCGGGATAGCCCAACCAGAGAGTACGTGCTGATATCCAGCGCCTGCGCGAAGTCGTTTCTCGTGGTTTCGAGGAACGGGTTCGACATCGCGGCTTTGGGCGCGAACGCAACGGAGTGGAGGAGAAAGTCGAGCTGTCCCCACTGCTGCTGAAGCTGTGCGAAAACCGACTCGATCTGCGCATCATCCGCGACGTCCATCTCCAGCAGGAGCGGGTTGTTGAGCTCCGCGGTCGTCTTCTGCACGCGGTCGCGCATCACCTCACCCTGATAGGTGAACGCCACCTCCATTCCCGCCTCCACACACGCCTGTGCACATCCCCACGCGATCGAATTCTGGTTCGCCACTCCGACGATGAGGCCCTTCTTTCCCTCCAACAAACCAGCCAGCTTGCTACGATCGGCCATTGTTCGATGACGAAGTTCGAGAATCGTGTCGACGGCGAATTGACACGCAATGTATTGGTTCGACCAACTCACGGAAACGCCGCCAGCCGCTAGGGCCCCGCCCCACCCGCAGGCGCCGTGACAGGCGCCGGAGGCGCCTCCGGGACTTCCAGCGTGGTGCTCCCGCCGCCAGTCAGACCCACCAGGTTCACCAGGCCCGACGCGGTGATCTCATATTCCGCCCCTTCCTGCAGCCCGGCTGGATCCTCAAGCTCCAGCTCGATGAAGTTTACGGGTCGACCGGCCGGCAAGTTTCCGGGCCCGGCCGCTCCGGGCGCAGCCGCCCCGGCACTGTCAGCCGCTACTGCTTCACCCAGGAAGACTGAGACGATCGCCACCGCCCCGCCTGGCCCATCCACCCCGAACTGCTCGGGCGTCAGCGTCTGTTCGGGATCCAGATAGTCATCGGTCTCGATGCGGATGAAGCCATCCCGCAGCGTCGCGCGCTCGAGTGCGGGAGCGGTCGAATCCGGCTCGATCAGCTGAAGCACTTCCTCCACCGCCTGACCGGCGGTGACGCTGATGGAGGCCGAGTCCCGCGCCTCGAAGGAATCCAGCGCCCTGTTCCGGTTGATATCCTCAAACGCCCGAAGCTGGTAATCACCCTCGGGGAAGCGACTGATCTCGAAGCCCCCGGCGCTGTCAGGCGGAACAGCATAGACGAGGGAGTCAGCTGCACGGACTGCTTCGATGCGTACGTTTTCGGGTAGCTGGCCCGTCACCCGATCACTGACCGTTCCCCGAACCAGCGTCGCCGGAATGGCCGGCCCGGTTGAAAACACCACAGTAATCGGATCCGCGATGCGATTTCCGAAGAGGTCGCGAATGTTGTCTCCCACTGTCACGTGATAGATGACGCCCGGATCCCATCCGCGTCTGAGCTCGACCCGGATCTCATCGCGCCCGTGGCTTACCGCGACAGGGCTCGTGCGAGGCGATACCATGACCGACTCCTCCAGATTCTGCTCAGAGATCCTCTCGTCGAAAAGCAGAACAACCGGCCCGCTATAGCCGGGGACCACCGCCCCCGTGTCGGGCCGGGTGCCGAACAGCGTGGGCGCTCTCCGATCCTCCGGGCCACCGGGGGGTGGCTCGACATGGGCGCAGGCGAAGCCGGTGAGCACTGCCAGGACCGACAGGGCCAGGCGCATGGTCCGCCTCAACCAGCGCCCCCAAGAACGGCCAGACTATCGCTGAGCTTCTTCCGCTGCTCTGCGAAGCTCGCAAGCTTCTCGCGCTCCTTCTCAACGACCTCCGCTGGTGCTCGGGCAACGAACGACTCGTTCCCCAGACGCGCGTGAATTCCCTTCTCCAGCCCTCCTATGCGATCGAGCTCCGCGCGGAGGCGGGAGCGCTCCTTGTCGAGGTTGATGACGTTCGCGAGCGGCACGAACACCTGGGTGCCCGAGGTCAGCACCGAGCTGGCTCCGATCTCCCCCTCCTGCCTGCCAAAGCTCACCTCCTCCACACGCGCGAGGTCGGCGAGTGTTCGGCTTGAAGCGGAAAGCACGTCCCGCAGTGCGCCCGACTCTCCGGAGATTCTCGCGACAATCCGCGCCCCGGCCTGAACTCCATATTCGGCTCGGATATTCCTCACTGCACCGATCAGCTCCTGGAGCTCGTTGATCACGCCTTCGACCGCCGCATCCTCCCATTCAGCGACCGGGCGAGGCCACTCCGCCACGATCAACGAAGGCGGGTTGCCCTCGCGCCACGGGAGCTTCTGCCAGACGGCTTCCGTGATGAATGGCATGATCGGATGCAGCAGGCGCATCGTTCGGTCGAGCACGGTCACCAGCGTGGCCTGAGCGGCGCGCTTGCTCGTCTCGCCAAGATCCCCGCGCAGCCGAGGCTTGATCATCTCGAGATACCAGTCGGCCACCTCTCCCCAAAAGAACGCGTGCGCACCGGCAGCAGCCTCGTTGAGCCTGAACTTCTCGAGCGCGTCGGTGATCTCCGCCGTCCGCCGCGAGAGCCGCGACAAGATCCAGCGGTCCGCCGGCTCGAGATCCGACGTCACCTCCGCGAGGGCCGGGACGGCATCCTCACCGAGGTTGATCAGTGCGAAGCGTCCGGCGTTCCAAAGCTTGTTCGCGAAGTTGCGGCCGGGGCCAAACGACTCCTCCAGGTTCTCATGGTTCAGGTGCTGGTCCGTCCCCGCACCAGCTCCCGCGATCACCGTGTAGCGCAGTGCGTCCGCGCCGTAGAGCTTCACAACCTGGATCGGGTCGATACCGTTGCCGAGCGACTTCGACTGCTTCCGCCCCAGGTGGTCCCGAACGATGCCGTTCAGGTAGACATCCTTGAACGGAACCTCACCCACGAACTCGAGACCCGCCATGATCATCCGGGAGACCCAGAAGAAGATGATGTCCGGACCCGTAACGAGAGTGCTGCCAGGATAGAACTTCGTCAGGGAGGGAGTCTCGTCCGGCCAGCCAAGGGTCGAGAACGGCCAGAGCCACGATGAGAACCAGGTGTCGAGGACGTCCGGGTCCTGCTCCAGATCCCTGCCTCCGCACTTCGCACACTCCGACGGATCATTGCGGGCGACCGTGATCTCGCCGCAACCTCCGTTTCGGCAGTACCACGCGGGGATCCGATGCCCCCACCACAGCTGGCGCGAGATGCACCAGTCCCTGATGTTCTCGAGCCAGTTCTCGTACACCTTGGTGTACCGATCCGGGGTGAAGCGAACGCGACCATCCCGTGAAGCGGCGAGCGCCGGCTCCGCGAGCGGCTTCATCTTCACGAACCACTGGTCCGACAGCCGCGGCTCCACCACGGTCGAGCAGCGATAGCAGTGCGGGATTGCGGTTGTGTAGTCCTCGATCTTCTCGATCAGCTCCAGGTCGCTGAATGCCTGAACGACCCGCTGGCGAGCCTCCACACGGTCGAGCCCCTGGAACTCCTCCGGCGCGGTAAGAGCCATCCGGGCCTCCGGCGTCAGGACGTCGATCGCGGGCAGATTGTGACGCTGAGCCAGCTCGAAGTCATTCGGATCGTGCGCTGGCGTGATCTTCACCGCGCCCGATCCGAACGCAGGATCGACATAGTCATCGACAACGATCGGTATTCGCCGGCCGGTCAGAGGCAGCTCGAGCTCAACGCTTCCTGCGGCTGCGTACCGCTCGTCCGAAGGGTTCACGGCGACGGCAACGTCACCCAGCATTGTCTCCGGGCGGGTGGTCGCGACGACAACGTACTCGCGGCCATCCGGAAGAGTCGGCAACCCCGTGTGGCCATCACTGACGACGGGATAGCGCAGGTGATACAGCTTCACCTGCTTCTCTTCCTGCTCGGCCTCCTCGTCAGAAAGGGCGGTCAGGCAGCGCGGGCACCAGTTGATGATGCGGTTGCCGCGGTAGACGAGCCCACGCTCGTGCAACCGGACGAACACCTCGCGAACAGCGCTCGACAGCCCTTCGTCCAGTGTGAAGCGTGTCCGCTCCCAGTCGCACGAGCTGCCGATCGCCCGGAGCTGCTCGAGAATGGTGGAGCCGGTCTCACGGACGTAGGTCCAGACCTCCTCGACGAAGGCTTCGCGGCCGAGATCGAAGCGGGTCTGTCCATTCTGGGCCAGTCGTCGCTCCACCACGTTCTGGGTTGCGATCCCTGCGTGGTCGGTCCCCGGCTGCCAGAGCGTCTCCCACCCCTGCATGCGGCGCCAGCGGATGAGCACGTCCTGAATCGTGTTGTTCAGGCCGTGCCCCATGTGCAGAACCGCCGTCACGTTGGGTGGCGGGATGACAATCGTGTACGGCTGCCGCGGAGATGCAGCGTCCGCGCGGAAGAAGCCCTGCTCTTCCCACCAGCGGTAGAGCGCCCCCTCGTTCTGTGCTGGATCGTACTGGGGCGGCAACGCCTCGGCCATCGTGTCCTCCAAAATGTAAAAACGGGAGCGACGCCGCCCGTTTGACCGTCCGATTTAGCCGGTTATGATATTCCCCGGCTCCCATGCCGGCAACGGAGCGTCCACCCCTCTCCCGCGGGGCGCACTCACCTTCCCGCCGTGCTCCATCCGGCGTTTCACCGAGTCGTGTGGGACGTGTCGGGCCACCTACTGCCCTACCTCGATCGGTACCACAAGATCCTCGGACGTACTGCTCCGAAGCTCGAACACATGCCGCACTCTGATCGGCAGCACCACGCGTATCGGCACATCAGCCCGGATGGGAAGAGGGATGTCGTAGTTCCCCAGGGCCGAACGAAGCGGTACCGTGATTCTGGTGTTAATCGGGAGAATCGTGTCCACGGTGACGTTGAACTGCTCGTCAATCGGAATGTCGAGATTGAGCGGCGTGCCAGCCGGAACCCTGACCTCCGAGCGAAGAACGCCTTGATCCGAGGTGATGTTAGCCAGGTGCGGGAGGACGGGCTCGATCATCCGCTCAGCTTCACGAAGCTTCGATAGCAGGTAGATGTTGAGCAGCAGCGAAAGCACTGCGACGCTCAGACCAGCAAGAGAAATGATGCGGGTCCTTCCTACTCGAGCGATCACCATTGTTCGGCCTCCCGTGGCCCACACGAGTCTTCGATCCTCACGAACCGCCTGCAAACAGAAGGAGGCGCGCCTTCCGGCACGCCTCCACCACACGAAGAGTGACCGGGGCTCTATCCCCTCAGCTTTCGTACCTCTTCCGTCAATTTGGGGACGATCTCGAACAGGTCACCTACGATGCCGTAATCCGCGATCTTGAAGATGGGAGCCTCGGGATCCTTGTTGATCGCGACGATGTAGCGGGAAGTTCGCATGCCCGCGAGATGCTGCACCGCTCCCGAGATGCCGATGGCAAAGTAGAGCTGTGGCGAAACTGTCTTGCCGGTCTGGCCAACCTGCTCGGCGTGCGGCCGCCAACCCGCGTCGACGACTGCGCGGGAAGCACCCACCGCACCCCCGAGCGCTTCGGCGAGCTCCTCCAGCATCCTGAAGTTCTCAGGCTCCCGAAGCCCGCGGCCTCCGGAGACGATGATGGATGCCTCACCCACATCCAGCTTGGCCGCGGCTGAGGCTCGGATCTCCTTAACAACGGCGCCGAAATCGGCAGTGTCGAGCGACACCTCGAGAATCTGCACCTCGCCTGCGCCCGCTGCCTCTTTGGGAGTGAAGATGTTCGCCCGGATCGTCACAACCGCCGGCTCACCAGTCAGCTCCATCCTGGATATGACCTTACCTGCGTAGCGGGGGCGCGTGACAACCAACTTCCCGCCGTTCACCTCGAGCGCCGTGCAATCCGGGGCGAAGCCGCCGCCGGTGCGGGCGGTAATGCGCGGAGCCAGGTCCTTTCCCAGCGACGAGGGAGGAAAAATCGCGACGCGACAGCCATGATCCTTTATGAACTCGCTGGCGATCGTCGCATACGCCTCATTGCTGTAGCGGTTCAGCGCCTCCGACTCGCCAACGAATATCCTGTCGGCCCCGTGAGCTCCGACCTGGGCTGCGGCGGCGGAAGAGCCGGCGCCGCCGAGAATCAGCGCATGCACTTCGTCCCCCTGCGCGTCAGCAACCTGCCGCGCCGCAGCAAGCACCTCCAGCGATATTGGCCGGAGCTGCCCTTCCCTTACCTCGATGAACGCGAAAACTCCGGGCATTTTCTTTCCTGACAGACGGTATCGGTGGCCGAACGAAGTACCTGGACAACCGATCCTGGCTGATCAGCTACTGCGCCCGGCGAGTGTGTCAGAGGACGCGTGCTTCTTCGCGCAGGAGGCGAACGAGCTCGGGAACGGCGTCAGTGCCCTGGCCGACGATTCTCCCCGGCTTACGTTCCGGCGGATAGCTGAGAGACGTGTCGCGAGCGCCCGCGTCGCCAATGGCTGCTTCCTTCTCGGTGACCGGCTTCTTTTTGGCCGCCATGATCCCCTTCAGGGAGGCGTAGCGCGGCTCGTATGCGCCCTTCGTCACCGTCAGCACGCACGGCATCTTCACCTCGATTATCTCGATGCCGGCTTCAGTGGCGCGCTGCGCTGTGACTGCACCGCTCAGCACGCTGAACTCGGTCACAGCAGTCGCGGACGGGAGCTCGAGAAGCTCAGCCACCATAGGGCCGACGGCCTGCAGGTCGTCGTCGATCGCCTTCATCCCGAACAAAGCCAGATCGAAGTCCGCCTCGCGAAGCTCCGCGGCGATCGCCTGAGCTACGGCCAGTCCTTCGACAGCTCCGTTCGACTTGAGCAGAACAGCCTGGTCGGCTCCCATGGCGAGTGCTGTGCGCAGCGCCTCAGCCGCCTCAGCCGTTCCAACAGTGATTGCGGTGACTTCCCCCGCTCCCGCGGATTCCTTGTGCTTCAAGGCAGCTTCGAGCGCGAATTCGTCGTACGGGTTGAGGATGAACTTAACGCCGGCAGGGTCGATGCTCGCTCCATCACCGGCGATCTTGAGGCGAGCCTCTGTATCGGGAACGCGCTTCACGCAAACGACTGTCTTCACTGGATGCGGTCGATTCGATGTGGAGTCCGGCTTCGCGGCAGCTATTGACGAGGTCCGGGCGCCGAATCCGCTGGGGCACCGGTGATCACGCCGGGCTGAACAACACTGTCTGCGCCGATCGGCGCTCCGACGGTGATTGTCGTGTCCATGATGCCGAGGGATTCCGCCTGCTCGGGGGTCATCGATGCAGCCTGCCGCTGCATCTCGTCCGGCGTCAGTCCGTCGAACTGTGCTTCGCGTTCGGCAGGTGCCTCCTCGGCTTCACCACCGCACGCCGGGATAGCGGCCAGGAGCAGCAACGCCACAAGGGCTCTGAGTGTCACCGACGCGAAGCTGGACCATCCCCGATACTCAGTCTTCGTCAAAACCGCTTTCGACATCGGCGTAGAACTCACTGATCTGTTCCATGACGACACCCGGCCGCTCCCAGTGCGGCAAGGCACCCGTAGGAAGGGAGATAACGGAAGTGTTCGGACGCCCCTCGAGCTCAGGCAGCTCAGTATACGACTCCATCCGGCGGTCCGAGACCGTGCCGTGGATGATGAGCAGCGGCTGCGGCAGATGCAGGAATGCGTCCCCTGCTTCTTCAGGGTAGAGCCGCCCCTCCAGGAAGTCGTCCAGCGGGCGTGACGCGCCTTCCATGCGCGCGGTTGCAGCGCCGTAGTCGACGTACTCGTCCGGCACACCGAATTCGGGGCTGAAGAGGTTGTCGCGGGCGAAAGCGTACAGCGCATCGGGGGTGGTAAGCCGATCGTAGAACGCGGCCTGAACACCTGGAAGGGTAAACAACAGCCTCGACCAGCCTACGCCGATCTCCTGTGGCTCTTCACCCAACCCGGTCGGCTCGATCGCGACGAGGCTGCGGATCAGGTCCGGGCGGCGGCGACCGACCTCTGCCGCGTAGCTCGCTCCAAGCGAGAAGCCGATTACATCGGCCCCATCCTTCGCCAGCACCACCTTCATGAGGAAGTGCTCGAGCTGGCTCTCCAGGATCTCGGGTGTATAGGAGATCTCGGGCCGGTCACTGTGACCGAAGCCGACCCATTCCAGCACGTAGATCGGCCGTTTCGTTTCGCGCTGGATGCGCTGCACGAGCGGCCGCATCTCGTGTGCGGAAGCGACTGCATTGATCGAGTGGAGAAGAACGATCGGTCGTCCGGCGCCGGCGCGTGAATAGTAGGCGTAATGAACTCCACGCCACGGTACATACTGCAGGCGGAGATTCACCGCCTCCCGCAGTTCGGTAACCGGCTTTCGGCGCGCTCCCGGGCTTCCCCACAGATAAACGCCATACGCAGCCGCCGCGGCAGCCGCGAGACCTACTGCGGCACGCCCGGCATTCCCCAAGAGCGTCTTCGGCTCCTTCTCCTTCATTGCGGCTTCCCCATTGATCGGCAGTGTCGTTCGTGATCCTGCAAGCGCTATGCACGGGAGGGCCCGATGTTGTCCATCGGGCCCTCCCCTCTACGGCAACGGCGACTAACTAAAGCCTACGGCGCCAGTCCGAAGAAGGCTCCCGGAACAGTGAACAGCGAAGCTACGCTGTTCTGGGCGGCGCCGAGAACCCAGTTAGGCATGAAGAAGAGCGCCAGCACCGCCACTGCCGACACGGTAACGGCGAGTCGCGCTGGGCCCGATAGCAGAACGTGGTCGTGAGCGTCCTCAGCCGCAGCGGGCCGCATGTACATCACGACGATGACGCGCAGGTAATAGAAGTACGAGATCACGGAGGCGAGAACGAGAGCCGCCGCCAGCACCACATTACCTGCTTCCAGCGATGACCGGAGGATGAACATCTTCCCAATGAAGCCGCCCGTGAGCGGGAACCCCGCGAGCGAGAGCAGGAAGACCGTGAAGATCGCACCCAGAAGCGGCTGCTTCCATCCATAACCCGCGAAGTCCTCGAGCGTATTCCGCTCCTTCAGCCCCTTTGCATTTGCGATGACGATGCCGAATGCACCGGCGGTCATCAGCGTGTACGTCAGCAGGTAGAAGAGGAATGCCGCGGCCCCGTAGGCGTTTGCCGAAAGCACCGCCACCAGCAGGTAGCCGGCGTGCGCGATCGATGAGTATGCCAGCATCCGCTTCACGCTCCCCTGCGTCAAGGCGACCAGGTTCGCACCGAACATCGTGACGAGGGCGATCCACGACAGAACACCCGCCCACTCGTCGTACGCACCGGCGAACGCGACAGCGAACACGCGGATGAACGCGGCGAATGCTGCTGCCTTGACCCCGGTCGCCATCAGAGCGGTCACAGGCGTTGGCGCTCCATCGTAAGCATCGGGCGTCCAGACGTGGAACGGCATCGCCGCCACCTTGAACGCCAGCCCCACCATCAGCAACCCCGCTCCGAGCAGGAACATCGGGCTCTGCTGGACGGTTGGGAGCAGCGGAACGATATCACCCAGATTGGTCGAGCCGGTGCTGCCCCAGACGAGCGCGATACCATACAGAAGGAAACCGCTGGAGAACGCTCCGAGCAGGAAGTACTTGAGCGCACCTTCCGAAGATCGAGCGTCGCGCCGGTCGAAGCCCACGAGCACGTAGATCGCCACCGACATCAGCTCGAGCGCGAGGAAGAGCAGCACCAGATCTCTCGACGCCCCCATCAGCATCATGCCAACGGTCGCGTAGAGCATCAGGACGTAGAACTCGCCCCGGTTGATGTCCCGCCGATCCAGGTACCCGATCGAGATCAGGATCGCCATCGCCGCAGCGATGAGGAAGATGAAGTTGGCGAAGACCCGGAATGAGTCGATCGCGATCATCCCTGTGGGCCCAGCTTCGCTGAGGTTCAGAAGCCAGCCGTTGGCGACCGCGGTTACGCCCAATCCGGCGAGCGAGAGCCATGCAATAATGGGCCGCGAAGCTTCGGAGCGGTTCCCCTTCTGAAATACATCCACCATCAGGACGAGCATCGCCCAGAGGGAAAGGATGATCTCCGGAAGCAGAGCCCAGAAGTAGTCAGCCTGTGAGCCGAAATCGAGCATCATGTTGCGTTACCTGCCGATCGAGCCGTTGAGAGAAGCTGCGACTGCCTCAGGCTGCGCAGGTGATGCGACGAATGCCAAAGCCTCCATGCGCTGCACAAGCCGCTCTACCGACGGCTCCATCCGATCAAGTACCGGCCGCGGATAGATGCCCAGCCAGAGAATGATCAGCACAAGCGGAACGAGGATCCCGATCTCCCGCGCGTTGAGGTCCGGGAGCGTGCGGTTGGCAGGTTTGTTCAAAGCGTTGAACACCGTCTTCTGCACCATCGGCAGCATGTAGAACGCGGCGAAGATCACGCCTGTCCCTGCGATGACCGCAACCCAGGGCGCGGTTCTGAACGTTCCCAGCAGCACCAGGAACTCCGAGACGAAGCCGCCGGTACCCGGCAATCCGATTGATGCGAGCCCCGCGAAGACCAGCATCACCGCGAAAATGGGGATGGAAGCGGCGAGACCGCCGAAATCGTCGATCTCGTAGCTGTGAGTGCGCTCGTAAAGGAAGCCGAGTAGAAAGAAGAGCATCGGTGTCGAGACGCCGTGCGCGATCATCAGCACGAGAGCGCCCTGTATCCCCTGAAGATTCAGCGCGAATATCCCGAGCACAGCGAACCCGAGGTGAGCCACCGAGGTGTACGCCACGAGCCGCTTAGCATTCGGCTGAACCGCCGCCACCATCGCCGTATAGATGATGCCGATGAGCCCGAGCGCCATGAACAGCATGACCGTCGTATCGGCCGCCGCGGCGCTCGGAAAGAGCGGCAGGGCGAAGCGAAGGAAGCCGTAGGTACCCATCTTCAGCAGCACACCCGCCAGGATCACTGAACCTGCGGTGGGCGCCTGAACGTGCGCCGCGGGGAGCCACGTATGTAGCGGGAAGACGGGAACCTTGATGGCGAACGCCAGGGCAAACGCAGCGAAGAGCCATGCCTGCTCGCCCATCGTCAGCGGCAGCTGCAGGAAGTCGACGTAGGCGAAACTCGCGGTTCCGCTGAGCGCCTGGAAGCGGAAGAAGAGGTAGAGGATCGCGACCAGCATCAGCAGCGATCCAACCGCAGTGTAGAGGAAGAACTTCACCGCAGCATAGATCCTGTCCTTCCCCCCCCAGATCCCGATCAGGAAGTACATCGGGATCAGCATCATCTCCCAGAAAACGTAGAAGAGGAACATGTCCAGCGCGACGAAGACACCCACCACACCCGAGGTGAGCGCCATCAGCATTGCGTAGAACACCTTCTCACGATTCTGGATGTAGTTCCACGAGCCGAGCACCATCAGCGGCAGGAGCAGCGCTGTCAGCAGAACCATGAAGAGCGAGATGCCATCCAGGCCGAGGCGGTAGTAGATGCCCCAATCGGGGATCCACGGCGCCGCGACGTTGTTCTGCATCGGATCCCCTATCGGATTGTACGTCCAGAATAGGGGAATCGCGGCGACCAGCTCAATGACGCCCGTGACGAGAGCGACCCAGCGCGCCCGGTCGTTCGGCAGGACCATCGCGACCACCGCTCCAACCAGCGGAGCAAAGATCAGGAAGGTCAGAATCCAGTGAGAACCGTAAAAGCCCATTTCTTCAGTCGCTAAGCACAGCGGCCGTTCTGCTCAGTCGGCCGCTATGCATCAATTCGGGTCAGAGCGCCACGAAGGCGCCGAGGACGACGATCACCCCGACGATGATCACGAAAGCGTACGTATTCACCTGCCCCGTCTGAACCCGTCCGGCGGTCATTCCCAGCAGCATCGATCCGCGTCCGACCACACCGTCGATCAGCGCATCGATAGTTCCGCGGTCGACCACCGAGTAGAAGGCGCGCGATAGGAAGTAAACGGGTCGAACCACGATGGTGTGGTAGAGTTCGTCCACATACCACTTGTTGTAAAGCGCCTTCTCGAGACCGCCCTTGTAGGCGGGCGTCCTCTCCGGCGGCCCAAGCGTCTCCGGCTTCAGGATCACCCAGGCCAGCGCGAGACCGGCGAGACCGATGAGGATCGCCAGAATGATCGGCCAGGCGGCGTGATGGACCTCGCCGACACCAGTGACGTTGGATTCCCAGACGTGTTCCGCGCCCTCGATGATCGGGTGCAGCCATCCATGAAGAGCGAGCTCGCCCCCGATTGCGAGCGGAGTGAATGCGCTGACGACGGGAATGTGCGAATCGATGTTGAGAAAGCCCCCGAGTACGGACAGGACGGCGAGGACGATAAGAGGAACGGTCATGGTCCAGCCGACCTCGTGCAGGTGCCTCCGCTCCTCGTCCCCGGTCCGGTTCGGCCCGAAGAAGGTGTAGAGCATCAGGCGCCCCATGTAGAACGCCGTCATCAGCGCGGCGATTGAAAGCATCACCGCGATGATGCCCATCCAGGTCGCGCCTGAGACCCCCAATAGCGAGCCCTGCGACAGCGGAAGCTCACCAGCCGAGCCGATCCACGCCGCGCCGATGATTTCATCCTTGGAGAAGAAGCCCGCGAATGGCGGCACACCGGCGATCGCCAGCGTCGCAATGCCCATGGTGATGAACGTCACCGGCAGGTACCTCCGGAGCCCGCCCATGTTGCGCATGTCCTGGGCGTCAGCGTGCGAGTGCGTCGCGTGCAGGGCGTGGTGCATCGCGTGGATGACCGCGCCGGACCCCAGGAAGAGGCAAGCCTTGAAGAAGGCGTGCGTCATCAGGTGGAAGACGCCGGCGACGTACGCGCCCATGCCGACAGCGGCGAACATGAAGCCGAGCTGGGAGACGGTTGAGTAGGCCAGGACCTTCTTGATGTCCCACTGCTTGAGCCCGATCGTGGCCGCGAAAAGAGCTGTCGCCGCGCCGACGATCGCCACCACCAGCGACGCCGTAGGGGCCATCGCGAAGAGCGTCGACGAGCGGACAACGAGGTAGACGCCTGCCGTGACCATCGTTGCGGCGTGGATCAGCGCCGAGACCGGCGTCGGACCCGCCATGGCGTCGGGCAGCCATACGTAGAGCGGAAGCTGCGCGCTCTTGCCGGCCGCGCCGACGAAGAGGAAGAGGCAGATCGCCGTGACGACCGCACCCCCGAACGCGAGCTCCGGGGCGCGCTCGAACACCTCGACATAGTTCAGCGACCCGAAGTGCACGAACATCATCATCATCGCGACCAGGAAGCCGAAGTCGCCAATGCGGTTGACGATGAAGGCCTTCTTCCCCGCGTCCGCGTTCGCCTTCTCCCTGAACCAGAAGCCGATCAGCAGATACGAGCAGAGACCGACGCCCTCCCACCCGACGAACATGAGGGGGAAGGAAGCGCCGAGCACCAGGACGAGCATGAAGAAGACGAACAGATTCAGATAAGCCATGTACCGCGGGTAACCCGGGTCATGGCTCATGTAGCCGACGGAGAAGAGGTGAATCAGCAGCCCGACGCCGGTGATGATCAGCGTCATCAGCATCGACAGCTGGTCGAGCTGAAGCGCGGCATCGACCTGGAGATCGCCAACCGGGAGCCAGCTCCAGTAGCTGCGGACGACCGGCTCGTGCAGCTCTGCGCCGGCCATTCCAAAGAAGTTCAGCAGCGCGATGATGAACGCGAGCGCCATGACGCCGGGAGCCACCAGCGACGGTAAGGTATGCGTCCAGCCGGTCGGAACTGGCTCCTCCGCGTGACCCGCCGGATGCGCATCGTGATCGTGCGCGTCGTGCCCCTGCTCACTCGCGTCGTGCTGGTGCGCTGCTACGGCGTGGCTGTCATGCGTGTGCGCGTCGTGTGCTTCCTCAACGTGCGTGTGAGTAGCGACAGCATGCGCATGGTCGTGCGAGGCGTGTCCATGTGCTTCATGCGCGGCGTGCCCGTGGGTCAGGGCGCGTAGGCGGGTCGCCGCGCGCGCCGCAACCAACGCGGCGATGCCATTGATGATGAACCCGATCAGCGGGAGGAGGACGATCAGACCCGGAAGAGTCGGCTCGAACGCCGCATGTGCCTCGGGGGCCGCGTGAGCCGCTTCCTGAAGTGCCAGAATCAAGACCATCTACCAGCGGAGGAGGCTGAAATTACGGATGTCGACCGATTCCGCGTGCCGGAAAACGGAGATGATGATCGCGAGCCCTACAGCTGCCTCGGCGGCCGCGACGGCGATCACGAAGAAGACGATCACCTGACCGTCGATCCCCGCCCGCGGCGACAGCGCAACGAACGCCAGATTCGCGGCGTTGAGCATGAGCTCGACGCACATGAAGAGGATGATCGCATTGCGCCTTACAACTACCCCGGCCGCACCGATTACAAAGAGAATGGCGCTTAGAAAGAGCGCCGCGTTCACAGGTATCACGATCTCAGATCTTTCTCTTGGCGAGCACCACCGCGCCGACCACGGCGACCAGCAGGAGCAACCCCGTCACCTGGAGCGGGACCACGTACTCCAGGAACATCGGAACGCCGATCGCTCCGACTGCCCCATATTGCTCGACCTGGGCAGCCGCGAGATCAACCGACGCCGTCTGATTCGGCGTCGCTGGTCCTGCGATCATCCGGGCAAGCAACGCGAGCAGCACCAGCGACGATCCAGCTGCAGTTGCCTTCCAGACCGAGCTGCGGAAATCCGGCTCATAGTCATTGCCCAGGTTCAGAAGCATGATCACGAACAGGAACAGAATCATGATCGCGCCAGCGTACACCAGGATCTGGATGATCCCGATGAAGAAGGCGCCGAGCAACGTGTAGATCGCGGCAAGCGCGAAGAAAGTCGACACGAGCCACAACGCGCTGGCAACCGGATTTCGGCGCGAGATCGTCATCAGCGCAGAGACGATCGCGATGCCTGCAAAGAAGTAGAAAAGGATTTGGGTCAGCATTTATCGCTGCGTATGACTATGTGCCGGAACTGGTTACCAGTTTCCAGTTACCAGTTGCCGGTTCGCTCCAGCTGTCTCGGAGGAATTCCCCCGAATTCGTCTTTACCGCACGTCCCTCAGAACCACTCCAGTTCCGCAGCTACCGGTAACTGGCAACCGGTAACTGGTCACCCTCTCGCCTACTCGCTCGCCGGATCGGACGGATCCCACAGCTGCGTAACCGGGTGCTCCTGCGCCATAAGGCGGTTCAGATCGTACACGAAGTTGTCCCGGGTGTATTCCCCGTTCTCGTAGTGCTGCCCGACGTGAATCGCTTCCACGGGGCAGACCTCCTGGCACATGCCGCAGAAGATGCAGCGGAACTCGTCGATCTCGTAAACGACGGGATAGCGGTTCCCCTGGTCATCCTCACCTGGGATCAGGCGGATGCAGTTGGCGGGGCATATCGTCGGGCAGAGACCACAGGCGACACACTTAGGGCGTCCGTCGTCATGCTTCTCCATCACGTGCGTGCCGCGCCACCGTGGAGAAAGGGCCCACTTCTCCTCCGGGTACTGCATCGTGCGGACGGTCGCCTCTTTCTGCGTCGTCAGCGTGCTGACCATGTGCTTGAAAGTGAGCGCCATGCCCTTGAGCGTCGCCCTCATGTAGGAGGACTCCCGCACCGGGCGCTTCATCACGCGTACTGTGGCTGCCATCGATCTGTCTTTCTGAATCAGCTATGTGCGGCCGACTTCGAATTCTTCTTTGTGGAACCGTGCTACTGCCTTGGCCTGAGCGCGTCTCTGATTCATCGCAAAACCACCGCTCAATACGCGTCCCCGGTCCATCAGGAGGAGGAACGCGGCGAGCATGACCCCGTTAACCGCCGTGAGCACGAGACCGTAAGCGAGGCCGTACTCTACCCCCGCCGTGTCGAGCGCGAGGATCGTCCCGGCGGTGACGACCACGACGACCAGGATGGTCGGGAGCATCAGCTTCCAGCCGAGATCCATCACCTGGTCGTAACGGAACCGGGGAACGGTCCACCGGACAAGCATGAAAATTATGATGAAGAAGCCGGTCTTCAGCACGAACATCAGCAACGTCAGGATAGTCTTCCAGACTGCAGGCTCGGCGCCGACGACGTTCCCATCCGGGAGCGCGAGCATGTTGTCGCCTGCGTATCCCGGGATGTCCCAGCCACCGAGGAAGAGCGTCGCCATCAGCATGCTGATCGTCAGCACATGCGAGTACTCGGCGATGAAGAACATCGAGAACTTCATCGAGGAGTACTCGGTGTGGTAACCGGTCACGAGCTCCGATTCGGCTTCGGGAAGGTCGAATGGGAGACGGTTCGTCTCCGCGAAAGCCGAGATCCAGAAGAAGAGGAAGGAGATGGATAGGGGCAGCGCGAACCATAGCCCCATCTGCTGCTGGCTGTAGACGATCTCCGGGAGTCTGACGTTGCCGACCAGGAAGAATACGCTGAGCAGACTCATTCCCAGTGCGATCTCGTAGGAGATCATCTGAGCGCCGGCACGCAGGCCGCCGAGCAGGGCGTACTTGTTCGAGCTGGCCCATCCGGCGATCACGATGCCGAAGACGCCGAGAGAGGAGAACGCGAGAAGAAAGAGGATGCCTACGGGAACGTCGGCGACGACCATCGGCACGAGTCCCCACGGCGTCGGGAGCGGCGCCGCCAGCGGGATCACCGCGAAAGTCACCATGGCGGGCGTGATCGCCATCATCGGGGCGAGCGTAAAGAAGGCGCTGTGCGCCTGACCCGGGTTCGACTCTTCCTTGAGGATGTTCTTGAGCCCGTCAGCGAGCGGCTGACCCAGACCACCCGGGCCGACGCGGTTCGGACCGAGACGATCCTGCATCCACGCGCTGATCTTTCGCTCCAGAAGCGTCAGCATCGCGACCGTGACGAGAATCCCGACGAAGACCACGAGGATCTTGATGATCGACGTGATCAGGAATGCTGTATCCGAGAGCTGCCCGACCTGATATACCGGCTCCACCTCAGTTATCTCCCTCGTCGCTGCTTGAGCGGAAAACGTCTGCTATAGACCGGCGGAAGATGCGACAGCCGACTCGCTGCGGAGGGGCAAGCCCTCGCCACCGAGATCCTCGAAACGCAATGCCGCGAACTCCGCTGAGATCTCGCCCAGAGCTGCGAATGCATCGCCCGGACGGCCCGGGGCAGCCACGTCGCGGAGTCCGGAAAGCAGCACGCCGATGATCTGCCATGCCGGCCGAGCCATTCCCGGAACCTGAAGAGCCGGCCAGAAGCGCTGGACACGATTGTTCAGGTTGGTGAAACTCCCTTCCATCTCGGCGAAGTTGGTCGACGGGAGAACGAAGTCGGCTTTGCGAGCCGCGTCACCCATGACTTGACCGATGTAGATGTAAAGCTTGGAGCGGTCACCAAAATCAACTGGCGCATCAGCCAGGTTGTCGCCAAGAACGATGACAACGCCGTCGTGCGCGGAGACAGACTCCAGTCCGCCTGCACCGCCCTCATCCCCAGCCCTCGTGAAACCGAGAAGCTCCGCACCGCGCACGTTCGCCGCGCGGTCTTCACGGAGCGCGAGCCGAGGGAAGCCCGGAAGCACCACCTCTTCGCCAAGCTCCACGCGGAACACACCCGACCCACCACCTAGGGCGTCAGCCAGACGCCGCACGGCGCCGAGGTCCTCGTTGGAAGCGAAGGGTGAAACGACCGAGCGAACCGGGCCGGACGCCACGCGCGCGGCATCGACGAGGCGCACCAGCGTGTCGGACCAGGACATCGGCACAAGCTTGTCGCCTTCGCGAACAAGGGGCGCTTCGATGCGGCCGGTCTGGTTGATCCACTGGTAGTTGAGGCGGCCGAAGTCGCACATCCAGTGGCCGTTCACCTCGTGGTTCGGCCGCGGCTTGAGGCGCATCACCTGATTGTCGCGAACCTCGAGGCGGATGTTGCAACCCTGCGAGCAGTTCGGGCAGATCGAGGGGGTGCGATCGAGGTCCCACGAGCGTGCTTTGTGGAGGAAGTCCTTAGAAACCAGCGCTCCCACAGGGCAGATGTCGACGATGTTGTCCGCCCAGATGTTTCCTTCCACACCCTCCTCATAGAAGGTGTCGATCACAGCCTTGTGACCGCGCTGCACAACGGTGAGCCGCTCGTCCTGCGCGACCTCGCGCATGAAGCGAACGCAGCGGGTGCACATGACGCAGCGGTCTCCATTGAAGAGGACGTCGCCCCCGAAGTCATCGGTTCCGACGATCCGCTTCGGCTCCGCCAGACGCCCCTGCGGACGACCTTCCGCCGACGTGTAGTCCTGCAGCTTGCACTCACCCGACTGGTCGCAGATGGGGCAGTCGAGCGGATGGTTCACAAGCAGGAACTCGAGCACGCCCTCGCGCGCCTTCAACGCATTCTCACTCTGAGTGAGGATGACATTGCCCTCCTGGACCACCGAGACGCACGACGCGAGCAGCTTCGGGACACCCGCCACCTCGACGAGGCACATGCGGCACTGAGCGGGCGCGCTGAGCCCCTCGTGATAGCAGTAATGCGGAACGTCGATGCCGGCCCTTGCAGCCGCCTCGATCATCCGCGTCCCCTTCGGCACCTCGAAGGTAATCCCGTCGACGGTGCACGTGACTGTCTCTTTTATCTGCTCCATATGAGCTATTCAGCTATCGGCTATCAGGACCGGCAAAAACTCTCTAGACCGACAAAACCATCAGCTCAGCAGTTGGTCATCGGCTACTGATGACCGATAGCTACCCTTCCGCTCCTCTTACGCGATGCGAGCTGCCGCTAGGTTTTCGCCGCGGCGGATCAACGCAAGGTAATCCTCGCGGAACTTCTGGATCGACGAGGTGATCGGCGCGGCGGCGGCGTCGGAGAGCACGCAGATCGTCTTCCCCGCCATGTTGTCGGAGATGTCCATCAGCGTCTGCAGGTCCGCCTCGTTGCCCCATCCGGCCTCGATGCGGCGAAGGATCTTCGCGGCCCAGGCCGTTCCCTCGCGGCACGGGGTGCATTGCCCGCACGATTCGTGAGCGTAGAAATCGACCATGCGGCGGACCTGCTTCACGATGTCCGTCGTGTCGTCCATCACGATCACGGAGCCGCAGCCGAGCATCGTGCCCGCCGCTGCCATCGCCTCGTAGTCCATCCCGATGTCGAGCTCATCGCCGGTCATGATTGGCACCGAGCTTCCGCCTGGGATCACGGCTTTGATCGTCCGGCCAGGAGCTGGTCCACCGCACATGTCGTAGATGAACTCCTTGAAGTTGAAGCCCATCGGAACTTCGTAGTTGCCGGGCCGCTGGACGTGTCCGGAGACACAGAAGAGCTTCGTCCCGGTCGACTTCTCGGTGCCCCACTGCTTATACCAGGCACCACCGTTGTTGATGAGGTGCGGGACCACACAGAGAGTCTCGACGTTGTTGATCGTCGACGGCTTCCCGAAGGCGCCAGCGACCGCGGGGAATGGCGGCTTCACCCGCGGCTCGCCGCGGCGACCCTCGAGCGAGTTCATCAGCCCGGTCTCTTCACCACAGATGTATGCACCGGCACCCAGGTGCAGCGTCACATCCAGATCGATCCCGCTGCCCATCACGTTCTTGCCGGCGTAACCCGCCGCGTAGGCCTCTTCGATGGCCCGCGCCACGATCTGCGCAGCCTCGAAGAACTCCCCGCGGATGTATATGTAGGCGTGCCCAGCATTGATCGCATATGCGCCAATGAGGCAGCCCTCGACGAGCGCGTGCGGCGTCCACCGCATCAGCTCGCGATCCTTGAATGTTCCCGGCTCCGACTCGTCAGCGTTGCAGAGGAGGTAGTGCGGCTTGCCCGTGTAAGCCGGCATGAACGACCACTTCACCCCGGTCGGGAAGCCTGCACCGCCACGCCCGCGAAGGCCGGATGCCTTTACCTCGTTGACGATGTCCCCCCGGGACATCCCGAGTGACTTCCGCAGCGCGGTGTAGCCGCCGCGCGCTTCCCAGCCCTTCAGGGTCCGGGCTTCCGGATTCCCGAAGTGCTCCGAGAGGAGCCGGACTTCGCTGGGGTGTCTGTATGGATAAGCCATTTGTCAGTCTGTATCGCGAATTTCGACGCTATGCCGGCAGAAGCGCGGCCTCAGCCGTCAGCCTCTCGAGGATCGCGGGAACGTCGTCGACCTTCACGTTCTCGAAGAAGCGCTCGTTGATCTGCACCACCGTCGGGAAGCCGCAGGCGCCGAGGCACTCAACCTCGATCACGGTGAAGAGCCCGTTCGCCGAGACTTCACCTACCTCGGCTCCGATCTGCTCGACGAAGGCGTGAAGAACGTCCTCACCGCCGCATAGGTTACACGAGATGTTGGTGCAGACCTGGATCAGATAGCGACCCATCGGCTGCAGGTTGTACATCGTGTAGAACGTCGCCACACCTCGAACGTACGCCGGCGGAATGCCGAGCCTCTCCGCCACCTGATCCATCGTGTCCGGTGACAGATAACCGCGGATCTCGTGCGCCAGATGAAGGGCGGGTAGCAGCGCCGCCTGCTTGTCCTCATAGCGGCTGAGCACCTTTTCGAGACGCTCGCCGTACTCTCCCTCGAAGAGCGGAACCGACGCGTCGCGAGTCGCGACGTGGTACGGCATCGTGCCCGCGACGGATGCATGCCCCCCATGCCGCGGCCGCTGGCCCACATAGTCGGTTCCGCGGATCTGCGCCTCTGTGAGATCGAATTCCCCGACAATCCCGGCAAACCCGGGATTCCGCGGTCTTATCTCCCGTACTTTCGACTCGTCGTTGCTCATCTAAGAAGCTATCGGCTATCGGCTATCGGCTATCGGCTATCAATACAAAAGCACTTCCTATCAGGACCTACGAGCCGTTTATCTGGCATCGGGCATCTGGCATCCTGTTCCCTCAGTTGCCACTCCTACCGATCGATCTCCCCCAGCACGATATCCAGGCTTGCGTTCACCGCGATCACGTCCGAGAGCAGCGCACCCTCGATCATGTGCGGCAGCGCGGCGATGTTGATGAACGATGGCCCGCGGACGCGCCACCTGACCGGCTTCGATCCACCATCCGAGACGACGTACATCCCCAGCTCGCCCTTGGAGCTCTCGACCGAGAACCACGATTCACCAACGGGAGCGCGAACGCCCTCCATCACCACCTTGAAGTGGTGGATCATCGACTCCATGTCATTCATCGCCGCAGTCTTGCTCGGCAGAATGACGCGGGGATCATCGACGTTTATGGGGCCGCCCGGGAGGCGGTTGATTGCCTGATCCAGGAGTCGCAGGCTCTGACGCATCTCCTCCATGCGGCAGAGATAGCGATCGTAGATGTCGCCATGCTCGCCGACGGGAACGTCGAAGTCGTACGTCTCGTAGTCGTAGTACGGGCGATCCTTGCGGATGTCGTAGCTGACGCCGGAGGCACGAAGGTTCGCGCCCGAAAGGCCGAAGTTCACTGCGTCCTCAGCCGATATGACGCCGACGTCCTGCGTACGCCCAAGCCAGATCGCGTTGTTCGTCAGGAGCGTCTCGACTTCGGCGAGCGTGTTAGGGAAAGTCCGGACGAACTCCTTCAGCTGCTCGATCCACCCGGCGGGAAGGTCGGCCATCATGCCGCCGATTCGCGTAGCCGAGGTGGTGATCCGAGCTCCGGTGTACGCCTCGTGCAGGTTGTAGATGCGCTCGCGCTCCTGGAACGTGTACAGGAACACCGTGAACGCGCCGAGGTCGATCGCCGTCGTGCCGAGCCAGAGCAGGTGGGAGAAGATGCGGTCCATCTCCATGATGATGACGCGGACCACCTTGCAGCGCTCCGTCACCTCGATGCCCATCATCTTCTCGACCGCCATCGCGTACGCGCAGTTGTAGATCAACGGCGCGAGATAGTCCATGCGGTCGGTCAGCGGGACGATCTGATTCCAGTCCCGATACTCGCCGAGCTTCTCGAAGGACGAGTGGAGATAGCCGATGTGTGGCGTGCACTTGATGACAGTCTCACCATCCAGCTCGAGCACCAGCCGGAGCACACCGTGCGTGGCGGGGTGCTGCGGGCCGATGTTGATGAGCATGTGCTCGCCACCGAAATCCGCGTCCGCATCGCCGAAAACCTCACCCTCGACTGGTACGATCGGGGCGTGAACAAGCCCGCCCTCTCCACCGAGCTCGGCGGTGCGGGTGACGTTATAGACAACGGTTCTTCTCTTGGTTTCCGGCATTACATACCTCCCAGTCCCGGAGGGGCCAACGCCCTGTTGGGCTGACCCGATCCACCTTCGGTGGTGACGTCCGGAAGAGTCTGCCCGAGCCTCGTAGCGACCTCCAGCTCGGCAGGCGAGTAGTGATCCTCTACCTTGAGCGAGAGCGCCCGGCGCGTCTGCTCCGCGCGTGAAAAGCGGCCGCGCAGCGGGAAATCCTTCCGCAGCGGGTGACCCTCGGCATAGTTGTACGGCATCAGGATCCGCCGCATGTCGGGATGTCCCCGGAAGACGACGCCGAACATGTCGTAGACCTCGCGCTCCAGCCAATCCGAAGCGCGCCAGACGTAGTAGACTGAATCAAGCTCGAGTCGATCCAGCGGCAACTCGATCTTGATCCGGATGTTCCGCTGATGCGGGATCGACCAGAGCTGATAGACGACCTGCAGCGAAACGTTGTTGCCGTAGTCGATCGCCGTCAGATCCTGAAGGAAATCGTATCGCTGATCCGGGTCGTCGCGCAGCCAGCGCAAGACCTCGAGGTTCTCGGCGGAGTCGATGTAGACGATGTGCTCATCGCCAGCGACAACCTCGTGGCGACCGACAGCCGCCCCAAAATGCGCGCGGAGGGCCTCTACCGTGGGATGCGGCGGGAGGTCCTCCGGCGGCGGAGCTACCCGCGGTGTCTCCTTTGGAGATCCCGTGGGTCCACTGTCCAGAGCGTCCAGGCCCTTCTTGAAGTCGCTCATCTTCCTGACTCGTTAGCCTTCAATCGGTCGCAAACGGCGTTTTCACCGGAAAAGCGCGCCTGGATCGATCTCCCGTTCCCTCTGTTCGGCATCAAGGCCTGCGATCACTCGGCCGCATCAGCGCACCCGTGGAGGTGAGACCGCTGGAGCGATTCTGATTCGTCGAGTTACCGAATGGAGCGGTGATCAGGTCAACCGTTTCAGCCGCCAGCGTCGGCAATCCCTCGACAAGATCCTCATCCGCGATCCAATCCTTGGTCGGGGTCGCGCGGCGGATCTTCTCCTGGATCATCAGAATCCCGTAGATCAGCCCCTCAGGACGCGGCGGGCACCCGGGCACGTAAACGTCCACCGGGATAATCGTGTCGATCCCCTGCACCATGCTGTACACGTCGAAAACACCGCCCGACGAAGCACACGCGCCCATCGAGATCGACCACTTCGGCTGCGGCATCTGCTCCCAGATGCGGCGAAGGATGGGCGCCATCTTGTACGAGACGCGCCCGGCGCAGATCAGCAGGTCCGCCTGACGCGGCGAGAAGCTCATGCGCTCCATCCCGAAACGGGCGAGATCGTAGCGCGAGGCTGCCGTCGCCATCATCTCGATGGCGCAGCAAGCAGTTCCGAATGGCATGGGCCAGAGGGAGTTCTCTCTGGACCAGTTCACCATCGCGTCGAGCCGGGTCGTGAGGAAGCCGGGGGAGCCCGAAAAGAGCCCGCCCGGCTGCGCGTCACCCGTCTCACCACCGGGCTGTATAGGAAGGCGGCCCTTGCCGTCCGGACCGTCGCCCTGATTTATCTTCAGTCCCATTCCAGTGCTCCCTTTTTCCATTCGTAGACGAGACCTACCGTCAGAATGAAAATGAAAATCGCCGCAGCAGCGAATCCCGCTGCGCCTACCTCTCGCATTACGAC
>ERZ1066118.437-NODE-437-length-39056-cov-18.433220_pt1 | contig 39056 bp, 35 predicted proteins | sample MGYA00382765_ERZ1066118 | MGnify/ENA primary metagenome ERZ1066118 (study PRJEB33369, sample SAMEA5778348) | biofilm metagenome | biome: Industrial cooling water; feature: Water cooling tower basin; material: Biofilm | place: United Arab Emirates | collected...
CCCCGGGGGCGGCGGTGCCCGGGGCGGCCGCGGCGGCCGCCGCGCCCTCCGCGCCCTTCAGCCTGAACTCGATCCGCCGGTTGGCCTCGCGGCCGGCGTCGGTGCCGTTGTCGGCGATCGGGCGGTCCTCGCCGTAGCCCACCGCCGTGAAGCCCTCCACCGGCACGCGCCGGCCCTGCAGCGACAGCAGGACCGCCTCGGCGCGCGCCTGGCTCAGGGCGCGGTTCCCCTCGGACGACCCCTGGGAGTCGGTGTGGCCCGCGATCTCGAGCGGCAGCGGCGGACAGTCCGCCAGCGTCTCGGCGATGGCGGCGAGCGTGGCGTTCGCCTCCGCCTCGATCTCGGCCGACCCGGGCGCGAAGATGATCTTCTGGCGGGCCAGCGCCGCCTCGATCCCGGCCATGCACTCCTCGGGCGTGGGCTGCGCGGCCAGCGGGTCCAGCGCCTCGTCGTAGGTCACCGACACGCGGAAGGTCTGGCCCTGGCCCAGCCGGTCGGACAGGATCTGCGCGATCCGCGCCCGGCCCTGCTGCGAGCCGGTGACGCCCGTCACCTCCACCGTGTCGGGGCGAACGACCAGCGAGCCGGACGCGAGCTGCCCGAGCGACTCGAGACCCGCGAGCACCCGCACCGCCCAGCCGTCGGGCAGGTCCGCGTCGAGCCGCGTCGCGGTGTAGACCCGGTCGGCCCCGAACTCGGCGCGGGCGAAGCTGTCGACGGCGCTGCGCAGCCCGTCGTCGGTGAGCCGGCCGCGAAGCTGGACCTGCCCGTCCCCGGCGAGCGTCGCGGTGAACTCGGCGGGCCCCTCGGCCACGGCCGCGGGCCTCGGCTGGAGCGTGGCCTTCAGCGAGAAGACGCGCGGCAGCGCCGTCTGCAGCTCGCCCACGACGGTGTCGAAGGTCGCCTGCGCGACCGAGGGCGCGGCGAGCAGCGTCACGTCGGCGTCCGAGAAGGTGATCTGCGCCTCGCCCAGCGCCGCCACCGCGCGGATCCCCGCCTCGGCCGCCTCGCCCCAGGTGGGCGAGGGGACGCCCAGGCCCACGGTGCAGGGCACGGGCGCGGGCAGCCCGGCCTCGGCCGCGGCGGCGAGGATGCGGTCGCGGGCGGCGGTGCTGTCGGCCGCGCAGGCGTCGAACCGCGCGCCCTCGGCGTCGCGGACGAAGCGCAGGGTGAAGGGCGTCAGCACCGGCCGCGGCGCCGATATGGCGAAGTGGACCGGCAGGCCCTGCGGCCGCGCGGCCATGAGCTCGCGCTCGAGCGTGCGCTTCTCGGCCTCGCTGTCGGCGATGGCGGTGACCGCCACGCGGTCCGCCGCGACCGAGATCTTGGACCGGGGCAGCCGCTTCAGCGCCTCCAGCCCGAAGGCCAGCGCCCGGTCCCAGCCCTCGGGCGCGGGGAAGGCGGTCGTCTCGAGAAGGTCGGTGACCTTCATGCCCGAGGCGAGGGCGGCCGCCTCCGCCGCCAGGGCGGGCTGGCCCTCGGCCGCCGCCGGCATCAGGCCGATGAGCTGGATGCCGTCGCCGTTCCGCAGCATCTCCACCGAGAAGCGCGGGGCCTCGATCGCCTGCACCGGGGTCACGTCCAGATCGTCCCGCACGCGGTTCGCGTCGACCACCCGCCCGGCGAGGCTGACCGCGCGGAAGCGCGCGGCCTCGGTCGGCGCGGTGCCCGAGAGCCGGACCTGGAGCCCGTCGCTCTCGACGCTGGCCCAGGTGATGCCGTCGGCCAGCAGCTCCGAGGCCACGGCGCGGGCGGACCGCTCCTCGATCACCGTCGCGGCGAGCGACGCCCCGAGCGTCGCCAGCGCCGCCGCGAGGATGAAGGCGAGGGGGGCGAGCAGGGCGGCGGAGGGGCGCATCGGGCGGGATCCGGTTCGAGCGGGACGCCGCCTTCTAGGGGCGGCCGGCCCGCACCGCAATCAGGCGACGGCGGCTGCGGCAAGAAACAGCGCAAGGATCAGGCCCGCGTCGCGGTTCGACCGGAACAGCGCCAGGCACCGCGCGGGGTCGGTCGTGTCGAGCCGCGCCAGCTGCCGGGCCATGTGCCACCCGAAGCCCCAGACCCCGCCCAGCGCCAGCGCGAGGGGCACCGGCCCCGCGCCCGGTGCCAGCGCCAGCACCGCCGCCAGCGCCGCAAGGATCACCGCCGCGGCGAGGAAACGCCGCAGCCAGCGCGAGGTGCCGCCGTCGCCGAAGAGCCGCGCCGTGGACCGCACGCCGATCAGGGCGTCGTCCTCCTTGTCCTGGTGGGCGTAGATCGTGTCGTAGAACAGCGTCCACGCGATCCCCGCCGCCCAGAGCGCCACGGCCGGCCGGCCGAGCGATCCGGTGTGCGCCGTCCAGCCGACCAGCGCGCCCCAGTTGAAGGCGATCCCGAGGAACGCCTGCGGCCACCAGGTGAAGCGCTTGGCGAAGGGATAGGCCGCGACCGGCACCAGCGCCGCGAGGCCCAGCGCGATCGCGGCCGGCGGGAAGGTCAGCAGGATCGCCCCCGCCAGCGCCGTCTGCGCCGCCATCCAGGCCAGCGCCTGCCGCACCGTGACCTGCCCCGAGGGCAAGGGCCGGCTGCGCGTGCGCGCCACCGCGGCGTCGATGTCGCGGTCGGTCACGTCATTCCAGGTGCAGCCCGCCCCGCGCATGAGGAATGCGCCCATGGTGCAGCCCGCGACGAGCCAGGCATCCTGCGGGCGGAACCCTCCGGTCGAGGCCGCCGCGAGCGCGATCCCCCAGAGGCAGGGGATCAGCAGCAGCCAGGTGCCGATCGGCCGGTCGGCGCGGCTGAGCCGCAGGTAGGGCCGCCAGGGCGCGGGGGCCAGCCGGTCGACCCAGTTGCCGGGCGCGGCGTCGGCCACGGCCCCGTGTCCCGGCCCCGGCTCTGGCGTCTGCGGGGCCTCGGCCATAAAGTGCGCCTCATGTCGGGATCGGGTGTCAGACTGCATGTAGATCAGCCGCTGGGGACGGGGCAAGCGGTGGCCCTGACCCCGGATCAGGCGACCTACCTCTTCGCGGTGATGCGCCTCGGGGTCGGCGACGCGGTGCGGGTCTTCAACGGGCGCGACGGCGAATGGCGGGCAGAGGTCGTCCGCGCGGCGAGGCGCGGCGGCCTGCTCGCCTGCGTCGAGGCGACCCGCCCGCAGGCGATGCCGCCCGACCTGTGGCTGGCCTTCGCGCCCCTGAAGAAGGTGCGCACCGACTTCGTGGTCGAGAAGGCGGTGGAGCTGGGCGCGGCCCGCATCCTGCCCGTGCAGACCCGCCACACCCGTGCCGACCGGATCCGGCAGGACCGTCTCCAGGCCCACGCGACCGAGGCCGCCGAGCAGTGCGGCGCCACCTTCGTGCCCGAGGTGGCCGAGCTGCAGCCCCTGTCGCGGCTGCTGGACGGCTGGCCGGACGACCGGCGGCTGATCTGGGCCGACGAGACGCTGGCCCCCGCCCCGGTGCCCGACCCCGCCGCCGGGGGCGCGGCCTGGGGCCTCCTGATCGGCCCGGAAGGCGGCTTCTCGGACGAGGAGCGCGGGCGGCTGCGGTCGCTGCCCTTCGTCGTCCCCCTGCGGCTCGGCCCGCGCATCCTGCGCGCCGACACGGCGGCGGTCGCGGCGCTGGCGCTGTGGCAGGCGTGGCACGGGGACTGGCGGTGATGGTCCGGCCGGAGCTGCGCGCCGCGCTGCGCCCCTGGCGCGAGACGGCCGCGGCCGGGGCCGTGACGGCGGCGGGCCTGTGGTTGATGGGGCTGGGCGGCTGGCTTCTGGTGCCGCTGGGCGCGGCGGTCGTGGGGCTCGGGGTGGGGTGGGGCACGCTGGCTCTGCGGCGGATGCGCTTCGGCCAGGGGGTGCGCGCCCCGGGGGTGGTCGAGGTGGACGAGGCGCAGGTCGGCTACCTCAGCGCGGACGGCGGCGGCTTCGTGTCGCTGGCCGAGCTGACCGAGCTGCGCCTGACGCCGCTGGCGGGGCGGCGGTTCTGGCGGCTGAAGCAGGCCGACGGACAGGCCCTGCTGATCCCGGTGGAGGCGGAAGGCGCGGACCGCCTGTTCGACGCCTTCGCCGCGCTGCCGGGGATGGACAGCCAGGCCCTGGTCGCGGCGCTGGCGGCACCCGGGCCGGGTCCGGGCGAGGGCGCCGCCCCGGGCCCCGGGCCGGTCGTCTGGCGCCGCGCCGCGCCGCGCCTGCCCCACGCGCGGCCTTGACTAGGGCCGCGCCGCGCGGCACCCCTGCGACCCTGACCGTCCCGGCCGAAGCGGAGCGCGCCCGAATGTCCATCCCCCAGTCCGGCGGCGGCGCGCCGATCGGCTCCGTGGCCGAGCTTGCCGCCTACATGGAGGCGGGCTGCAAGCCGCGCGCGGCCTGGCGGCTGGGGACCGAGCACGAGAAGTTCGGCTACGTCAGGGCCACGGGCGCGCCGCTGCCCTACGACGGCCCGGCCAGCCTCCGCGCGCTGATGGAAGGGCTCGCGCTCCGCTTCGGGTGGGAGCGCGTGACCGAGGCTGGCGCGCTGATCGGCCTGAGGCGCGGCCGCGCCAACATCAGCCTGGAGCCGGGCGGCCAGTTCGAGCTTTCGGGCGCGCCGCTGGCCTCGGTGAACGAGACCGCGGCCGAACTCGACGCGCATCTGGCCGAGGTGCACGCGGTGGCGGACCCGCTGGGGATCGGCTTCTTCGGCGCCGGCGCGGCCCCGGTCTGGACGCACGGGCAGATGCCGGTGATGCCGAAGGGCCGCTACCGGCTGATGACCGACTACATGGGCCGCGTGGGCACGCACGGCACACAGATGATGTACCGCACCTGCACCACGCAGGTGAACCTCGACTACGCCTCCGAGGCCGACATGACGCTGAAGCTGCGGGTCGCGCTCGCGCTGCAGCCCGTGGCGACCGCGCTCTTCGCCGCCTCGCCCTTCTTCGAGGGCCGGCCCAACGGCCACCGGAGCTGGCGCAGCCGCATCTGGCGCGGCCTCGACGACGCGCGGACGGGCCTGCTGCCCTTCGCCTTCGAGGACGGGATGGGCTTCGAGCGCTACGTCGACTGGGTTCTCGACGTTCCGATGTACTTCGTCTACCGCGGCGGGCGCTACATCGACGCGCTGGGCCAGTCGTTCCGCGACTTTCTCGATGGCCGCCTGCCCGCCCTGCCGGGCGAGCGGCCGACGATGAGCGACTGGGCCGACCACCTGACCACGGTCTTTCCCGAGGCGCGGGTGAAGCAGTACATCGAGATGCGCGGCGCGGACTGCGGCACCGCGCCGTGGGTCCGGGCGCTTCCCGCCTTCTGGGTGGGGCTGATGTACGACCGGGGCACGCTCGAGGCCGCCTGGGATCTGGTCAGGGGCTTCGACGACGCCACGCGCGCCGGGCTGCGGGTCGCGGCCAGCGAGCGGGCGCTGGCGGGCGAGGCGGGGGGCGTCCGGCTCCGCGATCTCGCGGAGCGGGCGGTCGAGCTTGGCGTCGCGGGGCTGACGGCCCGCGGGCTGGGGGAGGAGGCGCATCTTTCTCCGCTGCGGCACGCCGTGGCGACGGGCCGGGTGCAGGCCGACGACTGGCTCGAGGCCTGGCAGGGCGACTGGGGCGGCGATCTCACGCGGCTCTACGCGGCGGCCGCGCTCTAGCCCTTCGCGCCGATCCGCGGCTCGGTGCCCGCGCGCAGGCGGGCGATGTTCGGGGCGTGCCGCCACACGACCAGCGCCGCCAGCACCAGCCCCAGCGCCACCGCCGGATGGCCGAAGACCAGAAGCCACGCGGGTGCGAGCGTCACCGCGACCAGCGCCGCGAGCGACGAGATGCGGAACAGCGCCGCCGCCGCGGCCCAGGTCGCGCAGACGGCGATCCCCGCGGGCCAGGCCAGCGCCAGCAGCACGCCCAGCACTGTGGCCACCCCCTTGCCGCCCCGGAACCCGAGCCAGACCGGGAACAGGTGCCCCAGGACGGCCGACAATCCCGCCAGCTGCGCCGCGTCCTCGGCCCCCCAGAGCCGCGCGATCAGGACCGCCGCAGCCCCCTTCGCCCCGTCCAGCAGCAGCGTCGCCGCCGCCGCCGCCTTGTTGCCCGTCCGCAGCACGTTGGTGGCCCCGATGTTCCCCGACCCGACCTGCCGAAGGTCGCCGAGGCCCAGCGCGCGGGTCACGAGGATGCCGAACGGGATCGAGCCCAGCAGATAGCCCATCGCCGCCGTCAGCAACAGCAGATGCGCCGGCATCGTGGCGGCGGGCATCAGGTAGGACATGGCCGCGTCAGTCCCCGAAGACCCGGGTGCCCCCCACCCAGGTCGCGACCACCTTACCCTCCATCCGCTGCCCGTCAAACGGAGTGTTCTTCGATTTCGACAGCAGCGCGAAGCGGTCGAGGATGAAGGGCGCGTCCGGGTCGAACAGGACGAGGTCGGCGGGCGCGCCGGCCGCGAGCCTGCCCTGCGGCAGGCCCAGCCGCGCGGCGGGGTTCAGCGCCATCGCGCGGAAGATCTGCGGCAGCGTCAGCGCCCCCGCGTGGTAAAGCCGCATCGCCGCCGGAAGCAGGGTCTGGAGGCCGACCGCGCCCGCCGCCGCCTCCTCGAAGGGCAGGCGCTTGCTTTCCTCGTCGGCGGGCGTGTGCATGGAGCCGACCGTGTCGATCAGCCCCGACGCCACCGCCTCCACCATCGCCAGCCGGTCGTCTTCGCTGCGCAGCGGCGGGGTCAGCTTGAAGAAGGTGCGGTAGTCGCCCACGTCGAGGTCGTTGAGCGTGAGGTGGTGGATCGAGATGCCCGCGGTGACATCAAGCCCGTTCGCCTTGGCGCGGGCAAGCGCGGGCAGGGTGCGCGCGCCCGTCACCTGATCGGCGTGCCAGCGCGCGCGCGTCATCTCCACGAGGCCCATGTCGCGGTCGAAGCCGATGCGTTCCGCCATCGGATGCACGGCCGGAAGCCCCAGAAGCGAGGCGAACTTGCCCGAGGTGACGGCCGCGCCCGCCGACAGGCCCGCGTCCTGCGGATGCCCCACGACCAGCGCGCCCAGGGATCGGGCGTAGGTCAGCGCGCGCGAGAGGGCGCGGGTGTCGGTCGCGACGTGATCGCCGTCGGTGAAGGCGATGGCCCCGGCGTCGAGGAGGAAGCCGATCTCGGTCATCTCGGCACCCCGGCGGCCCTTGGTCAGCGCGGCCATGTGGCGGATGCGGACGGGGGACTCGGCGGCGCGGCGGGTCACGAACTCGAGCGTCTCGGGCGTGTCGATGGGGGGGTGGGTGTCGGGGCGGGCGATGATCGTCGTGACGCCCCCGGCGGCGGCGGCTGCGCCGGCGGAGCGGAAGGATTCCCGGTGCCGCTCGCCGGGCTCGCCGATCTTCACGCCCCAGTCGACGATGCCGGGCGCGAGGGGGTGGCCGCCGCAGTCGACGATGCGGGCGTCGGGCGGGGGCGGCGTATCGCGCGCGGCAATGAGGCCGTCGCGGAGGGTGAGGGAGCCGGGCGCGTCGGTCAGCGCCCCGGGGTCGATGAGGCGGGCGTTGGCGAGGTAAAGGGCGGTCATCCGGCGAACCAGATGAAGAGGGCGGTGAAGGCGAACATGAGGACGAGGGCGACGGTCGCGACCAGGCCGCCGACGCGGGCGTCGGACTTGGGGGGTGTGGCAGGCGCGGCCGCGTCCGGGGCCAGGGAGCGCCGGGCATCCGCGTCGGGGAGGGGGTCGAACCGCACCGGGGGCACGTCTTCGGCATAGATGCCGATCAGCGTCAGGCGGTGGTCGGGCCGCAGCGTCGTCGCCACTCCGCCAAAGGCCCGCGCGTGCAAAACGAGGACCGGACCCCTGACCGCGTCGAGCCGCGCTTGGTCGGCTGCGACCTGCGCCTTGATCGCGCCGCTGCCCTCGATCAGGAATCCGGCGAGCCCGACCCCGGCGAGATCCGACGCATCAAAAAGGTCCGCAAACCGGTGATCGAGCATCTCGACCCCCAGCAACGCTGCGATGCCCTGCGTGCCGGACGCGCGAAGACGCTCCAGCTCCTCCGGCGAGACAGCGAGGCGGAAGACATGAACGAGGGGGCGCCCGCCCCCCGGAACGTGCAGGGGAGCGGTCATGACGGTGCTCCGCCGCAGACTGCGCCGGGTCGCCGCACCGTCCCTGCCGGCCGGAAACGGTGCGCGACGGTGTTCGCCCGTCGCGCCCTCACGCCATCACCCCCACCGCCTTCGCCCCCCGCTCCGCCCGCAGGTTCCGCGCCAGAAGGTCCATGCAGGCCATCCGCACCGCCACCCCCATCTCCACCTGCTCCTGGATCACGCTGCGGTTGATGTCGTCGGCGATCTCGCCGTCGATCTCCACGCCCCGGTTCATCGGGCCGGGGTGCATCACGATGGCGTCGGGGGCGGCGTGGGACAGCTTCTCGGCGTCCAAACCGAACCGGTGGTAGTATTCGCGTTCCGACGGGATGAAGCCGCCGTCCATCCGCTCCCGCTGAAGGCGCAGCATCATCACCACGTCGCAGCCCGCCAGCCCCGCGCGCATGTCGCCCGTGACCTCGCAGCCGAACTCCTCGACCCCCGCCGGCATCAGCGTCGGGGGGGCGATCAGGCGGATGCGGTTCTCCATCTTGCCGAGCAGGATGAGGTTGCTGCGCGCCACCCGGCTGTGCGCGATGTCGCCGCAGATGGCGATCGTCAGCCGCTGGATGCGGCCCTTGGCGCGGCGGATCGTCAGGGCGTCGAGCAGCGCCTGCGTCGGGTGCTCGTGCCGGCCGTCGCCCGCGTTCAGCACCGCGCAGTCGACCTTCTGCGAAAGCAGGCTGACCGCGCCCGATGCGGGGTGGCGCACCACCAGCAGGTCGGGGTGCATCGCGTTCAGCGTCATCGCGGTGTCGAGGAGCGTCTCGCCCTTCTTCACGCTGGAATGGGCGACGGCCATGTTCATCACGTCGGCGCCGAGGCGCTTGCCCGCCAGCTCGAACGACGCCTGCGTGCGGGTGGAGGCCTCGAAGAACATGTTGATCTGGGTCATGCCCGCCAGCACGTCGGCCTGCTTCACCGTGCGGCGGTTGAGGTCCACGTAGCGGTCGGAAAGATCGAGGATCGCGCGGATGTCGTCGGGCGACAGGGGCTCGATCCCGAGGAGGTGGCGGGCGCGGAAGGTCATCGGCGGCTCCGTGGCGTCGGGCCTTGATAGGGCGGGGGGCGGCGGGGGGCAAGCGCGGCGCCGCGGCCCGCTTGCCGGCCGCCGGCGCGCGGCCTAGGTTCGGACGATGGACGACGATCTTCGCGAACGCATCGGGACCGACTGGGCGGCGGCGCTGGCGGCCCTGGCCTGGCACGTCGAGATGGGCGCGGACGAGGCCGTGGGCGACGCGCCGTCAAGCCGCTACGAGGCCGCGGCGCAGCCCGCGCCGGCCGCGGCGATGCCTGTCCCCGCCGCCCTGCGCGCCGACCCCGACGAGGCCGCGCGCCGCCCCGCGAAGGAGCTGGAGGTGCCCGTGGCCGACGCGGAGGCGGCCGCCGCGTCCTCGCCCACGCTCGACGCGCTGCGGGACGCGATGGACGCCTATCCGCACTGCGAGCTGAAGAAGGGGGCGAAGTCGCTCGTCTTCGCCGACGGGCGGCGCGGCGCCCGGGTGATGATCATCGGCGAGGCGCCGGGCCGCGACGAGGACATCGAGGGCCGGCCCTTCGTCGGCCGCGCGGGGCAGTTGCTGGACAGGATGATCGGCGCGATCGGCCTGTCGCGCGCGTCGGAGGACCCCGGGGCGGCGGTCTACATCACCAACGTGCTGCCCTGGCGCCCGCCGCAGAACCGCGAGCCGACCCCGGCCGAGATCGCCATGCTGAAGCCCTTCCTCGCGCGCCACGTGGCGCTGGCCGACCCGGCGGTGATCGTCCTGATGGGGAACTCGGCGCTGGCGGCGGTGCTGGGCACCAAGGGCATCACCCGCCTGCGCGGCCAGTGGGCCGAGGCCTGGGGGCGGCCCGTGCTGCCGATGTTCCACCCCGCCTACCTGCTGCGCAATCCGCCCGCCAAGCGCGAGGCCTGGGCCGACCTGCTGACCCTGCGCGAGCGGCTGGAGGCGCGCGCGTGAGGCGGGCTTGCCGCGGACGTGACCGCCGCGCGCATGGACAAAGCGCGGGGGCGGCGTAGATTGCCCGGGGGCCGGTCGTGGCTGGGGGTCGACGCGGAATGCGATTCATCGGTCGGGGGGTCGCGGGCCTTCTGCTGCTTCTGACGACGCTGGCGCTGCTGGCCGCGGCGGCCTGGGCCGTGGCCGACGCGCTGCGCGAGCGCGCGGCCGACGCGCCGCCCGGCGCCCCGCCGGAGGAACGCCGCTTCACCGCCAATGTCATGCTCGTAACGCCGGGCCCGGTCGCCCCGCGCCTGACGGCCTACGGCGAGGTCCGGGCCCGCCGGACGCTGGAGCTGCGCAGCCCGCAGGCGGGCACGGTCGCCTGGCTGGCCCCCGGGTTCGAGGACGGGGCGGCGGTCGCGGCGGGGCAGGAGATCATGCGGCTCGACCCCGCGCCCGCCCTGGCCGCGCGCGACCTCGCGCGGTCCGACCTCGCGCGGGCCGAGGCCGAGGCGGCGGAGGCCGGGCGCGCGCTCGCCATCGCGCGGGACGAACTCGCCGGGGCGCAGGCGCAGGCCGCCTTGCGGGCGCAGGCGCTGGAGCGGCAGCGCGACCTCGCCGCGCGCGGGTCGGGCAGCGCGCAGGCGGTGGAGGAGGCGGCGCTGGCCGCCTCCGGCGCCGATCAGGCGGTGCTGGCCTCGCGCGCGGCGCTGAGCCGGGCCGAGACGCAGGTCGACCTGTCCACGACCGCCGCCGCCCGCCAGCGCATCACCCTCGCCGAGGCGGAGCGGACGCTGGCCGACACCGTGCTGCGGGCGGAGTTCGACGGGCTTCTGGGCGAGGTCGCGGTGGTGGAAGGCGGCATCGTCGGCGGCGGCGAGCGGCTGGCGAGCCTGATCGACCCGGCCTCGCTGGAGGTGGCGTTCCGCCTGCCGCTGTCGCAGTTCTCGCGCCTGCTCGGGCGCGACGGGCGGCTGGCGCCGCTGCCCGTGACCGCGACCCTCGATGCCGGTGGCGGCGGGGCGGAGGCGCGCGGGACGCTCGACCGGGTCGGCGCATCGGTGGGCGAGGGGCAGACCGGGCGGCTCGTCTACGCGACGCTCGCGGGCACGCCCCCGTTCCGGCCCGGCGATTTCGTGACCGTCGCGCTGGAGGAGCCCGTCGTCGAGAACGCGGCCCTGCTGCCCGCCTCGGCGCTCGGGGCGGGCGACCAGGTGCTCGCGCTGGGCGAGGACGACCGGCTGGAGGCGGTTCCGGTGACGCTGCTGCGGCGGCAGGGCGACGCGGTGGTGATCGCGGCGGCTCCGCTGGCCGGACGCGAGGTCGTGACCGACCGCTCGCCGCTTCTGGGGGCGGGGATCCGCATCCGCCCCGTGCGCGCGGACGATGCGGCGCAGGCCGCGACCGCGCCCGCGAAGCCCGGCGGCTGACGGCGTGGCCGCGGGCACCGGCACGGGCGGGCGCGGCGTGATCGCGCATTTCGCGCGGCACGCGACGGTCGCGAACCTGCTGCTGATCGTGATGGTCGTCTCGGGGCTGGTGGCGCTGGACCGCATCCGGGCGCAGTACTTCCCCGACGTCGTCGTGTCCGAGGTCTCGGTCGACGTGGCCTGGACCGGGGCGGGGGCCGAGGACGTCGACCGCGCGATCGTCCAGGTGCTGGAGCCGTCGCTTCTGGTCGTGGACGGGGTGGCCGACGTCGTCTCGGTCGCGACCGAGGGCGCGGCCGAGATCACGCTGGAGTTCGAGCCGGGGCGCGACTTGGGCCAGGCCACCGAGGACGTGCAGTCGGCCATCGACGCGGTGACGACGCTGCCCGACACGGCCGAGGATCCGGTCGTGCGGCGCGGGGGGTGGCGCGACCGGGTGACCGACGTGGTGATCACCGGACCGGTCGGCGTGGACCAGCTCGGCCGGCTCGCGGACGAGTTCGTGGCGCGCCTCTTCGACGCCGGGATCACACGCACCTCGATCCAGGGGCTCGCCTCGCCCGAGATCGTGGTGGAGGTGCCATCGGCCCGGCTGATGCAGTATGACGTCACGATGGCCGAGGTCGCCGCGGCCATCGCCGCCGGCGCCGACGCGCGGCCCGCGGGCGAGGTGGGCGCCACCGCCCGCGTCCGGACCGGGACCGAGCGCCGCACCGCCGAGCAGATCGCGGCCATCGTCCTGCGGACCGCACCCGACGGCCGGCCCCTGCGCGTGGGCGACATTGCCGAGATCCGGGTGGAGGGCGCGAACCGCGCGCGCGCCTACTTCGTGGGCGACCAGCCCGCCATGGCGATCCGCGTCGACCGCGATGCCGAGGGCGACGCCGTCCGGCTTCAGGCGCAGGTCGGGGCGGTCGCGGCCGAGCTGCGCCCGACCCTGCCGCAGGGCGTCGCCATCGACCTCGTGCGGACGCGGGCCGAGCAGATCACCGACCGGCTGGACCTGCTGGTCGCGAACGGGCTGTCGGGCCTCGCGCTGGTCGTCCTCCTGCTGTTCCTGTTCCTCAACGCGCGCACCGCGCTGTGGGTCGCGGCGGGCATCCCGGTGTCGATGCTCGCGGCCATCGCGGTGATGTATGCGGCGGGCTTCACGCTGAACATGATCTCGCTCTTTGCGCTGATCATCACGCTGGGGATCGTGGTCGACGACGCGATCGTCGTGGCCGAGCACGCGGACTTCCGCGCCCGGCACCTCGGCGAGCCGCCGGACATCGCCGCGATCCGCGCGGGCCAGCGCATGGCGATGCCGGTCGCGGCCTCGACGCTGACCACGGTGATCGCCTTCGCCGGCCTCGTCTTCATCGGCGGGCACTTCGGCCGGATCATCAAGGACATCCCCTGGACCGTCATCATCGTGCTGTCGATGTCGCTGGTCGAATGCTTCCTGATCCTGCCGCACCACATGAAGGGGGCGCTGGCGCGCGTGGGCGACGAGGCCTGGTACGACCTGCCCTCGCGCTACGTCCTGCGCGGGTTCGCCTGGTTCCAGCGCGCCGTGGCACGCCCGGTGACGCGGGGGGTGCTTCTCGCGCGGTATCCCGTGCTGGCGCTGTGCGTCCTGCTCCTGGCGCTCCAGGCGGCCGCCTACCTGCGGGGCGACGTGCGGTTCCAGTTCTTCTCGGGGCCCGAGCAGTCGTCGGTCACCGGCAACTTCGCGATGCTGCCGGGGGCCACGCGCGAGGACACGCTCGCCATGATGCGCGAGCTGCAGCGCGCGACGGAGGCGGTGGCCGCCCGCTACGCCGAACGCGACGGCACGGATCCCGCGACCTTCGTGCTGGCCGAGGTCGGCGGCACAGCCGGGCGCGGCCTCGCGGGATCGGAGGCCAAGGACCCGGACCTTCTGGGCGGCATCTCGATCGAGCTGATCGACCGCGACGCGCGCGACTGGCCCTCGTCCGCGTTCGTGGCGGACCTCGAGGCCGAGGTCCGCCCCCATCCCCGGCTGGAAGAGCTGAGCTTCCGCGGCGGCCGCTTCGGCCCCGGCGGCGACGCGATCGCGGTCAACCTCTACGGTGCGGACGCGGCCGTGCTCAAGGCGGCGGCCGAGGCGGTCAAGGGCGCGCTCGCCCCCTTCCCCGAGGTGAGCGGTCTCGAGGACACGCTGGCCTACGACAAGGAGGAGCTGGTCCTGACGCTGACCCCGCAGGGCGACGCGCTGGGCCTGTCGATCGACGATCTGGGCCGCACGCTGCGCGACCGGCTGGACGGGATCGAGGCCGCGACCTTCCCCGACGGCCCCCGGTCCGCCGCGATCCGGGTAGAGCTGCCCGACGCCGAGCGGACCGCCGACGTCCTCGACCGCATGCTGCTGCGCACCGACGCGGGCGAATACGTGCCGCTGGCCGACGTCGTGGAGGTGGAGCGGACCGCCGGCTTCTCGTCGATCCTGCGCGAGAACGGGCGGCGCGTCGTCACCGTCACCGGCGATCTCGCCGACGAGGATCCGGCCCGGGCCGCAGAGGTCCGGCGCGCGCTGGAGCAGGAGATCCTGCCCCGCGTCCGGCAGGACTTCGGCGTCGTGAGCGATCTGTCCGGCCTCGCCGCGCAGGAGGCCGAGTTCCTCGGCGATGCCTGGATCGGACTGTTGCTGGCGCTGGGCGGGATCTACGTCTGCCTCGCCTGGGTCTTCGCGAGCTGGGCGCAGCCCCTGGTGGTGATGTCGGTCGTTCCCTTCGGGCTCGTGGGCGCGGTCTGGGGGCACCAGTTCTGGGGCGTGCCGATGTCGATGTTCTCGATCGTGGGGATGATCGGGATGACGGGGATCATCATCAACGACGCGATCGTGCTCATCTCGACCGTCAACGAGTATGCCGCGAAGCGGGGGCTGCGGCCTGCGATCGTCGACGCGGTGTCCGACCGGCTGCGGCCGATCTTCCTGACCACCGCGACCACCGTGCTCGGGCTCGCGCCGCTTCTCTACGAACGGAGCGCGCAGGCCGAGTTCCTGAAGCCCACGGTCATCACGCTGGTCTACGGGCTGGGGTTCGGGATGGTGCTCGTGCTCGTCGTCGTGCCCGCCGTTCTCGCCATCCAGGACGATCTGGCGCGGCGCTGGCGCGCGGTGCGGCGGCTGGCGGGCGCGCGCGGCCGCCGGCGGATCGCGCGGCGTCTGGCGGCGCGGCGGGCGCGCGCCGCCTAGGGGGCGGGGCAGCCCGCCGCCTCCATCGCCGTGCCGTCGCCGATCACCGTGACGCGCAGCGCCGCGCGGTCGAGCGTGAACCCCTCGAGGTCGATCGGCACCACGTCGGCGACGGCGGTCAGGGTCGCCCCGTCGCGGACCGCCTCCGCCTCGCTCACCCAGACGTCGGGCTGGTCCACCTCCACCGCCACCGTCTCGTCGGGGCCGAGCGGGGGCATGTCGAGCGTGGCCGTCAGGCGCCAGCCGTCGGCGATGGCCTCGGCCGCGCAGCCGATCCGCGTCAGCCCGGCCGCCGAGGGGTCCATCGGCTGGTCGGCGAGGGCCGCGGCGATCCCGGGTTCGGGGGCGCCGGGTCCGGCAAGCTCGCCCGCCATCGCGACCGAGGCGGGCACGCAGATGTCGAGGCAGATACCCATGTCGACCCTGAGCTGCAGGCGCACGGGCTGCGCGGGGTCGACCGGCACCACCTCGATCGGCAGCAGCAGGCCGTCGTGGTAGCCGATGCTGCGCATGCCGCTCGTGTAGAAGACGCTGGGGGTCGGCCACCGCAGCCGCACGGTGTCGAGGTTGGTCGATCCGGTCCAGTCGAAGGTGGGCGGGATCCCCGCCTCGCCCGGGGCGCGCCAGTAGGTCTTCCATCCGGGCGTCAGCGTCAGATCCACGGCGGCGATCTGCGTGCCGTCCTCGGCCTGCCAGCCGGGCCGCAGCGTGCCCTGCACGAGCTGCGAGGGGTCGATGCCCTGGGCGCCCGCGACCGGGGCGGCGAGGGCGGCGGCGAGGCCCGCGGCGGCGGGGATCATGGTGCGCGTCATGGCCGGCACGATAGGCGCGCGCGCGCCAAAGGAAAGTCACGTTCCGGCGACGCGCCGCAAAGCCCCGCGCGGCGATGCGCGGTTGCCACTTGAGACGGCCGCCGCTTCCGCCATATTCCCCTGCGGGACAACGGCATGGCCTGCGATGGACCTGAGCGGCACACTCCTGATCGCGATGCCCGGGCTCGCCGATCCGCGCTTCGGCCACAGCGTCGTGCTCGTCTGCGCGCATTCGCCCGAAGGCTCCATGGGCCTGATCGTCAACAAGCCCTCGAGCGACCTGACCCTCGAGGGGCTTCTCGACCATCTGGACATCCCGCGCACGCCGCGGGGGCGCGACATCCGCGTCCATCTCGGCGGTCCGGTGGAGCGCGGGCGCGGGTTCGTGCTGCATTCGCCCGACTGGTCGGCGGGGTCCGCCACGATGGCCATTCCCGGCGGCTACGGCATGACCGCGACGCTCGATGTCCTGCAGGCGCTGGCGCAGGGTGCGGGGCCGGCGCGCGCGATCCTGGCGCTCGGCTACGCCGGCTGGGGGCCGGGCCAGCTCGAGGAGGAGATCGCGCGCAACGACTGGCTGACCGCCGAGGGCCGCGCCGACCTGGTGTTCGGCGAGAACGACGCGGCGAAGTGGTCGGGCGCGCTGCGGGCGATGGGGATCGACCCGACCGGGCTCTCGGCCGCCTCGGGCCGCGCCTAGCCCTCGCCGTAGGGGATCCAGACGGTCTTCACCTCGGTCGCGGCGCGCAGGAACCCGGGCCCCTCGGCCCGCGCCCAGTCGGTCGCGCGTCCGTGGTTGACCCAGGTGCGCTTGAGGTTCCCGGCCGACTCCCGCTCCACCAGGGCCGAGAGCGGGGCGGCGCCGAAGCACCACACCGCGTCGACGTCGAGGTGCCCGGCCAGCGTCTTCGCCAGATCGGCCTGCGGCCCGGTGACGATGTTGACGACGCCCGCCGGCACGTCCGAGGTCTCCAGAACCTGGTAGAGGTCGGTCGCCGCCAGCGGGAACGGGCCGGAGGGCACCAGCACGCAGGCGTTCCCCATGGCGATCGCGGGCGCCATCAGGCTGACGAGGCCGAGGAGCGGCGCCTCGTCGGAGCAGAGCGCGCCGATCACCCCGCAGGGCTCGTTCATCGCCAGCGCGACGCCCCGGATCGGCACGGACTTCGCGGCCCCGTCGAACTTGTCGGCCCAGGCGGCGTAGGTGAAGAGGCGGCGGACCGTCGCCTCCACCTCCGCCTCGCCGGGCTCGCCGGTCATGGCGGCGAGGCGGGCCGCGAACTCGGCCGCGCGGGCGGAGAGGTTCTCGGCGATGTAGTAGAGGATCTGTCCGCGCAGGCTGGCGGTGGACCGGGCCCAACCCTTCGCGGCCGCATGGGCCGCCTCCACGGCGTTGCGGATGTCCTTGCGGTTGCCGAGGCCCGCGTGGCCGAGGAGCCGGCCGCCGGCGGACCAGACGGCCTTCGAATAGCCGCCGTCGGGGCGGGCCTGCCTGCCGCCGATGAACAGCTTCGCGGTGCGGTCGATGCCCTCCGTGGCGGGGACTTCGGGCGCGGGGACCGGCGCCACCGCGGCCAGCGGCCCCGCCCCGGCCCCGGGCCTCAGGTAGGCGCGCAAGCCTTCCCACCCGCCCTCGCGGCCGAAGCCCGACTCGCGCACCCCGCCGAATCCCGCCGCCGCGTCCATGAGGTTCGTGGCGTTCACCCAGACGACGCCCGCGCGGATCTTCGGGGCCATGTCGAGCGCGAGGTTCACGTTCTCGGTCCAGACCGTCGCGGCGAGGCCGTAGCGCGTGTTGTTGGCCAGTTCCACCGCCTCGGCCGGGGTGCGGAAGGTCATGCTGACGAGGACCGGGCCGAACACCTCCTCCTGCATCAGGGGCGATGCGGCCGACAGGCCGGTGACGAGCGTCGGCGGGTAGAAGCAGCCCTGCGTGGGCATCGGGGTCGCGGCGCGGTAGACCTCGCCCGCCGAGGCGTCGACCATCGCCGCGATGCGGTCCCGCTGGACCGGATCGACCAGCGCCCCCACGTCGATGCACTTGTCGAGGGGATCGCCGACCCGCAACCCGTCCATCCGGCGGCGCAGCCGGTCGTGGAAGCGGTCGGCGACGCCCTCCTGCACCAGAAGGCGGCTGCCGGCGCAGCAGACCTGGCCCTGGTTGAACCAGATCGCGTCGACGAGCCCCTCCACCGCGCTGTCGAGGTCGGCGTCGTCGAAGACGATGTAGGGGGACTTGCCCCCCAGCTCCAGCGTCAGGGCCTTGCCGGTGCCGGCCGTCGCCTCGCGGATGCGGCGGCCCACGGCGGTCGATCCGGTGAAGGCGATCTTGGCCACGCCCGGATGGTCGACCAGCGCCGCCCCCGTCGCCCCGTCGCCGGTCACGACGTTGAGCACGCCGGCGGGCAGCCCCGCCTCGCGGCTCAGGTCCGCGAACAGCAGCGCGGTCAGCGGCGTCCATTCGGCGGGCTTCAGGACGACCGTGTTCCCCGCGGCGAGCGCCGGCGCCACCTTCCAGGCGAGCATCAGGAGCGGGAAGTTCCACGGGATCACCGCGCCGCAGACGCCGAGCGCGGCCTCGTCCGGCATCTCGGCCTCCAGAAGCTGTGCGAGGCCCGCATGATAGGTGAAGTGCCGCGCGACCAGCGGCACGTCGATGTCGCGGCTCTCGCGGATGGGCTTGCCGTTGTCGAGGCACTCGAGCACCGCGAAGAGTCGCGACTGCTTCTGCACGAGGCGCGCCAGCGCGTAGAGCACCCGCGCCCGTTCGTGCCCCGGCCGCGCCGACCAGTCGGGAAACGCGGCGGCGGCGGCCGCGACGGCCGCGTCGACGTCGGCGGGCGTGCCTTGCGTCACCTGCGCGAGCACCCGGCCCGTGGCGGGGTTCGCCGTCGCGAAGGTCCGGCCCGGCGCGGTGAAGGCCCCGCCGATCCAGTGCCCGAAGGCGCCGCCCCGCGCGGCGATCCAGTCCAGCGCCTCGGCGGCGCTTTCCGGGGCGGGGCCGTAGGCCATCGTGTCGAAGATGTCGCGGATGGTCATGGTCGTGGTCCTTGCCTCAGAGCGCCTCCCCTCCCCCTCGTGGGGAGGGGACGGGGGTGGGGGGGCAGCACGGAAGGACGCGGCGGCCCCCCCTCTCCATCCCTCCCCCACGAGGGGGGAGGGGGGCACCCGGCGATGGGCGCCGTCCTGTCGGCGAGGCCGGCCATCCCTCAGCCCGCCGGATGGCGGCTGGCGGCGGAATAGCGTCCCGTCAGGTGATGCTCGAGCTGCCGCTCGATGTCGCCCAGAAGCGACGACGCGCCGAAGCGGAAGAGGTCGGGCTGGCACCAGGGCAGCCCCAGTTCGTCGCGCATGAGCGCGAGGTAGACCAGCGCATCCCTGGCCTTCGCGATGCCGCCGGCGGGCTTGTAGCCGACGCGGATGCCCGTCCGCTCCTCGTAGGCGCGGATCGCCCGGACCATCGCGAGGCTGACGGGCAGGGTCGCGTTCACGCCTTCCTTGCCGGTCGAGGTCTTGATGAAGTCGGCCCCCGCCATCATGCACACGAGGCTCGCGCGCGCCACGTTGCGAAGGGTGCCGAGCTCGCCCGTGGCGAGGATCGCCTTGACATGCGCCTCGCCGCAGGCGGCGCGCATCTGCGCCATCTCGTCGTAGAGCGCGCGCCAGTCGCCGGTGAGGACGTGGCGGCGGCTGATGACGATGTCGATCTCGCGCGCGCCGGCCGCCACGCTCTCGCCGATCTCGGCCAGGCGCAGGCGGAAGGGCGAGAGCCCGGCGGGAAAGCCGGTGGAGACGGCGGCGACGGGGATGTCCGTGCCCTCCAGCGCGCGCACGGCCGTCTCCACCATCTCGTGGTAGACGCAGACCGCGGCGGTGGTCAGCCCCTCCATCCCCAGCGCGGCGAGGATGTCGCCGCGCACCGGCTGGCGCGCCTTGGCGCAGAGCCGGCGCACCCGGCCCGGCGTGTCGTCGCCCGAAAGCGTCGTCAGGTCGATCAGGCTGATCGCCTTGCAGAGCCAGGCCGCCTGATGGTCCTTCTTGACGCTGCGCCGGCCCGGAAGGGTCGCCGCGCGCCGCTCGATCGCGCTGGTGTTGGCCTGGACGCCCGCCACCCAGTCGAGGTCGAGCGGCAGGCCCGCGTTGCGCGGACGGGCGGCCTGCGGGCGCGGGACGGGAACGGCCTCGGCGGCCGTGACGGGATGGGGGGCGGTCTGCACCGGGTCACCTTCGGGCCGAAAGACGCCGGTCGAGAATGCGCCGCGCAGACGCCGAGCGCAAGCGCGGGGCGCGGGATCCGGCCGGAGGGTCGTCACGCGGTCAGCGCGGGTCCGCGGGACGGGGCAGCGAGGGCTCGTCGTCCTCCGGCCGCTCGTCGAAGCTGGCCCAGTCGCGGTCGACGCCGGTGGGCGGCAGGTCCCGCCGCGCGACGGTGGCGTGGATGTGCAGCTTGGCGAGGAACAGCGCGGTGATCGGCGCGGTGATGAACAGGAAGATCACGACCAGAAGCTCGTGCCAGCTCATCCCGTCGTGCAGCAGCGTCACCGACAGGACCGAGGCGAGCAGCGCCGCGCCCACGCCCACGGTCGAGGCCTTGGTGGGGGCGTGCAGCCGCTGCATCGGGTCGCGCAGCTTCCACAGGCCGTAGCTGCCGATCAGCCCGAAGGTGCCGGCGATGACGAGAAGCGCCACCAGCAGGTATTCCAGCGCCGCGGTCATTCGATCACGCTCCCCCGCAGGAGGTACTTCGCGAAGGCGACCGACGAGACGAAGCCCGTCATGGCGAAGAGCATCGCCACCTCGAAGTTGAGCCCGTCGCCGGTGTAGATGCCGTAGAGCACGACCAGCGCGATCACGTTCACCACCATCGTGTCGAGCGCGAGGATCCGGTCGCCGATGGTCGGGGCCATGAGGAGCCGCGCCGTGGTCATCACGAGCCCGATGGCGAAGCAGCCCATCGCGTAGGCGAGCGCGATCTCGATCATCCGAAGATCCTCTTCAGGCGGGACTCGTAGCGGGCCTTGATCTCGTCGCGCACCGCGCCGGGATCGGGGGCGTGCAGCGAGTGGACGAGCAGCACCCGCCCGCAGGCCGACATATCGGCGGTGACGGTGCCCGGCGTCAGGGTGATCGTGCCGGCGAGCACCGCGATTCCCTCGGGCGAGCGCAGGTCGATCGGGATCGGGATCCAGGCCGACCGGATCCGGTCGGCCGGCATGAACAGGACGATCCGCGCGACCGCGATGTTGGCGAGGACGATGTCCCAGACCACGAGCAGGCAGTAGCCGAGGAAGGCCGGCCCGTTGCGCATCAGCGGACGGTGCGGCCAGTAGGACGCGATGAGGAGCGGGATCGCCGTGGCGAGCATCACGGCCATCACCAGGCTGCCGAGCCGCGTCGCGTTGACGAGGAGCATCCAGGTCACGACCAGCGTGAGGCTGAGCAGCGGATGGGGATACAGGCGGCGGATCATGGCGTGGCCCCGTCGAGGTCGTTCGCCCGGATGTAGGGCGCGGGTTCGTGGATCTGCGCCGCCGTCGCCTCGAGCCAGCGCGTCACCGGCCCCGCCATGACCGCGAGGACCGCGATCGCGGCCAGGAGCGTGGCCGGCGCGACGAACGAGAGGGGCTCGGGCGCATGGGTCTGCGCCTCCTCGGGCGGGATCTCGTGCGCCTTCCAGAAGAGCGTGCTGCCGGCCCGCGCGAAGCCGAGGATCAGGAGGACCGAGGCGCCGAGGACGACCGTCCAGACCAGCCCCGCCTGCGCGCGCGCGGCCTCGAGGATGAGGAGCTTGCCGAGGAAGCCCGACAGCGGCGGCATCCCGGCGAGCGCGATGGCCGCGCCGAAGAAGAGCGCGGCGATCAGCCCGCCCTGCGCGACGGGCGGCAGGACCCGGCGCAGCGACAGGTCGGCCCGGCGGTCGGCCACGAGATCGGCGACGAGGAAGACCAGCGCCGTCGCCAGCGTCGAGTGGATCAGGTAGTAGAGCGCCGCCGCCGTCGCCTGCGGCGTGAAGAGCGCGACCGCGGTGAACAGCGTGCCCATCGACGCGACCGCCGCGAAGGCCGCGAGCCGTCCGAGACTCGGCGCGCCCAGCACCCCCAGCGCGCCCAGCGCCAGCGTCACCAGCGCCGCGGGCAGCAGCAGGTCGGCGAACAGCGCGCCGGTCGCGGGCGTGTCCGGCGGGAAGATCAGTGTGTAGACGCGGATCACCGCATAGGCGCCGACCTTCGTCATGATCGCGAACAGCGCCGCGACCGGGCCCGGCGCGCGGTCGTAGGTCGCGGGGAGCCAGAAGTGCAGCGGCACCAGCGCGCCCTTGATCGCGAAGACGAGGATCAGCAGCACCCCCCCGACCCGCGCGAGCGCCGCGTCCCCCTCGGGCAGGACCGCGACCTTCTGCGCGAGGTCGGCCATGTTGAGCGTGCCCGTCACCCCGTAGATCGTGGCCAGCGCGAAGAGGAACAGCGTCGAGGCCACGAGGTTGTAGGCGATGTACTGGACCCCCGCGCGCAGCCGCGCGGCCCCGCCGCCGTGGATCATCAGCCCGTACGACGCGATCAGCAGCACCTCGAAGAAGACGAACAGGTTGAAGGCGTCGCCGGTGAGGAAGGCCCCCATCAGCCCCATGAGCTGGAAGAGGTAGAGCGCATGGAAGTGCCGGCCCCGCGTGTCCCAGCCGGTGCCGACCACGTAGAGCTGCACCACCAGCGCCAGCGCCGCCGTCAGGGCGACCATCAGCGCCGACAGCCTGTCGAGCACCAGCACGATGCCGAAGGGCGCGGGCCAGTTGCCCAGCCGGTAGACCTCGGGCGGGTTCACGGTCGCCGCCTGCAGCAGGGCGACCGACAGCGCGAGCAGCCCTGCCGTCCCCGCCAGCCCGAAGGTCCGCTGCAGAACGATGTCGTGCCGCATCGCCAGCACGATCAGGGGGGCGAGCAGGGCCGGCAGCACCACCGGCGCGATGATCCAGTTCCCCATCACGGCCGGCCCCCGCCGCCCGTCCGTCCGCCGTCGCCGTCCGGTCCGCCGTCGCCGTCGATCCGGTCGTCGCCGGTCTCGAACCAGGCGCCCAGCGCCATCATCACGATCACCGCCGTCATCCCGAACGAGATGACGATCGCGGTCAGCACCAGCGCCTGCGTCAGCGGATCGGCATAGGTCGTGACGCCCTCGCGCAGGATCGGGGGCGCGGCGGTGGAGAGCCGCCCGCTTGCGAAGATGAAGAGGTTGACCGCGTAGGACAGCATCGTCAGCCCGAGGATGACCGGAAAGGTCCGCTGCCGCAGGATCAGGTAGACCCCCGCCGCCGTCAGCAGGCCCACGGCCGAGGCGACGACGGCCTCCAGCCCCGGCAGGTAGGGGGTCGGGTCGGGGATCATGCGCGCGGCTCCAGGTCCGAGGCCACGCCGAAGGGGGCGGTGTTGGCCCGCTCGCCCCCGCGCAGCTGCAGCCGCGAGATCGAGGCGAGCGCGAGCAGCACCGCCCCCAGCACGGTGAGGAAGACGCCGAGGTCGAAGACCATCGCCGTCGCAAGCTCGAAGGTCTCGAGCGGCCAGATCGTGACGTATTCGAAGCCCGAGGTCAGGAAGGGCAGGCCCGCGAACCATGACCCCACGCCCGACAGCCCGGCGACGATCACCCCCCAGCCGATCAGCGCGTGGTAGTCGATCCGCTGGCGCGCCGCCGTCCAGGTCTGGCCCGAGGCCATGTACTGCATCAGGATCGCGATGCCGACGACGAGGCCCGCGATGAACCCGCCGCCGGGCAGGTTGTGCCCGCGCAGGAAGAAGAACACGCCGACCATCAGCGCGATGGGCAGCAGGACGCGCGTGGCCACCACCAGCATCAGCGGGTGCCGGTCGCCCGCGCGCCCGTGCCGCGGGCCCGCGGCCGCGATCCGGTCGGCGGCGGGCCCGGGCCGCAGCATCGCCTCGGTCAGCGCGTAGATGACGAGGGCGGCGATGCCGAGCACGATGATCTCGCCGTAGGTGTCGTAGCCGCGGAAGTCGACGAGGATGACGTTGACCACGTTGTTCCCCCCGCCCTCGGTCTTGGAATTGGCGAGGTGCCAGGCCGAGATGCCCGGGAAGGCGAAGTCGCGCGCCATCAGGGCGTAGATCAGCCCGCCCGCGCCCAGCCCCGCGCCCGCGGCGATCAGCCCGTCGCGCCAGCGCCGCCCGGCCCCGCTCTCGGCCGGGGTCGCCGCCGGCAGGAAGGTCAGCGCGAGCAGGAGCAGCAGGACCGATGCGACCTCCACGGACACCTGCGTCAGCGCGAGGTCGGGCGCCGACAGATAGGCGAAGGTGACCGAGACCATCAGCCCGATCGCCCCCACGAGCATCAGCGCGACGATCCGGTTGCGGTGCAGCGCCACCACGGCCAGGGTCGCCGCGACGAGGACCAGCCACCCGCCGAGCACCGGGACAGGGGTGGGCAGCGGCGCCCGCGCGCCCGCGCCGTGAACGCCGGTCAGGAAGGCCCAGAGGCCCGCGCCGAGGATCGCCGCAACCGCGATGGCGAGATAGCGCGTCAGCGCGCCGTCGTGCAGCGCCGCGGTCAGCGCCCGCGCGGGCGCGGTCAGGCCCGCGACCAGCCCGTCGAAGATCCGCTTCGCGTCGGGCCGGGGCATCGCGTCCCAGCCGCGCAGCAGCGGGCCGAACAGCCCGAGCAGGACGAGGCCCCCGCCCACCGCGCCGAGCGACATCCACAGCGCCGCCGCGCCCAGCCCGGGCCAGTGGTAGATGTCGGCGGCGTAGGGCGCGCCGGTGGTGGCCGAGGTGGCCGCGTCGATGAGCCAGGCGGCGGTGGTCATCGGCATGACCCCGATCGCCAGGGCGAGCGCGACGAGGATCGCCGGCGCCGCCCAGAGCCCGGCGCCGGGGTCGTGGGGCCGGGCGGGGCCGTCGTCGCGCCGCGGCCCGAGGAAGACATGCGCCACCAGCCGGAACGAGTAGGCGGCCGAGAAGGCCGCGCCCAGCACCGCCAGCGCCGGCAGGATCCAGGGGCTGCCCGCCCAGTCGGTGCGCGCGACCTCCTTCAGCATCAGCTCCTTCGACAGGTAGCCGTTCAGCGGCGGGATGCCCGCCATCGCCAGCGCGCCGAGCGTGGTCAGCGCGAAGGTGACGGGCATCAGCCGCCGCAGGCCGCCGAGGCGGCGGATGTCGCGGGTGTGCGCCTCGTGGTCGACGATGCCGGCGGCCATGAACAGCGCGGCCTTGAAGGTCGCGTGGTTGATGATCTGGAACACCGCGACCATCGCGGCCGAGGGCGTGCCGAACCCCAGCAGCATGGTCATGAAGCCGAGCTGGCTGACCGTGGAATAGGCCAGAAGACCCTTCAGGTCGTGCTGGAACAGGCCGATCACCGCGCCCAGCACCATCGTCAGGAGGCCCGCGGTCGCGACGATGTAGAACCATTCGGGCGTGCCCGACAGGACCGGCCACAGCCGCGCCATGAGGAAGACCCCGGCCTTCACCATCGTCGCCGAATGCAGGTAGGCCGAGACGGGCGTGGGCGCCGCCATGGCCCGCGGCAGCCAGAAGTGGAACGGGAACTGCGCCGACTTGGTGAAGCACCCGAGCAGGATCAGGATCAGCGCCGGCAGATAGAGCGGGTCGGCCCGGATCGCGTCGCCGCGGGTCAGGATCACCGACAGGTCGTAGCTGCCCGCGATCGACCCGAGGATCAGCATCCCCGCGATCATCGCGAGGCCGCCGGTCCCCGTCACCGCCAGCGCCATCCGCGCCCCCTGCCGCGCCTCGGCGCTGTGGCGCCAGTAGCCGATCAGCAGGAACGAGGCGAGCGAGGTCAGCTCCCAGAAGATCAGGAGCAGCAGGACGTTGTCCGACAGCACGATCCCCGTCATCGCGCCCTGGAACAGCAGCAGGTAGGTGAAGAACGTCCCCACCGGATCCGCCTTCGCGAGGTAGAACCGCGCGTAGAGGATGACGAGAAGCCCGATCCCCAGGATCAGCCCGGCGAAGAGCAGGCCCAGCCCGTCGAGCCTGAAGGTCGCGTCCAGCCCCAGGGCGGGCAGCCATTCGATCCGCGTGGCCACGACCTCGCCGCGCAGCACGGCGGGGGCATGCAGCCCGATCCCGAGGAGCGCCAGCGCCGTCACCGCACCGGCCATCGCGGCGCAGGCGTCGCGTCCCGCGCGGATCATCAGGCCGGGCAGCAGGGCACCGAGGAACGGCAGCGCCGCGATCAGGGCAAGGGACATCGGCTGTCGGGTCCGTTCTTCGGGCTGGCAGTCGGGCGGTCGGGTCGGGTCGGGACGGCGGCCGCGGACGGTTCGCTTCGCGCCGAGGTAGAGGGGTCGGCCGCGGGTTTCAAGCCCGCCCCGCCAGCCTGCGGCGACTTCGTCCCCGCCGCAAGGGCGATCAGCGGAAGGTGCTTTGGGACAACAGATATTTCGACAGGATCGGCAGCGCGGCCGAGCCCACGACCCGCGCGTTCCGGCCCACCGCGGCCTCCTCGATCCGCGGGGCGGCGATGCCCTGCGTGTCGACCAGGGCCAGCGCGCGGCGCGTCTCGGCCACCAGCCGGGCGCGGACGCCCTCGGGGAAGGCCCCGTCGATCAGCACCGCCTCGAAGTCGATCACCGCGCAGGCCGCCACCGCCGCCAGCGCGAGGTGCCGCGCGGTGTGCGCGATCCAGGGGCCGACCTGGCGCTCGAACGGGGTCCAGTCGCGCGGGAAGATCCAGAGCCCGCGCGGGTCAAGCCCGTCCTCGACGATCGCCCGCTCCAGCGTGTAGATCGAGGCATGGCGGATCAGCTGCGTCGCCCCCCCGCCCGCGTCCGGCACGGGCAGCGAGCCGAAGGCGCCCGCGTTGCCGCTGCGCCCGGGGTGGACGGTGCCGTTGAGCACGAGCCCCCCGCCGATGAACGAGCCGATGAAGAAGTAGGCGTAGTCGGCGAACTCCCGCCCCCGGCCGAACAGGTGCTCCGCGGTGCAGGCCGAGGTGGCGTCGTTCTGGAAGACCACCTCCAGCCCCGACAGCCGGCCCACCGCCCCCGCCACGTCGAAGTCGCGCCAGCGGTCCATCTCGGCCGCGGGCGCGTTGACCGAATGCAGCCAGTTCCACAGCTCGAACGGCGCCGAGACGCCGATCCCGGGCAGCCGGGCCACCCCCCCGGGGCCCAGTTCCTGCAGAAGCTCGGGCAGGGCGCGCTCGGCGAAGGCCATCACGGCGCGGGGGGTGGGGTAGGGGTAGACCGCCTCGCGCCGGGCGGTCAGGCGGCCCGCGAGGTCGATCACGGCGATCTCGGAGGCGCGGCGGCCGATGATCATGCCCATCGACGACAGACCGGCGGGGTCGAGCGCCATGGGGGTCAGCGGCTTGCCCACCTTGCCCCGGATCGGCGCGCCGCGCGTCAGCAGGCCGTCGGCCTCGAGCTTGCGGATGATGACCGACGCGGTCTGCGCCGACAGGCCCGACCGCCGCGCGATCTCGGCCGCGGCGAGCCCCGGGTGGCGCTGGATCAGCGTCAGCACGATCCGCTCGTTGTGGTCGCGCACCCCGGACTGGTTGGACCCGCGCAGCCCCGCATCCTCGGCCTCGGGCTGCGCGGCGGGCGTCGGCCGCATCAGCCCGGATCGGGCAGGGTGATCACGCCCTTGCGCAGGATCACGTTGGCGTACGTCGCCCTCTCGCCGGTGGCGACGACCGTGTGCGCCGCGCGGACGCGCGGGTAGATCGCCGCGCCGTCCAGCACGCTGACGGGCACCCCGGGCGCGAGCCGCGCGCAAAGCGCGTCGATCGCGCGGTGGATCGGACCCGCCTGCGCGGGATCGTTCATCGGCGCCGAGCGCAGGATCGAGGGCAACGGATGGTCGAGCGGCAGCAGCGGCAGCAGCGCCTCCAGAAGCGCCATCACCCCGATCCCGTCTGCCCGCACCAGACGCCGCGCGTGCTCCTGCGCGGGGTAGTTCGCGTCCACCAGCGCGATCTCGTCGCCGTGACCCATCGACCGCAGCGTGTGCAGCAGGTCCGGCCCGATCAAGGGCGAGATCCCGATCAGCATGAGAACCGCCCCTCCCCGGCAGGCCCGGGCCGCTTGTGTCTGGCGGCCCGTGCGCCGCAGACTTGCGCGGTCGACGGCGAGCTGTCAATCATAAATCAGACTGATTTATTTATGTTGACGGAGTTTCGGGAATCGGCTTTCAGTATCGCGTCGCACGGCGGACGCTTGCGCCCGACGGCGGGGATGCCGGGGAGAACCCCTCATGATGTTTCGGGAGGAAACCATATGAAATCCGCAACCACGGCGCTTCTGGGCGCCGCTACGCTCGCGCTGATGTCGGGCGCGCCCGCCATGGCGCAGGAACCCGTCCTGGCGTGCCTGATCACCAAGACCGACACCAACCCGTTCTTCGTGAAGATGCGCGAGGGCGCCGAGGCCAAGGCGGCCGAACTGGGCATCACGCTCCAGTCCTACGCGGGCCAGGTCGACGGCGACAACGACAGCCAGGTCGCGGCGGTCGAGTCCTGCATCGCCTCGGGCGCGAAGGGCATCCTGATCGCCGCCTCGGACACCAAGGCCATCGTCGATCCGCTGGCCCGCGCGCGTGAGGCGGGGATCCTCGTGATCGCGCTCGACACGCCGCTCGACCCGGCGGATGCGGCCGATGCCACCTTCGCCACGGACAACTTCGAGGCGGGCCGCCTGATCGGCGCCTGGGCCGCCGCGACCATGGGGGCCGAGGCCGGGAACGCGCGCATCGCGCTCCTGAACCTGACGCCCAGCGAGCCGACCGTCGACGTCCTGCGCAACCAGGGCTTCATGACGGGCTTCGGCATCGACGTGAAGGACGTGAACGACATCGGCGACGAGGACGACCCGCGCATCGTCGGCAACGACGTGACCAACGGCAACGAGGAGGGCGGCCGCACCGCGATGGAGAACCTTCTCCAGCGCGATCCGGGCATCAACCTCGTCCACACGATCAACGAGCCGGCCGCCGTCGGGGCCTACCAGGCGCTGCAGGCGGTGGGCGCGCAGAACGTGCTGATCGTCTCGGTCGACGGCGGCTGCCCGGGCGTCGCGGCGGTCAAGGATGGCGTGATCGGGGCCACCGCGCAGCAGTACCCGCTGCAGATGGCGGCGCTGGGGATCGAGGCGATCGCCAAGTTCGCGGCCGACGGCACGAAGCCCGTCCCGACCGAGGGCAAGGCCTTCTTCGACACCGGCGTGGCGCTCGTGACCGACCGTCCGGTGGAGGGGGTGCCCTCGATCGACACGGCGAAGGGCACCGAGCTCTGCTGGGGCTGACGGCCCCGAAAAACCGTTGTGCGGGGGCCCGCGTCCCCGCATGATGGGCGCGTGACGGGTGACGGGGCGGCCTGCGCCGCCCCTTTTTCCATCCACCGCGCCAGCCGGTCCCGAAGGCGACCGGACCGGACGCCCTTGGGGAGCGAAGGACGATGACCCAGCCGCAGCAGTTCGAGTCCGTCCTGGCGGGAAGCGCCACGGCGGTCGCCCATTTCGAGGAGCGGAAGTCGCCGCTGGCGCGGCTTCAGCACCTCCTCCATTCCAATCCGGCGATGGTGCCGCTGATCGTGCTGGTCGCGCTGATCCTGTTCTTCGGGGTCGCGGCGGGCGAGCGGTTCTTCAGCGCCTCCACGCTGACGCTGGTGCTCCAGCAGGTCGCGGTGGTGGGCATCCTCGCGGCCGCGCAGACGCTGGTGGTGCTGACCGCGGGGATCGACCTCGCGATCGGCGTCATCATGGTCTTCTCGTTCGTGGTCATGGGCAACATGGTCGTCAGCTACGACATGCCCGCCGGGATCGCGCTGCTCGCGGGGCTGCTGCTCGCGGCCGGCCTGGGCTTCGCCAACGGCAACCTCGTCGCACGGCTGAAGCTGCCCCCGTTCATCGTGACGCTCGGCACCTGGAACATCATCATGGCGATCTGCCTGATCTATTCCCAGAACGAGACGTTGCGGCAGGCCGACGTCGTGGCGCAGACGCCATGGCTCCACGTCTTCGCGATCAACTTCCGCGTCGGCCCCGCCGTGGTGACGCTGGGCGTCGTGGCGATGATCGCGCTCTACGTCGCGCTGTGGTTCATGCTCAACCACACGGCCTTCGGGCGCCACATCTACGCGGTGGGCGACGACCCGGACGCCGCCGAGCTGGCCGGGATCAGCACCAAGCGCGTGCTGATCGCGGTCTATACGCTGGCTGGCGTGATCGCGGCGCTGGCGGCCTGGGTGTCGATCGGGCGGAACGGGTCGATCTCGCCCTCCACCGTCGTGACGGACTTCAACCTCCAGGCCATCACCGCGACGGTGATCGGGGGCATCTCGCTCTTCGGGGGGCGGGGGTCGATCCTCGGCGTGCTGTTCGGGACGCTGATCGTCGGCATCATGTCGATGGGCCTGAACATGATGGGGGCCGACCCGCAGTGGAAGGTGCTGCTGACCGGCGTCCTGATCATCGCCGCCGTCGCGGTGGACCAGTGGATCCGCAAGGTCTCGGGCTGAGGGAGGACGCGCCATGACCCAACCGATCCTGACGGCGCGCGGCCTGACCAAGCGCTACGGCCGCGTCACCGCGCTCGACACCTGCGACTTCGACCTGATGCCGGGCGAGATCCTGGCCGTGATCGGCGACAACGGCGCGGGCAAGTCCACGCTGATCAAGGCGATCTCGGGCGCCGTGATCCCCGACGAGGGCGAGATCCGGCTCGACGGCCGGCCCGTCGCCTTCAAGACCCCGATCGAGGCCCGCGCCGCGGGGATCGAGACGGTGTACCAGACGCTCGCCATGTCGCCCGCGCTGTCGATCGCGGACAACATGTTCATGGGGCGCGAGATGCGCAAGCCCGGGATCATGGGCACGCTCTTCCGCCAGCTCGACCGGCCGGCGATGCGGAAATTCGCGCGCGACAAGCTGTCGGAGCTGGGCCTGATGACGATCCAGAACATCGACCAGGCGGTGGAGACGCTGTCGGGCGGCCAGCGGCAGGGGGTGGCGGTTGCGCGCGCCGCGGCCTTCGGGTCGAAGGTGATCATCCTCGACGAGCCGACGGCGGCGCTGGGGGTGAAGGAAAGCCGCAAGGTGCTGGAACTGATCCTCGACGTGAAGTCGCGCGGCATCCCGATCATCCTCATCAGCCACAACATGCCCCACGTCTTCGAGGTGGCCGACCGCGTCCACGTCCACCGGCTGGGGCGCAGGCTCTGCGTGATCGACCCGAAGCAGCACTCGATGTCGGACGCGGTGGCCTACATGACCGGGGCGAAGGTGCCCGAGGGCATGGCCGCCGCGGCATGACGCCCGAGGCGCTGGCGGGCCTGATCCGCGGACGCGCGCGAAACCGCGCGCGCTTCGTCGTGGCACTCGCGGGCCCTCCGGGGTCGGGCAAGTCCACGCTGGCGGCAGCGGTCGTGGCGGCGCTGGGTCCGGGCGCGCGCGTCGTGCCGATGGACGGGTTCCACTTCGACGACGCGGTGCTGGAGGCGCGTGGCCTGCGCCACCGGAAGGGCGCGCCCGAGACCTTCGACGCGGCAGGCTTCGTCCATCTGGTCCGCCGCCTGCGCGCGGGGGGCGAGGTCGCGATCCCCGTCTTCGACCGCACGATGGAGCTGAGCCGCGCCGCGGCCGACGTGGTGGCGCCGGGCGACCGGTTCCTCGTCGTCGAAGGGAACTGGCTACTGCTCGACGAGGCGCCCTGGACCGACCTCGCGCCCCTGTTCGACCTGACCGTGGCGCTGGACGTCCCCGAGCCGGAACTCGACCGCCGGCTGCTCGACCGCTGGGCGCACCACGGCAAGACGCCTGCCGAGGCCCGCGCCTGGATCGACGGGAACGACATGCCCAACGTGCGCCGCGTGCGGCAGGGGTCGCGCCCCGCCGACGTGACGGTGCCCTGGGCGGGCTGACGGCTACTGCGGCGGCATGGATTTCCGCTGGCGCGCGCGCTTCAGTCCCAGCCGGCTCTCGCGCCAGATGATGAGGCAGCCGGCGACGACCACCAGCGCGGCCCCGCCCAGCATGGTCGGGGTCGGCACCTCGGCGAAGACGACGTAGCCGATCCCCAGCGCGAAGATCATCGAGGCGTAGTCGAAGGGAGCCACGACCGAGGCGTCCGCCTCGCGGTAGCTCGAGGTGAGCAGGATCTGCCCGAGGCCGCCCATCAGCCCCGCGCCGACCAGCAGCGCGGCCTCCGCCGGCGTGGGCCGGACCCAGCCGAAGGGGAGCGTCACGAGCGACAGAAGCGTCGCCGTCAGCGAGAAGTAGAAGACGATGGCGGGCGTCCTCTCGGTCTCCACGAGCTTGCGGACGAAGACCTGCGCGAGGGCCGCGAAGACCGCGCCCGCGAGCACCAGCGTGGCCCCCAGCGCCTCGGCCGTGCCCGCGCCCGCGCCGACCGTGAGGCGTGGCCAGACCACGATCAGCACGCCCGCGAGGCCCAGCGCCACGGCGGCGATGCGGAAGGCGCGCACCTCCTCCCCAAGGAACATCGCCGCGAAGATCACGGTCAGCAGCGGGGCCGCGTAGCCGATGGCCGTCACCTCGGGCAGGGGCAGGTAGGCCAGCCCCGCGAACCCGAGCCCCATCGCGAGCGTCCCCACCAGCCCGCGCCAGACATGCCCCATGGGCCGCGCCACGACGAGGCCGGTCGAAAGCTCGCGCCGCCAGGCGAGCCAGCCGAGGATCACCGGGATCGCGAAGAGCGAGCGGAAGAACACCGCCTGGCCGGGGGGCACGTGGTCCGCCGTGGCCTTGATGACCGCCGACATCGAGATGAAGACGAGGACCGAGCCGAGCTTCAGGGCGATGCCGCGCAGGGGGCGCATGAAATCGGGCCTTTCGGAGACCACCGTCTTGCACCACCCTTTGCGCCGGGGCGCAAGCACGAACGGGGGACGCAGCCATGACGCGAGCCACGCTGGCCGAACGGATCGCCCAGGGGCGGGGGGCGGTGCCGGCCGACCTCGTGCTGAAGGGGGGCCGCGTCCTCGACCTGGTCACCGGCGACCTCGCGGAGACCGACGTCGCGATCTGCGGCGACACGATCGTGGGCGTGCTGGGCACATTCAAGGGACGGCGCGAAATCGACTGCGATGGCGCGGTGCTGGTGCCCGGCTTCATCGACACGCACCTGCACATTGAATCCTCGATGGTGACGCCGGCCGAGTTCGACCGCTGCGTGACCCCGCGCGGCGTCACCACCGCGATCTGGGACCCCCACGAGATCGCCAACGTCCTCGGGGCCGAGGGGCTGCGCTATGCGCTCGACGCGGCGGGGGCCACGCTGATGGACATCCGCGTGATGCTGCCGTCCTGCGTGCCCTCGAGCCCGATGGAAACGGCGGGCGCGCGGCTCGAGGCGGCGGACCTCGCCCCCTTCGCGGCCCATCCGCGCGTGCTGGGGCTGGCCGAGGTCATGAACTACCCCGGCGTGCTGGCGGGCGACGCGGGCGTCCTCGCGAAGCTGGAGACGTTCCGGGGGCGTCCCGTCGACGGCCACGCGCCGCTGCTGCGGGGCCGCGATCTCGACGGCTACATCGCCGCCGGGGTGCGCACCGAGCACGAGGCGACCAGCGCCGCGGAGGGGCTGGAGAAGTTGCGGAAGGGGCTGCGCGTCCTGATCCGCGAGGGGTCGGTGTCGAAGGACCTGACCGCGCTCGCGCCCCTGCTGACGGAACGGCACTCGCCCTACCTCGCCTTCTGCACCGACGACCGCAACCCGCTCGACATCGCCGAGCACGGCCACATCGACCACATGATCCGCACCGCGATCGCGCTGGGCTGCCCGCCGCTCGCGGTCTACCGCGCGGCGAGCCTGTCGGCGGCCGAGGCCTTCGGGCTGAAGGATCGCGGGCTGATCGCCCCGGGCCGGCGCGCCGACATCGCGGTGATCGACGGGATCGAGACGTGCCGGGCGCGGCTGGTGCTGGCGGGGGGCGTGGTCGCGGACGAGGCGGCCTTCGCCGCGCGGGACCGGGTGCCGCCGGTGGGGCGGGGGTCGGTCCGCGCGCCGCGCGTGACGGCCGACCGGTTCCGCCTGCCGGGCGGCCCCGCGACGCCGGTGATCGGGATCGTCCCCGGCAGGATCATCACCGGGCATCTGACGGCCCACATCCCCGAGACGGACGGCGACCGCCGACCCGACCCCGCGCGCGACCTTGCGCGGGTCGCGGTGGTGGAGCGACACGGGGTCAACGGCAACCTCGCCTGCGGGTTCGTGCAGGGCTTCGGGATGCGGCGCGGGGCGATCGGCTCGACCGTGTGCCACGACCATCACAACATCGCGGTGGTGGGCGTCGACTACGCCGACATGGCGCTGGCGGTGGAGCGGCTGGGCGTCCTCGAGGGCGGCTTCGTCGTCGTCGAGGGGGGGCGGGTGCTTGCGGAGTTGCCGCTGCCCGTGGCCGGGCTGATGAGCCTCCAGCCGTTCGAGGCGGTGCACGCGCGTCTGGTCGCCCTGCGGGCGGCCGCCCGGTCGCTGGGGGTGACGCTGGAGGAGCCGTTCCTCCAGCTCGCGTTCCTCTGCCTGCCGGTCATCCCGCACCTGAAGATCACCGACCGGGGCATGGTCGACGTGGACGCCTTCGCGCTGATCCCCTAGCCGCGGAGCCGGCGCACCAGCCGCGCCGAGCGCCCGAGGACCGTCAGCACGCAGCCTGCGGCGATCACCCACAGCGCCGCCTGCAGCAGCCACGCGCCCGCCCCGAAGGGCCAGAGCGCGGCCAGCGCGGCCGCCCCGGTCACCACCGCCATCCGGTGCGGCTTGGCCATCGGGCCGGCGAAGTCCTGCGGCGCGCCGAGCGCCCGGCCCAGCTCGCGCACGTAGGCCGTCATCACCGCCAGCGCCGCCGCCGCGAAGCCGAGTCCGGGCTGGCCGAGGCCGAGGCCGAGGCCGCCGAGGATCATGAGGTCGGCCACGCGGTCGGGAAACTCGTTCCAGAAGGGTCCGTCCGCCCCGCCCCGCCCGCCCTCGACCGCGACCATCCCGTCGAGCAGGTTGCAGACGAGGCGCGCCTGGCAGAAGGCGGCGCCGAGGAGCAGGAGCAGGCGCCCGCCCAGCCCCTGCCCCCCGTCCGCGGCCCAGAACGCGGCCCCCGCGAGCGACCCCGCGCCGATGCTGGCGATCGAGATTTGGTTCGGGGACACGCCGCGCCGGGCCATCCACGCGGCGGCGCGGCGCGCCCAGCTTGCGTTCCGGCTGGCGATCGGGCGGCGGTCGGTCATGTGAGCGACCAGTAGAACCGCGTGACGTGGAAGAAGACGGGGGCCGAGAACAGAACCGAATCGAGGCGGTCGATCAGCCCGCCGTGCCCGGGGATCGTGGCCCCCCAGTCCTTCACCCCCCGGTCGCGCTTGATCGCCGACATCACGAGCCCGCCGAAGAAGCCCATGAGCACGATCGCCAGCGCCATGCCCGCGGCCTGCAGGGGCGTGAAGGGCGTGATCCACCACAGCCCCGCGCCGACCAGCGTGGCCGTGGCGGCGCCGCCCGCGAAGCCCTCCCAGGTCTTCGAGGGGGAGAGCTGCGGGGCGATCCTCGTGCGGCCGAGCAGCTTGCCCCAGACGTACTGCATCACGTCCGAGGTCTGCACGACGATCACGAGGAAGGCGATGAGAAGGACGTTCCGCCCCTCGTAGCCGGGGATCAGCAGCGACAGCAGCGCGGGGACGTGGCTCAGGCAGAAGACGCAGACCATCAGCGCCCACTGCAGTTCGGCGATGCGGATCAGGAAGCGGTCGGTATCCCCGTGCAGGGCCGAGATGATCGGCAGGAACAGGAAGGCGTAGACCGGCACGAACACGGAGTAGAGCCCGATCCAGTCGATCCAGACCAGCCAGAACTGGACGGGCATCACGACGAAGAAGGCCGCCGCGACCGCCCAGTGGTCGGCCCGCCGCGTGTCGGTGAGCGTGATGAACTCGCGCAGCGCCGCGAACGAGCACAGCGCGAAGAGGATCGTGATCCCGGCCTTGCCCGCGACCATGGCCACCGCCATCAGCGCGACCATGACCCACCAGGCGCGGACCCGCGCGGTCAGGTTCTCCACCACCGCGTTCCCGCCGTCGGGGGAATAGAGCCGCGTCAGAACCGCGCCCGTCCCCGAGGCGATCAGGAGCACGAGGCCGAGACCCAGGAACAGTCGCCAGAGGTCGGGATCGGGGGGCGTCATGCGGGCCGGCCGTTCGGGGCCAGCGCCAGCAGCGCCGCGCTGGCGCGGGCGAGGAAGGCCTCCTTCGCCTCGCCGGGGTCGATGTGCAGGGCCGCGCCGAAGGTGACCGTGCAGATCAGCGGGACCGGCACGACCTCGCCCTTCGGCATCACGCGGTTCAGGTTCGCGATCCAGACCGGCACCAGGTCGACGCGGGGCCGCGTCCGGGCGAGGTGGTAGAGCCCGCTCTTGAACGGCAGGAGAGGAGCCTCGTCCATGTTGCGCCGCCCCTCGGGAAAGAGGATGAGCGACGAGCCGTCGTCGAGCGCGCGGACCATCTGCTCCACCGGATCCTCGGTCCGCGTCTCGGGGTTGCGGTCGATCAGGACGGCGTTGAACACCTCGCGCCCGATGAAGGCGCGGAGCGTCGTCTTCAGCCAGTAGTCGGAGGCGGCGACCGGCCGCGTCATCGCCCGGAGCCGGTCGGGCAGGACCGTCCAGATCAGCACGAAGTCGCCGTTGGAGGTGTGGTTGGCGAAGTAGACGCGCTGCCGGAGCTCGGGCTCGGACCCGGCCCAGATCGCGCGGACGGCCGTGACGGCGCGCGCGAACAGCCGGATCGCCTGCGCCACGAAACCCGCCAGCGCGCCGGTGCCGATCTGCCCGAAGGATGAGGCCACGTTCCCCGCCGTCCCCGCTGCGGCGGCTGTCCCGCCGCCTTCGGGGCCGACCATCGGCGCAAGCCCGCCGCCGCACAAGGGGGGGCAGCGGCCGGGCACGAAAAAGCCGCCCGGGGGGCGGCCTTGCGACGGATCGCGGCGAGGACTGGTGGAGCCAGGCGGGATCGAACCGCCGACCTCTTGAATGCCATTCAAGCGCTCTCCCAACTGAGCTATGACCCCACCGGGCCGTCGGCGTCGCCGCCTTGGGATGCCGCTGCATAGTGAAGCGGGGGCGGGGGCGCAAGCGGAAATCGCGCCCCGCCCGGCGGGATCAGGCCTCCTCCTCGTCGCCCGGCACGTCGGCCAGATCGTCGAGCGAGACGTTGTCGTCGGCGTCGTCCTCGAGCAGGTCGTCGTCGAGTTCGGCATCCTCGGCCGGCGTCGCCTCGAGCAGGTCGTCCTCGGCGTCGATGTCCTCGACCAGCACGTCGTCGTCCTTGACCACCGGGCGCGCGATGACCGAGGCGGCCATCTTGCGCCGTGCGGACTCGATGTCGACCACCTCGCCCGTGTAGGGGCTGACGATGGGCGAGCGGTTCAGGTCGTAGAAGCGCTTGCCGGTGGTGGGGCAGACACGCTTGGTGCCCCATTCTGCCTTGGGCATGGAAGACCCCCTGGGGTTCATGGAAGAGCGCCCCGTGCCACAGGCCGCAGCGGGAGTCAACGCGTATCGCGGTGTTGAGGTGCCTTGCGATTCGGCTATCCTGACAGCCCGTTTCAAGCCCGCCCGAGGCCCGATGCCGCTTCTGCCCGGACCGCCGCCCCTCGAGATCACGCTGCGCCGGTCGGCGCGGGCGCGCCGCTTCTCGCTGCGCGTCTCGCGGCTCGACGGGCGGGTGACGCTGACCCTTCCGCCCCGCGCGCGGGAGGCCGAGGCGATGGCCTTCGCACGGGGTCACGAGGGCTGGCTGCGCGAGACGCTGGAGACCATGGCGCCCGGCGAGCCGGTGGGGCTCGGGACCGTCCTGCCGGTCGAGGGGCGGCCGGTGCGGGTCGCGCCCGGCGCGGCGCGCGGCGTGCGGCTGGAGGGCGACCGGCTCGCCGTGCCGGGCGAGCCGGGGCAGGCGGGCGCGCGGGTCCGGGCCTTCCTGCGCGCGCTGGCGCGCGACCGCCTTGCCCGCGCGAGCGACCGGCATGCCGCGACCCTGGGCCTGCGCCCCGCGGCGATGACGCTGCGCGACACCCGCTCGCGCTGGGGATCCTGCACGGCGGACGGGCGGCTGATGTACTCCTGGCGGCTGGCGATGGCCCCGGCGCCCGTGCTCGACTACGTGGCCGCGCACGAGGTGGCGCATCTGGCCGAGATGAACCACGCCCCCGCCTTCTGGGCCGTGGTGGCGCGGCTCTGCCCGGGCTACGCCCCGCATCGCGCCTGGCTGCGCGAGAACGGGCCGGCGCTGCACGCCTTCCGCTTCGACGGTCCGGGGTGACGCCGGGCCCGCGCGCCTCGGACGCGGCGGCCGCGCACGAACGCCTCTACCGGGCGCTGCGGGTGCAGGTGATGCACGGCGAGCTTGCGCCCGGGCAGGCGCTGACGCTGCGCGGGATCGGCCAGCGCTTCGGCACCTCGACGACGCCCGCGCGCGAGGCGGTGCGGCGGCTGGTCGCCGAGGGGGCGCTGACGCTCTCCTCCTCGGGTCGGGTCGCCACGCCGTCGCTCTCGCCCGAGCGGATCGAGGAACTGGCGGCGATCCGCGCCCTGCTCGAGCCGGAACTGGCGAGCCGCGCGCTGCCGCGCGCGCATTTCGCGCTGATCGACCGGCTGGCCGCGATCAATGCGGCCAACGCCGAGGCCGTGGGGCGCGCCGACGCGGTGGCCTACGTGCGCACCAACCTGGAGTTCCACCGCACGCTCTACCTGCGCGCGCAGTCGCCGGCGATGCTCGCGATGACCGAGACGGTCTGGCTCCAGCTCGGCCCCACGATGCGCGCGCTCTACGCCCGCCTGCCCCGGCAGGAGCCGCCGCGCCAGCACCGGGTGATCCTGGCGGCGCTGCGGGCGGGGGACGAGCCAGGATTGCGGCTTGCGGTCCGCATCGACGTGACGCAAGGCTTGCGGCACCTGGCGGGCTAGGGGAGGGCGGGGCGTGACGGTCCACATCGGGGCGAAGGCGGGCGAGATCGCCGAGACGGTGCTGATGCCGGGCGACCCCCTGCGCGCGCGCTGGGCGGCCGAGCGGTTCCTGACGGATGCGGCGCTGGTCAACGAGGTGCGCGGGATGCTGGGCTACACCGGCACCTGGCGCGGGCACCGCGTCACGATCCACGGATCGGGCATGGGGATGCCGTCGCTGTCGATCTACGCGGGCGAGCTGATCCGCGACTACGGGGCGAGGACGCTGATCCGCATCGGCTCGGCCGGGGCGATGCAGGAGCGGCTGCGGCTGCGCGACGTGGTCCTGGCGCAGGCGGCGTCGACCGCCGGGTCGCCCTCGCGGACGATGTTCCGCGAGATGAGCTTCGCCCCCGTCGCCGACTTCGGCCTTCTGCAGGCGGCGCACCGGGCGGCGGTGGCGCAAGGGGTGCCCGTGCATGTGGGCGGCATCTATTCGTCGGACACCTTCTACGACGAGCGCGACGACCTGACCGCGCAGCTCACGCGGCACGGCACGCTCTGCGTGGAGATGGAGGCGGCGGAGCTCTACACCCTTGCCGCGCGGCACGGGGCGCGGGCGCTCGCGGTGCTGACGATCAGCGACCACCTCGTGACGGGCGAGGCGCTGCCCTCTGCCGACCGCGAGACGGGCTTCGCCGC
>ERZ1066118.438-NODE-438-length-39012-cov-20.446723_pt1 | contig 39012 bp, 32 predicted proteins | sample MGYA00382765_ERZ1066118 | MGnify/ENA primary metagenome ERZ1066118 (study PRJEB33369, sample SAMEA5778348) | biofilm metagenome | biome: Industrial cooling water; feature: Water cooling tower basin; material: Biofilm | place: United Arab Emirates | collected...
CTGCTACTCGCCGCCGCGCGCGTGCGGCAGGCCCGCGGCGCGGTGCAGGAGGCGGAGGCGCTCTGGGCGCGCGTGCTCGCCGGCTACCCGGCCGCCCCCGAGGCCGCGGAGGCGGAGCTGGCGTGGGCCCGCGCGCTCGCCGCCCGGGGCGACCGCGCGGGGGCCCGGGCGCGGCTGGAGCACCTGATCGTGACCTTCGCCGAGAGCGCGCTGGCGCCGGTGGCGCGCCGCGAGCTGGACACGTTAGGCGGCCCGCCCTGACCGTCAACCACCGACCGCCGTCGTGACCGCACCCGCTTTTCCTGAGGCCCTGCGCGGAGCCGCCCGCGCCGCCCGCCGGCTCGCCCGTGCGGTCGGCGTCGCGCTGGCCGTGCTGTCGGCGTCGGCCGCGGCCGCTGGGGCGCAGACGCTGCTCGTCCCGATGGACGACGCGCAGCGCAACCACCTGCGCGCCTACGGGCTCGTCTACAACGCCCTGCGCGACAACCTGCGCGCGGAGTGGCTGCTCAACTACCGCGGCGGCGCCTACTTCGTCCCCGACACGCCCGAACTCCGCCGCCGCGCCGCCCTCGCGGGCGTGAGCGTGGAGCCGTTAGGCGACGGCGCCGTCGCCGACGTCCGGCGCGAGGTGGCGGGCGGCAACATGGACGCCGTGCCGCTGGAGAAGGCGCCGCGCGTCGCCATATACACGCCGCCGGGCGCGCAGCCGTGGGACGACGCCGTCACGCTCGCGCTCACCTACGCGGGCATCCCGTTCGAGAAGGTGTGGGACGACGAGGTGCTGGCCGGAGGCCTGGCGAAGTACGAGTGGGTGCACCTCTTCCACGAGGACTTCACCGGCCAGCAGAACAAGCTCTACCTCGGCTACCGCGACGCGCCGTGGTTCGTGGAGCAGCGCCGCACCATGCTGGCGGCCGCCGCGCGCCACAACCTCCCGGACGTCCCCGCGCTCCGAAAGGCGGTCGCGGAACAGATCCGGCGCTACGTCGAGCACGGCGGGTTCCTGTTCGCCATGTGCGGCGCCACCGAGTCGCTCGACCTGGCCATCGCCGGCCGCGGCGTGGACTTCGCGGGGGTCCAGGTGGACGGCACCCCGCCGGACCCCGCCGCCGACGCTCGGCTGGACTGGGCGCGCGGCTTCGCCTTCCGCGGCGCGCGGCTCGAGCCGCCCGGCGTCAACGCGCTGAGCGACATCGACGGCCACCAGGTGAACGTCCCCTTCCGCCGCCAGCGGCTGGGCACGTTTCAGTTGTTCGCCTTCTCGGCAAAATTCGACCCCGTGGCGACGATGCTCGTGCAGGACCACCGCGCGGTCCTGCCCGACTTCTACGGCGTCACGACCTCGTTCGCGCGGGCGACGCTCAAGCCCGAGGTGACGGTGCTCGCCAGCGAGGAGGGCGCGCCGTGGGTCAAATACATCCACGGCGACTACGGCAAGGGCGCGTGGACGTACCTCGGCGGCCACGACCCCGAGGACCCCCAGCACGCCATCGGCAGCGCGCCCACGGACCTCGCGCTGCACCCCAACTCGCCCGGCTACCGGCTGATCCTCAACAACGTGCTCTTCCCGGCCGCCAAGAAGAAGCCGCTGAAGACGTAGGCCGCGAGGCCCGCCCGCCGCCTCGCCCCTTCGGTGTATCTTGGGGCCGTGGTCATGAGCACCCTCCCGCTCCCCGTCAGCACCGACGGCCGCCTCACGCCCAAGGCCGCCGCCGCGATCCGCGTGGCCATCAAGCTCGCGGGCGGCCGCGAGGTCTGTTTCGCCTGCCAGGTGGACGACGCCGGCATCGTGCGGTCGGCGCGCGTGGTGGCCCGCGGCGACGCGACGAGCGTGCTCGCGCTGCCCGGCTTCGCTGAGAAGGGCGAGATGCTCGTGCACAACCACCCGAGCGGGCTGCTCGAGCCGAGCCAGGCCGACCTGCAGGTGGCGGCGCGCATCCACGGCAACGGCGTGGGCTTCGGCATCGTCGACAACGACGCGACCGAGCTCTACGTGGTGGTCGAGGTGCCGCGCGCCGCGCGCGCGGCCCCGCTGGACCCGGCGCGCGTGGACGAGGCGTTAGGCCCCGACGGCCTCGTCGCGCGCCGGATGCGGCGCTTCGAGGACCGGCCCGCGCAGCGCGCGCTCGCCGCCGAGATCACCGGGCTGTACAACGCCGGCGGCGTGGGGCTGCTGGAGGCGGGCACCGGGGTGGGGAAGAGCATGGGCTACCTCGTCCCCGCGCTCCGGTGGGCGGCCGCCAACGGCGAGCGCACCATCGTCAGCACGGCCACCATCGCGCTGCAGGAGCAGCTCGTCGGGAAGGACCTGCCCTTCCTGGCCGAAGCGCTCACCGACCAGAAGGTCCGGTACGCGCTGCTCAAGGGGTGGCGCAATTACTTGTGCAAGGCGCGGCTGGAGACGGCGACGTTAGGCGGGGCGGCGCTCTTCGAGGCCGGGATGCGCGGCGAGCTGGAGGCGATCCGCGCCTGGGCCGCCCGCACCGCCGACGGGAGCGTCGCCGACCTGCCCACGCCGCCCCGCCCCGAAGTCTGGGACGAGGTCGCCGCCGAGCCCGACGTGTGCACGCGCACGCGCTGCGCGTACTTCGATGACTGCTTCCTCTTCAAGGCCCGGCGCGCGGCGGCGGAGGCGGACGTGATTGTCGTCAACCACCACCTCCTGTTGAGCGACGTGGCCGTACGGCGCACGACCGGCAACTGGGACGACGCCGCGGTCCTGCCCGCGTACAAGCGCCTGGTGGTGGACGAGGGGCACCACCTGGAGGACGCCGCGGCCGCGCACCTCGGCACTTCGGTCACGCGGCGCACGCTCCAGCGCGCGTTCGGGCGGCTCGACCGCAAGGGGAAGGGGCTGTTAGGCGCCCTCGTGGCTAAGCTCGGCGAGCGCACCGACCTGCTCAGCACCGCGTCGCTCGACCTGGTGCAGGGGCGCCTCGTGCCGGCCGCGCACGCGGCGCGCGAGCAGGCGGACCTGGTGTTTGATCTGCTGCACGCCTGGCTGGAGCGGCAGGGGCAGCCAGTCGTGCGCCTCACCGACCGCTTCGCCGACGACGCGATCTGGGACGCCGGCCTCGGCGCCGCGCTCGACGCGCTACTCGGCCAGGTGGAGCAGCTCCACGACGGCTTGCGCCTCGTCCGCGAGCGGCTCGAGACGGACGAGCGGCGCCTGGAAGCGATCGCGCCGCTGCTGGCCGAGGTGCGCGCCGTCGCGCGGCGGCTGCAGGGCGCGGGGGACGGGCTCCGGCGGGCACTCAAACCCGCCGGTCCCAAGGGCGGCGACGGGGAGGAGACCGTGCGCTGGGTGGAGCTGCGCGGCAAGGAGCGGAACGTGGTCGCGTCGTGCGTCCCGCTCGACCTGGCGCCGGTGCTGAGGGAAGACCTGTTCAAGCGCGTCGACACGGCGGTGGTCACGAGCGCCACCTTGGCCGCGGGCCCCGGGGGGGCCGTGCGGCGCGCGGCCGGCGCCCACACCGCGGCGGACGCGGCGGCGGAGCGCGAGCGGGCGTTCGGCTTCCTCGCCGGCCGGCTCGGCCTCACGGCGCCGGACTTTGCCCCGCGGACGGCCGCCCTGCCTTCGCCGTTCGACTACCCGCGGCAGGCGCTGCTCGCGGTGCCGGGCGACGCGCCCGCGCCCAACGTCGACGCCGTCGGCCACCTCATGGCGGTGGTCCGCCACACGCTCGACGTGTGCGCCGCGAGCGACGGCGGCGCGTTCGTCCTGTTCACCAGCCACAAGGACGTGAAGGCCGCTGCCGCCGAACTGCGCGCCCGCGGCGCCGACCGTCGCTGGCCGCTCCTCGTGCACGGCGAGGACGCGCGCGACGCCCTCCTGCGCCGGTTCCGCGACAGCGGCCGCGCGGTGCTGTTAGGCACGGCGTCGTTCTGGGAGGGGGTGGACGTGCCGGGCGACGCGCTCCGCGCGCTGGTCCTGGCCAAGCTCCCGTTCCGCGTGCCCACCGAGCCGATGACGGCCGCCCAGTGCGAGGCCATCGAGCGGCGCGGGGGCGACAGCTTCCGCGACTACATGCTCCCGCACGCCGCGCTCCGCCTCAAGCAGGGCTTCGGGCGGCTGGTGCGTACCGCGGCGGACCGCGGCGTCGTGGTGCTGAGCGACCCGCGGGCCGTGACCAAGGGCTACGGCCGCGACCTGCTCGACGGCCTCCCGCCGGCGCGGCGCGTCACCGGCCCGTGGCGGCGCGTGCTCGCCGAGGTCGAGGCGTTTTACGCCGGGCGCGACGAATCCGACCCGTCGCCCGCGGCGGCGGACGAGGCCGCGTGAGCGCAGGCGGCCCGCCGCTCGACGCGCCGCTGGCCGAGGCGGTGGCGACGGCGTTCGTGCGCGCGCTCGCCCGCGGCGCGTGGGCCGACGCGGTCGCCGTCGCCAGCCTGCCCGACCTGGCGGTGCCGCCCGACGCCGCGCCGGACCAGTTTCTCCGCGACCTCTGGGCGGGGCTGGTCGCGCAGCACGGCCCGCTCGTCGCCGGCCGGGTCGCGGCCACGGCGCCGCACGGCCTTGGCCGGACCGTCGACCTTGCCGTGCGGCTTGGGACGGCCTCGGTCGTGCTCCGGGTGGTGGTCGGGCTTGGGGCGCGCGTGACGGGCTTCTGGATCACCCCGCCCCAACGCCGGCATCCGGCGCCGGGAGACGGCACCCCGCCGGTCGTCGACGCCGAGTAGAGGCGACGCGCCCCGGCGGGTCCCTCCTCCACATGCCACGCTCCAACCACTCATGACCCGCCCAGGCAAGATCGTCTGCGTCGGCCGCAACTACGTCGCGCACGCGCGGGAGTTGGGCAACGAGGTGCCCGAGCGCCCGCTGCTTTTCCTCAAGCCGCCGTCCGCGGTCATCGCGCCGGGCGACGCGATCGAGCTCCCGCCGGAGAGCGAGCGCGTCGAGTTCGAGGGGGAAATCGGCGTGGTGGTTGGCGCCCGCCTCCGCCGCGCCGGCCGCGACGAGGCGCGGGCGGCCGTGCGCGGCATCGTCGCGCTCAACGACGTGACCGCGCGCGACCTGCAGAAGTCCGACGGACAGTGGACCCGCGCCAAGGGCTTCGACACGTTCTGCCCGGTCGGCCCCGAGGCTCCGCCCCCACCGGGTGACCTGGGGGTGCTGACCGTGGTGACCCGCGTCAACGGCCACGAACGCCAGCGGGGCGCGGCGTCGCAGATGGCCTTCGACATCCCGACGCTCCTCAGTTACATCTCGGCGGTAATGACCCTCGAGCCGGGTGACGTCGTCGCCACGGGCACGCCCGCCGGCGTCGGACCGCTCGCCCCCGGTGACGTGGTTGAGGTCGAGGTGGTCGGTTACAGTACGGTGCGCAACCCGGTGCGGCGGTCGGACGTCGCCGCGCCCCCGTCCGCCGGGAACCCCCACGTCCACCCCGGGTAGGCGACGCCATGCACTCGATCACGCGCGGGACGGGTCGGCCGGGTCCCGGCGGTCGCGACCGGCGCGTCCGGGTGCCGTTGGCGCTCTCCCTGGCGCTCAACGCCGGGATCGTGGCCATCTTCGCCCACGCCGTGGCGCGCGGCTACACGTGGGGCGACCTGTTCGAGCGCCCGCGGGGCGACGTGCCGGCCGAGCGCATCAGCTTCCTCCGGATCCCGCCGGGGCCCACCGCACAGGCCGGCCAGAGCGGCGGCGACGGCCAGCCGGTGAGCCGCGGCACGCCCGCCGTGCGTCCGCGGCTGACCCCGGCGCCCGCCGTGCCGGACGCGCCGCCGGCGAGCACCACCGCCGGGGTCGGCGAGACGCCGGGTGCCGGCGGCAGCGGCGCGATCGTCGGCGAGGGCGGCCCGACCGAGGGGATCCGCCCCACCTACGCCGACCCCACGCTCTGGGCTCGGCCCGACGTGGCGGTCAGTGCGCCGCGCTCCGCCAAGGAGCGCATCGACAGCGTGATCGCCGACGCGCTCGGGCCGGCGCGTGACTCGATCCTCGCCGCCCGCGAGTTGGCCGCCGGCCAGCGGCAGCCGGGCGACTGGACGTTCAAGGGGAAGGGCGGCACCTGGGGGATGGACCAGCGCAACATCCACCTCGGCAAGATCAAGGTGCCGAGCGCGCTGCTGGCGGTGCTGTCGCAGTCGTTCCAGCAGAACCTGCGCACCAACCCGACGCTCGCCGCCAACGACCGCCGGCTGGCGCAGGCGCGCCAGGAGATCATGGACCACGCGGCCAGCGGCCAGGCGGAGACGGACTTCCGCGGCGCCGTCCGCGCGATCCGGCGGCGCAAGGACCAGGAGCGGAGCGCCCGCCTCGCCGAGCGCCGCCGCGCGGCCGAGGAGGCCGGCGCGGCGGTGGGCGGGCAGGCGCAGGAGCGCTAGCGGGCGTGAGCGCGCGTTAGGCGCTCACCGCGCCGGCGAAGATCGCCGCGTCGCGGTCGACCAGGGCGCGGAAGACGCCCGTGACGGCGCCGAGCACCGCGTGGTCGTCGGTCGGGCGCACGGCGATGTCGCCCACGGTGGGGTCGGCGGCGCGGAGGATGACGCCGTCCACGCGCCGCTCGACGGTGCGCACCACCACCTCGCCGCCCACGCGCACCGCCACCAGGTCGCCGTCGCGGGGCGCCACGGTCGGCGAGACCAGCACGTAATCCCCGTCGAGGATCCCGCGAGCGGCCATCGCCGACCCGTCGGCCCGCACCACGAACGTGTCGTCGCTGGCGACGAAGCGCCGGTCGAACCGCACCTCGGTGGGCGCCTCGGCCCCGGCGGCCCCGAACGCCACGCCCGCGGCGGGCTGATACAGGCGCAGCGTCTGCACGCTCCCCGGCCCCTGGTGCGCGAGGATGCGCACCCCGCGCGAGCGCGACGGGTCGCGCTGGATGTACCCCTTCGCGGTGAGCGCGTGGAGCAGGTCGCTCACCGTCTTGGTCGACTTGATTCGGAACTTCTTCCCGATCTCGCGGATGCTCGGCTGGTACGTGTTCTCCGCGAGGAAGTCGATCAGGTACTGATAAACCTTGCGCTCGGTGGGGGTGAGCGGCTCGGTCATGCGGCCTCCGAAAGGGACGGGCCGCCGCGCGTGGGGTGGACGCGACGGGGGCCCCGTTGTGGCGCCAACATATGTATACCGCGCGGAAGCGTCAACGCGCGGCGGCACTTGCGGCGACCCGTCAGCGGACCTCGCCGTTGAGGAGGTGCAGCGCCGCGGCGATGCGGGCCAGCGCCACCTCGCGCCCCAGCAAGAGCAACACGTCGAACATGCCGGGCGAGGCCGCCGACCCCGTGAGCGCCACGCGCAGCGGGGCGAACAGCTTGCCCGCGCCCACCCCGCGCGCGGCGGCCGCGTCGCGCAGGGCCGGCTCTATGGCCGCGGCCGTCCACTCCGGCAGGCCGGCGAGCGCGTCGCGGGCAGCGGCGAGCAGGGCGGCAGCCTGCGCCGCGTCCTTGCGCCAGTGCTTGGCGACGGCGTCGCCGTCGTAGGCGACCTCGGTCCCGAAGTACGGCGCGGCCTGGCGCGCGATGTCGTCCACCGAGCGCGAGCGCACCACGAGTTGTGCGAGCAACTGGTCGAACCAGGCGCGGCGCGGGCCGAGCAGGTCGGCGGCCGTCGCGAGCCCCGCGGTCTCAAGGGCCGGGGCGGCGAGCGCGGCGACCGCGTCCGGCGAGAGCCGCGCGAGGTGCTGCCCGTTCATCCAGTCGAGCTTCTGCGGGTCGAACACGGCGGCCTTCTTGAGCAGCCCGTCGGGTGTGAAGCGCGCGACGAGCTCGTGGACGTCGATCACCTCGCGGTCCTCGCCGGGGCTCCAGCCGAGCAGGGCGAGGAAGTTGAGCATCGCCTGCGGGAGCACGCCGAGGTGGCGGTAGTCGCCCACGGCGGTGGCGCCGTGGCGCTTGCTCAGCTTCTTCCCGTCGGTGCCGTGGATCATGGGCAGGTGCGCGAACTGCGGCAGCTCGGCGCCTAACGCCTCGTAGAGCAGGATCTGCTTGGGCGTGTTGGGGATGTGGTCGTCCCCGCGCATAACGAGCGTCACGCCCATCGCCACGTCGTCGCTCACCACGGCGAGGTTGTAGATCGGCGTGCGATCGGAGCGCAGGATGACGAAGTCGTCCACGTCCTTGTTGGGGAACGCGATGCGCCCGTGGACCACGTCGTGCCACGCCGTCTCGCCGTCGGGGACGCGGAAGCGCAGGGTGTGCGGCTCCCCCGCCGCGACCCGTCGCGCGACCTCGTCGGCGGGCAGCCGGTCGCAGCGGCGGTCGTACATGTAGGCCCCGCCGCGCGCCTCGGCCTCGGCGCGCCGCTCGGCCAGCTCGGCGGTCGTGCAGAAGCACCGGTATGCGGCGCCCTCGGCGAGTAGGCGGTCGGCGTCGGCCTGGTGCCGGGCGAGGTTGGCGCCCTGGTACACCACGGGCTCGTCCCACGCGAGGCCGAGCCACTCCAGCCCCTCGAAGATGGCCCGGGTGCTCTCGTCGGTGCTCCGCGCGCGGTCGGTGTCCTCCACGCGCAGCAGGAACGTGCCGCCGAAGTGCCGACAGTAGAGCCAGTTGAAGAGCGCCGTGCGTGCCCCGCCGACGTGCAGGGAGCCGGTGGGCGAGGGCGCGAAGCGGAGGCGCGGCGGGCGCGCGGCGGGCAGGGAGGTCGACATGGGCGGGGCCAGAACGCGACGCGGGCCCGCCGGAGGTCACCCAGGGGTGGCCGGCGGGCCCGCGCGACACGGAGAGAGAGGGATTCGAACCCTCGATAGCGGTTTCCCACTATGCCGGTTTAGCAAACCGGTGCCTTCAGCCTCTCGGCCATCTCTCCTGGACTTCCGAGCGGCGAACGCTAACCGCCGCCGCGGGCTCCGGCAACCGCCTACGGCCGCTCGCCGCGGAGCAGCGCTTCGAGCCGCGGGACGAACTCGGCCTGCGCGGGGTTGAGGTGCGCGCGCGCGCGCTCGGGCGAGAACCAGCCGCACCGGTCGACCTCCGGGTACGTGATCCACCGCCCGGACCCGCGCGGCCACTCGGCGCGCATGACGTTGCTGACGATGGTGCCGGCATCCGCGTCGCCCTCCCACGCCCAGGCGTGGACACGCTTGCCGGCCCGCTGCCGCACGCTGCCCAACTCGAGGTAGGGGCCGTGGGGGCGCACGCCCGTCTCCTCCTCGAACTCCCGACAGGCCGCGGCCAGGAGCGACTCGCCTTCGTGCACGCCGCCCTTGGGGAGCGTCCACGCCCCGGCGTCGCGGTCACGCCAGAACGGGCCGCCCGGGTGGGCGAGGAAGACTTCAAGCGTGCCGGCGGTGCGGCGGAAGAGCAGGAGACCGGCGCTGACCACTCCAGAGCGCGTCGAGGCCGGTCGAGTTGTCATGGTGGGGCGGTGGGGGCAGGCGGCACGGCGGAGCGGAGGGCGTGGGACTCGAACCCACAAGACCTTGCGGTCGGCGGTTTTCAAGACCGCTGCAATAGCCGTTCTGCCAGCCCTCCCGTGCCCACCAACTTACGTCGCGTCCCCCACCGCGGGGAGGAAGGCAAACAACGGCGCGAGCGCCTCGCTCCGACACCAGCCGCGGGCCGGACGGATGGCCACGGCGAACGGCACGTCGGGCTTGGCCAGATGTGCGTAGGCCGTCCAGAACGCCTCTTCCCGCGGCAGGAAGCCCGCGTAGTCCACCCGCGCCGAGGCGTCGGCCGCGTCGACGACGAAGGTGAGCTGCGGGCGACCACGCGACCGGCGCAGGTGCGCCACCACCGTGGCTTCCGGCCCGAACACCGACACGGCAAGCCCGTAGAGCGAGCGCTCGAACGGCTCCATGCGGTGGCGCGCGACGTACTGCGCGGCCTCGAGGCGCGGGTTGCGCGGGGCGCCGGGCACGCGGCGCGCCCGGCGCTCGGCGCGGCCGCCGCTACCGCTCGGGCGGTCGCCGGCCGGGGTGGGGTCGAGGGGGTTGGGCATGTCGCGCGGGCTCGCTCGCTGGGTGAGCGGCGCGCGCCCGCACGAGAGCGTCGGGGCGCGCCGCGATCACGTCTTACGGCTCACCCTGCGCAAGCCCTGCGCCCCAACGGGCGCCGCGGCGCCCGGGATGCAGGTGCGCGCGCTACGGACGCGGCTGCGGTTGCGGCCGCGTGCCCGTCAGTGCCGCAGAATCCGCGGCAGCGGCCGGCGCGCCGGGCGCGGTGGGGACCAGATCGCGCAGCACGTTGTCGCCCCCGCCGAGCGGCGCCTGCGCGCGGTCGAAGCCGAACTCGGCGAGCTGCCGGGTCGCGCCGGCCACCCCGCGCGACGTGGCGAAGACCCGTTGGGCTTCGGCCCCGCGCCCGGTCCGCTCCAGCGCGTCGGCCAGTTGCAGCCCCGAAATCGTGTAGAGGTTGGGGATCCCCACGCTCGGCGGGTCCACCCAGTCGCCGCGGTCGATGAGCGCCTTCGGCCCCTCGAAGCTGTTCCAGAGGGCGAGGGTGCGCCCGACGTCGACGAAGCCTTCCCCCTGCACGACCACCGTGTCGCGGCCCGGCGTCGGCGGCCGGGTCACCAGCTTCCGCGCGAGGCCGGTGGTCAGGAGGTTGTTCTGAAGCCCCAGCTCCTGCCCGTAGCCCCCCGCGGTCCGGCTCAGGAAGATCGGTCGCTCCGGCCACGCGTCGCGGATCATGTAGAGCACCAGCAGGTCCGCCTTGAAGAGCTGCGGCTGCGTGATCGTCGCCCGGAGCGTGTCGGGGCCCGCCGCCTTCTCGAAGGTCTGCGGCCCCTCCAGCGCGACGCCCAACGGCATGGAGTCGAGCTCGGCCATCGTCAGCTTGAGCGGAGGGCCGGGGGGCTTGGGCCAGCTCCGCGTGCGGTAGATGGCCGGCCCGCGGGCCGCGTCGTACTCGTAGACCGGGCGGCGCAGCATCTGCCGCGCGTACCAGTCGGTGTTCATCAGCGACGTGTTGGCGATCAGCACGTCCTTGCGCACGCCCTCCACCTCCTGCGCGTACCAGAGCGGGAAGGTGTCGTTGTCGCCCACGGTGACGAGCACGCCGTAGGGCTCGACCGAGTTGAGCAGGTCCTTGGCGAAGGCGCTCGTGTCGCGGTGGCCGGCGCGGCTCGCCTGCGTCCAGTTGGTGAACAGCGGGATGAGCGCCACGCCGAGCACCGGCGCCGCGAGGCGCCAGCTCCGCTCGCGCGGCACGTCGACCGTGTCGCGGCCGAGCCGGACCTGCTCGGTGCCGAGCATGGACGCGACCGTCTCCCAGACCCACACCAGGCCGAGCGCCGCCCACACGCCCCAGGCGCTGAAGCTCCAGAGGTAGAAATAGTCGCGGTCGCGTACTTCTCTGGCGACGTCGGTCAGCTCCGGCCGCTGCGTGGCGCCGTACTTGAAGTTCATGTAGTAGATGAGCGCCAGCGTCACCGAGAACACCAGCGGCCCGAAGAACCAGAAGCTCTGGCGGTCGCGCTTGAAGTGCGCGTAGCCGCCCACCAGCCCCAGCGCGAAGAAGAGCACGGCGAGCGCGCTCTGCAGCGCCTGGTGCTCGCCGTGCGCGTCCCGGATCCACTGCCACCGGAAGTAGTACCACCACATGTCCACCTGGCCGGTGAACGGCGCCTGCCGGTCGGCGAGGTTGGGCTTGCCGTACTGCTCGCGGTTGATGTTGTCCATCAGCCGCTTGTACGTGAGCGAGTTGAAGGTGCACGACGCCTCCAGCTTGACGGTGCACGCCGTGGGCTCGCCCTCGTTGATGGCGGGGAAGTGGGCCGCGCGGATGGGCTGGTAGATGAACGGCGTCAGCCCGAGCCCGAAGGCGAGCGCCCCGCCGGCCACCAGGCGCCAGTTCAGGAGCGCGATCGGACGGCGGATCAGGACCGCGGCCGCCACCGCCGGCCCCACGAGCAGGCCGGCTGGGTGGTTGGTGTAGCCGAGCCCGATCAGGTACGCGGCGAGGATCAGCAGCCGGTTGGCTTTGGGGCTGTCGGGTTCGTCGCACCAGCGCACCACGAGCCAGCTCACCACCGCGAAGAACGCCAGCGAGACCGTGTAGACCTTCTCGTTGACGACGCTCTGGTTCCACACCGTGAACGCCGTCGCGCCGATCAGCGCGGCCGCCGCGCCGCCCGCGATCCGCTGCCACCGCCGCGCGAGCCAGCTCACCATGACGCGCTCGGCCACCAAAAACCACACGCCGGCCGCGACCGCCGAGCAGAGGGCGGCGAGCACGTTGATGCGCATCGCCACGTTGGGCGCGATGGGCAACACCGAGAACACCCGCCCGATCAGCATGAAGAACGGGTTGCCCGGCGGGTGCGGGATGCCGAGCACGTAGGCCGCGGCGATGTACTCGCTCGCGTCCCACATGGCCGTGGACGGGGCCAGCGTGAGCACGTACAGCCCGAAGACCAGCAGGGCGACCACGCCGGCGGCCTTGTACGACGGCCGGTAGTCGAAGTCGGCGTGGGCGGACGCGGCGGCCGGCGCGCTGGCTGGGCGCGGGGCCGCGCCGGTCACCGCCTCGGCGGGGAGGGTGGCGGACATGACGGAGGAAACGGGGAAACGCGAAAGCTAGTGCCGGAACAAACGCTGTCCGGTGAAGACCATGGCGATGTCGTGGGCGTCGGCCGCCGCGATGACCTCGGCGTCGCGGACCGACCCGCCGGGCTGCACGATGGCCCGTACCCCCGCCGCCGCGGCCTGGTCCACCCCGTCGCGGAAGGGGAAGAAGGCGTCGGAGCCGAGCACGGCCCCGGCCGCATCGTGCCCCGCTTGCGCCGCCTTGTGTGCGGCCATGAACGCCGCGTCGACGCGTGACATCTGCCCGGCGCCGATGCCGAGCGTCATGCCGCCGCGGGCGAGGAGGATGGCGTTGCTCTTCACGGACCGCACCGCGCGCCAGGCGAAGCGCAGATCCGCGAGCTCCTCGGCGGTGGGGGCGCGCCGCGTGACCACGCGCCACGCATCGCCAAGCACGGGCGGCGGAGGCGGGTCCTGCACGAGGAAGCCGCCGCGGACACGCTTGACGTCGAGCGCCCGGGGGTCGCTCAGGGGGAGGCGGCCATCGCGCGCCTCAAGCAGGCGGAGGTTCTTCTTCCGGCCCAGCGTCTCGACCGCCCCGTCGCTGAAGGCCGGCGCCACCACGCATTCGACGAACAGTTTGGACAGCTCGGCCGCGGCCTCGTCGTCCACCGGCACGGTGAACGCGATGACCGAGCCGAACGCGCTCGTGGGGTCGCACGCCAGCGCCTTCTCGTAGGCCGCGCGGGCCGTGGGCCCAACGGCCAACCCGCACGGCGTCGTGTGCTTGACGATCGCGCAGCACGCGCCCGCGTCGCCGTCCTCCGCCGTCGGACTGCCGAGCGCGAACGGCTCGGCGGCGAGGAGTGCCCCTTCGAGGTCGAGCAGGTTGTTGAACGACAGCTCCTTGCCGCCGCGTTGCACGAGCGCGCCCAACCCCTCGCCGCGCCGCTCGACGTAGAACGCGGCGCGCTGGTCGGGGTTCTCGCCGTAGCGGAGCGGCTGCACGCGCTCGGCGGCGAACGCGAGTCGCTCCGGGAAGCGGTCGCCCTCCTGCTCGGCGAACCAGGCGGCGATGGCGGCGTCGTAGGCCGCCGTGTGGGCGTAGACCTTGGCGGCGAGCCGACGGCGATGGTCGCGGCCGGCGTCCCCGCCCGGGCCGGCGCGCAGCTCGTCGAGCACCGCCGGATAGTCCGCGGGGTCCACGACGACCGTCACCGCGTCGAAGTTCTTGGCGGCCGAGCGGAGCATCGACGGACCGCCGATGTCGATCTGCTCGACGGCCTCCTCCGGCGTGACGCCCGCGCGCGCGACGGTCTCGCGGAACGGGTACAGGTTGACCGCGACGAGGTCGATCGGGGCGATGCCGTGCTCGACGGCGGTCGCCATGTGCTCCGGCAGATCGCGCCGGGCGAGGAGGCCGCCGTGGACCGCCGGGTGCAGCGTCTTGACGCGCCCGTCGAGCATCTCGGGGAAGCCCGTCACGTCGGACACGTCGGCGACGGCGAGACCGGCGTCGCGAAGGGCGCGCGCGGTCCCGCCGGTGGACACGAGGTCGTAGCCGAGCGCGGCGAGGCCGCGGGCGAAGTCCACGAGGCCGGTCTTGTCGGATACGGAGAGTAGGGCGCGGGGCATGCGGCGCGGAAGGGCGTCGGGGGGTAGGACAGGCGGCGGGCGGCGCGGGTTTGCGCCGGGTCAGGCGAAGGCGAGGTCCTCGGTGCCGGGGCCGAGCACGGCGCGCCCTTCGGCGCCAAGGGTGAGGCGTCCGGCGGCGAGGTGCGCGACGGCCCGCGGCAGCAGCCGGTGCTCGGCGGCGAGCACGCGGGCGGCGAGCGATTCGGGCGTGTCGTCCGTGCGCACCGGGACTGGCCACTGGGCGACGATGGCGCCGCGGTCGTACTCGGCGTCCACGAAGTGGACGGTCGGACCGCTTACCTTCGCTCCCGCATCGAGGACGGCGCGGTGGACGCGCGCGCCGTACATCCCTGGCCCGCCGAACGCGGGGAGCAGCGCAGGGTGAACGTTGAGCATCCGCCCGGCGAACGCGCGCGTGACGGGCTCGGGCACCAGCTTGAGGTAGCCGGCGAGCACGACGTGGTCGACCCGTAGGTGGTGGAGCAGGTCGCCTAACGCGTCCCCGTCCGCGGGGTCGGGCAGGTGGGCGACGGTGGCGCCGGCCTTCAGCCCGCGCGCGAACGCCCCGGCCCGCGCCCGGTCCCCGGCGACGAGGACTACCTCGAAGGGCGGCGGGCCTCCGCCCGCGGCGCGGTGATCGAGCAGGGCTTGCAGGTTGGATCCGCCCCCTGACGCCAGCACGGCCACCCGCGCCCGCGGCCGTTCCGCGCCCTCGCCCACCGCCTAACGCCCGCCGCCGGCCGCGGCGTCCGCGCCGGCCGCCGCCCGGCGCACGGCCCACCGCTCGACCGCCGCGGGGAGGGTGGTGGAGACGCGGAACTCGGCCTCCGCGCGCTGCAGCTCCGCGAAGGGCGTCTCGGCGGTGGGCACGAGCACGCCGAACCCCCCGAAGCGGGCCGCGGGCTGCACGTCGCGCAACCGATCGCCCACGTAAAGCGACGCGCCGAGGTCGAGTGCGTGCTCGCTCGCGGCCTGCTGGTAGAGGGCGATACCCGGCTTGCGGCACGCGCAGCCCGCTTCGGGGGCGTGCGGGCAGTGAAAGGTCGCGTCGAGCGGCGCGCCGGCCTCGGCGAACAGGGCGTCGACGCGAGCGCGCACGCGCTCGTAGTCGGCCTCGCCGTACATCCCGCGCCCGATGCCGCTCTGGTTGGTGATGGCGATCGCCGCCGCGCCGAGCGCGCGCGCGCGCCGGACCGCGGCCACCGCGCCGAAGCGAAGCCGCACGCGCGCGGGGTCGCTCAGGTAGTGTTCGTCCTCGATGAGCGTCCCGTCGCGATCGAAAAAGACCGCCGGGCGCAGTCGGACCGCGCCGTCAGCCACGGGGCGGGAAGTCGGAGGGCCGGCCCGGCGGCGCGGACGGGCGCGGCGTGGGAGCGGACGACGGGGCGGGCGCCGGTGCCGGCGCCGGTGCGGGCGGTGCGGCGGGTGGCGCGGGACGGGGCGTCGTAAACGCGCGGTCGCTCGTGCCCACCACGCCGTTCAACGAGCGCAGGTCGCGCACCGTCACGCGGTAGTTGGTGTTGGGACGCAGCGGCGCCGCGAGTCGCAGCACGAGGTCCGTCGGCGGGACGGGGCGGCCGAGCGTGAGCGGGGGGAGCGAATCGGGGACGGCGCGGCCGCCGCGCTGCCGCGCCTGACGCGCGGGGTCGACCGGCGCGCCCTGCACCCCGTTCGCGCGCGCAGGCTCCTGACCGAGTCCGGGGGGCGGCGCGTCCGGCTCGTCGCGGCGCGTGGAGTCGCGGCGCGTGGAGTCGCTTTGGGCCGCGCTGTCGCGCCCGGCTCGCTCGGCGCGCTCCGATTCGGCCCGGGCCACCGAATCGGCGTCAGCCGCGCTCAGCACCGACCGGATGGCGAGTGCAGCCGAGTCCGCGCCCGCGACGCGGACGCGGCCGGCGAACGCCTGGCCGGGCAACAACGGGCGGTCGAAGGTGAGCCGCAGGGTCACGCTGTCGGTCGAGGTTACCGTCGTCAGCCGCGGAGCGAGGGTGTCGCGCGGGAAAGCGTAGACGGCGACGCCGACGGTCGTGTCGATGCGCGCGGCCGGCGGACGGGCCCCCGGGACGGTGGCGACCGCGGGCACCGTGTCGAAGGCCTCGCGCGGGTCGGCGGCGCGGTTGCCGTTCAGGTCGACGGTGCCGCGGAGGCGGTACGGCCCCGGCGGCACGTTGGGCACCACGAACCTTCCGCCACTGTCCGCGAGCGCGACGTAGGTGGCGCTGTCCGCGCCGGTGATCTCGACCACGGCGCGCGGCGCCGGGCGTCCGTTCACCCAGTCGAACACCGCGCCCCGCACCTGCCCGCGCGCGATCGGCCCGCCGGTCGAAAACACCAGCACGCTCGCCGTGTCGCGCACGTTGTTGCGCAGGTCCTGCACGCCCGGGCCGAAGGTGACCGTGTAGGTGACGTTCGGGCGGAAGCCGCGCCGGGGCCGGATGGCGACTCGCTCGCGGTCCCAGTCCACCGACACCGACCCGCTGCGCGGCGACACGAGCGTGACCGCCTCGAGGCCGGTCGCGCCAGACCCGGCGCTGGCGGTTCCCCCGCCCCGGGGGGTCTCGCTCAACACCGCGTCGAAGGTGAACACGACGGCACGCGGCCGGACCCCCACGGCGTTGGTGTCCGGCGAGGTCCGCACGAGGCGGGGCGGGGTGAGGCGTTCCGGGCCCCCGGGCGGCACCCCCGGCGACGCGCACGCGCCCAGCACGCCCAGGCCGGCCGACAGGCGAGCGACGGCGCCTAACGCACCACCAAACCCCAGCCGCCTCACGCCGGCCCGAGCGCGTCGCGCTTGGCGGCGAGCTGGGCGCGCCGGTCGGCCCACTGCCGTTCCTTCTCCCGCTCGGCCTCGACCACGGCGGCCGGCGCGCGCTCGGTGAAGCCGGGGTTGGCGAGCCGCCCGCGGAGTCCGGCGAGTTGCCGGTCGAGCCCGTCCAGCTCCCTGTTCAGCTTGTCGCGCTCCTTCGCGAGGTCCACGAGCCCGGCGAGCGGTACGACCACCTCCGCGCCGCCGGCGAGCACCTCCTGCGCCGCGGCGCCGCCGGGGGCGACCTCCGCGACGGTAATGCTCGTTCGGGTCAGCGCCCCGACGAGGCCGGCCTCCTGCGCGTACACGTGCGGCGGCACGCCCGGCGCCGCCACCACCGTGGCGTCGACCGTGCGGCCGGGTGGGACGTTGTAGTCCGCGCGCACCTTGCGGAGCGCCGCCACCACTCCGCGCACCAGCTCGAACTCGGCCGCGCCGGCGTCGGCGAGGTTGGCACCGCGGCGCGGGGCCGGCCAGGCCGCAGTGGTGAGCAGCGGCGAGGGGTCGCGCGGCGCGCCGTGCTGCGCGGGTAGGCGCTGCCACAGCGCCTCGGTCACGAACGGCACCACCGGGTGCAGCAGCCGGAGGGCATGGTCGAAGGCGTGGGCGAGCACGGCGCGGGCGACCTCGCGGTCCTCCGGCGTGCTCGCCGGCCCCGCGAGGCGGCGCTTGGTGCTCTCCAGGTACCAATCGGCCAGCTCGCTCCACACGAAGCGGCGGGCGGCTTCGGCGTACTCGTTGAGGCGCAGCCCGGTGCCGCGCTGCGCCTCCGGCCACGCGCCGCCTGCGGGGCGCGCGGGGCCGAGCGCCGCGTCGCAGTCCGCGACGGCGTGGTCGAGGCGGCCGAGGATCCAGCGGTCGGCGCGTGTGAGCCGCTCGGGCGGCAGGTCGCCGAGCGCGCGGACCGACTCCTCGCCGACGTTCTGGAGCAGGAAGCGGCCGATGTTCCACAGCTTCGTGCAGAAGTTGCGGCCCGGCGCGAACGTCTTGTCCAGGTCGTCGGGGTCGAAGATGACGTCGGCCCCGAGGCCCATGCCGGCCACCACCGTCCAACGCAGCGCGTCGGCGCCGTAGCGCTCCACCACGACGAGCGGGTCGATGCCGTTGCCTAACGACTTCGACATCTTGCGGTGCAGCGTGTCGCGCGCGGTGCCGTGCAGGTAGATGGTGTGGAAGGGCGTCGCGCCGCGGAACTTGAGCCCGGCCATCACCATCCGCGCCACCCAGAAGAACAGGATATCGGGCGCCGTGATGAGCACGTCGCTCGGGAAGAAGGCGCGCAGGTCGTCGGCGTCCTCGTCCGGCCACCCCATCGTGCTCACCGGCCAGAGCCACGACGAGAACCAGGTGTCGAGCACGTCCTCGTCCTGCCGCACCGCGCCGCCGCACCGCGGGCACGCCGCGACGTCCGTGCGGCTGACGATCGGCTCCCCGCCGCACGCGTCGCAATACCACACCGGGATGCGGTGGCCCCACCAGAGCTGCCGCGAGATGTTCCAGTCGCGGATGTTGGTCAGCCAGTGGACGTAGACGGCCTCCCACCGCTCCGGCACCACGCGCGTGCGCCCGTCGCGCACGGCCGCCAGCGCCGGCTCGGCGAGCGGCGCCATACGCACGAACCACTGGTCGCTGAGCCGCGGCTCCACGACCGTGCTGCACCGGTAGCACCGGCGGATCGCGTTCGGGTGGTCCTCGACCTTCACCAACGCGCCCGCCTCGCGGAGCATGGCGACGATGCGCTCCCGCGCCTCGAAGCGCTCCAGCCCCTCCAGTGCGGCGGGGACGCGACCCTCGGCGTCGTCCACCGCGCGAACGTATCCGGCCGCGTCGATCACCACGGGCATCGGCAACCCGTGCCGGCGCCCCACCTCGAAGTCGTTGGCGTCGTGGGCGGGCGTGATCTTGACGACGCCCGTCCCGAACTCCGGCTTGGCGTAATCGTCGGCGAGGACCGGGATCGCGCGCCCCACGATGGGCAGCGTCACGGCCCGCCCCACGAGCGCCTGGTAGCGCTCGTCGGCCGGGTTCACGGCCACGGCCACGTCGCCTAACAGCGTCTCCGGCCGCGTGGTCGCGACCGTCACGCCGGCCGAGGGGTCGTCGGCGAGCGCGTAGCGGAGGTGGTAGAGCTTGCCCGTCTGCTCGTGCGACTCCGCCTCCTCGTCGGACAGCGACGTCATGCACCGCGGGCACCAGTGGATGACGCGGTGGCCGCGGTAGACGAGCCCGTCCTCGTACAGGCGGACGAACGCCTCGCGCACGGCGCGCGACAGCTCGGGGCTGAGCGTGTAGCGGGTACGCGTCCAGTCGCACGACGCGCCGATGGCCTTGAGCTGGTCGAGGATCTGCCCGCCGGTCTCCTCGACGAACCGCTCGGTGCGGGCGACGAAGCGGTCGCGGCCGAGATCGTAGCGGGATGCGCCTTCCCCCGCGATCAGGCGCTCGACGACGTTCTGCGTGGCGATGCCCGCGTGGTCGGTGCCGGGGAGCCAGAGCGCCTCGTCGCCCGCCATGCGGCGCCACCGGGTGAACACGTCCTGCACGGTGTTGTTCAGCCCGTGCCCCATGTGCAGCACCGCCGTGACGTTGGGCGGCGGCATGAGGACGACGAACGGGTCGCGGTCGCCGCCGAGCGCGCGCGTGCGCCGCGGGTCGGCGGTGTAGGCGCCGGCGGCCTGCCACCGGGCGTAGATCGCGCGCTCGGTCGCGGCGGCGTCGTAGGTGGCGGGCAGCTCCTGCGGGGCGTCGGGCGTGGGCTCGGCCATGGCGCAACATAACCGCGCTTGGCCGGCCCCCCGACCGGCGTGCGGGGCTCGCGCGGCGAAACGCCACCGGGCCGGCCGCGACGATCGCGGCCGGCCCGGGTGATCGGGCGTGGCGGGGGCGGGCGCTCAGCGCTGCCCGGTCGGCCCCGCGTCGGGGTTCCGAAACTTGTCGACGCAATCCCGGTTGTTGTCGATCAGCTTCTGGATCTCGTCGGCGTGGCGGGCGGCGTTGACGCCCACGTCGGCCGCGGCCCCGTCGAGCTGCACCTGGTCGGCCACCCCCGCCGTCCCGACGGGGTCGACGCCGTCGTACTCCAGCGATTCGTACGGCTTCTCGCGGTCGCCGTCGAGGGTGCGGCCGAGGTGGGGCTTGGTGCGTTCTGCCATGCGAGCGTCTCCGTTGCGTCGGGGGGCGGCCGCCCGTCCGGCGGCCGGTGCATCAGGGGCGGCAAGGTCCAGGCCGCCGGCGGGACCGTCAAGAGCCCGGCGGCGAGGGCGCCGCCTGCGTGGGCGGCGCTAGGGCAGGCGGATGTTGGGGTCGACGCGCCCGGTGGTCTCGCGCAGGAACGGCTCGGCGCTCGCCGGGTCGGCCACGTGGTCGCCCTTGGGGACGCCGGACGGCGCGATCGGCGCCCCGCCGGTCTCGTCGCCCTCGATCGCCGTCCCGGCGCGCTGCCGCCGCTCGGCGAGCCCCTGCAGATCGTCGGCCGCCTGGCGCACGCTCTGGAGCTGGCTCTGCGCGCGGTCCTCCAGGATGGGCTTGGGGTCCTGGTGGCGGGCGCCCTCGTTGCTGTTGCCGTAGCGCGGCCGGCCGATCCCCACGCCGCCGCCCTCCCAGCGCGCCGAGACCTCGGCCTCACCGCTCTCGTACCGCCGCGCGCTCTCGGCCAGGCGGCTCTCCTCCTCGCGCACCTCCAGCCGGTTGACCACGGTGTCGATGCCCACGATGCCGCGCGTGACGGTCACCGCGTGGTGCGCCTCCTCGTCGCTGTGCACCCAGCCCGAGAGCTCGATGGTGTTGGCGGCCACCGCGCCGATGTCCACCGCGCGCTCGCTCAGCACGGGGTCGTTGCGGAACGCCTCGAGCACGCGCTCCTCCAGTTCCTCGCCGTCACTCATGCTGCTCTCTCCGGGGTCGCGGCCGCCGGCGGCACCCGCCGCGAGCGGCTCGTCGTCGTACTCGGGCACGTCGAGGCCCGTGGGGCGCTGGTCGCCGTCGCGCGTCTCGCCGCGGGCCGTCGCCATCCGGTCGCGCACGCGGGCGCCGAGCCCGGTGAGCCCGCCGTAGCGCTGCGCGAGCAGAACGCCGGCGGCCAGCCCGGCGAGGGCGCCAACGGCGACGAAAACGGCGCCCGCGGCGGAGCCGTCGCGGTCGCGGTAGCGGTAGGAAGCCATGGCAGTTCGTGGGGGAGGAACGTGGCGACAGGCGGGGCGGGCGCGGGGACGGCCGCCCGGGCCGGTGTAACTTCACGCGCCCCCGCCGTGCTGTCGAGGCACGCCGTGGGGGTGCAAGAGCAAGGCCACCCACCGCCCCCGACCCAGCGATGTCCAGCCCCGCCGCACCGGCCCCGGCCGCCCCCGACCACGCCCCCGCGCTCGTGCTCACGCTGCCCGACGGCACCACGCGCACCGTGGCCGAGGGCACGCTGCCGCGCGACGTGGTGGCCGGCATCGGCGAGCGGCTGCTGCGGGCCGCGGTCGCAGTGACGATCGACGGCGAGGTGCAGGATCTGGCCACGCCGCTCCGCCGCGGCGGCGCGTTCCGCGTGCTCACGGAGAAGGACCCGGAGGCGCTCGCCGTCCTCCGGCACTCGGGCGCGCACGTGCTGGCCACGGCGGTGCGCCGGCTGCGCCCGGACGCCAGGATCGGCTTCGGCCCGGCCATCGACGACGGCTTCTACTACGACTTCGAGGTCGCGGCGCCGTTCACGCCCGAAGACCTCGCGGCGTTCGAGGCCGAGATGCGCAAGGTGGCGCAGGAGAAGCTGGTGTTCGAGCGCGCCGAAGTGTCGCGCGCGGAGGCGCAGCAGGTCTTCCGCGACGACCCACTCAAGCTCGAACGCCTGGCCGAGCTGGGCGAGGACGAGGTCATCAGCACGTACCGCGACGGCGACTTCGTCGACCTGTGCCGCGGCCCGCACGTGCACGACACGGGCTGGCTCAAGCACTTCAAGCTCCTGCACACGGCGGGCGCCTACTGGCGCGGCGACAGCAAGCGGCAGTCGCTGCAGCGCATCTACGCCACGGCGTTCTTCAAGAAGGACGACCTCGACCGCGACCTCTTCCGCCGCGAGGAGGCCAAGAAGCGCGACCACCGCGTGCTCGGCCGCACCCTCGACCTGTTCCACTTCTTCCCGCAGTCGCCGGGGGCGGCGTTCTGGACGCCGCGCGGGACGGTGCTCTACAACACGCTCGTCGAGTTCGTGCGCGAGCGGCAGGCCGACGCGTTCCAGGAGGTGAAGACGCCGCTCATCTACACCAAGCTGCTGTGGGAGCAGAGCGGGCACTGGGGGAAGTACCGCGAGAACATGTTCCTCATCCTCGACAACGAGAGCGGGGAGCACGACATGTCGCTCAAGCCCATGAACTGCCCGTCGCACTACCTGTACTACGGCGCGAGCAAGCACTCGTACCGGGAGCTGCCGCTCCGGCTGACGACGATGGACGTGCTGCACCGGAACGAGCTGTCCGGCGCGCTCTCGGGGCTCACGCGGGTGCGGCAGTTCGCGCAGGACGACTGCCACGTCTTCCTCGCCGAGGAGCAGATCGCGGGCGAGGTGCGCTTCCTGCTCGACTTCATCCTCGGGCACTACGCGACGTTCGGGCTGAGCGCGACGCTCAAGTTCGCCACGCGCCCCGAGCAGCGCATCGGCAGCGACGCGCTATGGGACCGCGCCGAGGCCGGCCTCCGCGCCGCGCTCGAAGCCACGGGGATGCCGTACGAGTTGAAGGCGGGGGACGGCGCCTTCTACGGCCCCAAGATCGACTTCGACGTCACCGACTCGATCGGGCGCACGTGGCAGTTGGGCACCATCCAGCTCGACTACGTGGCGCCCGAGCGCTTCGACCTCAAGTACACGGGGGCCGACAACGTGCCGCACCGGCCGGTGGTCATCCACCGCGCGGTGTGCGGCTCGTTCGAGCGCTTCCTCGCCATCCTCATCGAGCACTTCGCGGGCAACTTCCCGCTCTGGCTGGCGCCCGAACAGGTGGCCGTCATCCCGATCTCGCCGGAGCTGGCCGAGTACGGGCAGCGGGTGGCCGACGCGCTCAAGGCCGCCGGTCTGCGCGCGAGCTTCGACCCGCACGACGAGGAGGACTACCGGGTGCGGATCCGCGAGGCGAGCGTGCTCAAGGTGCCCTACATGGCCGTCCTGGGCCGGCGCGAGGCGGAGGCCGGGACCGTCACGGTGCGCCGCCGCGGGCAGGAGAAGCGCCAGGACACGCTCCCGTTAGACGCGTTCGTCGCGCGGCTGGCCGAGGAGGCGCGCACGCGGGCGCTGGCGCCGGCCGACTAACGCGGTAGGTTGGGCGGGTCACACCCGCTCGCGCGCCGGCCCCTCCCCTCCCGCGCCGGCGCGCCTGGCCACCCCTCCCGCCTGGTGGACCGCATGTCCCACTCGCCCTACCCACGCGCGCCCCGTGCGGCCGCGTGGGGCCTCGCCGCGTTCGCCGTCCACGCCGCCGCCGCGACGGCCGCGGCCCAACCCGTCGCCACCGGCACCGTCGCGGGTCGGGTGACGGGGGAGGACGGCGCGCCGCTCGTCGGCGTCAGCGTCTCGCTCGCCGGCACCACCATCGGTGCGATCACCCGCGCCGACGGCAGCTACCGCTTCACCGCCCGCGCCGGCCGCTACGAGGCGCGCGCCCGGCTCATCGGCTACGCGCTCGGTCGCGACTCGGTGACCGTGGCCGCCGGCGCGGTGGCGACGCAGAACTTTCGCCTCGCGCGCTCCGCCTCCACGCTCGACGCCGTGGCCGTGGTGGGCACGCGCGTACAGCCGCGCACGGTGCTGGAGTCGCCGGCGCCGGTGGACGTGCTGTCCGCGGCCGAGATCCGCAGCACCGGCCGGACGGAGACGGCGCAGATCATCCAGCAGCTCGCGCCGAGCTTCAACTTCCCGCGCCCCACCATCGCCGACGGCACGGACCACGTCCGGCCGGCCACGCTGCGCGGGCTCGGGCCCGACCAGGTGCTCGTGCTGGTCAACGGGAAGCGGCGCCACACGTCGGCGCTCGTCAACGTCAACGGGACCATCGGGCGCGGCTCGACGGGCGTCGACCTGAACGCCATCCCGGCGCAGATGATCGACCGCATCGAGGTCCTGCGCGAGGGCGCCGCGGCGCAGTACGGCTCGGACGCGATCGCGGGCGTGATCAACATCGTGCTCAAGAGCACCGACCCGGGGTCGCTCACCGCTACCGCCGGCCAGAACTTCACGACCTGGGGCGACGACTTCCCCGCGACGCCCGCCGGCGTCGCGCGCCCGCAGCAGAGCGCGCGCGACGGCCGCGTGCTGCAGGTGGGCGGCAACTACGGCGCGCGCTTCGGGTCGTCGGGGTTCCTGAACCTGGGGGCCGAGCTGCGGGACCGCGGCTACACCAACCGCTCGGGCCTCGACTACCGCCGCCAGTACTTCGCCAACCAGTCGGACCTCAACGCGCTGCCGCCGCGCCCCACGCTCCGCCTCGGCGACGCCGAGACGCGCGACGCGGGCGTGTTCCTCAACTCGGGGACCACGCTCGCCGGCGGCGCGGAGCTCTACGCGTTCGGCGGGCTGTCGCGGCGCGACGGCACATCGGCGGCCAACTGGCGGCTGCCCAACGGCAACAACACCATCCGCAATCCCGGCTTCTTCCCCAACGGCTTCCTCCCACTCATCGAGAGCCGCATCTGGGACGGGTCGGGCTCGGCCGGGGTCCGCGGGTCGGCGCTGGGCTTCCGCTACGACCTGAGCACGGTCTACGGCCACAACTCGTTCCGCTTCGGCGTCGACTCGACGAACAACGCCTCGTTAGGCCTCGCCAGCCCGACGACGTTCTACGCCGGCACGCTGGTGTTCGGCCAGTCGACGACCAACCTCGACCTGTCGCGGACGGCCTCGCTGGGGGCGGGGCGGCCCCTCCTCATCGGGCTTGGTGCGGAGTTCCGGCTCGATCGGTACCGGCTGGAAGCCGGGGACAGCGCGTCGTGGGTGAATGGCAACCAGCCCATCCTGACGGGTCCGAACGCCAACAGCGCGACGGTGCGGCCGGCCGCCGGCGCGCAGGGCTTCCCGGGCTTCCGCCCCACGGACGAGCAGAACGCCTCGCGCAACAACGTGGCCGGCTACCTGGACCTGGAGAGCGACCTGACCCGGCGGCTGCTGGTGGGCGCGGCCGGCCGGGCGGAGCGCTACAGCGACTTCGGCTCCGCGTTCACGGGGCTCGTCCGGTCGCGCTTTGAGGTGGTCCGCGGCTTCGCGCTGCGGGGCACGGCGGGGAGCGGCTTCCGCGCCCCCTCGCTCGGCCAGTCGTTCTTCTCCTCGACGGCGACCAACCTCATCGCCGGGCAGTTCCGCGAGATCCGCACGCTGCCGGTCAACACGCCGGCCGCCCGCACGTTAGGCGCCCGCCCGCTCAAGGCCGAGCGGTCGACGAACTTTGGGGTGGGCTTCGCGGCCGAGCCGGTGCGCGGGCTGGGCCTCACCGTCGACTACTACAACATCTTCATCCGCGACCGGATTGTCCTGTCGGGCAACTTCATCGGCGACACGATCCGCACCCAGCTCGAGGCGATCGGCATCACCGGCGTGCAGGGCGCGCGCTACTTCACCAACGCCATCAACACCCGCACCAACGGCGTGGACGCCGTCGCCAACTACGGCTTCGCGCTCGGGCCGGCCGGCGGGCAGGCCCGGCTGACGGCGGGCTACAACCACACGCGCAACCGCGTCACCCGCGTCATCCCCAACCCGCCGCAGCTCGGCGCGCTGGGCGCCAACCTGTTCGCGCGCGAGGAGCGCGGCCGTGTCGAGGTGGGCCAGCCGCGTGACAACTTCCTCGCTTCGGCCACCTACGACCTGCGCCGCCTCACCCTGACCGCGCGCACGCAGCGCTTTGGCAGCGTGACGAACATCCAGCCGGTGACCAACCCGCAGATCCCCGACCAGACGCTCGGCGCGAAGTGGGTGACCGACCTGAGCGCGTCGGTCCGGCTGGCCCGCTCGCTCGCGCTCACCGTGGGCTCGGACAACGTGGGCGACGTCTACCCCGACCGGAACAGCGACTTCGGCAACCCAGCCGGGAGCTACGCCGGCAACGGCAACTTCGGGCTCAACCCGTACAGCGGCATCTCGCCGTTCGGCTTCAACGGCCGCTTCGCGTACGTGCGGGCGACGTACACCCGCTGAGCGCGGCCTCGGCGACCCGCCTGCGGCCAGTTCGCGGGGCTCGTGCGGGCCGCCGGCGAACGGATGAACCCGATTGAACCGCTCCGAACCGAGCGGTTAGCTTGTCCACGCGATGGCGGCGCGCCCCCGGGCGCGCCGCTCGCGTTTCGGCCCCGTCCCCGTCCGCCGCGACGGGCACGCCGGCTCCCTGACCGCCCACCGTGCCGTGTCCGATCCCAGTCGTCAGCCCGTCATCCTCGCGGCCGCCCGCACGCCGGTCGGCAAGTTCCTCGGCGGGCTCGCCTCGCTCTCGGCTTCCGACCTCGGCGCCGTGGCCATCCGCGAGGCCCTCCGCCGCTCGGGGGCGAACCCCGGGGAGGTCGAGGAAGTGATCATGGGCCACGTCGTCCAGGGCGGCGCCGGGCAGGCGCCCGCGCGACAGGCGGCGCTCAAGGCCGGCGTACCGGCGGGCGTGTCGGCGCTCACGGTCAACATGGTGTGCGGCTCCGGGCTCCGCGCCGTGATGCTCGCCGCCCAGGCGGTGCGCGCCGGCGACGCGCGGCTGATCGTGGCCGGCGGGCAGGAGAGCATGAGTAACGGCCCGTTCTACAACTTCGGCATGCGAAGCGGCGTGAAGTTCGGCCAGCAGACGCTCGCCGACGCGGTCCAGCTCGACGGGCTCTGGTGCGCCACCTGTGAGGTCGCGATGGGCGACCACGCCGAGTACACCGCGCGCAAGGCCGGCATCTCGCGGGCGCAGCAGGACCAGTTTGCACTCACGTCGCAGCAACGCGCCGCCGCCGCGAGCGCCGGGGGCAAGTTCCGCGACGAGATCGTCCCGGTGTCCGTCGCCGGCCGCAAGGGCCCAACGACGATCGACGCCGACGAGGGCATTCGCGCGGACACCACGCTAGAATCGCTCGCCAAGCTGAAGCCGGCGTTCGCCAAGCCGGGGCGCGCGTCGGCCGAGGAGATCGCCGACCCGTTCACCGTGACCGCGGGGAACGCGAGCACGCTCAACGACGGCGCCGCCGCGCTGGTGGTGACGAGCCAGGCCTACGCGGACGCGCACGGCCTCCCGGTCATGGCGCGCATCACCGGTTATGCGACCGGCCCCACGGCGCCGCAGGATCTGTTCTTCGCGCCCATCCAGGCGGTGAAGAACCTGATGGCGAAGGAAGGCACCGCAATCGGCGACTACGACCTGATCGAGGCCAACGAGGCCTTCGCGTCGCAGGCGCTGGCCACGGGGCAGGGGCTGGACTGGGACTGGGACCGGGTGAACGTCCACGGCGGTGCGATCGCCATCGGCCACCCGCTCGGCGCCAGCGGCGCCCGTGTGCTCACCACGCTGCTCTACGCCATGCAGGACCGCGGCGCGGGCCGCGGGCTCGCCACGCTCTGCCTGGGCGGCGGCGACGCGGTGGCCCTCGCGGTGGAGCGCGTCGCCTGACGGGGCCACGCGCGCCGGCGGGGGCCGTGCCGGTCCCGGCCCCGCTCGCGCGGGCGCTGTACGCGCCGTCCGGGCTGGTGCGCGCGCCGTGGCGGCTGTCGCTCTACCTCGCGGCGCTGGCGGCGGGGCTCTACGTAGCCGGCGCGCTGCAACCCGTGTTGTACGCGGTGGCGCGGCTCTTCACCGTCCGGCCGTCGCTCGAGTACTGGACGCTCCTGCTCGGCACCGCCCTCGCGCACTGGATGTGCCTGCGCGTCGTCGAGCGGCGCCCGTGGGGTGCGGTCCGGCTCGACCGGGCCGCACTCGCGCCGCGGCGGTTGGCGCTCGGCGCGGCGGTCGGGACTCTCGCGGTGGCGGTGCCGACCGCGCTTCTGTTAGGCGCGGGCGCCCTCCGCGCCGTCCCGGCCGTACCCGGGAACTGGTTCGCTGCCGCCGCGGCCCTCCTCGGCGCGCTGGCGCCGGCGGCGCTCTGGGAGGAGCTGCTGCTCCGCGGCTACCCGTTCCTCGTGCTCCGGGAAAGCGTCGGCCCGCTGCCGGCGCTGCTGCTGACGAGCGCGGTGTTCGGCGCCCTCCACCTCACCAACCCGGGCGCGTCCATCCCGACCGCCTGCGTGGTGGCGCTCGCCGGCGTCTTCCTCGGCGGCGTGCTGCTCGCGACCGGGAGTCTGTGGGCGGCATTCTGCGCGCACCTCGCGTGGAACTGGACGCTGGCCGCTGGCTTCCATGCGCTCGTCAGCGGTATCCCGTTCGTCGCGCCCGACTATCGCGTCGTGGACGCGGGGCCGGACTGGCTCACGGGCGGCCCCTGGGGCCCCGAGGGGGGCGCGGGCTCGGTCGCCGGGATGCTGGCCGCGCTCGCCTTCTTGCACCTGCACTCGAACCGCGCGCGGCGCGCGGAGCACGGGCCGGCGCACGCGGCGTCGCCCCCGACCATCCCGCCGCACGCTTCCTGACTCCCGTCTGAACCCCACACGCGTGTCCGCCGACAGCCCGCCCACCCCCGCTGCCGCTTCCGCCCAACGCGTCGCCGTCGTAGGCGCCGGGCAGATGGGTAATGGCATCGCCCACGTCTTCGCCCAGCACGGCTTCGACGTCGCCATGCTCGACGTGAGCGAGGCCGCGCTCGCCCGCGGCCGCCAGACGATCGAGAAGAACCTGGAGCGCCAGGTCAAGAAGGGCGCGCTCGACGCGGCCGGGCGCGACGCCACGTTAGGCCGCCTGGCCACCCACGCCGACCTCGGCGCCGCCGGCGGCGCGGCACTCGTGGTCGAGGCGGCCACCGAGAACCGCGAGCTCAAGTTCAAGATCTTCGCCGACCTCGACCGCGTGGCCGGCGAGGGCGCGATCCTGGCCAGCAACACCAGCTCCATCGCAATCACCGAGATCGCGGCGCGCACCCGGCGCCCCGAGCAGGTGATCGGGATGCACTTCATGAACCCGGTGCCGGTGATGCAGCTCGTCGAGGTCATCCGCGGCCTGGCGACGAGCGACGACACCACCGGGCGGGTGATGGCGCTGGCGCGCGCGGTGGGGAAGACCCCGGTCGAGGTCAACGACTTCCCGGGCTTCGTCGCCAACCGCATCCTGATGCCGATGATCAACGAGGCGGTCTACTGCGTGATGGAGGGCGTCGGCACGCCCGAGGCCATCGACACGGTGATGAAGCTCGGCATGAACCACCCGATGGGCCCGCTCACCCTCGCCGACTTCATCGGCCTCGACACCTGTCTGGCCATCCTCGAAGTCATGCACGACGGCCTCGGCGACCCGAAGTACCGCCCGTGCCCGCTGCTCCGGAAGTACGTCGCGGCCGGGTGGCTCGGCCGCAAGAGCGGGCGCGGCTTCTACACCTACCAGCAGGCCTGACGTGTTCAACGCCCTCCTTCCGCTCACCGACACGCAGCGCGAGATCCGCGACCTGGCGCGCGCCTTCGCCGCCGAGCACGTCGCGCCGCACGCGGCGCAGTGGGACCGCGACCAGCACTTCGAGCCGTCGCTCGTCCCGCGGCTCGGCGAGAGCGGCTTCCTCGGCATGCTGCTGCCAGAGGCTTACGACGGGCTCGCGCTCGACAGCACGAGCTACCTGCTGGCGCTGGAAGAGATGGCCGCGGCCGACGCGAGCACCGCGGTGCTGATAAGCGTGCACAACTCGCTCCCCACGCAGATGCTCCTCGCGCACGGCAGCGAGGCGCTCAAGGAGCGCTACCTCAAGCCCATGGCCCGCGGCGAGCTGTTGGGCGCCTTCGCGCTCAGCGAGCCCGAAGCCGGCAGCGACGCCGCGTCGCTCCGCACGCAGGCCGTGCGCGACGGCGACCACTGGGTGCTCAACGGCACCAAATCGTGGGTGACGCACGGGACCTACGACCGGCTCGCCGTGCTCGCCCAGGTCCGCACGGACACGCCGGACGCCCGCCGCGGCAGCAAGGGGATCAGCACCTTCGTCGTGACGCCGGACATGCCCGGTTTCCGCGTCGGCAAGAAGGAGAACAAGCTCGGGCTGCGCGCGAGCCCCACGGTGCAGCTCGTGTTCGAAGACCTGCGCGTCCCCGCCGACCACCTGGTGGGCGAGGAGGGGCAGGGCTTCCGCTACGCGATGGAGTCGCTCGACCACGGGCGGCTCGGCATCGCGGCGCAGGCGTTGGGCATCGCCACCGCCGCGCTCACCGCGGCGCGCGACTACGCCGACCAGCGCAAGCAGTTCGGCCAGCCCATCCGCACCTTCCAGGCGATCCAGTTCAAGCTGGCCGACATGGCCAGCCGCATCGCCGCGGCGCGTGCGGTGCTCTACCAGACCGCCGCCGCGAAGGACCGCGGCGAGCGCGTCACCCAATTCAGCTCGATGGCCAAGCTCCTCGCCAGCGAGACGGCCGTGTTCGTGGCCGACGAGGCCGTGCAGATCTTCGGCGGCTACGGCTACGTCAAGGAGTACCCGGTGGAGCGCTACCTGCGCGACGCCAAGGTCACCGAGATCTACGAAGGCACCTCCGAAATCCAGCGCGTCGTGATCGCGCGCGAACTCTACACGTAAGGACCAACCCGATGGCCCCCGCCACCCCGCTCCTCTCCCACGACGCGACCACGGTCGCCGCCGTCACCCCGCCCCGCGCGGAGTCGCGCGCCCCCGACGGCGCCTCGACGCTCAAGCTGTTCGACACGATCGCGGAGATGGGGCACGAGCAGCTCGTCGTCTGCCACGACAAGGCGAGCGGCTACCGCGGCATCATCGCGGTGCACGACACCACGCTCGGCCCCGCGTTAGGCGGCACCCGCTTCTGGCACTACGCCACCGACGAGGAGGCCATCGTCGACGCGCTCCGGCTGGCGCGCGGGATGACCTACAAGAACGCCGTCGCCGGGCTCAACCTGGGCGGCGGCAAGAGCGTGATCATCGGCAACAACCGCACGCCCAACCGCGAGATGCTCTTCCGCGCCCACGGCCGCTTCGTCGACTCGCTCGGCGGGCGCTACGTGACGGCGGAGGACGTCGGCACGAGCACCGGCGACATGGACTTCGTGCACATGGAGACCGACTACGTCGCCGGCCTCGCGCAGGCCAGCGGCGACCCGTCGCCCGTGACCGCGCACGGCGTGTTCCGCGCCATCCAGGCGAGCGCGCACCGCCGGTGGGGCTCGGACGCGCTGGACGGGAAGACGGTGGCGGTGCAGGGGTGCGGCAACGTCGGCCACCACCTCGCCCGCGAGCTGGCTGCGGCCGGCGCCAAGCTCGTCATCACCGACATCGACCCCGAGCGCGTCAAGCGCGTGGCCGCCGAGACGGGCGCGCGCGCCGTCGCCACCGAGGAGATCTACGGCCAGCAGGCCGACATCTTCGCGCCCTGCGCCCTGGGCGCCGTCATCAACGACGACACGCTCCCGCAGCTCCGGTGCGAGATCGTGGCCGGCGCCGCCAACAACCAGCTCCTCGAGGACCGGCACGGCGACGAGCTCGAGGCGAAGGGCATCCTCTACGCGCCCGACTACGTGGCCAACGCCGGCGGCGTCATCAACGTCTACAGCGAGCTCGCCGGCTGGGACCGCGAGCGGTCGCTCCGCAAGGCCGACGAGATCTACAACACCGTCCTGAACGTCTTCGAGATCGCGGAGCAGGACGGGCTGCCCACCTACCGGGCCGCCGACCGCCTCGCCGAGCGGCGGATCGCGGCCGTGCGCGGGATGGTCAAGACCTGGCCCCAGTACCCCAACAAGTCGGCCTGACCCGGCCGGCCGCACCGAGCGTCTGGCCCGGCGGCCTGGCCCGCCGGTCTAGATTCCCGGGCTCACCCCCGACGGAGGCGCCGACGCGCGTGCTGACCCCATGCTGAACTGGAGCGACTGGGACCGCTGCCCGCCGGGCGCGGCCCTCACCGAGGCCGACCCGGAGATCGCCGCGCTCGTGGGCGAGGAGATCGCCCGCCAGAACGACGGACTCGAGCTGATCGCGAGCGAGAACTTCGTGTCGCCCGCGGTCCTCGAGGCGATGGGCTCGCCGCTGACCAACAAGTACGCCGAGGGGCTCCCCGGCAAGCGCTACTACGGCGGCTGCGAGGTGGTCGACAAGGTGGAGCAGCTCGCGATCGACCGCGCGAAGCAGCTCTTCGGCGCCGACCACGCCAACGTGCAGCCGCACTCGGGCGCGTCGGCCAACTTCGCGGTGTTCCAGGCGTTCCTGAAGCCCGGCGACACCTTCGTCGGGATGGACCTGAGCAACGGCGGGCACCTCACCCACGGCTCGCCGGTCAACTTCTCGGGGACGATCTACCGGGCCGTGTCGTACGGCGTCACCGACCAGGGGATCATCGACTACGACGCGATGCGCGCGCTGGTGCGCGAGCACCGGCCGAAGATGCTCATCGCCGGCTACTCGGCGTACTCGCGCGTCATCGACTGGCAGGCGTTCCGCGAGGCGGCCGACGAGGTGGGCGCGCTGTTCCTGGTGGACATGGCGCACTTCGCCGGGCTCGCCGCGGCGGGCGTGTACCCGTCGCCGGTGCCGTTCGCGGACGTGTGCACCACCACCACGCACAAGACGCTGCGCGGGCCGCGCGGCGGGCTCATCCTGTGCCGCGCCGAGCACCAGAAGGCGATCGACAAGAGCGTGTTCCCGGGCGCGCAGGGCGGGCCGCTGGAGCACGTGATCGCGGCCAAGGCGGTGGCGTTCCGCGAGGCGCTCCGGCCGGAGTTCGCCGGTTACGCCCGCCGGGTGGTGGCCAACGCGCAGGCGCTCGCTGCCGCGTTCGTCGCGGCGGGGTACGATGTCGTGTCCGGTGGGACCGACAACCACCTGATGCTGCTCGACCTGCGGAACAAGGGGCTCACCGGGAAGACCGCCGAGAAGGCGCTCGACCGCGCCGGGATCACGGTGAACAAGAACACCGTGCCCCGCGAGACGCAGTCGCCGTTCGTCACGAGCGGCATCCGCGTGGGCACGCCCGCGGTGACCACGCGCGGGATGGGCGAGCCCGAGATGCGGCAGATCGCCGAGCTGATCGACCGCGTCGTGCGGGCGCCCGACGACGAGGCGTCGCTCGCCGCGGTGGGCGCGGACGTGCGCGCGCTCGCGGGGCGCTTCCCGCTCTACCCGTCGCCGGCCGACGGGCACGCGCACGCCGCCGCGGAGTTGGGCACCCTCGCGGGCGCCGGCGTGTAGCACGAGCAACACGCCGCCGGGACCGGCCCGTCGCCCGCGGAGCGCCATCTGGCGCCCCGTTGCGGCGGGCGGGGCCCGGCGGCAGCTTTTTCGGCTGGCCGCGCCGCGCATGGCGTGCGTCCCGCCCCACCGTCCGACCCCCGGGAGAGCACGCGCGTTGACTGAGTTGGCGTTCCGCGACGGCATCATGGACCAGATCCGCCTGCGCGAGCCGCGCTTCCACGAGCGCGGCTACCTGTTCGTCCTCGCCGCGCTGGAGTACACGCAGACGCGGCGCACGGAGCGCCGGCACGTGACGGGCGCCGAGCTGGCGCGCGCGGTGCGGGACCTCGCCATCGAGCGGTTCGGCGTGCTCGCGCGCGAGGTGTTGGAGTTCTGGGGGATCCGCCGCACGGAGGACGTCGGCGACGTGGTGTTCGCGATGGTGGAGCTCGGCCTGCTGGCCGCGCAGCCCCACGACACGCGGGAGGATTTCGTGGGCGTGTACGACTTCGACGCGGCATTCGAGCGGGACTACCCCTGGAACGGCGCGGGCGCGCTGTGAGCGCCGCCCGCGCGCGGGCCACCCGGTGACCGGGGCGATGCCGGGCGAGCTCCCGCCCTGTCACAAGTGCGGCGACGGCACGCTGCTCCCCCTCAGCGACTACGGCCGCGACGGCGCGCCGATCACCTACAAGGCGTGGGTGTGCAGCAACCCGGAGTGCGGCTTCAACGTGCGCATCGACAACGGCGAGATCGGCTACGGGCGCGCGGTCGGCCCGTCGCACAAGTAGGGCCGGGTCTCCAGACCGCCCGGCCGCTGCGGTCGGCACTGGCACCCCGATGCGCCCCCGCCTGACGCCGCCCAACGTCGCGGTCGTCGACGCCGCCGGAGCCCGCGCGGCCGACGCCGCCGCGATCGCCGCGGGCGTCCCGTCCCGCGCCCTGATGCAGCGGGCCGGCGCCGCGGCCGCCGGCGAGATCGTCCGGCGCTACGGTCGCCTGGTAGGGGGCGGCGTCGCGGTACACGCCGGCCCGGGCAACAACGGCGGCGACGCGTGGGTCGTCGCGCAGGCGCTGGCGGCGTGGGGCGTCCCGGTGACGGCCCGGCAGTGGCTCGCCGACGCGCCGCGCACCCCGGACGCCCGCTTCGAGTTCGACCGCGCGCACGCCCGGGGTGCGCCGCCGGCGCCGACGGGGCGCGAGCGCCTGGTGGTGGACGGCGTGCTCGGCACGGGCGCGCGGCCCCGGGACGACGCCGCGTTAGGCGCGGCCGTCGACGCGATGGCGGCCGCGCGGGACGCCGGCGCCGTCGTGGTCGCGCTCGACGTGCCCACGGGGCTCGACGCCGCCACCGGCGAGTGCGTCGGCGCCTGCGTGCCGGCGGACCTGACGCTGGCGTTCGGGACGCTGAAGCGGGGCCTGCTCGTGGCGCGGGGGCTCGCCGGCGCGATCGCCGTCCTCGACATCGGCCTCGGCGCCGCGGACCCGCTCCGGGTCGACCCGTCGGCGGCGTCGCTCGTCGCCGGCCCGCCGTCGTCGCGGCTTCGAATCCCGGCCGACGCGCACAAGGGCACGCGCGGCAAGGTCGTCGTGTTGGGCGGGGCGGCGGGCATGGCGGGCGCGGCGCGCCTGGCCTGCGACGCGGCCCTCCGCAGCGGGGCCGGCATGGTGCGCGCGGTCGGCGCCCCGGAGAGCGTCGCGGTGCTGCAGACGGGGCTGCCGGCCGCGATGGCCGCCGCTTGGCCGGCCGACGCCGAGTTGCTGCGCCGCGACGTCGTGGACTGGGCCGACGTCGTCCTCCTCGGCCCGGGCCTCGGCCGCGGCGCCGACGCGGCGCGGCTTGTCGACGAGACGTTGGCCGCGTGGCGGGGGCCCGTCGTGCTGGACGCCGACGCGTTGAACCACTTCGCCGGTCGCGCGGACGCCCTTGCCGCGGCGCTCGCCGGTCGCCCCGCGCTCCTCACCCCGCACCCCGTCGAAATGGCGCGCCTGTGCGGCCTTGCGGTGTCGGACGTGCTCGCCAGGCGCTTCGATCTCGCGGCCGAGTTCGGGCGCCGGGTGGGGGCTGCGGTGCTGCTCAAGGGCGTGCCCACGGTCGTCAGCGACGGCGCCCGAACCCTCGTGTGCCCCGCCGGGACGCCCGCGCTGGCCACCGCCGGCAGCGGCGACGTGTTGGGCGGCGTCGCCGCGGCCCTGCTGGCGGGCGAGGCGGCCGGCGCCGAGGGCCTAACGCGCGGCGCCCTCGACGCCGGGGCCGCCGCGGCCTGGGCGCACGGCCGCGCGGGCGAGCTGGCCACGGCCCGACGGGGCGGGGTCCGCGGCACCACCCTCGACGACGTGCTCGCGGCGCTCCAAGAGGTGTGGGCCGAGCCGACGCCGCCCCGCCCACCCTACCCGGTGCTCGCGGAACTCCCCGCGGTGCCGGGGTGAGCGCCGGACGCCGGCCCGCCCGCCGTGCCTAACCATCGGCCGAGCACGCCGTTAGGCACCGGCCGCGAGTTCGACGCGGTGCGGGCGATGCTCGCCCGCTGGGGCGACGTGGCCCGCGGCGTCGGCGACGACGCGGCCGTCCTCGACGTCCCGGCCGGCGAGCGACTGGTGGTGAGCACCGACGCGAGCGTCGAAGGCGTGCACTTCCGGCGCGGGTGGCTCACCCCCGCGGAGGTCGGCTGGCGCGCCACGACGGCCGCCCTCAGCGACCTCGCGGCGATGGGCGCGCGGCCGCTGGCCGTGGTGTGGGCCGCGGCCGTGCCGCCCGACTGGCAGGCCGACCTCCCGGCGTTGGCCGACGGCGTGGGCGACGCCGTCCGCGACGTCGGCGGCCACATCGTCGGCGGTGATCTGACCGCCGGCACCGAGTTGTCCCTCACGCTCACCGTCCTCGGCAGCGCCCGCGCGCCCGTAACCCGCGCCGGCGCCCGTCCCGGCGACACACTCTACGTCACCGGCGCCCTGGGCGGGCCGCTGCGTGCGCTCCGCGTATGGCAGCGCGGCGCCGAGCCCGCGCCGTTAGACCGCGAGCGGTTCGCCCGCCCGCGGGCCCGCGTCGCCGCGGGGCGGTGGCTCTCCGCGCACGGCGCGACCGCGCTGATCGACGTGAGCGACGGCCTTGCGGCGGACCTCGCGCACGTGGCCGCCGCGAGTGGCGTGCGGTGCGAGCTCCACCTCGCGCAGGTGCCGTGCGTCGCCGGCGCGACGCCGCTCGACGCGTTGCAGAGCGGCGAGGAGTACGAGCTCCTCTCCGCCGCACCCCCCGACGTGGACGTGCTCCGGTGCGAGCGGGACACCGGTGTGCGACTGACGCCGATCGGGCGCGTGACGGCCCTCGACCCGGGCGCGGAACCCGAGGTCGTGGTGCGCGACGCGGCCGGGCGCCGCGTTGACCTCCCTCCCGGGCACGACCACTTTTCGCGGGCATGCTGACGCTGATCGGGATCCCCGCCCTGCTGGTCCTGACCCTGTACTGGGGCGGCGCGGTCATCCTCGCCCGCCTGCTCGGCGTGCCCGACGGGCCCGGCTCCATCTACGACCGCGCCCCCCGCGGGTGGGCGCGCGGGATGCTCCGCGTGTCGGGCACGCGCGTGGTGGTGCACGGCGCCGAGCGCATGCACACCGCCGAGCCGCGCGTCTACGTCAGCAACCACGTGAGCTGGTACGACGTCCTCGTGCTGGTCGCCACGCTGCCGCGCTACTCGTTCGTGGCCAAGGCCGAGATCGCGCGGGTGCCGTTCTTCGGCGCCGCGGCGCGCGCGGTCGGGACCGTCTTCATCCAGCGCGACAACCGCAAGGCCGCGTTCGCGAGCTACGAGGACGCCGCGGGGATGATCCGCGGCGGGCGCAACGTGGTCATCTACCCCGAGGGGACGCGCGGCCGCGACTACGCCCTGCGTCCGTTCAAGAAGGGGCCGTTCGTGCTCGCGGTCGCGGCCGGCGTGCCGGTGGTGCCGCTGGTGCTGCACGGCACCATCCACGTGCTCCCCCGCGGGTCGCTCTGGCTCCGGCGGGGGCGCGTGGACGTCCACCTGCTGGAGCCGGTCGACGCCGCCGGCCTCTCGTACGACGACCGCGACCGGCTGGCCGGCGCGGTCTACGCGCGCATGGCCGAGGCGCTCCGCATCGAGTACGGCGTCGACAGCCCGCCGCACCGCGCCGACGCCTCGCCCGCGGACGCCCGGCCGGCGTCGCCCGCCGTCCGGCTCGCCTAACGGCGCCTCACCCCCCGCCCACACTTCGCACCGCCCCCTACATGGCCATCATCACCAGCATCCAGGCCCGCGAGATCCTCGACAGCCGCGGCAACCCCACCGTCGAGGTCGACGTCGAGCTGGAGGACGGCGCGGCGGGGCGCGCGGCCGTCCCGAGTGGCGCCAGCACCGGCGAGCACGAGGCGCTCGAACTGCGCGACGGCGACACGGACCGCTACCTCGGCAAGGGCGTGCAGCAGGCTGTGCGCAACGTGGAGGAGCAGATCGCCCCGGCGCTCGTGGGCTTCGAGGCCAGCGACCAGCTCGGCCTCGACCGGCTGATGCTCGACCTGGACGACACGGACAACAAGGGCAAACTCGGCGCGAACGCGATCCTGGGCGTGTCGATGGCCGCCGCGCGCGCCTCCGCGGCCAGCGCGGGCGTGCCGCTCTACCGCTACCTCGGCGGCCCGATGGCGCGCGTGCTCCCCGTGCCGTTGATGAACATCCTCAACGGCGGCGCGCACGCCACCAACACGGTGGACTTCCAGGAGTACATGGTGGTGCCGCACGGCGCCGAGACCTTCTCCGAGGCGCTGCGCATGGGCGCGGAGGTGTTCCACGCGCTCAAGAAGGTGCTGGTGCGCCGCAAGCTGAGCACCGGCGTCGGCGACGAGGGCGGCTTCGCCCCCGACCTCGCGAGCGACGAGGACGCGATCAAGGCCGTCGTCGAGGCGATCGAGGCCGCGGGCTACGCGCCCGGCCGCGACATCGCCATCGCCCTCGACTGTGCGGCGAGCGAGCTGCACAAGGGCGGTACCTACACGTTCAAGAAGAGCGGCGGCGGCTCGCGCTCGGCGTCGGCGATGATCGACCTGTACGAGGAGTGGCTGGGTAAGTACCCGATCGTGTCGATCGAGGACGGCCTGTCCGAGGACGACTGGGACGGCTGGGCGCAGCTCACCGAGCGCCTCGGCGACCGCGTGCAGCTCGTGGGCGACGACCTGTTCGTGACAAACGTCGAGCGGCTCGCGCGCGGCATCGAGCAGAACGTCGGCAACTCGATCCTCATCAAGGTCAACCAGATCGGCACGCTCACCGAGACCCTGGAGGCGATCGAACTGGCGCGCGGGACGGGCTACTCCAGCATCATCTCGCACCGCTCGGGCGAGACCGAGGATACGTTCATCGCCGACCTCGCGGTGGCGACCAACGCCGGCCAGATCAAAACCGGCTCGGCGTCGCGGTCGGACCGGGTGGCGAAGTACAACCAGCTCCTGCGCATCGAGGAGCAGTTGGGGGCGGCCGCGGAGTTCGCCGCGCCGTTCGGCGGCGGGGACGCCTGACCGTGGCCGCCGCGGGCCGGCTAGTGGCCGCCACGCTCGTGCTCGCCGGCGGCGCGTTCGCGGTGCAGGGCGGGGAGTACGCCACCACCGACCTCTACCGCCAGAAGGCGCGGCGCGCCCAGCTCGTGGCCGAGGTGGACACGCTGCGCCGGGCCGTCGACTCGCTGCGAGTGTTGGAGCGGCGGCTGCGCACCGACCCCGCGCTGCAGGAGCGCGTCGCGCGCGAGGAGTTCGGGATGGTGCGCGGCGACAAGGAGCTGCTGTACCGCTTCGCGGACCCGCGCCCGGCGCCTAACGACTCGGCCGCGCGCGCGGGGGGTTGACCGGGGCCCCGGGCCGTCTATCTTACGCTCCACATCGCGGGGTGGAGCAGCCTGGTAGCTCGTCGGGCTCATAACCCGAAGGTCGCG